>TARA_R100000501_G_scaffold18412_1_pt1 | contig 52687 bp, 52 predicted proteins | sample TARA_R100000501 | Tara Oceans TARA_R100000501 (sample SAMEA2620120) | marine metagenome | biome: marine biome (ENVO:00000447); feature: mesopelagic zone (ENVO:00000213) & marine oxygen minimum zone (ENVO:01000065); material: "saline water (ENVO:00002010), including plankton... | reverse complement strand
AATCCGCTTTTGAAGCGTTCGAAGGCTTCGGTGTCTTCCTCCGGCTCCTGCCCCCATAATTGCCATGCGGTTGCATAGTCGCGGCTGGAAATGGCGGCGTAATATGCCTCTACGACCGCACCGGGGCCTGTCGAAGCGGCCCTGACCGCTTCATCCGTTGGCTCGGCGCCGGGCTCCTGAGCGGAGCAGGCGGCCAGCAGCGTGAGGGCAGGCAGGAAAAACCGCGCGTTCATGTTTCAGAGGATGCCCCCGCCGAGCGAAAGGCGCAAGGCCGCCAGAATCAGGACGAAAATATTGAGGTTCCTGCCGGCATTGGAACTGGACATCGCGCCTATCGCGCCACCCAGCGCCGCAATGGGAAGGGCGAGCCAATTGACGATGCCGATGAAGGGGAACAGGCCCAGAATGGCAACAGATAGAGCGACCAGACCGAGCAGGATCGATACCATATTCAACATAATAGTCGGCTCCATGCTGTATTGGCTGTGCAATACACTTATTTAGACGTCGGTGGGGAGGTTGCAAGGCATGAATATGTTTATGGACGCCGACCAGCTTCATGCGTTTTTGGTCGCCGCAGCGCGTGCACGGCAACCGGTGACCTATTCCGAGACGCTGGCTAGTCAGGGTTACGCCTTCACACGGCCGAAGATGCGCGCGCTTTGCGTCTTGCTTGGTGACATGGACGCCGGAGGACGCGCACGAGGAGAGCCGGAGCTGGCCGTGTTGGTGGTACGGCAATCCGACGGTCTGCCGGGGCAGGGGTGGTGGACATCCGGCGGCGCAGAGGGACATGCGGGGCCGTGGGAAGGGCCGGCGGCCAAGCGGCATGTGAAGCGCCTGCAGAAACGTGCGTTTGACTATTGGGCGTCGCGCGCGTCCTCCACCAGCGCCTGACAGGCCGTTCCTCAGGTCTGGAACGTATCGCATGCGGCGGGGTCGCCCGTTTCCATGCCACGCTGGAACCATTGTTGCCGCTGGGCCGACGTACCGTGGGTGAAGCTGTCGGGCGTCACATATCCTTGCGCCTCTCGCTGCAGGCGGTCGTCTCCAATAGCATTCGCGGCGGCCAGAGCCTCTTGCAGATCGCCGGGATCGAGATTCTTTTGATTGCCATACGCAAATACGCCCGCGTAGCAATCGGCCTGTAATTCCATGCGTACCTGCAACTCATTCTGCTCGCTGCGCCCCACGCGCGCCTGCTGACGGCGTATTTCTTCCGACATGCCGGTCACCGTTTGCACATGATGGCCAACCTCGTGGGCGACGACGTAAGCGGCGGCGAAATCGCCGACGCCGCCCATCTGCGCCAGCTGGTCGAAGAAGCTGGTGTCGATGTAGATCCGCTGATCAGCGGGACAGTAGAAGGGACCTGTGGCCGATTGCGCGGCGCCGCATCCGGATTGCCCCCGACCGGCGTAAAAAATCAACGTCGGTTCGGGATAATCTTCCCCAGCCTGCGCGAATTCGGCATTCCAGACATCCTCCGTATCGGCAAGGACCACGCAGGTGAACGCGTGGATATCGCTGCGGTCGCAGCCTGTGCCAGCTCCGGCGGTTGCCACGGGGTCGGTAACAGGCTGGCCACCGCCGCCCATGCCCAGGACGCTAAGCGGGTTGCCGCCCATCACCCAAATGACGATGCCGATAATGACGATGGTCCCGATGGAAAGGCCGCCCTTGCCGCCGATGGGAAGTCCGCCGCCGCCCATGCGAAAGCCGCCGCTGCGTCCCGTCTGGTCGCCTATATTGCTGCTCTGTCTGCGGCCGCGCCATTTCATGTGGATGCCCTCCCTTTTGCAGGATGACGCGCGACAATGGAGCGCGGTTCCCTGTTGATTAAGTACCCGGAAAGCCTGCTGTCATGGTGTTGCGCCGAAAACCTAGCCGAAGGGTTGACGCTGTGCCCCCGCCGATTCATATATATGGCCAAGTTCAACGTAAGCGAAGGGAGGTGATCCGATGTCTCATGGTTCAGAAAAGAGGTCGGTTCAGTCTGTTCGGAGGATCGCTGCCTAAACGGTAGCCATTCGGGTCTTCCGGGTCGTACGTCCGGCCGCTGACCATGTTAGAGGGGTCGCTTGTTCCCGAGGGGGCAGGCGGCCCTTCTGCGTTTTGGCGGGTGCGGCATTTGTGTCCCCTTCCGGGGACCGCGTTCTAATTTGTGCGCTTTAACTGCATGATGGCGGTGTCGAGAGCGGACAGGAAGCGTGACCGGTCTTCCTTTCGAAAGGGCGCGGGGCCGCCAATATTCGTCGTTTCCGCGCCCGCCCTGAGGTCGGCCATGATGGCGCGGGTAGCGATGGCACCGCCGATCGACGCGCTGGTGAAGGGCTTGCCGTTATTTCCGATAACCGTCGCGCCCGCCTTTATGCAGCGATCCGCCAGCAGGATATCGGCGGTGGTCACGATGGTATTCTCGCCTGCCTGCTCTGCAATGTAATCGTCCGCGGCGTCGAAACCGTCGCTGACGACGTTTAGCGAAATCAGCGGATGATCGGGCAGACGAAGATATTGGTTCGCGACGATCACCACGGGAACCTCGTGGCGCCACGCGACCTTGTAGATTTCGTCTTTCACCGGGCAGGCATCGGCATCGACCAGGATTCGTATCATTGCACGGCAAAGACCTGGTAGGGATCGACAGCTTCGCCCTGCCACCAATTTTTTTCTGGGCCCAGTCGCTCGATTGCGAAATGAAGGTGCGGGGCGTCGTCGTCGGCATTCCCTGTTGAGCCCACGGTGCCGATCACCTGCCCCCGCCGCACGGCATCGCCCTCTTCGATATCGTCGGCGCGGCTATCCAAATGGGCGTAATAATAGACCCAGCTTTCGGTGGGATCGAACTGATAGATGGTGGTGCCGCCCTGGTCCGAATCGAAGAATTTCACGAGAACGCCATCGTCCACAGCGCGCACGGGCGTGCCGCGCGCGGCCATGAAGTCCAGGGCTTGGTGAGCGCGCCCCTCGCCTCGGGAATCGTCGAACTGCGGCGTCAGGTCGGACAGATCGTAGCCGGCCACGGGGAGTGTCAGTTCCTTCGCCATAAGCTCCGGTGTCGCAGATGGAGAAGGCGAAAACACGATATCTTCCGGCGGGTCGGTGGCGATTTCTTCGGGCGGAATAGCAGTAGCCGGGGTGTCGACCATTTGCGGGGGCGGTGCCGCGCGGTCTGTGCGCTCATACAGGAACAGCCAGGCTGCGCTGGTCGCCAGGGCAGTCAGAATGGCTGTGGCGAGAATGATACCGAACGTGCGCATGGCGGGATGTCTGCCGCCGAATGGCGCGCTTCACAAGTCGTCCCGTGCACGCGCTGCGATGAGCCGTACCCATCGTTCATGGTGGTTTCAGGCGTAATTTCTTATGATTGCGCGAAGGCAAGCGCGATCGAAGGATGGCGCGGAATAGATTTGGGTTTTTTATGATCAATCGACGTCAAATATTCTCAACCGGGGCGAAGGCGCTGGCCGGCGGCGCGGCGGTGTTGTCGTTTCCGCATATTGCACGGGCCGATGTGCTCGCCGCCAGTGAAAAGCGGCTGAGCTTTTTCAATACACATACGTCGGAAAAGACACGGTCGCTGTTCTGGGCAGACGGCCAGCCGATTGCCGAGGGCCTGAAGGAGATCGACCACATCCTGCGCGATTGGCGTACAGGCGATGTGGAGGTCATGGACCGGGATCTTCTGGACCTGCTGCATGGACTGACGGCCAAAGTGGGTCGTGCAGAAGAGGAATTGCACATCATTTCGGGTTATCGCAGTCCGAAAACGAACAATATGCTGCGGAGCCAATCATCGGGCGTGGCGAAGAAGAGCCTGCACCAGCAAGGAAAGGCGATCGACATCCGCCTGCCGGGGACGGAATTGCCGAAATTGCGCAATGCCGCCATGGCGATGAAGGCGGGCGGCGTCGGCTATTATGAAAGCAGCCAGTTCATCCACGTGGACACGGGGCGCGTGCGCTACTGGTAGATCCGGCATTTGCATTGCAAGGCGGCACCGGCGACCATAGCTATCGTGGCATGGATGCACCGGCGCCCTTCACAAATCCCGCCATCACGGCACGCGGAGAGGCGCGCGCCTCAGTTGATTTTCGTGGCCTGGATACGCTGTGGCTGAACACGGGTACGCTTTGCAACCTTGCCTGTGAGCACTGCTATATCGAAAGTTCCCCCACGAATGACCGGCTGGTGTATCTGCATCGCAGCGACGTCCGCCGTATGTTGGACGAGGTCGCGGCAGGCGGCCATCCGCTAAGCGAGATCGGCATTACCGGCGGCGAGCCGTTCATGAATCCTGACATTGACGGCATTATCGCCGATTGTCTGGGCACGGGTGTCGACGTGCTGATCCTGACGAATGCCATGACGCCTATGCGCCATCACAAAGACGCGCTGCGGCGGATGCGTTCGCCGCGGCTGACGCTGAGGGTCAGTCTGGACCATTATGATCCGGTGAGACATGAAAAGGAGAGGGGGCCACGTTCCTTTCGCCCAGCCATGGAAGGACTGAAATGGCTGTCCGACGAAGGATTTGAAGTTGCCGTTGCCGGACGCCTGTTCGACAGTGGTGACGAAGCGGGAATGCGTTCAGGCTATGCCGACATGTTTGCGCGCGAGTCGATCGACATAGACGCGCACGATCCTGAACGTCTGGTCCTGTTCCCGGAAATGGACGATAGCAGCCAGGTCCCCGAGATCACCACTGCTTGCTGGCAAATCCTGGGCAAGAATCCGGACGACCTGATGTGCGCCAGCCAGAGAATGCTGGTTCGCCGCAAGGGCGCGGAGCAGGCGACGCTGGCCGCCTGTACGCTGCTGCCCTATGATCCGGAGTTCGATCTGGGACCGACCATTCGCGGCGCCAGCGGCAGTGTCGCGCTGAATCATCGATGGTGCGCGCAATTCTGCGTTCTGGGTGGCGGAAGCTGCGGCTGACAAGCTATTCGGCGTAGAGTGGCAGCTGATCTAGCTCCTTATCTATTTGCTCTCTAACGGCCCGAAATCGTTCGCTGTTGATCGTGCCCATGTCTTCCTCGAATTCAGAATCCGTAAGCCCCTCCACCCTCCGAAGTGCGGTTGGGGGCAGCAAATCGCCTGGCTCTGCACGCGCGAGGAGAGCCTGAACACGTGCCGTCCGTGCCGGGTCGGCCAAGGCCTGACCCAGGCGCAAACCTGCCCGATCGGCCGTAAGATCGACGAAGCTGAAGCCGCTGCCACCCGGTAGGCTGTCATCCAGTTCTTTCCATTCGCCCAGTGCCGATCCCAGGCCTGAATTGCTGGTGGCGAGCGCCGCGGAAAGTGTGAAATGCTTGGCAAGATCGTTCCGCCCGCCAAGCTGTGCCATCAATATGGTGGGAGCGTCGACCTGTGTCGTGGTGGATGCGGCGCCAGCCATTTGCATGACACCCGGTCCTACAATTGCCGCTGCCATTCCGACGGTCCGGCCAACAGCCACCTCTGCAGCGACGGGTGAATCCGCAAAAGTAATACGATAAAGCGCTGAGAGCGTCGGCTGCTCCGCCAGGAAATCCGCCTTTTCCGTTAGTTGCGCATAGGTGTCCCAGGCAGCCTCTGTGCTGACCTCTGACGCATGGCCGGATAGGCGGCGAAGCGCGCGGGTCAGTTCCTGCGGGACGTCCACCGTCATCTGCAATTTTTTCGGATCGAACTGCACGCCCGTGAACATGCTGTCCAGCGTTGGCGGAGGCTGCGGCTGGTCCGCCCAGAGCCATGCCAGCAGAAAATTCGCTGCCGCCTCCGACAGTTGCGGGGGCAGGGCCACTTTACCCGCGCGGGCATGGATGCGGGCCGTGCCGTCGGGGGTCTGCGCGGCGATATGCGCAGACAGATTCAGCCAAGTGTGCTCCGCAAGTCTGAGCGACGCCTGCGCACGCAGCCGGTCGGCGAGGATTGCAGCATTGAAGTCCAGTTCGGGCGCGCTGTGGGAAATAAGCCGTGCCGCGCTGGCAATTTCCTCCTTGCGAATGGAAACGTCGGTCGGCTTGTTCTGACGCACCGCCCAGATGCTTCTGATCGCCAGCATCCGGGATGCCCCCACGTCCACGGCGCGCGGTGCCGGCGTTTCCGACGCGATGGGCTGCGACGAGAGCAGGCTCGCCCCCAGGAAGGCAAGGGCTGCTGTGAAGAACAGCGACAAACGAAAGAGGATGCGGATCACGGCGCTGCCATATCCCAGCATTGCTGTCCGGTATATGGTTTCCGGTGCCCGTGTCGATCAGACGTGCGGAGACCCGGGCGGGGAGAGTGCAGCATCGCGCAGGCCGCGCCAGACGCGCACGGCCTGAACGCTTTCCGGCACGTCGTGAACGCGGAACAATTGAATGCCCTGGGCCAGACCGGCGGAGACAATTGCAAGCGAACCGCCGAGCCGCTGTTCAACCGGCGCCTCGCCTGCCAGCGCGCCGATGAAGCGCTTGCGGCTGGCACCTAATAGCAGCGGAACGCCGAGACCGTGAAACAGGGCAAGGCCGTTAAGCAATTCCAGATTGTGGCGCACCGTCTTGCCGAAGCCGATGCCGGGATCGGCGATGATGCGCGCGCGGGGAATACCCGCCGCCTCCGCAATTGCGATGCGTTCCGACAGCCAATCGTAAATATCGAGCAGGGTGTGATCGTAGCGCGGGGTGTTTTGCATCGTGCGCGGATCGCCCTGTGCGTGCATGATGATGACGGGTGCGCCGCTGTCGGCAACGACACCCAGGCTGCGGTCGTCATGGGTCAGGCCGCTGATGTCGTTGACGATGCGTGCTCCGCGCGAAAGTGCATCCTGCATGACGCTGGCTTTCCGGGTGTCGATACTGATCAGCATCTCGGCATGGGCAAGGTGATCGAGGACCGGCGCGACCCTGTCGATTTCGTCCTGTTCCCAGACTGGCTCCGCGCCCGGACGGGTGGATTCGCCGCCAATGTCGATGATCGCCGCACCCGCCGCCGCCATATCGAACGCGGCCCCGGCCGCGGCAGCCGGGTCTGCATGAGCGCCGCCGTCAGAAAAGCTGTCCGGCGTCATGTTGAGAATGCCCATTATCTGCGGCTCTTCGAAGCGCAATGTGCGCGGGCCGAGCGAAAGGGGAGGGCGGGGCGCCGTGATGCGCCCCCAGTCCGGATGATCCTGAAGAGCGCCCAGTTCTGCCACGGGAACCAGCCGCGCGGGCTCATTTCGAGACAGTATCTCGACCTGAGAGAACCAAAGCGCACCCCCTGCCAGCCGTGCAACCAGCCCATCGAAGCCGAAAGGGGCATCGACAAAGCCCGTGGGCCGCAAATAGCTGTCCTGCGTCACCGGGTCAGTGGGCAGCGGCGCGGCTGCGATAGGCATCCCGAAGCGCGTCCAGCGGCTGCAGCGTGCCACCCTTTTCCGTATGCCAGAAGGTCCAGCCGTTACACGACGGCGCCTTTTGCACCAGCGCACCCAGCTTGTGGATTGACCCGGTTTCCCGCCCGATTGCCAGCGAACCGTCCGCCCGAACGCGGGCCTGCCAGCGGCGGCGGGGATCGGTAAGAACCGTTCCCGGATTGATGAAGCCGTTTTCGACCAGCGTTCCGAACGGCACCTTTGGCTGGGCGCGGCGGCCCTGGCTGACCTCCAGCGCGTCGGCGGGCAGCGGCTCGACAGCGTCGATCCGCGCCTGCGCCACGTCGATATAGCCCTGTTCCCGCTCCATGCCGATAAAGCTGCGCCCGAGACGCCGCGCGACCGCGCCGGTGGTGCCAGACCCCATGAAAGGATCCAGGACCACCGCCCCCGGCACGCTGCATGCGGCCAGAATGCGATAGAGCAGCGCCTCGGGTTTCTGCGTTGGGTGTGCCTTCGCGCCGTCGACCTTGGCGCGCTCCGCCCCGTTGCAGATGGGGATCAGCCAGTCGGACCGCATTTGCAGGTCGTCGTTCATGGCCTTCATCGCGTGATAATTGAACGTATAGCGCGCCTTGTCGCTCTTCGCCGCCCAGATCAGGGTTTCATGCGCATTGGTAAAGCGCGTCCCCTTGAAATTGGGCATGGGGTTCGACTTGCGCCAGACGACATCGTTCAGAATCCACAGTCCGGCATCCTGAACGGCGGTGCCGACGCGGAATATATTATGATAGCTGCCGATCACCCACAGGGCGCCATTGTCCTTCAGAACGCGCCGGGCCTGCGCCAGCCAGTTGCGCGTGAATTCGTCATAGGCGGCAAAGCTGTCGAAATGGTCCCAGGCGTCATCTACTGCATCGACCGTCTTGCCCTCTGGCCGGGTCAGGTCGCCGTTCAGCTGCAGATTATAGGGCGGGTCGGCAAAGATCAGATCGACCGATTTCGCCGGCAGCAACGCCATTTGCTCTATGCAGTCGCCCTTGATGATGCGGCTGGTCGGCTCGCTGTCCATTGCTGCTGACATGATCGTTTTCTTCGCCCCTTTATCTGATGGAGCGGACCCTGCGTCGACCGGAGTCGGCAGGTCAAGTCGCACGAATCCAGTGTGTTGCACTGAGTCGCTGAAACATTAAGGAAACAAAAACCGCGGGCACAATTTATGGAGTCGCCGCCGCGAAGATAAACACCACCCCTAGTGGGTGTTGCCCAAAAGACTCAATTACAGGCCTTATTCAAAACCGCCCGGACAGGGGCGAAACTGCGGCGGTGATGCATGGTGGCGCCATGGGCCGTCAGCGCGCGATGATGTGGCGGCGTGCCATAGCCCTGGTTCGTTTCCCACCCATAGGCCGGGTAATGGCGCGCCAGATCCTTCATCAGGCGATCCCGCGTTACCTTTGCCACGATGGAGGCGGCGGCGATCGAAATGCATTTCGCGTCCCCCTTGACGATGGTGCGGCACGCACGGTGCCATTTCGGCGCACGGTTGCCGTCGATCAGGACCATGGTCGGCTGCCGGGGAAGGGCGGCCACTGCGCGCTCCATCGCCAGCATGGTGGCCCATAATATGTTCAGGCGGTCTATCTCAGCCACCTCGGCGCGACCGACGCCCACATGCGCCCGCGTCATGATCAGGTCGAACAATGCCTCTCTACGGGCCGCGGTCAGCACCTTTGAGTCTGCCACTCCGTCGGGCAGGGCATCGGCGTCGAGGATCACCGCTGCGGCAACCACGGGTCCGGCCAGCGGACCCCGCCCTGCTTCATCGACACCGCACACCGGGTGCGGTCCCCGGCTTTCCTCCTCATAGGTGGGTATCATCGGGTGAGTGGCCACCAATGGCCCAGCGGGCCGTGGCCGCCGCCAAAGCCGGGTGCGGCCTGTATCGCGCTGCGAACATAAGTACGGGCGGCCTCGACCGCGTCGAACAAGTGCATATCCCGGGCGATATGGGTCGCAAGCGCCGATGCGAGCGTGCAGCCTGTGCCATGTGTGTGGTTAGTGTCGATGCGCGAACCGCCAAAGCGTCGGGAGGTGCCGTCGGGCATGACCACGAAGTCGGTGACGCGTTCCCCGCCCAGATGGCCGCCCTTTGCCAGTACAGCGACGTTCCATTCCTTCGCGCAGTCCACCGCCGCCGCAACCATCGCATTCTCGTCGGCAATCCTTCTGCCGGACAGCACTTCAAGTTCTGGCAAATTCGGTGTGATGACCGTGGCGAGCGGCAATAATGAGCGGACCAGCGTTGCCACCGCCTCGTCAGAGACCAGGCGGTCGCCGCTGCTGGCGACAAGCACGGGATCGACGATCAGGGGCACGCCGCAATCTCTTACCGCCGTGGCGATGGCGTCGATCAGCAAGCTGTCGCCCAGCATGCCGGTCTTGATGGCGTCGACGCCGATATCGTCCACACATGCGGCGATTTGCGCGATGATGCCCTCGACAGGCAGGGCGTCGATGCGCCGTACGCCCTTCGTGTTCTGCGCGGTCACGGCCGTAATGGCGGTCATCGCATAGCCGCCCAGCATCGTGATCGTCTTTATGTCCGCCTGGATACCGGCACCGCCAGATGAATCGGAGCCTGCAATGGCGAGTATGCGGGGTGTCACGGTCTGGCTATGCCGCCTTTGAAACGGCGTCGCAGATATCGTCTACAAGCGATTCCACCAATGCCGGGTCGTCGCCCTCTGCCATGACGCGAATGAGCGGCTCCGTTCCCGATTTCCGGATTAGCACACGACCGGAATTGCCAAGCCGTTTTTCGGCTGCCGCAATCTGGGCCTGGACGCTTTCCTGCTCCAGGGGCTGGCCACCGTCATAGCGAACATTTTTCAGAATCTGTGGCAGTGGTTCGAACAGGTTCAGCACCTCCGATGCCGGTTTGCCGCTTTCCACCAGGCAGGCGAGGATCTGCAGCGCCGCGATCAGCCCGTCGCCCGTCGTCGCATAGTCGGACATGATGAGGTGGCCCGATTGTTCGCCGCCGACATTATAGCCCTTGGCACGCATTGCCTCGACGACATAGCGGTCGCCGACCTTTGTGCGTTCAAGTTTCAGCTTCTCGCCCTCCAGGAAGCGTTCCAGCCCTAGGTTCGACATCACCGTAGCAACCAGGCCGCCGCCCTTCAAACGGCCGGTGTCGGCCCAGCTTTTCGTGATGCGCGCCATCAGCTGGTCGCCATCGACGATCCGCCCCTTTTCATCGCTGATGATCAGCCGGTCGGCGTCACCATCAAGGGCGATGCCGATGTCCGCGCCGGTATCCTTCACCATTTCCTGCATCAGCCGTGGCGAGGTGGATCCGACATTGGCGTTGATATTAAAGCCGTCAGGCGACACGCCGATCGTGGTCAGGTCAGCGCCCAATTCCCACAGCGCGGAGGGGGCAACGGTATACGATGCGCCGTGGGCGCAATCGAGAACGACGTTCAGGCCATCGAGGCGCAAATGTTCCGGGAAAGTCATCTTTGCATCGTGGATATAACGTCCGCGCGCATCCTCGATTTTGCGGGCGCGGCCGATTTCCTCTGGCCGGGCCAGTTGCGGGTCCGCCGTCAGCAGCGCTTCGATTTCGTCTTCATCATCGTCGGACAGTTTGAAGCCGTCGGGTCCGAAGAATTTAATGCCATTGTCATGGAAAGGATTGTGGCTGGCTGAGATCATGACGCCGAGATCGGCGCGCATGGAACGGGTCAGCAGCGCCACCGCAGGTGTGGGCAGCGGCCCGACCATGACGACATCCATGCCAACGCTGGTAAACCCCGCGATCAAGGCCGATTCGAACATATAGCCGGATAGGCGCGTGTCCTTGCCAATGACGACGCGGTGGCGATGATCGCCGCGCAGGAACTTCGCCCCCGCGGCCTGTCCCAGCTTCATCACCATGTCCGGCGTCAATGCACCGGTATTCGTCAGGCCCCGAACACCGTCGGTTCCAAAATAGGATCGACCCATAACCTCTCCGCCCTTGACACTGTGGCGTTCGGCGCGAAGGCCTGAACGTTCTTACAATATTCCGCGCGCTTTAGCCCCTGGGGGTGTCGCGCGGCAAGTCGGGGGACGCGCTTTGCTGGAAACCATGACACGCTGGATAGAGGCGCTGAGCGCCGGAGTGTTCGCGCAGGTCGCCATATTCGGTGTCCAGGTAGAGGTGGTCGTCATCTTCCTGGCGTTTGCGATGCTGTTCTTCACATTCTGGCTGGGCGTGCCGCAGTTGCGCGGCGTTGGCATCGGTCTGCAGCTGCTGAAGGGGCGTCATGACGATCCGACGGCACCGGGCTCGGTCAGCCAGTTTCAGGCGCTGTCGACGGCGCTGTCGGGGACGATCGGGCTGGGCAATATAGCCGGCGTCGCCATCGCCATCGGCATGGGCGGTCCCGGCGCCGCCTTCTGGATGTTCGTGATCGGCTTTTTCGCCATGGCGTTGAAGTGCGCCGAAGTCACGCTGGGCCTGAAATTTCGCGAGTTCACACCGGACGGAGAGGTACGCGGCGGTCCCATGTATACGCTGAAGAACGGTCTGGCCTCTATCGGCCTGCCAAAATCGGGGCGGAATCTTGGGGCGCTGTATGCAATCCTGGCATTGTGCGGAACACTGCCGATGATGCAGGCAAACCAAAGTTTCGTCGCGCTAGCCGAGGTCGGCGGGTTCGAAGCGACGCCCACTGGCGGCCTGATTTATGGCCTGGTCCTCGGCGCCATGCTGGCCGTGGTCATCATTGGCGGAGTCAAGTCGATTGCGCGCGTCACGGGCAAGATCGTCCCGCTGATGTGCGTGCTTTATCTCGTTGCAGTGCTCGTCATTTTGGTTGTCAATGCGGATGCAGTGCCGGCCGCCCTGGCCACGATAGTGTCAGGGGCATTTTCAGCCGATGCCGTCGCCGGTGGCGCGGTCGGCATTTTCGTCGTGGGTATGCGAAGAGCAGTATTCTCTTCAGAAGCGGGAATCGGTACCGCGGTTATGGCACACAGTGTCGCGCGCACACATCATCCGGCGTCCGAGGGAATGGTGGCGCTTCTGGAACCCATGCTGGACACGATGATCGTCTGTATGGCGACTGCCCTGATGATAGTCGTCACGGGCGTTCATACTGAGGGATATGACGACATCTCGATGACAAGCGCCGCCTTTGCCAGCGTCGTCGACTGGTTCCCCTATGTGCTGCTGGTTGCGGTCCTGCTGTTTGCCTATTCGACGCTGCTGGCGTGGGGATATTATCTGACCAGCGCGTTCGGCTATGTCTTTGGACACGGTCCAAAGCGTGACCTGTTCGCGCGTATCCTTTTCTGCCTGTTGACCCCCGTGGGGTCCGTGTTGACCGCGGATGCGGTCGTCAACCTGATCGACAGCGTCTTCTTCCTGATGGTCCTGCCTAACGTCGTCGGTCTTTTCCTGCTGGCACCCGTGCTGAGGAGAGAGGTGAACGGGTTTTTGGCGGCAGTTCGGTCTGGCGAAATATACGGCGACAAGGTTACGGATGAGAACGCGCTGCCCCGGCATGATTGAGGGTGCGGTGGTCGCTGCTCATTTTGCCTAAAGGATATATGTCCACAGCCGTGTGCTAGCCCCGAAGGCGAGGGGATGCAGCCAGACCAGGAAGATGTAGAGCAGGGTGCCCGCCGCAATAGCCGCGAGGCCTGGCCAGCGGGGACGGGGCCAATAGGTGGTGTGCGCGGTGTAAGCGGCCCATGCTTCCCCAATCAATGCCCGCTTCTTCTGGTCCTGCGCCCATGCGCCGACAAGCGCGAGAAAGCCGACGCCTCCTGAGAAGACGATAGTTGCCGGCGTCGCCAATACGGCGATATGCGCGACAGCCCAAAGGGCAAAGCTCCACATCATGGGGTGGCGGGTTATCCGCAACACGCCCTTGGGCCCTTCAACGTGCGACAGCGTGCCTTCCGCGCCCACCAGTGCGGGATTTCGCGCCAGGAAGCTGCCGATGAAGAGGATCGAGGCAAGCCACATGAGGATGTGGGCGGCGATCACGGTAGGGAAATAGACGAACCAGAGCGGTGGCGCATCTGGTGCGTTGCCATAGGCGAGGATCGCCCAGACAAAGAGGCCGATCGATACCAGCGAATAGGCGCCAAGAAAGCCGTTCGTACCCAGGGTTCGTACCAGGCGCGCGCGCAATGGGTGGCTCATCAGAAAATGCGTGCCGACGAATAGTGCCATCGCCACAATCAATTCAGCCATAATAGCGCCTCGCCTCTGCCGGTGACGAGAGACAGTCTAGGCCCGCCCACACTCCAGGTCGAGATTTTGCGCGCGGGGTGCCGCGCGGACGGCGATTCAGTCGGCGCCGTCCGTTTCGATCAATAGCCACGCGGGATCGTCGGAGCCAAGATGGCGGCTGAATGTCCACACGTCATGCGTCTGGGCGGCTTCGTCCTCCGAACCGTCGATGACAGCGCCATTCGCGTCGCGGGTGACGGTAATCAATTCAGCGTCGAACCGCACGGTGACCTCCGCCATATGGCCACGACGTTCGGCACCAAGAATCTCGACATCATGGATGCTTACGAGCCTGTTGTCATAACTCATCTCATCTGCCGACCTAGCGTCGATCGCCGCCGAGAAATCATCATAGATATCGTCGGACACCAGCTCTTTCAGCGCATCCTTGTCGCCGGACCAGAACGCCTCCAGCACCATGCGGTACGCGGCCTGCGCGCCCTCGATGAAGGCTGGGGGATCGAAATAGGGGTCCGCCTCGGCGATCTCCTCAAGCCCGCCACGCGCCGTGTCGTTCAGATTGTCAGGCAGGCTGAGGGGGGGGCGTTCCGCCTGTACGAGGGGGACCACGTTGGATCCTTCCGAAGCGGCATCCGCACGGCGCATCATCGGCTGGGCGGGCTCGGACGATTCATCATGGCGGCCGAGAACCGCAATGAGCCTCAGCGCGATGAATCCGGCCAATAGTGCCAGTACGACGATTTCGACCAATTCTGCCTCCCTGGGGGCGAGTTTCACAATTACGGGGGACTCGTAAATCCCGCTAAAGTGCCAACATAGGCTGCGCCGCGCCTTTCACAAGGCGCATCCATGAGTGAGGCGCTTGCGCGGCGGGGGGGACCCCTGCTACCCGCGTTTCGCATACCGACCCACTTCCTTATGATACAGGTGCAGATATGGCAGAAGAACAAACGCCCGAGACCGGCGCAGCGCAAGGCCCCGAGGGACAGATCGCGATCAATATCCTGGCACAATATGTGAAGGATCTGAGCTTTGAAAATCCGAATGCACCGAAAAGCCTGCAGACGGGTCAGCCGCAGCCAAATATAGACCTGCAGGTGAATGTTTCCGTTAATCAGCAGTCACAGGACAATGTCTACGAGGTCGTGCTGAACCTGACCGGCAAGGCCACGGCAGGCGAAGAGACGGCGTTCATCGCGGAACTGGCCTATGGCGGCCTGTTCGCATTGCAGAACGTGCCGCAGGAGCATCTGCAATTGTTCCTGATCGTCGAGGCGCCGCGCATGATTTTCCCCTTCGCGCGGCGGATATTTGCCGATGCCGTGCGCGACGGCGGATTCCCGCCGCTGATGCTCGATCCGATCGACTTCGCGCAGCTGTACATGGCGCAGCAGCAGAAGGCGCAGCAGGCTCAGGGTAACGCAAAGCCGAACGAGACCGACGGCGATACGCCGAACATCATCCTGCCGAACTGACACATGCGAAGTGCGCGACGGTAAGGCGGGCAGCAACCACCCGTGTCCCTTGTAAAATCCGTCGGCACGATTGGTGGCCTGACGCTGGTCAGCCGCGTGTTCGGGTTCGCCCGCGATATGCTGCTGTCGCGTTTCCTGGGGGCGGGGACCGGGGCGGACGCCTTCTTCGTCGCGTTCAAATTGCCCAATATATTCCGGCGGCTGTTCGCGGAGGGGGCGTTCAGCGCCGCCTTCGTGCCGATGTTTTCCAAGGAATATCATGGGGAGGGCGGACGTCAGGCGGCGCTGACATTCTCGCGTCAGGTGCTTTCGGTATTTCTGCCGATCCTGTTCCTGTTTACGGCGGTTGCGGAAATTTTCATGCCGTGGATCGTCAGCGCCATGGCCTCTGCCTATGTCGAGGTGCCCGGCAAGTTCGAACTGACCGTCGACCTAAGCCGGATCACGTTCGTCTATCTGATGTTGGTCAGCCTGGTCAGTTTGCTTGCCGGAATCCTCAATAGCCTCAGCCGTTTCGCGGCGGCGGCGGCGGCGCCAATTCTCTTGAATATCTGCCTGATCACGGCGGTCGTCATCTTTGGATCGACCGATCCAGATCCGGATTTCACGACCGCGCGCGCCCTTGCCGTTGCTGTCAGTGTCGCGGGCATTCTTCAGTTTCTGTGGCTGCTATGGGCGGTTCATCGTGCCGGGCTGGTGCTGCGCGTGTCGCGCCCGCGAATGACGCCGCAGGTGAAGCGGCTGCTGACCATCATTCTGCCGGCGACGTTCGGCGCAGGCATTTATCAGATCAGCCAATTGGTGGACGTGTTCTTCGCGACAAGGCTGGGGGAGGGGGCAATGAGCTTTCTCAATTATGCCGACCGGCTGAACCAATTGCCCCTGGGGGTCATTGGAATTGCGCTGGGCACGGCGATCCTGCCCGCGCTCAGCCGTCTGATCGGGCGTGATGATCATGAGGGTGCACAGCGTCTGATGGGGACGGCCCTCGAACTTTCAATGTTACTGACCATCCCCAGTGCTGTCGGCCTTGTCATTTGTGCAGGCCCGCTCGTGACGGCGTTCTTTGTGGGCGGCCGGTTCGATGTTGGCGATGCGGCCATTACCTCCAACGTCATGGCTGCGCTTGCCCTCGGTTTGCCGGCCTATGTTCTCATCAAGGTGTTCACCCCCGGATATTTCGCCCGCGGCGATACCAAGACGCCCGTGAAGACTGCGCTGGTTTCCCTGATCGTCAATGTCGCGCTGATATTCCTGCTGATCGAGGCTTTTGGTATTGTCGGTCTGGTGTTGGCCAGCGCCATTGCCGCCTGGTTGAACTGCGCGCTCCTTTATATCGGCCTTGCCCGCGCGAAGCTTTTTTGTATCGAAGGCGCGTCGGCGCTGCGTGTCGCGCGGCAGATCATTGCTGCGCTGATCATGGGGGCGGCCCTCTGGTGGGTGACGGAGCAGTTCGATGGACATTTCGCCGCCGGGGTGCTGACCCGTATCTGGAGCATTGCCGTTTTGGTAGGGACGGGCACGCTCGTCTATTTTGGTGCGCTTTTCCTGATCGGTGGATTTGACAAGGCGCAGATCGCAAAGTTCAAGCGTCCCGCCGCCTGACCCCGGAGTTCACATGACCGTTACCGACAGTTCCAATCGCGTCTTTTCCGGCATCCAGCCGACGGGCGACCTGCATCTGGGCAATTATCTGGGCGCCCTTATCAACTGGGTCCGCATGCAGGAAACGCATGAGTGCATTTTCTGCATCGTCGACATGCATGCGATTACCATGACGCATGATCCGAGGGCGCTGGCAAAGGCGACACGAGAGCTGACTGCGGGCCTGATCGCCTCCGGTATCGACACGGACAAGGCGGTCCTGTTCCACCAGAGCGCCGTGCCGATGCACGCGCAACTCGCGTGGATACTGAATTGCGTGGCGCGCGTCGGCTGGCTGGATCGCATGACGCAGTTCAAGGACAAATCTGGCAAGGACAAGGAAGGCGCGTCTGTCGGCCTATATGCCTATCCTGTTCTGCAGGCAGCTGACATTCTGGGATATAAGGCAACGCATGTGCCCGTGGGTGAGGACCAGAAACAGCATCTGGAACTGGCCCGTGACATTGCGGAGCGGTTCAACCGCACCTTTGGCGAGGAGCTGTTCCCTTTGCCGGAACCGATGATCCAGGGGGCCGCGACGCGTGTCATGTCCCTGCGCGACGGAACGGCAAAAATGTCGAAATCGGACGCGTCGGAAATGAGCCGCATCAATCTGGCGGACGACGCCGATACGATCACGCGGAAAATAAAGAAGGCAAAGACCGATGCGGATGCCCTGCCGTCGGAACCGGCAGGGCTGGCCGGTCGGCCGGAGGCTGCCAATCTGGTGAACATTTATGCCGCCCTATCGGGCAGCGATGCACCGACCGTGCTGCGCGACTTTGGCGGGCAGGGGTTTGGCGTCTTCAAGCCTGCACTCGCTGATCTTGCCGTCGAAAAGCTTGCCCCAATCGCCGCGCGGTTCCGCGAGCTGAAAGGCGACCGCACCATGCTCGATGGCATCTTGCATCAAGGTGCTGAGCGAGCGAATGCGATTGCAGAGCCGATCCTGAAAGATGCCAAACGCGCTGTCGGATTTCTGAAAGCGTAGGGTGGATGTAATTGCCATCCCGGCACTCTATTTAGGTTAGCGCGCACATTCAGCGATCATTCAGCGATGTTCGCATAATGTCCCGTGAACCAAGGACAGGGATCGAGCGTTTATATCCCTGACGTAAGGGAATTAGACCATGAAGTTTTTGAATGTAACCTTCGCAGCCGGCGCCCTCCTACTGACGGCGGCGTGCACGACGCCCTTCACTGCGGACGTTAGCCGCTTTCAGCAGCTGCCCGCGCCACAAGGCGAAAGCTATTCCATCGTCGCGATGGATAATGGCGAAACGAACAGCCTGGAATTTCAGAATTATGCCCGCTACGTCGCGGCGCAGATGAATGAGCAGGGCTATACGGAGGTTTCCGATCCGGCCGCAGCCACGCTGATCGTGTCGCTGGATTATGGCGTCAATGATGGCCGCGAAAAGATCGCAAGCCGCCCCGGAACCCGTTTTGGCGCGTTTAGCGGATGGGGCTTTCCCTATTATGGTGGCGGATATTATCGCCGCTCAGCCTTTTACGATCCGTTCTTTTACGGCGGATATGGCGGTTTCGGCGGCTTCGGCGGCGGCTTCAACAACGATGTTTACAGCTACACCGTCTACAATGCGTACCTTGATATGGATATCAAGCGTCCTGACGGGCAGCCGGTTTTCGAAGGCCGCGCAGAGGCAAACTCGAAAGACGATAATCTGCCCGAACTGGTGCCCAACCTCGTGACCGCCATGTTCACCGATTTTCCGGGTATGAACGGGAAGACCGTGCGTGTGAAAGTGCCGGAAGGTGACGGCGGCGAATAACTGAGCGGAAGCGCGCGGCGAGGTCGCGAGGCGCCTTTTCCCATCTCCAAGACAGGCCCCGGTTCGCTGATAAAGCCACCGGGGCCTTTTCCTTGTGGCAGGAGCTTAGCCGGGCTGGCAGGATGCCCGGTATTTTATTCTCGGCGATAGCGCGACACAAACTCCGTAGCGAATTTCGCGAGATGGCCTTTTCTGATTGCGCCGCGCAACGCCGCCATTAGCTGCTGATAAAAAGCCAGATTATGCTCTGTCATCAGCATGGCGCCAAGGATTTCGCCAGAGCGGATGAGGTGGTGCAGATAGGCGCGGCTATATTCACCACACACCGAACATGAACAATCCGGGTCCAGGGGGCCGGTGTCCTCCTTGAACTTCGCGTTGCGAATGTTGAGCGGACCGTCATGGGTAAATGCCTGACCAGTGCGGCCACTGCGCGTTGGCAAGACGCAGTCGAACATGTCGATACCGCGCGTAACTGCGCCGACAATGTCGTCGGGCTTGCCCACGCCCATCAAATATCGCGGCCGGTCTTCGGGCAGCATTTGCGGGGCGTAATCGAGGACGGCAAACATCTGCTCCTGCCCTTCGCCCACGGCGAGGCCGCCGACCGCGTATCCGTCAAAACCTATGTTTTGCAGCGCCTCCGAACTTTGTTGCCGCAGATCCTGCCACATCGATCCCTGCTGAATTCCGAACAGGGCGGCGCCTGCTGCATGTTCCACGCCGGAATCGAAGGCATCGCGGCTACGCCGTGCCCAGCGCATGGACCGGTGCATGCTGGCGGCGGCGGCGTCCTTCTCCACCGGCCAGCCCGTGCATTCGTCGAAAACCATGACGATGTCGCTGCCCAGATTGCGCTGGATCTCCATCGACCGTTCGGGTGACAACATGTGCCGCGAACCGTCCAGATGAGATTTGAAGGCGACACCCTCTTCGCTCTGCTGGGTTAGCTCCGACAGGCTCATCACCTGAAAGCCGCCGGAATCAGTCAGGATCGGCCGATCCCAGCGCATGAATTCGTGTAGTCCGCCTAGCCGGGCGATGCGTTCATCCCCAGGACGCAACATCAGATGATAGGTATTGCCAAGGATGATGTCGGCGCCAAGGGCGCGAACATCGCCGGGCTTCATCGCCTTTACCGTCGCAGCGGTGCCGACGGGCATGAAGGCCGGGGTCCTGATTTCGCCGCGCCGCATGGCTATCGTTCCGGTGCGGGCGGCGCCGTCCGTTGCGGCAATCGAGAAGGAAAAGCGTGGGGGCATGAGCGCGCTCTTAGGGGGCGCGATGCCGCCTTCGCAAGCATGTGTCAGCGGGGCAGTAAAAGACTGGCATCACCGTAGGAGTAGAAGCGGTATTCCTGCCGGATCGCATGGGCATAAGCGGCCTGCATCCGCTCGCGGCCCATAAGCGCGCTGACCAGCATGAACAGCGTGGAACGCGGCAGATGGAAATTCGTCATCAGGCCGTCGATTGCGCGAAACCGGTAGCCGGGCGTGATAAAGATATCGGTGTCGCCGGAGAATGGCCGGATAATGCCATCTTTCCCCGTGGCGCTCTCCAGCAGGCGCAGACTGGTCGTACCGACGGCGATCACCCGGCCGCCCGCAGCGCGCGCTTCATTCAGGCGATCTGCCGCCGCACCATCGATGCGCCCCCATTCGCTGTGCATACGGTGCTGGTCCGTATCCTCCACCTTCACGGGCAGGAAGGTGCCGGCGCCGACATGCAGGGTCAGCGTTTCCGTCGCGACGCCTCTTTCCGAAAGGGCATGCATCAGCGCGTCCGTGAAGTGCAGGGCGGCGGTGGGGGCGGCGACTGCGCCATCCTCACGCGCGAACATCGTCTGATAATCCTCGGCATCGCGTTCATCGGTTGGGCGTTTGGAGGCGATGTAGGGAGGCAGCGGCATGGTGCCCGCCGCTGCGATGGCTGCTTCTATGGGCTGATCGGCTGTGAAGCCGAAGCGGACTTCGCCGCCTTCGCCTTTCGCCAGCACCTCGCCCGAAAGTCCGGCGCCGAATTCGACCCGGTCGCCTTCACGGAGCCGTCGTGAATTTCTGACAAAGGCGAGCCACTCGCTTTGCCCCTCCCGCTTGTGCAGCGTTACGCCGATGCGGGCGTCGCCCCGGCGACCGTGCAGCTGCGCGGGGATTACCCGGGTGTCGTTGAACACGAGAACGTCGCCGGCCGAAAGGAAGGTGGGAAGATCGGAGACGACACCATCGCGCATTTCGTCTGAATGGACGATCAGCAGGCGGGCGGAATCCCGGGGACTGACGGGGCGCAGCGCAATGCGCGCCTCGGGCAGGTCGAAATCGAAATCTGAGACACGCATGGCGTGCCTATCGCGTTAGCGGGACTGCATGTCTACTTCGCTGTCAACCGGCACATCCTGGGGCGGCACGTCGTCGGTCGGCGCATCGAGCAGGGTACCAGGCAGGGGTGAAGCCGGCTCAGCGCCGCCTTCGATCGGCGCGGCGTTCTCGCCCTCGGTTTCTGCTGCCTCGTCGGGTTCACCAAAGGTCGCTGATGCTGCGCCCGGCGGCAATTGTGATTGCAGTTCGGAAATGGCGTCATTTTCGGGCGTGAAGTCAGGCAGGGGGACGTTGGCGCCTATGCGCGCCTTTATGATGCGGCTGGGATTTTCCGGCGGCTCGCCCACATTGATCGCATCCACATATTGCATGCCGCCGGTCACCCGACCGAAAACCGTATATTCGCCATCCAGCTGCGTGCGTGGCTGAAAGACGATAAAGAACTGGCTGTTGGCACTGTTGGGCGTCTGGGCGCGTGCCATCGAAACCGTCCCCCGCAAATGCGGGGTCTTGGTAAACTCGGGTTCCAAATCTGGCAATTGGCTGCCCCCCTGGCCGGTTCCCTGGGGATCGCCGCCCTGTGCCATGAAGCCGGGAATGACGCGGTGGAAGATCAGGCCATCGTAGAAACCCTGTTCACTAAGCGTGCGGATGCGCTCCACATGGTTGGGAGCGATGTCGGGGCGAAGCTGTACAGTCACGCGACCGCCCGTCGACAGGTCGAGGTTCCAGATATTTTCCGCATCACCGACAGGCGAAGCCGCCGCAGGTGTTGTCTGAGCAAAAGCGCTTCCGGCGAGCAGAAAAGCGAACAGGGCGGCAAGAAGCTTCATGAAGGCAGCCATTCGAAGAGATTGTTTGATGCTGCCCTAACCTAAAGCAGTGTCACTTGCACCCACATGAACGACAAAGCGGCAGATAGCGGCGGCGATGGGTTTGCGTCCAAGCAAGTCACCGGCAGCGATATGCAGCAAATGTCGGTAAAAAAGGGGAAAAGGTGGCACGGACGTCGCGCGCGTCCCGTGCCACCTTCAAGATGCGATCCTCCCCAAAGGTCTATGCATTCCGTGCGGCGATTTGATTCAGGCCGCTGCGGACCTGTCCGGGAAACCCCCCTTTGCGCTCCCGGAAGAAGGGGATAAGAGCCGCAAAATATGGCATTGTCCAGAGCGCAAGGAACATATCCGCCGGAAGGAATGCAATTCGCCGCCCTCCCGTGATTTTTTTGCAACATCCTGGAATATCCGGCAGGGGGCAGGCATGATTTCCGACGAGATTGTTCAGTTGTTCAAGGACGCGCTGTCCGACGATGATCGCGCCGTCACCGATGCCGTCGACTTGGCACCAAAATTGACGGACTGGCGCGGTCGGATCCGTGGCGCATCGCGCCTGATGCTGCAACCGGCAAGTGCGGCCAGCCTTGCCGCCATCGTGAAGCTGGCGGGGGAAACCCGTACGCCGCTCGTTCCCCAGGGGGGCAATACCGGCTTGGTCGGGGGCGGGATTCCAGAGGCCGACGGCCGCGCCGTTCTGGTCAGTCTGGAGCGCATGAATCGCATCCGCAGCATCGATCCGGCGGGCAACACAGCGACGGTCGAGGCCGGCGTTATCCTGCAGGCATTGCACGAAGCCGCCGCCGCAGAGGATCGCATGTTCCCTTTGTCGCTGGGCGCGAAGGGCAGCGCAACAATTGGCGGCCTGATTTCCACCAATGCGGGAGGGACGCAGGTGCTGCGCTACGGAACGATGCGCGCCCAGGTTCTGGGGCTGGAGGCCGTGTTGCCCGATGGCGATATTCTGAACCAGCTGACGCCATTGAGGAAGGATAATACCGGTTATGACATCAAGCAGCTGCTGATCGGTGCGGAAGGAACATTGGGGTTCGTAACTGCTGCAAGCCTGCGGCTCTTGCCCGCTCCCCGTGAAATTGCGACCGCACTCGTCGGGCTAAAAAGCCCCGCGGCGGCATTGCCGCTGATGAGCCGGCTGCGGCAGGCCACGGGCGACCAGTTGGACAGCTTCGAATTGATGCCACGCGATGCAATTACCCTCGTCCTGCGGCATGTCGACGGTACGCGCGATCCCCTGCAAGAGGCCCAGCCATGGTATGTGCTGGTCGAAACGACGAGCAGCGTCGCCGGTACACAGTTGCGCGAAACGCTTGAATCTGCGCTTGCGGAGGAGTTGGAGAAGGGCGGTATTCAGGACGCGGCAATCGCGCAGTCGGAAGGCCAACGCGAAGAATTCTGGCATTTAAGGGAATCCATAGCCGAGGCGGAGAAGGCCGACGGCCTAAGCCTGAAGCACGACGTTTCGGTCTCGGTGACCGACATGCCGGCATTCATGGCCAAGGCGACGAAGCGCATCGAGGCGCGATGGCCGGGCGCACGGATTCTTGCCTTCGGACATTTGGGCGACGGCAATATTCACTTCAATGTCCGTTCCGACGAGCGACTGCCACGCGATCGCCTGATGGAATTGAAGGACGAGGTCGCCGCATTCACCTATGATGAGGTCGCGAGTTTCGGCGGCTCGATCAGCGCCGAACATGGCATCGGCACGCTGAAGGCCGGTGAGTTGTTACGGCTGGGAGATCCCGGGAAACTTGCGGCCATGCGAGCAGTGAAGGCCGCGCTCGATCCACACGGCATCATGAACCCGGGGAAAATTTTTGCCGCCTAGGTCCGGCCGAGTTGCCAGTCGGCCCAAGCAGGCAACAAAAAAGGGCCTGCCGCAGAGGACAGACCCTTTCTCTGTGTCAGTAAGGCGGTCTGGGATCAGGCCTTGCGGCGACGATACCCAGCGATGCCGAGAAGGCCAAGACCGAGCAGACCCAGCGCGCCAGGTTCCGGCGTTTCGATCACGCCGAGGGCGACATTGTCGATCTCGAACGCGTAGGACGTGCTGCGCACCGTGAAGCTGGTGAACTCTTCACCATCCTCAAAGAACAGGTTGATATACTTGTTCGATCCCGGAGCGCTCTGGTTGCCCGACAGCGTCAGGGCGTCGAGCACGTCTGCGCCAGTAATCGTCTGCAGCAGATCCGATCCATCATAGAAGTCGATGGCGTTAAAGAGGTCGATCGAACCCCAATAAAGACCCAGATAGGAAACGCGTTCCGTTCCAGTATTGAAAGTCGGCGTGAAATCCACGGATGCCTGGCCGGACGAAACGGCACTGGGGACGGCGAAATAGCAGGTCGAGTCACCGGCAGGTGCAGCGCGGACACCGTTTACGCTCGTGTTCGAGATCGAAAAATCGCCAGAGATCGTCTCGCCCAGCGTCGGGCCGCAGCCAGCGCCACCACCAAGATCAAAGGTCTCGACCGAAATGTTCGGGCCGCTCTGCGACGTGGTCAGACCAGAGGCTGCATCAGCGGTGCCGCCCTCTGTAATGACGACAGCATGTCCAGCGGTCGAAGCCATTGCGGTAGCAAGCGCACCAACAAACAATTTTTTCACGTTACTCTCCATCAAGCGATGTTTAAATTTGCGAAAAATACCATGCATGGGCCATGCCAAATAATAATTTTGCAGCAAAGACAGGCAGTATATTAGTTAACAGTGGGGCCATCGTTTCGAGAGTGTAAGATTTTCCGACGCCGTAACGATCTGCCTGCGCCTGTTTAAGGACGCCGATGAGGTAGCCGCCCAAATGCCGCGAAATCGGCAAGGCGATCTAATGTGTTTGTCTCTGCTTGATCCGGGCGGGGATCAGCAGCCGATCACATCGCGTCGTCGGCGATCAGATACAGCGTTTCCTGCCCGCTCATTACCGGCGCCAGCAGGGCGGCGCCGGGTGGCACTATCTGTTCGGCAAAGAAGCGTGCCGTGGCAATTTTCGCCCGAAGAAATTCGGCGTCGCCCTTCATCAGCGCCAGGCGCGACTGCGCCTCTCTCGCCTGAGAGGCAAGCAGCCATCCGCCAATGGCAATGCCGAACATCCTGAGGAACGGTTGCGCGCCGGCGGCGGCATCGTTGGGATCCCGGCTCGCCTCCGACAGCCAGTTTGCGCCTGCCGCGACGGCATTGGCAATCTCCGTCAGGGGCGCTTTCATCGCGGCAAAATCGCCGGTGGCGGGCAGGGCGCTGATGTCGCTGCGCATCTCTGCCACCAAGGCGCGCCAATATTGCCCCCCTCTCATGTGGAGCTTGCGCCCGACGAGGTCCATGGCCTGAATGCCGTTCGTGCCCTCGTAGATGGGCGCGATCCGGGCATCGCGATAATGCTGGGCAGCGCCCGTTTCCTCGACAAAACCCATCCCACCGTGGATTTGCACGCCGATAGAGGCGATCTCGACGCCCATATCGGTAGCATAAGCTTTTGTAATGGGTGTCAGCAGATCGGCGCGGCCCTGTGCGTTTTGGCGCGTTGCCTCGTCGGTGGCACCATGCGCGAGGTCGACGGCGGCGGCATTGGCATAAACCAGGGCGCGTGTCGCTTCCGTCACTGCCTTCATTACCATCAGATTCCGCCGAACGTCGGCATGTTCTATGATGGCAACCGCTTCGCGCGTGCCGCCGATCCTAGCCGACTGCACGCGTTCCTTCGCGTAGGAGAGCGCCGCCTGATAAGCGCGCTCGCAAATGGCTGGTCCTTGCAGGCCGACATTGATGCGGGCGTGGTTCATCATGGTGAACATGGCGCGCATTCCCGCCATCTCCTCACCCACCAGAAAGCCGACGCACTCGTCATTGTCGCCGAACGACATGGTGCAGGTGGGGCTGGCGTGAATCCCCAGCTTTTCCTCAAGGCCCACACAGCGCAGGTCGTTCCGAACGGTAAAGGCGCCATCGTCAGCGGGTAGAAATTTGGGTACGAGAAACAGGCTTATGCCCTTCGTACCGGCCGGCGCGTCCGGGGTGCGGGCCAGCACCAGATGCACGATATTATCGGCGACGTCATGTTCGCCCCAGGTAATATAGATTTTTTGCCCCTTGATGCGCCACGTGCCGTCGTCGGCAGGGGTGGCCATCGTCCTCAGCGCGCCGACGTCGGAACCCGCCTGCGGTTCCGTCAGGTTCATGGTCCCGGTCCATTCGCCGGAAACGAGTTTCGTCAGATAGGTCTGCTGCAACTCCGCCGAGGCATGTGCGGACAATGCCTCGATCGCGCCGAGCGTAAGCATGGGACACAGCGAAAACGCCATGTTGGCGGCGGTGAGCTGCTCCTGACACGCAGTGGCGAGCGCAAAGGGGAGGCCCTGGCCACCAAATTCGGGGTCGGCACCCAGGGAGCCCCAACCGGCATCCACATATTGCTGATACGCCTGTCGGAACCCTTCGGGCAGCGTCACCGCGCCGTTTTCCAGCACGGCCCCCTGCTGGTCACCCAGTCTGTTCAGCGGCGCGAACACTTCGGCAGCGAATTTGCCCGATTCCGTCAGGATCGCGTCCAGCAAATCATCATCGACGGACGAGAATTTTGGAAGCGCCGCAAGCTCCGACATCCGACCTGCGGTTTCGAGGGCAAAACGCTGTTCGATGATAGGGGCGGAATAGGTCATGCGCGAAGTACTACCCCCACAAGGGCGGGCGGGCTAGACCGGCAACATGCCGCAAATTCGATTTCCCGACACTTCTGCCGTTGATGACGCCGTCGAGCTTCTGCGACAGGGCCGCCTCGTCGCTGTTCCAACAGAAACGGTTTACGGTCTGGCGGCCGACGCGACCAATGGGAAAGCGGTGGCCGAGATATATGCGGCGAAGGGGCGTCCATCGTTCAACCCGCTGATCGCGCATGTTCACGATGCCGAGATGGCGGCGCGCTATGCTCATATTGATGATCTGGCATCCCTGTTGATGGAGAGGTTTTGGCCTGGACCGCTGACATTGGTCGTGCCGAAGCGGACGAGCTGCAAATTAGCGGATATCGTGACCGCCGGATTGGCGACGGTTGCGCTGCGTTCCCCAGATCATCCCGTACCGCGACAACTGATCGAGCGGCTGGGGCGTCCCTTGGCGGCGCCGAGCGCCAATGCATCTGGCAGGATAAGCCCGACGACGGCCGCGCACGTGGCGGCGAGCCTGGGTGAGCGCGTGCCCCTGATCCTGGATGGCGGCTCGTGCGGGATCGGCCTGGAATCCACGATTGTCGCCGTGGGGGACGGAGGTATACGGCTGCTGCGCCCTGGCAGCGTCTCCTTCGAGGAGCTGGCCGATTTTGCTCCGGTCAGCCTTGCCGCGAAGCATAATCCGATCACCGCGCCGGGGCAGTTGAAAAGCCATTATGCCCCGGCCAAGCCGGTGAGACTGGACGCAACGACTGCGCGTGATGATGAGTTTCACATCGGGTTCGGAGAGGTTGCGGGAGATCTTAACCTGAGCGTCGCCGGCTCCCTTACTGAAGCGGCAGCGGTACTCTTCGCCGCCCTTCACACGGCCGATGCCAGCGAGCGGGCGGCAATTGCCGTGGCGCCTGTTCGGAAGGAGGGGTTAGGCGCGGCCATCAACGACCGGCTCAGCCGCGCGGCGATGGTCGAGGACAAATAAAAAGGGCGACCCCATCGGAGCCGCCCCTTTCGGACACGAAGGTGTCGCTTATGCGCGCCGCAGGCGAGCCACGCCGAGGCCGAGGAGGCCGAGGCCGAGCAGACCGAGCGCACCAGGTGCTGGAACCGGCAGTTCCAGCGGGCCGCCATCGACGAGGTTGGTGAACTTGCCGTCGACGATATCGCCGAATACCTCGCCACCATTGATACCACTGCAATCCAGGTTGAGAAAACCACTGCAGGACTCGCGGTTGAAGGTCGCGTCAGTCAGATCAACCTGAATGATGCCACCATCGCCGTACGCGATGTCAAAGATGCCGTTGTCTTCCCAGGTAAGAACGCCTTCTGTGAAAAAGAAGGGAATGGTAAAGGCGAGGGTCAGGCCACCAATGCTGCCCGAGCCGCCAGGCTGGCTGAGCGTCAGGTTAAACGAAGCGCTGCCTGGCAGATAATCATCCACGTTGGCTGTATCTTCTTCCGTCCAGATGCTGAACAGTTCAACAACTTCGCTTTCGCCAACTGCAAGGTCCCCAACGAAATAAGGCAGGGGAGTTGCAAGTGGCTCCGTCTGAATAACGAGACCCGGATCCGAAGATAAGGTATCTACGTCGAAACTGCCGATTTCCACAGGAACGGCGGCTGCTGGCACTGCGATCGCAGATGCAAGCAGAAAAGGAAGGATTTTTTTGGTCACGATGATGCTCCCGGTTTTTGTATTCGTATGAAACTGGGGATGAGTTCAGCGAAACACTGCTGCCGGGTAATGCCATGCACGACGCATGCCAAATCCGTAATCAGAAGAATTTATGACAAATTTCCTGACCAGCCAATTCGAAAGTTTAAAATGTGTTAAGAATCTCGACGGTCGTCGAAGTGACTTTGGCTCTTGGGTAGTTCCCATCGGGCAGCTAGGAACCTGCCATGGCGACCTCAAAGCAAAATCACCTCTACCTGGTCGACGGTTCAGGCTATATTTTCCGTGCCTATCACCGTCTGCCCCCCCTGACGAACAAGCATGGGCAGCCGACGGGGGCCGTATATGGCTTTACGTCCATGCTGTGGAAGCTGATCGACGAGCTGAACGATGCCGACGGTCCGACCCACATGGCGGTCATTCTTGACCATTCGTCGCGGTCTTTTCGCAATGACATGTATGCGAATTACAAGGCGCAGCGGCCCGATCCGCCAGAAGACCTGGTCCCCCAGTTTCCCATCATCCGCGATGCGGTGCGCGCTTTTTCAGTACCGTGCATCGAGCAGGAAGGCATCGAAGCCGACGACATTATCGCCTGCTACGCCCATGCCGCGACAAGCGCAGGGTGGAAAACCACCATCGTATCGTCCGACAAGGATTTGATGCAGCTGGTCGACGGCGAAAATGTCGACATGCTTGATACCATGAAGAATGCCCGCATCGGCCCTGCGGAGGTCGAAGAGAAGTTCGGCGTGCCGCCGGCGAAGATCGGCGAATTGCTGGCGCTGATGGGTGACAGCGTCGACAATATTCCCGGGGTGAAGGGTGTCGGGCCGAAGACGGCGGCAAAGCTGATCGTGGAATATGGCGACGTCGAAGGCGTCATCGCCAATGCCGACAATATCAAGCAAAACAAGCTGAGGGAGAACATACAGAACTCCGTCGAGGACATTCGGATTTCCCGCAAGCTGGTAGAGCTTTATTGCGACTGGCAATTGTCCCAGCCGCTCGATGCCCTGGCGCTTGCCGAACCCGCCGCGGGGCCGTTACAGGAATTCCTGGAGCATCACGGTTTCAAGACCATGCTGGCAAAGCTGGGCGTCAGGTCCGCCGGAACGCCAAAGCCTGCCTCTCCCGAGGCGCCGGTGCGGGTCGAGCAGGTGCCATTCGACCTTGGTGCCTATGAAACCGTGACAACCGTGGAAGCGCTGGACGCTTGGATCGCTGCCGCGCGCGAGGCGGGACAGGTGGGCTTCGACATAGAGACGAACGATCTGAACGCCATGCGGGCGCAACTCGTCGGGCTTTCCCTCGCCGTTGCGCCGGGCAAGGCATGTTATATCCCCATCGCCCATGTGTCCGATGAGGGATTGCTGGGGGAGGCGCCGAAGCAAATTGCCAAGGCGGACGCGCTCGCCCGGCTGAAACCGCTGCTTGAGGACCCATCGGTCCTGAAAATCGGGCATAATCTGAAGTATGACATGCTCGTGCTGTTGAACCGGGAAGGCGTGGAACTGTCGCCGGTCGAGGACACGATGCTGATCGGATATGCGCTGGAGGCTGGACGCCATATCGGCGGCGCCCACGGCCTGGATGCTGCCGCGAAACGCGAGTTCGATCATACCACCCTGAAATTCAAGGACGTCGCAGGAAGCGGAAAATCAGCAGTGACCTTCGACAAGGTGCCGCTGGACCGCGCGACCGAATACGCCGCTGAGGACGCGGACGTGGCACTGCGCCTGCATCGCGCCTGGAAGCCCCGCTTGTGGCGAGAGCGCCTGACGAAGGTTTACGAGCGTCTGGAACGCCCCCTCGTTCCCGTAATCGCGCGCATGGAACGGCGCGGCATTGCCGTGAACCGCGCGGCCCTGTCCCGCCTCAGCACGGACTATGCGGAGCGGATGACGGGTTTCGAGAAGGAAATTTACGAGCTCGCCGGCCGGGAGTTCAACGTCGGCTCACCCAAGCAATTGGGAGAAATCCTTTTCGGTGAAATGGGCCTGGAGGGTGGCAAGAAGTCGTCAAAAACCGGTGCCTATTCGACGGACGTTGATGTTCTAGAGCGTCTGGCAGCCGAGGGCGTCGGCATCGCGCAGAAGATCGTCGACTGGCGCCAATTGTCGAAGCTGAAGTCCACCTACGCCGACGCGCTGGTGGCGGCGATCAATCCGGACACAAATCGCGTTCACACCTGTTTTCAGATGGCCGCGACCACGACAGGGCGGCTGTCCTCGTCCGATCCGAACCTGCAGAACATTCCCATTCGGACGGAGGAGGGCGCAAAGATCCGCGAAACCTTCGTCGCAGAAGACGGCAAGGTTCTGCTGGCGGCGGACTATAGCCAGATCGAGCTGCGGCTGCTGGCCTGCATTGCGGACATACCGCAACTGAAACAGGCGTTTGCAGACGGGATCGACATTCACGCCCTGACGGCGAGCGAGATGTTCGGAGTGCCGGTGGAGGGCATGCAGCCATTGATCCGGCGACAGGCCAAGGCGATCAATTTCGGCATCATCTATGGTATCTCGGCGTTTGGTTTGGCGCGAAATCTGGGCATCGAACGGTCCGAAGCGGCAGCCTATATCGAGCGCTATTTCGAACGCTTTCCGGGCATCAAGGCGTATATGAACGAAACGAAGCTGCATGCGCGCGAAAAGGGATATGTGGAAACCCTGTTCGGGCGTCGCACACATACGCCCTTCATCAAGTCCGCTCGCCAGAATGAGAGGGGCTTTGCCGAGCGCGCGGCGATCAATGCGCCCATTCAGGGAACGGCCGCGGATATTATCCGCCGCGCCATGGTGCGCATCGAACCTGCGTTGGCCGAAGCGGGGCTGGAAAGCGCGCAGATGCTGTTGCAGGTGCATGACGAACTGGTATTCGAGGTTTCGGAACGCGATGCAGAAGCGGCCGGCAAGATTATCGCGAAGACAATGGAAACGGCCTGCGCCCCCGTGCTGGAGCTGGATGTCCCCCTGGTGGTTGACGTCGGTACCGGTACGACCTGGGGCGAGGCGCACTGACAGGAGAGTAAGATGACCGAAGACAGCGAAGTCGAGACCGCAGCAGAGACGGGGGCGGAAACCGCCGCCCAAACGGACACGCCGCCGGACCGCCTGTCGGTCAGCCCGGGCAGCGATCATTATGAACCGGAGCATCTGCAGCGTGGCATCGGCATCCGCTTCAATGGGGTGGAGAAGCACAATGTAGAGGAATATTGCGTGTCGGAAGGCTGGATCAAAGTGGCCGCCGGCAACAGCCGCGATCGCAAGGGCAATCCGATGACCATAAAGCTGAAAGGCACGGTCGAGCCCTATTACGAGAGTTAGGCGGTTGGAGGGCCGTGGTGACCAAAGGCTGGTCGCGGGTGCCTTTACGATTTTGACAAGGAGCTATTGCGCAAAGAAGCGCGAGAGCCTGCGGTCCAGCCATACCATCACCCAGTAACTGACACCCCAGATCGCGCGCCGCAGGAGGCTATCGCGCGACTTGTACAATTGCATGTCGACGCGTGTGGATTCCTTCAGTTCCCCATCGAACATGTCGCAGACCTGCTTGCGAAAATCGGCATTTTCGACGCGAAGCATGATTTCCAGATTCACATAAAGGCTGCGCACGTCGAAATTGCCGCTGCCAATGAAGACGGCGTCGTCTGTAACGATCAGTTTCGTGTGCAATTTGCACGGCTGGTATTCCCACACCTCGGCGCCCGATTTCAAAAGACGGCCGAATGTGTGCCACCCTGCCAGGCGGGAAATGCCCACGTCTGTTTTTCCGGCTGCGATCAGCCTTAACCTGCCCCGCGCTGCCAGGGCGCGAACGGCTTTCAGGACATGGCCGGGGGGCGAGAAATAGGCCATGATCATGTCGACGGCGTTGCTTTCCCGAAAAGCGCCTTCGATCGCCTGAACGTAATGATTGTCGCCTCGTGCCGGCCCGCCAAGAATCCAGCGGACCTTGCCCGAGGTTTCGTTGCAATCCTCCAAGATCTCGCGCAACTCGCGCGTTCGTGGTTTTTCCGAACACATCCACTTCATCAGCCGGTCGTAATAGACCGTCAGCCGCCCAACCGCCGGGCCTTCGATATAGACGCCAATATCTCGCCAGCCGCTCTCCTCTCCCAGAAGATGAGGGTCTGCGACGTTGAAGCTGCCGACGATCCCGCGTGCCCCGTCCGCGATAGCGACCTTTTGATGATTTCTGAGGAGGTAGGCGCGTAGCAAGTGACTCTGAAACTCGTTGAAGCGTGCGCCGGCATCATCAAGCGGCGCGAAGAAATCGTCGTCGGTCTCCAGGCTACCGAAATCGTCGACGGCCAATTCGACCGCAACGCCGCGTCTTTGCGCAGCGACGAGAGCCTCCAGCACCTGCTTCCCGCATTTATCGCTGGCGAATGTGTAGAATAGCAGCTTCAGGCTTTCGCGAGCGCCCTCGATCAACTCGATCAGCGCATCATAAGCGGCCGGGCCGTCGTGCAGCAGTCGCAGCGTATCGTCCTGACGTTCATGCGCGGAGTTCTCTTGATCCGCGTGCAAAATGGCTTCGCCTTTTCGGCCCGAAACATCCATTGCTGCGCTTTCCGGTCGTTGAGACTAACTGCTTCTTTACTCATAAGGACGAAGAGCGGGCGGAGGAAAGGCCGATCCACGGGTTTTCCACAAGGGGGGCTTACGGGACAATAGCTGGTGTTCGCAAAGTGGCTGAAACTCCGCTTATTGTTGCTGCAGGGCATATTCCTGGCGGCTGTCTTCACCGCGGCAGTAATGGCTGACGCGCCGGCGAACCCCTCCATTGCCTATTGGTCTGTCTTGGCAGGGCTGGGGGCCATTGGCCTATCTGCTGCAATAGCGTCCTACCTGATCATCGGGAAATGGTCGCAACGAATGAGCGGTGCCGTCGAAGATATCGAGGGCATCATCAGAGATGCGGGCCGTAAAATCCACCCGCCGGAATTCAGTGCCGGCACGCGCAAGATCCTGCCGGAAATGACCGCGGCGATTGACCGGGCGGTTCAGCGCATCGGTCGGTCCTACGTCCAGATGATGGGCGCCGCCTGGACCGACACGGTCACGCGCCTGCCGAACCGGCTTCACTTCGTTGACCTGGCAAGCAAATATCTGCCCTGCCAGGACGGGGAGGGGTGCGCACTGCTGTTCCTTGACCTTGACCGGTTCAAATCTGTCAATGACAGCCTGGGGCATGCCATGGGCGATGAACTGCTGCGTGCGTTCACGCGCCGCACCAGAAAATTGCTGACGCAGGAGGATGCCATCTTCGCCAGGTTTGCGGGGGATGAGTTTACCATTCTGCTGCCCGGGATGGCGGGCGTAGACGCGGCGGAGGAGGTGGCGGAAAACATATTGCAGGCGCTGCACGCCCCGTTTCGTATCGGCGAGCATCAACTGACGATTGGCGCCAGTATCGGCATTTGCAAGGCGCCAAAGGACGGCGACAATTTCGACATTCTGATGCGAAATGCGGACGCCGCCATGTACCGCGCAAAGGCGTTGGGGCGAAACCGGGCGCAGACCTTTGAACCGACGATGCACGAGGACGCCCGCCAGCGGCTGGATCTGGAAACCTGCCTGCGCGGGGCATCGGAAGCGGGACAGTTCGTCCTGCATCTGCAACCGCAGATCGATTGTCAGTCGGGCGAGATGAGCGGTGCCGAGGCGCTGATCCGCTGGAACCATCCAGAGCGTGGCCTCCTGTCACCGGCTGAATTTATCGCCGTTGCCGAAGATACGGGCATGATTCTGGATGTCGGTTGCTGGGTGTTGGAGGAATCGCTGGCGATGATCGGTCGCCTGCGCGGTATCGGCCCGGATTTCCGCCTGTCGGTCAATGTATCTCTGCGACAGATGGAGGCCCCGGATTTCCTCGAGTTTGTTGAAAATGCCTTGACGAAACATGGGGTTCATCCACGGCGCCTGGAGATCGAGATTACGGAATCCCTCGTGATGGAGGATTTGTCAGATATTGCCCCTAAACTGGCCTATCTGCGCTCCCTGGGGATCAGCATCGCCGTCGACGATTTCGGCACCGGTTATTCCAATCTGGCGCGTTTGAAAACGCTGCCCATCGATCGCGTAAAGATCGATCGGTCGCTTGTACGTGACATCGGGGTGTCGGGCAGCGCCCGGACCATTGTGCAGGCCATTATCGGCCTGGTGCGGGGCCTCGGCTATCAAAGCGTTGCGGAAGGAGTTGAGTCTACCATCCAGCAGGATGTGCTGACCATCATGGGCTGCGACACCATGCAGGGATATGGCCTCGCACGCCCCATGACCGAAGAGCAGTTCATCGCATGGACGGTGGGAGAAAAGGCCGCCGCCTGACGCTCAAATCCGCCGATAGAGAATGACGCACCTGCCTGTGGGCTGGATATCCGTGTCGGAGGAAAAGTGCACGACCTCCGCGTCGCGGCGCGCGCGTTCGGCGATCAGTCGGCTTGCTCCGTCCTGCACATAGATCCGATCTGCCTGCGACAAATGCCTGAGATCACGCAAGGTGAGATCGTCGGGATCGTCGGACAGCGGCTTCAGGGAATATGGGGTGGGCGCTGCACCGGTTTCACCCGCCAGGTGGCCCATGATTGCGGCGGCGGGATCCGTGACGGGGGCCAGCGGGTCCAGCGCGGCGCCGGGTGCCATCAATGCGTCCCAGAAGCGGCGCCGTGCGGAAGCGGTGGTAAGGCGTGCGTTTACCGCAGGTCGCGCGGCCTTCACCGCAGCGGCAACCGCGCCCAAGGTAGAGGGCAACAAGGCCTCCAGCCGTTCGCGGACGGCCTTTGAAAGGGTTGCAGATGCGCCGTTCGTTGCGATGGCCACGGTAACGGGCGCCCGATCGACAATCGCGGGGAAACTGAAGTCGCACAACCCTGGCTTGTCGACGACATTCACGAGCAGGCCCTGGTCACGCAGTTTCGCCGCCGCCTCGGCAGCTTCCTCCGGATCATCGATGGCGAGTACCGCCAGTCTGGTCGCGGGGGTAGGTTCGTCCACGATAAGCGCACCCGCAAGCTCCAGCAGGCGCCGTTTGGGGCCCGCGCCATCGCCATCGCCGCGCATCAGGACGGGGCGATCGCGCACGGTAACGAAGATGGGAAGCGCCTGCACCTGACCGTTCAGTGTCTGGCCGTATCGCCAGCGGCGCGCTTCATGGCCGGTCCTGCAATCCGCGCGCAAGCCGGGATGCCCCCACCAGGCTTATGCCTGCCTCCTCGGCGCGCGCGTCAATATCTGACAGCGCATCTATCGTCGCGGCGGTGGGGCGTGCATAGCCAATGGCATAGCCACGGCGCTTTGCCGTGGCGAACAATGCAGACAAGTTCGTCTCTATATTGGCGGAAGTCGCCGGCTCGTCCAGAAACCGGTCATTCGACTGCGCGGGTACGCCAGCGTCGCGCGCAGTCTCGGCGGCGACGCTGCGCGCCGATGCACGGGCATCGATATAGGTCAGGCCGCGCATGTGAAGCGCCTTCATGACAGGCCGCAGCGCCGCTGCATCCTGAGTAAAGGCACTGCCCATCATTCCGGTCGTTCCGTCCGTGTCGTCGAACCGGTCAAGCGCCCATGCCAGCCGCTCGAGATTTTCCGAAGCGCCTGAATTCCGCAGCAGGGTGTTCTCACCCGGATTGATGCGCGGATAACGCTGTGGCTCCATAGGGACCGACACAAAAACCTCGTGACCGTCCGCATGCGCCTCCAGAGCGAGGCTGGGCGATATCTCTGCATAAGGCGAGAATGTGAATGTTACACCCTCCGGCAGATCTTCGATGGCGCGGCGAGACGCGGTTGCATCGGGACCCAGTTCAGTCATCAGGATGGCAACCAGCGCGCCCTCGGGCAGGGGGTCTGCCGTGGGGTCCGCCGCCGGTGCCGACGTGCCAGCGGCTGCCCGCGTGCCTTGGCTAACGGCGCTTTGGTCTAAAGCGCGGGGGCCTGCATCTGACTGCACATCTGGCACCGGCGCCTCTTCATTCGAAGCGAGAAAGTCACGCGACCCTGCACCTTCCGAAGTGGTGAGAGGGAAGGGCTGCAACAATTGCACGAACAACGCGGATAACCCGGCAAACAATATTCCGCCGCCCAGCACGATCAGGGCCACGCGTCCGGGCGCAGGTGAACGGCGTGCGGGCAAGGGTCAGCGTTCCGCGCTGGCCGTCTTTACCTCCGCACCCCCCAGGCGACCGAGCATCTTCACCGCATAGTCCAGCTGATAATCTTCAACGCCTTGCTTTTCCAATTCTTCGGCAGTGACCTCGAACCGCGGATTGTCCTTGTCGTCGCTTTCGATCACGCTGTCATCGTCCAGCTTCTCGTTCCGAAGTGCGCGGCGAAGGTCGCTTTCGCGCACGACGCGGCGGTCGCGAACATGTTCGTCCGACAATTGCGGCACGATGATGTCGGGTTCGATGCCCGCTTCCTGAACCGATCGGCCGGACGGGGTATAATAGCGCGCGGTGGTGAGGCGCAGGGCCGTGTCTGTCGACAGCGGGATAAGCGACTGCACCGAACCCTTGCCGAAGCTGCGTGCCCCAAGGATGAGCGCGCGGCGATGATCCTGCAGCGCTCCCGCGACGATCTCCGAAGCCGAAGCCGACCCCTCGTCGACAATAACGATCACCGGCTTTCCATCGGTCATGTCCTCATCTCGCGCGAAATAGCGCTGTATATTATCCTTGCCGCGGCCACGCTGGGAAACGATCTCTCCACCATCGTCCATGAATGCGTCGCTGACCTCTATGGCCTGATCGAGCAGTCCGCCCGGATTGGACCGCAGATCGACGATGAAGCCCAGCAGATTGTCGCCCAGTTCCTTCTCGATCGCGTCGATGGCGTCGCGCGTGGCCGGGCCGGTCTGCTTGTTGAAGGTCGAAATGCGGATGACGCCAACATTGTCCTGCGTTTCCCATTTCACCGGCTTCAATTCGATGATCGCGCGGGTCAGGGTCAGCTCCAGGGGTTCTTCCTCGCCCTGACGGACGATCGTCATGCTGACGGGGGTTCCCGGCGGACCCTTCATAAGTTCGATGGCCTCCTCCAGCGAAAGACCGTAGATCAACTCGTCGTCGATATGGGTGATGTAGTCGCCCGCCTTGATCCCGGCTTTCTGGGCCGGCGTGTCGTCCATGGGCGCGATGATCTTGACGACGCCCTCCTCCAGGGAAACGGACATGCCGAGGCCGCCATATTCACCGTCGGTCTGCGTCCGCATGCGGTCGAAGTCGCTGGCCGCGAGAAAGCTGGAGTGCGGATCAAGGCTGGCCAGCATGCCATCGATCGCGCCTTCGATCAGCTGCTCCTCCGTCACCTCTTCAACATATTCGGTACGCACGCGTTCGAAGATATCCATCAGCTGGTCCAGCTGCCGGAAAGTTTCGGATGATGTGTTGGCGGCCTGCACACTCGTTTGAGTGGGCACGAGCGCGGCCATGCCAATGGGCAGGAACGCATAGAGGATGCGGTGTTTCATAGCGGCGAATTAGCCTCCGGAAAAATACAGGCTCTGCTTATAACAGGAGAAGGATGAACGTGACATAGCCTCTTACGTCGGTTTATCGACCGTCCCCTTGGTCCATGTCGGAACAGTGCGGCTGTCCGCCGCACTGTTGCACTGCTGCCGTCGTCCATCAGCCCTAAGTGAAGGAAGCTGACATTCCGAAGTTAGATCCCTTCGTCATGACGCTGGCCAGCGCGGTGGTCGCCGCCTCGCTGCTGCCGGTTTCCGGTGCGCTCGCCGATGCGATGGACATTCTCGCTTACGCCTTGATCATGTTCATGTTCTTCTTTCACGGCGTACGGCTGCCGTTCGACGCCATCCGTCGCGCGGTTACAAATTGGCGCCTGCACGGCCTGATTCTGGTGCTGACGTTCGTTCTGTTTCCGATCGCCGGCCTGCTGATTTCCCGTGTAGCGACATATTGGCTGCCAGCGGGAATTGCGGCTGGTTTACTGTATCTTTCGCTGGTGCCGTCGACGATCCAGTCGTCGGTCGCTTTCATCGCCGTCGCCAAAGGCGATGTGGCAGCGGGTGTCGCATCGGCGGCGACGTCGAACATTCTGGGCGTTGGGCTGACCCCGCTTCTAGTGGGTGTGCTGATGGGGGCAAATGGGGCGGGGATGGGCGCCGACGGGACGATGAAGGTCGTCGCGCTGCTGCTGGCGCCGTTTCTGTTTGGGCATCTGTCGCGGCGCTGGTTGGCCGATTGGGCGGCTGGCCGAAAGAAGCTGCTGGGGCTGGCAGACAAGAGTGCGATCGTCCTGATTGTCTATACGGCGTTCTCCGCCGCGGTGCTGCAGGGGATATGGACGAAGCTGGGGCCCGTCAGCCTTTTCATGCTGATCGGAATTTGCCTGGCCCTACTGGCGGCTATGAACGCACTTGCCTGGCTGGTATCGGCCCGCCTTCCGCGGGATCAACGCGTAGCGATGCTGTTTTGCGGCACGCAGAAATCCCTCGCCGCCGGAGCGCCCATGGCCAGCCTGTTGTTCGCGGCATCGGCGGCGGGTGAATTGCTGTTGCCCTTGATGATTTATCATCAGGCGCAGCTGGTGCTCGCCGCTATTCTCTCTTCGCGGCTTCTGCGGGACGGCAATGTCCGCTCTTTTTGAGGACAAATCCTCATGACAATCGGCGGCGTTTACCTTGTTCCCTGACGCGGAATTAACCTTGTCCGTGCTTAGTTAGCGGCGATCAGGGGCACGTTGATCGAGATTTGGATATGACCGGCTTTACCACGGGCGACGCATTCTACTGCCGCGCCTTCCCGATACTTACTCTCATATGCGTCGTGACGGGCGTTGCCACCTATGCGTGGGGCCCGCCCTCTGTTGCGCTGAATTGCTTCCTTGCCGTGGGCTTTGGCGTTCGTCTTAACGGATATATCGAGCGTCGCCGCTTCGAGGAGGCAGAGCGGCAAGCAAGCGCCGGGTGGGCACGATTGAGGAGTCCCGTACAAGCCGGATGACAGGCGCCCGGATGGGCAAGCCTGGCCTGCCGGACGCTACCTCAGCTTCCGCCCCACCCAGATCACGCGACCGATGATGTCGACACTGTCGGGTGAGCAATCGCCGACGTCCGGATACATATTATTGTCGCTGGTGATGCGTATATTGCGCGATGCGGGGCTGCGCGTCACACGCTTTACGATCAGCGTATCTTCGATCCGCATGACGTAAATTCCGTCCCGCAGCCGATCGACGCCATCGCCCCGGTCGACGAGGATCGGATCTCCGTCGCCCAGCGTGGGCAACATGGAATCTCCCTGAACCTTAATGACCGACAACAGTTCAGGGCCGCTCGACGAAATGCTTCTGACCCACCGATCCTGGAACGCGAGGGAGCTTTCTGCCGCTTCCTCCTCCTCCGTCAGCGCACCGGCACCTGCGGACGCACCGATGGCAGCGAAATACGGCACCAGAACATAATCGTCCGCGCTATGCGCTTCGCCGGCCCGAACGGCGCGCCCGGCAAAGCTGCGCGGCCCGCCCAGTTGCCACTCAGGAACGTCGAAATGCGCTGCCAGCCTGCGCCGGTCCTCTTCATCCAGTTTGCGCGGCACGCCCCGCTTGATAAACTGTTGAATATACGCGGGATTGCGTCCCAATAGACGCGACAAGGACGTGTAATCGCCGCCGCCAGCGCGGATCAGCGCGTCCAGGCGCTCCCTGACCATGGTCGAGTCGTTCACATTTCACTCCCGATTCGGTGTGCCACATTAGAACAAAAAAGGAACATAATCAACGCGATCGTTTTTCTCCTTTCAATGTAGGATTTGGGATGGGATCATTATGTGCCTACGATAATACGAGAACACAATGACTCTTTTAACCCTCATAAATCGCTGCATCGAGCAAACAGGTGTCAGCGCAACGCGCATTGGTAGGGAGGCCCTGGGGGATCCCCGGCTGATTGCCGATATTCGCCGCGGACGTGAACTAAGGCCACACACTGAAAAGAAATTACTCGCTTATCTCAGCGCGGTCGAGAGCCAGGCGGGGCAGGGGGAGTAATGGTGCGGCGCCGCAAAATCGTACCAGCGTCTATCGCATCCGTGCTTCGCAGCATACCCGATCGATCCAGAGACGGCCACATAATCAGCCGCTCGCGCGGTGGAGATAGGAACTTTCCTGTCATGGATGTGGTCGATGTCACCTCCTCACCCTGGGCAAGCGCCACGTTTGAAGGAACGCAGCACCGTATCTGCCTTTCGATCAGGGGGCGGGAGGCCGACGTGGATGCACTTGCCGCCGCTGTCGAAGGCGATCTTTCCGCAGCGGATCTTGAATTCGGCGGAGGAACTTTGATCGAGATCGTGAGAACGAACACCGACAAGACCGTCGACGGGAAAGGAAATGCAATCAGCCTGCTGGAATTTACCGCTCTCAGCGTTCTGGATTAAAGGGGGCTGTTTCCTTATCGCGCTCGGGCGCCTGCGTAGCGGTGGGACCTCCGCCCTCACTGCCTTTCGGCTTATCGGGGTTTTCACTCTTCCCGGCGGCTTTTCCTTCGCCGGGTGCAGCGCCCTTACCGGCGGTGAATGTGGCAAAGGCCGCCGCCAGGGCTGCTCCGGCAATATCCCGACCGATACCGTCGACGGCAGTGCGGACGGCGGATTCGATGCGCGCCTCGGAAGCACCGGAGGTGACGTTCAGTTTGGTCCGGCCAGTCTTTGCTTTCAGAACGTTGGAAAGACCATCGAGACCGTCCTTTCGCAGGGCCAGACTCGCTTCGTCGAGCCATAGGGCGAGGGAGGCTTCAACCTTGCCTTGCCAGCTCTTGCCGGTGGCCTTCAAAAGTTGAGAGAGTTCCGGCGGGAGACCGGGCCTCGGTGCCTTTTCCTCTGCGAAGGTTTCTTTTTCGGTCGTACCAGGGTCTGCCCCGGCGGCATCATGTCTCGCCGCTGCCAACGCGGCCTCCGCTTTCGCCAGCTTTTTTTCGGCCTTTGCCAATGCGCGCTCAAGCTCCATCTCGTCCCGGTCGCGTTTCCGCTTCGATTTCTTCTTGTCGGAATGATCGTCTTTGAGCTTTGTCATGGCGCCGTTCTCCTCTGCTGGTGATTTAGTTGCATAAGACAGCGGCTGCAAGGGGAACGCCGCGCACGCTCATCGGTTGACGCGGAAACATCAAGAAGGGACCGTCAGAATGACCGAACAGAATAAAACCGCAGGAACGAAGGCTGACACGCCACCGACGACTCCTTCAAAAATGCGCCCCGCGCAGGATGCGGATCATGTTCCAGAAAAGCTGGACGACGATGAAGCGCAATTGGAAGAGGGTCTGGAAGAAACCTATCCAGCGAGCGACGTGCCATCAGAGACGCAGCCCCAGCCAAAGGACCCGAAAAAGGCACCCCCTTCAACGAATGCCTAGCTTTGGCTAGCGGCAGGTTCCAAAGCCTGTTGCCTCCAAGTGAAAATGGTCGCGATGAGCGGCATTGTAATCCGGGCCGAGAAGCGTGCCGAAGATATCGCACGCTCCGGTCCGGATTTCTTCCAGGAACGCCCCCGCGTCCGAGTCTGCCCCCCAGTCCTCGATGAGCGAAATCCGCCGTCCGTCCTCCAGCCTGAATCCGGCAATATCGATTGCCTCGGCCGTTGCGTGTTTCGACCAGCGGCCCTCTGCCGCGCCGTACATCCGGCGGCAGCTATAAGTACCAAGATGATCTATCCGCGCAACCGCGCTGCCCAGCGTTCGTTCGGCCGCAGGCTGCACGACGTTTGTTTCCCAGATGGCGAGCGCAGCGGCCAAGGGACATGCGAGCCGTACCGTTCCGGGGGCATAGCCTGCCGTCATCTGCTCCAGGCTGACCGAGTCGACCTGTGCGCAGGTTTCATTCACGCGTTCGTCGTCGCGCGGAACTACGGAGAGTTCGCTTTCCGAAAAGAGCGCCAGGCATCTTGGCTTGTCGCCCGTAAGTTGCGTGATTTTCGTCTGCGTCGCTGCCCCGACGGGCTGTTCGATGACGAGAGGTGTCCACGGTAGGTCTTCAGGAAATTCGCGTTCCGCGTAGATCTTTGCCTGCCACACGCCGACGATCAGCAGGGCAAAGAGAAGGAGATGGATGACGGTACGCATACGCAAATCCGCCTCTTAATCGGCTGGCCTGTCAGGGATAGATGCCGTGGCGAAATAGCTCATCCTTGAACGTTTGCTGGCATCTAGCAGGGATTTATAAGGACCTGCCATGCCAGGAATGACGTCCTCGAAAATTTAAGCTATCGCGTCGTGGGCGCGTGAAGCGGCCTTTCCACCGGAGATTCAGCAATGTCCGTTACCAAACTAACCACCCACCGTGTGGACAAGGTGTGGGGCCGCCGTGATTTGCAGCCCTTCTTTCCCGATGTACCGGACAGCGACGAAAAGCTGGGCGAGATATGGTATCAGATGCCGGACGGTTCGGATGCCGAACTGCTGATCAAATATCTGTTCACCAGCGAAAAGCTGAGTGTGCAGGTGCACCCCGACGACGACGCCGCGCGCGCGGCGGGCCATGCGCGCGGCAAGGAGGAGGCATGGCTGATCCTCGATGCAAAGCCGAATGCGACGGTGGGAATCGGCACGACGCGGCCATTAACCTCGGAAGAGCTGCGCGCCGCCGCGCTGGATGGATCGATAGAGGATTTGATCGACTGGAAGCCTGCCAAGGCCGGCCAGTTCATATATTCGCCTGCCGGCACGGTCCACGCCATCGGCCCCGGCGTGACGCTGATCGAGGTGCAGCAGAATGTCGATCTGACCTATCGGCTATATGATTATGGTCGACCCCGGGAACTGCATCTGGACGAGGGCGTGGCGGTTGCCGAGGCGAAACCGTTCAGCATAGAGGACCATTCGCGGCTTGTTTCGCCCGGGCGGACGGTCCTTTGCGAGGGGAAGAAGTTCGTTGTCGAGCGGCTGGTACGTCGCGGCGATCAAGCTGTCGCGCCGGAGGCGGGGCGACCGGTCTGGCTCACCGTGGTGGCGGGCTCCGTTTCGTCGGATGGGGTCGCGGCCGATGCGGGGGAGGTTCTGTACCTGACCGGCCCCACGACCATAAATTTGTCGGACGATGGCGACATTCTGGTCTCTTATGAGGGCGAAAGCGTCGCCCCGGGCTTGCTGCCGGATAGTTGATCGGTCTCGCAGCAGATGATCCGATCACTTAGTGCGACCGGGTCAGGGTCCTCATCGCCTCCTCGATGCCGCCGAGGGTCAGCGGGTACATGCGGTTTTCCATCAGTGTCTTAATCATCTGCACCGATTGGCCATATTGCCAGTGCTTTTCCGGGATCGGATTTAACCAGACCGCGCTGTGATAGACGTCGGTCATCCGGCGCAGCCAGACTTCGCCCGGCTCCTCGTTCCAATGTTCGACGCTGCCGCCGGGATAGCTGACTTCATAGGGGCTCATGGAGGCATCGCCGACGAAGATCAGCTTATAGTCGTGCGGGTATTTGTGCAGAATGTCGAAGGTGGGGATACGCTCCGACCAGCGGCGCTTATTGTCCTTCCACACCGCCTCGTAGGGCATGTTGTGGAAATAGAAATATTCCATGTTCTTGAATTCTGAAGACGCGGCGCTGAACAATTCTTCGCAGGTACGAATGTGCCCATCCATTGATCCGCCAATATCAAAGAAGATCAGCACTTTTACGGCGTTGCGCCGCTCGGGGCGCATCACAATGTCCAAGTAGCCCTTGTTCGCGGTGCCGCGGATGGTCGAATCCAGATCGAGTTCCTCCTGCGCGCCATCGCGCGCGAACTTCCTCAATCGGCGCAGCGCGACCTTGATGTTGCGCGTACCGATTTCGACATCGTCGTTCAGGTCCTTGAAGGCGCGCTTCTCCCACACCTTGATTGCGCGGCCTTGGCCGCCCTTGCCACCGATACGAACGCCGGCAGGATTATAACCGGAATTGCCGAAGGGCGATTTGCCCCCCGTTCCGATCCACTTATTGCCCCCCTCGTGGCGCCCCTCCTGCTCATCGAGGCGCTTCTTCAACTCCTCCATGATCTCGTCGAAGCCCTTTTCCTCAATGGCCTTCATCTCTTCTTCCGAGAAAACTGCCTCCGCGAGTTGCTTCAACCATTCGTCCGGAACTTCGGCGGTTTCCTGATCGAAACTCGTCTCCAGTCCATTGAACACCTTGCCAAAGACCTGGTCGAAACGATCCAGCATCGCCTCGTCCTTCACGTAGGTGGAACGGGACAGATAATAGAACTCCTCCACGCGCTTGCCGATCACGTCGGACTTCAGCGCCTCCAACAGCGTCAGATGCTCCTTTAGAGATACGGGAATCCGCGCCGCCCGCAGCTCAGTAAAGAAATTCAGGAACATCTGTCTCGGTCCAGTGCCAAAGTAGCTTGCATCGCTTTTCCTATGAAACCGCTATTGCCGCCCTTCGCGCCGGTTGATGAAGGCGAGCTTTTCGAACAGCATCACGTCCTGCTCGTTTTTAAGGAGCGCGCCATGTAGCGGCGGGATCAGCTTCTTGGGATCGCGCGATTTCAAAACCTCCAGCGGCAGGTCTTCGTGCATCAGGAGTTTCAGCCAGTCGAGAAGTTCGCTGGTCGAGGGCTTTTTCTTCAGGCCGGGCACTTCGCGCATATCGAAAAAGATCGACAGCGCCTCTTTCACCAATTCCTTCTGGATGTCGGGGAAGTGTACGTCGATGATTTCCTGCATCGTCTCGGCGTCAGGAAACTGGATATAATGGAAGAAGCAGCGGCGCAGAAATGCGTCCGGCAATTCCTTCTCATTGTTCGACGTGATGATGATGATCGGGCGTTCCTTCGCCCGGACTGTTTCGCCGGTTTCGTAAACGAAGAACTCCATGCGATCGAGTTCCTGGAGCAGGTCGTTCGGAAACTCGATGTCCGCCTTGTCGATCTCGTCCACCAGCAAAATCGGCGTCTGCTCGGCGGTGAAGGCTTCCCACAATTTGCCGCGTTTTATGTAGTTGGAAATGTCGTGAACGCGCTCGTCGCCCAACTGGCTGTCGCGCAGCCGGGAAACGGCGTCATATTCGTAGAGGCCCTGCTGCGCCTTCGTCGTTGATTTGATGTGCCATTCGATCAGCGGCGCGCCCATTGCCTTTGCCACCTCGGTCGCCAGCACGGTCTTGCCGGTGCCGGGTTCGCCCTTGATCAGAAGGGGTCGCCGAAGCGTCGCGGCGGCATTGACGGCAACTTTCAAATCTTCGGTGGCAACATAATCCCGCGTGCCGTCGAAACGCATCCTGAATCATCCTTATCGAGGGAGAGTGGGGACACGCTAAGGCCCGCTGGACCCAGGGGCAACCAGTCGCTTTTACCGGGATGAGCGCCTTATCGCCTTGCGGGGGTTTAGCGGGCGCCGAGGTGGCGGGCCTTCGCCCGCGCTGCGATCATTTCGAATAGCTGCGCGTGGAACAGCGAAAATTGCTGAGCGCCGAAGGCAATTGCCCGGGCACCGGAGCGATCCTGATAAAGCGGGTCGGCCGAGGCTGTGCATTCCGTAAGGGCGTCGGCTGGCCATGCGCCGGGCCTGGCGGGCCAACGCGCCGCGAAGGCAAGCCTGCCGGCGTCATTCAGTGTTGAGCGAAGCCCGGGCCAATCGCAAAGGAAAGCAAGAACGGCGCCGACCGCGCATCCTTCTCGACTGGAACGTGCCAGTGTGAGCATGGCCTCGCGCAGACCGCGTACCACCGTCTCCGCCTCCGTCAGGCCTCGACGATCCCTGCGGGGGCCGCTTTCGAGGCACAGGGAGGTGAGCCATTGCCTGTCGTCCTGAAACGCGGCGATGGCAGGCTGTAGCGGCAGCCGGAATGCCGGAACCTCTTTCGCCACAAGGTCCATCAGGCCTGGCAGTTCACCATGTATGATGGTCAGGAAGTGCGCGACGTCGGCGACCAGCGCATCCGGTTCGCTATTATCGCCCTCGACGGCAGAAATCAGCGGCGCGCGTGCCGTGGTCAGTGATGCCTGCACGATGCCGAGCAGGTCACGCACGTCGGCGGCTTCGATTGGCCGTAGGGCAGAAGGTGCGGGTGCGAGCATCATGTTCCTCACGAGGGTCGTGGGGGGAATATACGCCGTGCCGCCTTACGAACCGTTAAGAGACTTCTGGCGCGGCTGGCTGAGTTGTCTTTACGGCGCCTTCCGCGCAAGATCCCGTGTGAGAGCCGATATCAGTGGCGACATTGGGGGGTGTAGAATGGCGGCCTGGTTGAAATTGCTGCTGATATTGGCCGCTGCGGTCGCTCTTGCGATCATCGGAACGACGCCGCCATCGCCAGTGGCGGCGGATGCACCCGCGAACGATTTTTCGGCCGAGCGGGCGATGAATGATGTGCGCCAGATAGCGAGGGCGCCTCACCCCAGCGGCAGCGCTGAAAACGATAGGGTGCGCGCGTATCTTGTCGGCAGACTGGGCGATCTGGGCCTGACCGTAACGACTCCCCGGATCACGCTCGACGACGATGCTGTTGCGGGCCTTGAAGCCTGGCTTGGCAAGGGGCGCGCACCTGCGGAGGCAGTAAATGTCCTGGGCGTCTTAGCAGGTCGGGATCGCAGCCTGCCTGCGGTGGCATTGATGGCGCATTATGACAGCGTGCCGGGCTCACCGGGTGCGTCAGACGATGCAACAGGTGTTGCCGCCATTCTGGAGATCCTGCGCGCGGTAAACGCAAGCGGTACCCCACAGAGAGACATAATCGTGCTGCTGACCGATGCCGAAGAGGCCGGCCTGATTGGGGCACGGGGCTTTTTCCGAGACCATCCATTGAGTGCGCGCATTGGTGCCATCGTCAACATGGAGGCGCGCGGTGGCGGCGGTCGTGTCTCGCTTTTCGAGACTTCCCAGGCAAATGGGGCCACGGTGGAACGCTTCGCCGATGCCGTGAAGCGCCCAGCGGGGACGTCGCTAAGCGTGTTCATCTATCGTGTTCTGCCGAACAATACCGATCTCACTCCGGCCCTTCAGAAGGATTATGCGGCCTATAATCTGGCATTTATCGGTCGGCCCGGCCTTTATCATTCACCCTTCGCGACCCCCGACCGGCTGGACCGGGGTTCTCTGCAGGACATGGGTGATCAGACACTAGATTTGGTCCGCTCGCTGAGCGGCGGCGAGCCGCTGCCCGCTCCGATGCCCGACGTAGTTTTCTTCGACGTGTTCGGACTCTTCATGGTGACGTACGCGCCGGTATTCGGGTGGATCATGCTGGCCATCGGCATAGGCTGCTATGCGGGGATCGCGGCGGGGGGAGCTTCGGTACGGGATCTGCTGCGCGGGCTGAGCGCTGGCATCGCGCTGCCGCTTCTGGCCGCCGCGGCACTATATGGCGCGAACCTGCTGTCCGGCGCCGGTGGGGCGACCAATTACTATGACCGGTTGGCCGCGATACCACGGCTGGAGGTGCAGGCGTTGCTGATCTGCAGCGCCTGCTTTCTGGTAATTACGGGCACTTGCTTTGGGCGGCGGCAGATAGCGGCGGCGGTGTGCGTCGGGGCGGCCGTGCCGCTGATGCTGGTCACGTTGCTTGCCAAGATATTGGCGCCAACCGCAGCATACCCGCTGGTCCTGACCGTGCTGCTCACCGGTATCGGTATGGTGGGTACCTTCTTGTTTGGCGGCAAAGCGGGGCGGGCCGCAGCCTCGGTCGCAGCAATTCTTGTGACAGGATATATGTTTATGTTCGGCCATCAGCTTTTCCAGGCTGTGGGACAAGACCATCCCTATGTGGCAGCACTGCCGCTGTTCGCCGCAGCCGTCAGCCTGTGGCCTGCCATCGCCGGACAATCCTTGTCCCGCAGACTGACGTTCCCGATCGCAGCAATGCTATTTCTCGTCGCGCTGGCCATCGCGTTATGGGTGCGGCTTGATCCTGTCGCTGCCTCAGCAGCGGTCTATAGCCTGGAGGGGTACGTTCCCGGCGCGGACTGAGCTTGATCGGAGGGGCGGTGGGGCAGGGGCCGCCCAAGCGGACCCCTGCCCATGACCGGATCTATACGTCCAGGAAGCTGCGCATCTTGCGACTACGGCTGGGATGCTTCAGCTTGCGCAGCGCCTTTGCCTCGATCTGACGGATGCGCTCGCGGGTCACACTGAACTGCTGGCCGACTTCCTCCAGCGTATGATCCGTGTTCATGCCGATGCCGAAGCGCATGCGAAGCACGCGCTCCTCGCGCGGGGTCAGGGAAGCGAGGACGCGAGTAACGGTTTCCTTAAGATTGGCGTGAACGGCCGCATCCACCGGAATGATGGCGTTCTTGTCCTCGATAAAGTCGCCCAGCTGGGAATCTTCCTCGTCACCGATCGGCGTTTCAAGGCTGATCGGCTCCTTGGCGATCTTCATCACCTTGCGCACCTTGTCGAGCGGCATGCCGAGGCGCTCGGCCATTTCCTCCGGCGTCGGCTCCCGCCCGAATTCGTGCAGGAACTGGCGACTGGTACGCACCAGCTTGTTGATCGTTTCGATCATGTGCACGGGAATACGGATGGTGCGCGCCTGATCGGCGATCGAGCGTGTGATCGCCTGACGAATCCACCAGGTCGCATAGGTGGAGAACTTGTAACCGCGGCGATATTCGAACTTATCGACGGCCTTCATCAGGCCGATATTGCCTTCCTGAATGAGGTCGAGGAACTGCAGCCCGCGATTGGTGTATTTCTTGGCGATGGAGATCACCAGGCGCAGATTCGCCTCGACCATCTCCTTCTTGGCGATTCGCGCTTCGCGCTCCGCCTTTTGCACCATGTTCACGATGCGACGGAATTCGTTCAGCGATACGCCCGTCTGGGCCGCAATGTCAGTAACCTGGATGCGGATATTCTCAACCGCTTGCGTCTCGCCCTCGGCAAAGCTGGCCCATTTCGGACCGCGCGACTTCACCTCGTCCAGCCAGTTTTCATCAAGCTCGTTGCCGACATAGGTTTCCAGAAAATCGCGACGCGGAATCTTGTACCGCTCCGCCAACCGCAGCATCTGGCCGCCCAGCGACATCAGGCGCTTATTGTAGCTGTAAAGCTGCTCGACCAGGAATTCGATCTTGGCATTGTTGAAGAAAACGGCCTCGACCTTGTCGGTCAGGTCGGCGCGTAGCTTCTGATATTTGGTTTCCAGTTTGGTGTCGTAATCTTCGCCGGCGTGCATCGCCTCAAGGCGGGCATCCTGCAGCTTTGCGAATTTCGCATATACGTTCTGGATTTCGTCGAATTGAGCCAGCGCCTGCGGCGTCAGCTGCTCTTCCATCTGGGCCAGGGACAAGACGTTGGCATCGTCATCATCGTCGGAATCCTTGGATGCGGACTTCCCAGACCGGGACCCAAGATTGTCCTCGTCTTCGTCATCGTCGGCGGATTCGTTCTCGACCGCGTCGTCGTCTTCCTTAAGTTCGACGCCCTTGGGCAGATCGCTTTCGCTGCCGCCCGATTTGACTTCTTCGTCAGTGGGGCCCTGGTTGAGCATTGTGTCGAGATCCAGGATCTCGCGCAGCTGCATCTCACCGGCCTTCACGGCCTCGGCCCAGTAAATGATTGTGGAGAAGGTCAGCGGACTTTCGCACAAGCCGACGATCATCATGTCGCGCCCGGCCTCGATACGCTTCGCGATGGCGATCTCGCCTTCGCGGGACAGGAGCTCTACGGCGCCCATTTCCCGCAAATACATGCGAACGGGGTCGTCGGTTCGGTCTAGTTTTTCCTTGGAACGGGACGCGACGAATTTTTCCGGCGTCGTGCCATCGTCCTTGGTCTTCATGTCGGCGGGGGCAGGGGTGCCGTCATCCTCTTCGACCTCGTCCGATTCGGTGACGTTGATGCCCATTTCGCTGAGGGCAGCCATCACGTCCTCGATTTGTTCCGACGACATCTGATCCTGCGGCAGCGCTTCATTCAGCTGCTCATAGGTGATCCATCCGCGCTTCTTCGCCGCGGCGATCAGCTTTTTTACACCCGAATCATTCATGTCGATCAGGGGTGTGCCGTCTTCCGCTTCCCTGTTCTTTGCCGCCGTTGCCATATGTTCTCGATCCAAAACCGTCTTGAGAAATCAATTCTGTGATGCCGCCTCAACTGCTGCTGCAGCCTCCTCGGCCTCGATACGCCTGCCCAGCGCGAGTGCCCTTAGTTCGTCCTCGATCCGCAGCTTCTCATAGGTGAGCGCGCTGCGGCGGTCGAATTCTTCTTGAGAAAGCGTGTCATAGCGCGCGCGCAGATCCGCTTCCTCAAGCTCAATGTGAGCCAGCGCCATAAGATGGCCGGCGACACAAGCCAAGTCTTCTGCCGCACGGGCACTGGGCGTCCGGGATCGCGTGAATGAAAAGTCCAACCGGTTCGATACCGTGACCTGTTCCGCGAGGTGACCGAGCCCTCTGGATGTCAAGTCGGTAGCCAGCTGCGATTTGTCAAGCGCCGGATTGCCTGAAACAGCACGAAAAATGGCTGCGCGAAGGCGCGCATGTTCGGGATCGGCGATGTGCAGCTGTGCCACCGCCTCTCCACAAGTGTCGACAAGCTGCGGAAAGGTAAGCAGGCCAACCAGGATTGCGTTGATCTCGCGCTGGTGGGGGGAACGTTCGGCCGATTGCCTGACACCCGCGGAGGCGCCGACCTGCGTACGTGCCCATGGCGCGCGTTTCGCATCGGGCCGGAAACCGCTTCGCGCCACGAAAAGAGCGTCGAATCTCGTTTTGAATTCGCTGCGATACAGCTGTTGAACGCTGCCATCCTGGATCGCCGAAGCATGTTCACCAAGTTGCTGGCGAACGGCCGCGCGGCGCTCTGGCGTGGTCAGATCCACCCCCTCGGTTTCCATTTGCCACAGATGATCGATCAGCGTGGCCGCCCCGTCGATCAAGGTCTCAAAGGCTCTCAAACCCTCCGCGCGCACCAGATCGTCCGGGTCCTTTCCTTGCGGCAGCAGGGCGAAGCGAAGCGACCTGCCCGGCTCCAGCAGCGGCAATGCCCTCAGCGCTGCGCGATGCGATGCCCGAACGCCCGCTGCATCGCCATCAAAGCAAAGCACGGGTTCCGGCACCGTGCGCCAGGCCAGCTGCATCTGCGCCTCTGTCATGGCGGTGCCCATGGGGGCCACCGCCTCTGGAAGGCCCGCCTGTGCCAGCGCGATGACGTCCATATATCCCTCGACGATGACAAGCCGACCGGATTTCCGCGCGGGCGGAGCAGCGCGGTTGAGATTGTAAAGAAGGCGGCCCTTGTCGAACAAAGGTCCGTCGGGGGAGTTGAGATATTTCGGCTCCCCCTGACCCAGAATGCGCCCCCCGAAACCAACGGTTCGGCCGCGCATGTCATGGATCGGAAACATCAGCCGGCCGCGAAACCGGTCATACGGGTCGCGTGCGGTGTCGTCCGGCTGAACCAAAAGGCCCGCCGCCGACAGCTTTTCAACGGGCGCGTCGATTGCATTGGCAAGAGCGCCGCGACTGTCCGGTGCGAAACCTAGTCCGAAGGTCGAGACGGTTTCGGGGGTCAGTGCGCGCCGCTCGACATAGGCGCGGGCATCCTTTCCCTCGATCGAACCGAGTTTTTTTCGAAACCAGTCCTCCGCCATGGCGGCGACATCGTGAAGCCCTTTGGCGGCCTTTGCCCGCTCCCGCTGTTCCGGGCTTTCTTCTGGCAGGTCGAGTCCTGCCATGCCGGCCAGCTCCTCCACAGCTCCGCGGAAATCTTGCCCCCCTTGTTCCATCAGGAATTCGATGACGTCCCCATGGGCGCCGCAGCCAAAGCAATGATAGAATGCCTTGTCGTCGTTCACATAGAAACTGGGCGTGTTTTCATTATGAAACGGGCAACATGCTTTCATTTCCCGGCCAGCGCGGATCAGCTTGACGCGCCGCCCGACCACCTCACTAAGGGGTACGCGGGCGCGAAGCTGCTCCAGAAAGGCGGGCGGTATCGTCACGACAGTGCCGCAACGAGTGGCGCCGCTGCGACCTTATCCTGACGTGCCGTCGTCACCCGCGCGGTGCCAGTTCCTGCTTCACCATGGCGCTGGCCTGCGACATGTCGATCTGTCCCGCGAAGCGTTCCTTCAACACCGCCATGACCCGGCCCATATCCTTCGGTCCCTCGGCGCCAAGCTCTTCGACAATCTTGCGAACTTCCGCCTGCGCTTCTGCCGGGGCCATCATCTGGGGCATGAATTCCTCGATGACGGTCAACTCGTCACGCTCGGCATCGGCGAGTTCCTGGCGGCCGCCCTTTTCGTACATGTCGATCGATTCGCGCCGCTGCTTCGCCATTTTTGTCAGCACGCCTGCCGCCAGTTCGTCAGTGGCGCCGCCGCGTTCGAGACGCTCGTCGATCTCCTTCTGCTTGATGGCGGCCAGAATGGCCCGCGTGGCCGCCACCCTCTCCTTGTCGCCCGATTTCATGGCGGCGATCTGGGCAGTCTTCACCTTTTCGGCGATCATAATGTCTCTCCTGAATGCGTCGCACGCCAGATAATGCGGGTGGACGCCGTTTAACAGCAATTGACGCGAATCCATCCGGTGCGTAGCACGCCCACTTAGCTTACAGCCTGATCAAACCCTGAAGGAGCGCCCCCGGCGTGGCCACAAACGATTTTGCGCGTCCCCCATCCGGAGCAACGGGCGTGCTGATTCTGGCGTCGGGAGAGGTGATATGGGGTCGCGGCTTTGGCGCGGCGGGTCATGCGGTGGGGGAGGTTTGCTTCAACACCGCGATGACCGGCTATCAGGAGATCATGACCG
>TARA_R100000501_G_scaffold5175_1_pt1 | contig 52737 bp, 47 predicted proteins | sample TARA_R100000501 | Tara Oceans TARA_R100000501 (sample SAMEA2620120) | marine metagenome | biome: marine biome (ENVO:00000447); feature: mesopelagic zone (ENVO:00000213) & marine oxygen minimum zone (ENVO:01000065); material: "saline water (ENVO:00002010), including plankton... | reverse complement strand
TTCAGCTCACAACAGAGGCGGAGATGAAAGATAAACAAGCCCTTAGAGCCTGCTCCAATAATTTATTTTATAACTGTTTAAGTGTCTGACAGGCATTATGTCCTTTACTAAGTAAAATGATGTTTTTGTGTATACAGGCATCATTCCATCCATTTACATTATCTGGAGCGGCCCGTTTGGAAAAAAATTCCAAGTCCACGGCCACTGTATCGGTAAATTGATACAGTTCAATTCGTTCACTCTTCCATTGGCCAACCCAACCACCTTCAGCATTTTCAATCAAGGTTTGGCGTTGATACTGCTTTTCAAACCCGGCCGCTTCAACATCTGCAATCTGGATTAACTGATCATTAAACGAGATTTTATAGAGCAGCATCAGGCCTAGTAAAAGTGCCGCAAAACATAGGGTATTAATAAAATAATCTGTGGTGGTTAAACCGGGATTTTTGGTATGACATTGGACACAATTATTTGCTGTTCGTGCTACCTGATATTCACAGTTTCGACATTTAACCAGTTTTGCCATTGCAAATTCCCTTTTTTATATCGTTGGTCAGAAAGGTCAGCTGGCGAGCTTACGATAGTTATCCAAAATCCAATGCACTCTTTCACAGGCTTGAATGTAATCCACGATCATCGATACAGAAGGGGACTGAATCCCTTCGATACTCATACGTGTATATTCCAGACTATGGATAAGATTTCCCAAGCGGGGATCCAAAACCGTGATTTCACCAATATCAAGCCTGCCCTGTTTGATTGAATCATTGTTTGGCTTGTCAGCTGATGCAGATAAAAAATTGATTTCCTTTTCTAAAACATCCCAGGCTTTACGCATGGAATAAATAGGGAACAAGGTGGCTTCTTTTTTCAGTGACATCCATTCCATTTCTGCTTTGTTTGCATGACTGTTATCCATAATCATTATTCCCAGATGGGTTTATGAAGTTTTACTCAAGTGTTATTTATTGAGTTGTTGTTTGCGTTGAAACAGTTTTTCGCCGAGTAACGCCAAATCAACATCACTTTTCTGCAATAAAGGAAACATTTCGTCTTCTTCTTCTTTAACATGGTGCTCAATGTATTCTGAAAGCACCTTGACTTTGGCATCAAATAATTCCTCATCTGCCTGCATTTGTTGAATTTCTTTGATCAATACCTTGGCACTGTCATGTTCAACCTTAGCTTCATTGAGCAAATCTTTTTCATCTGAAAGTTTTTCACGAAACGCTGGGTAGATAATTTCCTCTTCCAACTGGGTATGCAGTGTCAGTTCTGCACAAATTTGATCTGCCAGTTTTTTCTTATGAACAAACGCATATGGCCCGAGCTCTTCATATTGGGCGAACGCCTGTTTAACTTTCTGATGATCGTTTTTCAGTAAGGTTATGGCGTTGTGCTGTGTCTTTTTTGTATCAGTCATGTTTCTAAACCTTTTGATTTCGGTAGATTACTATCAGTCCTTTTGCAAATTACGTACCCGAGATGAACAAATCTCTGCTAAAGCCTGGTGGGCTCGGATATAGCTGAAAGTTTTATAAGTTTTCAATGAATAAAAGAAAATAAAATATGGGTAAAAATTACTGTCATTACAGAAAAATTTATAGGAATAAATCGAAATTTCCCTTGCGAGGGGGAAACTAGAATTTTCAGAACTGATTAATGCTTACTTTCAGGGTCTGGCATAAGGATTGCTGATAGTGGTTAATGTGCACTTATATCAAGTGTGAGCTCAACCAGATAAGAATTTCCAAAGTTACTATTTAACACTCAGTAAAACGTAATAAATCTAATGTTGAAAGGATAATCGTAATGACTGAAATGAACTCGGAAGATCTAATCAAAAAGCTCAATAATTTAATTGAACTCGATTACGATGCCATTGCTGCTTATAAAGCGGCGATTGAGCGTCTTGATGACATGCAGTTTAAACAACAATTAGCCGCATTTATGGAAGACCATCAAAACCACATTACGGCTTTAAGTGAATCAGTAAGGCTGGAAGGTGGAAATCCGGCTGATGGCGGTGATCTAAAACAGATACTGACTAAAGACAAAGTTGTGATAGCTGAACTGGGTGGAGATAAGGCCATTCTTAAAGCAATGAAAATGAATGAAGAAGTTACTAATAAAAGTTATGAAGAAATGGTAGATGAGCCTTTCCCAGGAACAATAAAACTCATTTTACAAAATGGTTTGGCAGATGAAAGACGTCACCGAGCATGGATTAATGCAACCCTTGAACAAATTTCTTGATTACGCAACAACCTCAATTCGTTAACTAATCCTAGCTCTATGGCACAGATTATTTGATAAGGAGTAAATACTATGTGGAAAGCACTATTTTTTACCATGACATTAGCTTTCTCGTCGGTCATATTATCCGGTTGTTCCGATGAACAGGATAATCAAATGGGGCAGGACTCTGAGCTGGATGCTGACCCACAGTGGAGCGAGAACCCTTATGGTGATGAAGATGTGGAGGAAATTGAAAACCCTCAATCAGCTGAAGAAATCAACCGCAACAAAGATGATAGCGATTTAACTGAAACACCTCCTTATGATGAAGAAGATAGTGGTTTAGATGAGGCAACTGAACAAGGTGTTGGGCAGCAATATTAAAATTGCTTCACCGGAATCTGACTTATCCAACTAGAACCCAATAAATCATAAAGGTTTATTGGGTTTTCTTTTAAATTAATGAATTTTGGATCCTATTTGGACACCGGCTTGATTCTGCCGCCATGGCTTACCATCGCAAAAAGCATAATTTTTACAGTCAGCAGTGCAACCTCGGCACGGTAACCGTTTCGATTGTAGGGTGTGTTTCAAATTTGGCTCAGATTTACTATTACGCATATTAACGGCTCGTTTAATGATTCATGATTAAAGTAGCTTTTTCCAGGTGAATATGCCGTGAAAAATTTCTATTTCGGTAGAAAATAAGCTTTTAAATAAAAACCATTGACGCTTATAAAACTGCTTTAGCTTCATCTCTGGAAAAGACTATGATGTCTGCAGAATCACATAACGTTAATTTCATCGACATTTCAGCTCGTATAAATAAGGATTTATAACAATGCGTTGGAAGGGAAGACCCAAAAGCAGCAATATTGAAGACAGACGGGCCATGCGTACTTCTGGAGCTGGAGGCTTTGGTCGTGGTGGTCTACGATTATTACCGTTGGTTTTTCGATTTCTTGGTGTTAAAGGTACTTTGTTAGTTATTGTCGCTGTGGTTGCTTATGGTTTGTTTACCGGTAATTTAGGCAATATGCTCTATGCGCTAGGACTGGGAGAAAGTCCACCCACCAGCGTTTCCACCGAAACGTTAAATCAAACGCCGCAGGAAAAAGAACTAGTTGAATTTGTCTCAGTAATCCTCGCAGATACCGAGCAGACGTGGAGCAGTATCTTTCAGGAAAATGATGAACAGTATCAGGAGCCTCGTCTGGTGTTGTTCAGAGGGGTGGTACGTTCGGCTTGCGGCACTGCCCAGTCAGCAATCGGCCCTTTTTATTGTCCTTCAGATCAACAGATTTATCTGGATCTGAATTTTTTCGATCAACTCAAAAACCGATTCAAAGCACCTGGTGATTTTGCTCAGGCCTATGTGATTGCACATGAAGTGGGACATCATATTCAGACTCTGATGGGGATTTCAGAGAAAGTTCATGCTGCTCGCAGCCGGTTAAACGAAATAGAAGCCAACAAACTCTCGGTCAAACAGGAATTACAGGCAGACTGTTTTGCAGGTATCTGGGCCAATCATGCAAATGATCAACGTCAACTTTTGGAAACCGGTGATATTGAAGAAGGACTAAGAGCTGCCAGTGCGATAGGGATGATACCTTGCAAAAACAATCGCAAGGTTATGTTAGCCCTGACTCATTTACCCATGGCAGCTCCCAACAACGAATGCAGTGGTTTAAAACGGGATTTGAAACTGGAAGTATCGCGCGTTGTAATACATTTGCAAACGGTTAATCCCTTTAGGAAAGAGTTTCTCTATTTTAAAAATTACAGATGCTCTGCTCACCGGATGCAATATTTTGGAAGCTTAAAATGTAATATTCCCCAGTTTATATTGATAAACATACTGAATACAGGTCATTTTGATGTGTTCGTTAGCATTTATTGAATGTGATTAATACCAAAAATAGACTGCATAAATTACGGTCAATTACACCTTTTGGATTATTGCTTGCGGGCGCAGATACCAGCAACATAGAATGGCGCGTTTTTTCTTATAATTATTTGGAGTTTAACAATGTCAGAACCCGTTTGGTTTAGAACCGCAGAAGCCACCGTTTTTGCCAGTGAAGATCAAGGCACCGATGCGATGCCGGAAATTTTAATTGGCAGCACCAAAGGTCCGGCAGGCCAGGCATTTGCCAATTTGATGGGGCAGACAGAAGGTCACACCCGTATGTTTGCCATTCGTGCCACCAATCAACAGGTTAAACCGGCAACCATGATCGTGCCTAAAGTGACCATCAAATCGAGCAGTTATGTGGAATTGTTTGGTGGACCGGTTCAGTCGGCGGTGGCCGATGCGGTATTGGATAGCGTTATTGAAGGCGTCATACCAAAAGAACATGCTGATGATTTATGTATCGTGGCGATGATTTGGATCGCGCCAGATGCGGCTGCTAATCCGGATGTTGATCGCAAGGACTTATACCGCACGAATTACGAAGCCATGAAACTGGCCATCAAACGTGCGATGTCAGGTTCACCAACAATTGATGAACTGATTGCGAACCGCAACAAAATCCATCATGAAATGTATGATCCAGAAACGGGTGAATCAGCCTGGTAAGTTAAAGCTGTATTCACTAAAAAACCCTCTTTGTGTGAGCAAAGAGGGTTTTTTTTGGTTACAGGACAAGTAATCGTTTATTTAATGCTCGTTAAATAACTTTTCATAAAAACCACGTTCAAAATCCCGAAGTGGCTTACGCGCAACATTGCGGTTGTCACTATCCGAATGATAATTGGAAAGTAACTGTACAAAGTACAATGACTTGCCTGATTTTGTATTTATTTTTCCAGCCAGATTGTAAACACCATAGATAGAACCGGTTTTTGCCGTTACTTTGCCACTCAATGGCGTATTGATCAGGCTACTGCGGTATCGCAGGGTTCCAGACTGTCCTGATACGGGTAACGTATCAACCAGTCCCAGCTCCTTATTGCTGAAGATGTACTGGACGACCTGCATTAACTGCTTGGCGGTGACTCTATTGTTACGTGATAACCCTGAACCATCCATGATAATGGCACGAGACAAATCAATACCGGCTTTTTCCTTAAATACCGCTTTGATGGCGGCCGCACCATTCTCATAACTACCAGGTTGTTTGTAATAAACACGGCCAACCGTTTTAAGCAGATTATCAGCAATCAGATTATCCGACCGTTTCATCATCAAATCGATCAGTTTCATCAATGGTTCTGATTGATGCAAGGCAATAACGGTCCCATGTGCGGTATCGTCACGAATAATTTTGCCATGTAATCTGATTCCGGCACGATCCAGTTCCTCCTGAAGAACCTCCTTGAGATATAAGGTGGTGTTTTGTACCGCAAGATGAAAATTTACTGGCAAACGATGCGAGCCCACGCATCCATTAAGTGAGAAGTGATTTTTATTGTCGGCAGTCAGCTTGAGATCACAATCAATATTCTGATTTTCCAGGCCTTCGCGGATGATGATATCGTCAGCACTGATACTGATATATGGCGAGCCACTGGCTTTCAGCCCCTTAACGGGTGCCGGGGTAGTGCCCTCAATTTTTCCGTAGATACAGTTACCATTCATCGTAATGCTACTGGACGGGGCACTGTAACAGACACCCATAATATCCCATGGTAAGCCAACAGCACGCTCAGAGGTGTCGAAGGCGCTGCCGTTCAAATAGAGATTTCCATCGATAGTCGTTTGCTTGAGCTTAAGTTTTTCGACCAGAACACGCAGATGGGTGCGGGTGAAAGTCGGGTCTCCACTGAAATTGATTATCACATCGCGTTCAGTTGTTTCCATTGTGGTTTCAAAACGGAAATCTTTATCCAGGATCAGGCGCGCTCCCAGACCTGTAATGATTTTCTGCAAACTGGCAGGTTGCTGGAACTGTTCAGCACGTTCAGAGTAAATTTCCTTGCCACTTGCGGTATCGACAACATACAAAGCAATATCTGCACCTTCCGGTGTAGGCTTGCCGTTCAATGCCGGGTCAGAAAAAGTTTGTGTAGCGTGAGTAGAAACACTAAAGAAAAGCAACATTACCAGGGTGAGATATTTGGTCATACAGTCCAGTGATACATGAGTTTTAAGTTAAAAGATTGCAAAGCCTATCATGAAATTCAGCATTTGATTTGAAACAAAAAGCTAAGCTTGGAGAAACGCCGACAACAACAGCGATTGGCTGTTGAATCTTAAGTGTACATCGGTTTGTTTTCGGCCACATTCATCCAGCCTTTGGCTATACGGTAGATAACCCAAATCGCATTGGCCAGCAGAATGAAAACCCCGATAACTACAGCACTCAATAAAGCACCTATCAAGCCCCACAAAAGACAAAACCAGAAGGTACGGATCTGCCAGCGAAAATGTGATTCAAGCCACGTACCACGCACATCATCGCGTTTGATGTAGTTCATGATAACGGCCACCAGGAACGTTAAACCAACAATAAAGGATGCTGCCTGCAGGGCATAAATAACAATCGTCAGTGTTTTGGCTTGATTTGAATTATCGTTCATAACGGGGGCTGGGGAAGGATTGGGAATAATTCTGGGTTCAGACATGAAATATCCTTTGGTTATCTGCCTGCAAGGATAAATCTTTTGCAGGCAGATACCAAAACTTTATCTCAGGAAAAAACTATGTTGGAGTGAAATTTTGCTATATCGCTATTTTAATTAAGAAGTGAAATTAGTTAAGCGTTTCATGTGGAGTGGAGTTAGAGCAATGAGAGCATTCACTGATTAGATGAGCCTGGTTGTAAAACTTTCTTCTGGCAACATGAATTGCCGTTTTACAATCTGGCAAATCACCCAATTGAATGCGATCAATCATTGGGGGTAAATTGGGACATGTTTCTGGACACACATGATGAGTGTCACATCCCTTGTTAGGAAGCTTAGGATTTGAATCTAGGTAATAACTTGTCATATCGATATCTCCCTGATCTTATCAACATCTTTGTTTTCCGTTAGGCCAATATTGAACTAACAGGTAAGTCACATATTTATTATTACTCTTACAACCCCAGTTACCGTAAATGAATAATTCCTGTTTTCACAGGAAACTTTACCCGTCAACACCTAAGGAAAACAGAAAACCCATGAATTTACAACAGCTTGGAGCCGTTAATTCAGACTCTTAATTTAAAGTTATTTAAACAAAATAACGATTTCCCGCAAAAAAATGATAACCACGTCACACTTTCTGCGCAATAAATGCTGACAATAATCCAAAAATGTTAACTCCGTCACATTTTTTTATGGATATTAATCGTTTTTATCGATTGTTTTTGTATGAATAAACTGTTTTGCAGGTTAATCCGTTGTGAGTATTGTGGCAACCCTGAACAACTAAGCCACTACAACAAAACTATATAGGGATTTAATCATATGAAAACAACCCGTCAAACCGCTGACATTGGTATCGTCGGACTTGCTGTCATGGGCCAGAATCTGGCTTTAAATATGAACGATAAAGGTTTTACCGTTGCTGTTTACAACCGAACAGCCACGAAAGTAGACGAGTTCATGCAGGGCCCTGCAAATGGTTCCAGAATTATTGCCTGTCACGATTTGAAAGCGTTTACTGAATCATTGCAACGGCCCAGGAGGGTTATGTTGATGGTAAAGGCAGGGGATGTGGTCGACAGCTTTATCCAGCAACTTTTACCGTATCTGGAGAAAGGTGACATTATCATAGATGGTGGTAACTCTTTGTTTAATGACAGCGATCGCCGTACTCAGGAATTACATCAGCAAGGGATTCTGTTTATTGGCAGTGGTGTGTCTGGTGGTGAAGAGGGGGCCCGACATGGACCATCTTTAATGCCGGGGGGCAACAAGGCTGCCTGGCCAGCAATAAAAGATATATTCCAATCAATCTCTGCGCAGGTTGATGGTGAGCCTTGCTGTGACTGGGTAGGAAATGATGGGGCAGGCCATTATGTGAAGATGGTGCATAACGGTATTGAATATGGCGATATGCAACTGATTTGTGAAGCTTATCAGATGATGCGAGAAGGCATGGGCCTGTCGGGGGACGAAATACAGCAAGTCTTTGCCGAATGGAATGATGGTGTGCTGGATTCCTATCTGATTGAAATTACTCGCGACATTCTTAAAGTAAAAGAACCTGATGGCAGTTTGTTAATCGATCATATTCTGGATACCGCAGGTCAAAAAGGTACCGGAAAATGGACGGGCATGAATGCATTGGATTTAGGCACGCCTTTAACATTGATAGGTGAGGCGGTATTTGCCCGTTGTTTGTCAGCGTTGAAAGATGAACGGGTTACGGCATCTCGCGTATTACCGGCTAAGGCGGTTGCTTTTACTGGTGATAAACGTGAAATGATTGATGCCGTTCGGGATGCACTTTATGCCTCCAAAATCATTTCCTATGCCCAAGGCTATATGTTAATGCGTGAAGCAGCGGCAACTTATGGTTGGGAGTTGAATTATGGCGGTATTGCGATGATGTGGCGTGGTGGCTGTATTATTCGGAGCCAGTTTTTATCCAAAATCCGTGACGCTTTTGAGCGGAATCCGAATTTGCAGAACCTATTGCTGGATGAGTTCTTTATTGACGCCATCAGCGAAGCATTGCCGGGCTGGAGAAAAGCGGTCGTTACAGCGATTGACGTTGGTGTGCCGGTACCTACCTTCAGCAGTGCTTTGTCATTTTATGATGGTTATCGCAGTAAACGTTTGCCAGCCAATTTGTTACAGGCACAACGCGATTATTTTGGTGCCCATACATACGAACGACTCGATAAACCCCGAGGTGAATTTTTTCACACCAACTGGACAGGACGCGGTGGAAATATATCTTCCAGCAACTACGATGTCTGAATGTGTTTCACGCCTCAGTGATATGGCTCCTGTCATATCATTGAGGTAGATTTAAGGTGAAATGAGTTTTTTAATTTAAACTTTAAACCGGTATCCCACACCTTGAACGGTTTCAATAAATCTTGGTTGTATAGGTTCTTCACCAAGTTTATGGCGTAACTGGCGTACCAGAACACGTAAATAATGTGTTTCATCAACAAAGCTTTCACCCCAGATGGTCTGGGTTAAAAAACGATGGGTCAGGATATGCCCTGGCTGTTCTGTGAGTAATCGAAGCAACTCGAATTCTTTACGAGATAAATGAATTATTCTGTCATCCAGTTTGACCTGATATTCCGCTAAATCGATAAACAGGCCATTGATTTCACGTTTACTGCTAGAAGCTACAGTATTGTCACTTATTCTCAGTAACGCTCTAACCCGAGCCATCAACTCACTGATGCCAAACGGTTTGGTGACATAATCATTAGCACCGGCATCCAATGCCTGCACTTTTTCATCTTCGCTGGATCGAACAGACAGAACAATAATCGGGATCTGTGACCATTTACGTAATGCTTTTATAACATCCTGTCCATCCATATCCGGCAAACCTAAGTCCACAATCAACAGGTCAACCTTTTGTTCGACCATAATGGCTAATCCTTGTTCACCGAGCCTGGCTTCCAGCACCACATGATGATGTGCTTCAAGACTGATCCTCAAAAATTTCTTAATCTGAGCTTCGTCTTCTATGAGTAATATTGTGGCCATGTAAATACTCTGTGGAGGTTAGGACTTATTGATCTTTCATATTCACCACTGCTGGCGGCTATGACAGATCAACAGCCCCTTGGTTATTTGGTAGCTTGATCCGCATCATCGTGCCTTTGCCATATGGATTATCCAATGCCATCACCTCGCCACCATGCGCTTCAACCATGCCGCGGCAAATTGCCAGGCCCATTCCAGTGCCCGGTAAACTGGATTCGTGTCGATCACCTTGAGCAAGGCTGTAAAACATATTGAATACTTTTTCCTTTTCAGTATCGGCAATACCCGGTCCGTTATCGATAATATCCAGCGTTATCCAATTGTCATCATGCTGAACGATTAACTTTATTGCCAATTCTGCTGTGTTATGGCGAATGGCATTATCAAGCAGATTGAAAATGGCTTGTTCGATAATTAAACCCTGAACATAAAGCATCGGGGTATCTTCTGTTAATTCAAGCTCGAATTGCACATTATCTAATTGATGGCCCAACCGTCTTATAGCACCGTTAATCAGATCGTCGATATCCATCCATTCACGATTCAGGTTCAGTTTACCCTGGCTCAGACGAGTCATATCAAGCAGATTCTGAATATGACGGTCCAACCTGTGCGCTTCATCTTCAATGGTCTGGATCAGCAGCTGCTGATCATCAGTCGATAAATGCTGAGCATATTCACGTAATGACGAACTCGCCCCGATAATGGAAGAGAGGGGGGTACGTAAATCATGTGAAACTGAAGAAAGTAATGTGGCACGTAGTTGTTCTGTTTCTGCCAGTAATTTGGTTTGTGAGAGTTCCGCCACCAGCATGGTACGGTGTAATACCACTGCGGTTAGCTGGCAGAACGTTTCTGTAGCCGTAATTTGCTTGTCATTAATGCGTTCATTAATGGCCACCAGGCCAAGCTGTCTGCCATCCCAGCTAAGTGGAAAAAACAACCATCCCTTGTGCCAGGTTTCACCGTCCAGATGTTTGGATAGCATTAATTTAAAAACTTCTTCACCAGGATGACCACTCGATATGCCCTCCGGGTGCAAAATCAATTTAGACTCCTGCTGAATGGCAATCACCACACGACCATCATTGCTCAGAACTCGCCGTAAGGCCTCCAATAAAATTTCGATAGTGGTTTCAGTGTTGGTCGCGAAAGAGAGCTTTTGACTGAACTCATAGAAATGAGACAGCCGGTTTAATGCCATTTCCTGCTTGGCTATAGCTTCGCGCATTTGCGTCGCTAAATGTGCCGTCATCAATGCCACCATCAAAAATATAATTAATGTGGCGACATCCGCTTTGTGCAGAATATTAAAAGTGTAATAAGGCTCAGTAAAAAAGTAATTGAAAGCCATAAAGCTGAACAAGCTGCTTAATAAAGCCGGACCAAAACTGGTTTTGGCTGATATCAGCAACACACCCGCCAGAAACAGTAATAACAGACTGGTGTAGGGCAGATAACGGTTAAGCACCTGGGCAAACAACACGATCACAAAAATCAATCCGATCGCGAGCAGATAATGTTTGAGCGGAGTATTAGTTGGAAGAAAACGCATAGCTGATCGCTTTTTCTGGAAAATTCTTAAAGTTGTTTTAACAATAAATCGCATTTAAAAAAGTAAAATTTATATAAAATTTTTATCTTTTTTTTAGCTGACTTTCAGTCTCCTGAAACCAATAATCCATTCACGTTGATTATAGGGATGAATAGACTGATGTTAAGTTTTACCAAGTTGTTTCAAAGGCATATTACACCGTGTGTTGCTTGGCTTACATTTTTGATTGAGGTCGTAAGCTAATGCATTGGCGAGCCATCATCCGGTTATTTGGTTTGCTGTTGATGTTTTACAGTCTCAGCTTTCTGCCTTCATTAATCGTTTCATGGATCTACAGCGATGGACAATGGATAACCTTTATCGGGTCCAGCCTGATTGTGTTTTTATTGGGATTATCGTTGTGGCTAAGCAACTATCATCAACGTCAGGAATTATCCGTTCGTGATGGCTTTCTGGTCGTGACACTCTTCTGGTTTATATTGGGGCTGGTCGGCGCTTTACCCTTTTACCTCAGTCTGCATCTGGGTTTTACCGATGCGGTATTCGAATCCATTTCAGGATTTACCACCACGGGCGCGACCGTTATTGTTGGGTTAGATCAATTACCCCAATCAATTTTATATCATCGACAACAAATCCAATGGTTAGGCGGCATGGGGATTATCGTTCTGGCGGTCGCCATTCTGCCTTTATTAGGCGTCGGGGGCATGCAGCTGTATCGAGCGGAAACTTCCGGCGTTGCCAAAAATGAAAAAATGACACCCAGAATCGCTGAAACTGCCCGTTCCCTGTGGCTGATCTATCTGTTACTTACGGTGTGTTGTGCGTTAGCTTACTGGTTTGCAGGGATGAGTTTCTTCGATGCGGTAGGCCACGCCTTTACTACCGTGGCAACCGGAGGCTTTTCTACTCATGACGACAGTATCGGCTATTTTAACAGTCCACTTATTGAAGCTATCGCAATCGTATTTATGTTAGCTGGCGGGGTGAACTTTGCCGTGCATTTTTTAGTGTTAAGACGCAAGCTAATATCTTCATATGCCGAAGATCCGGAAGTAAGAACTTTTGGATTATTGTTTGTGTTTGCCAGTATTTTTATTGCGATAAGCCTGTATTTCGCCGGGGTGTATTCTGGCGGATGGGAAGCGCTTCGTTATGCTGCGTTTCAGGTGGCTTCCATTATGACCAGTACCGGTTTTGGTACGGCGGTATTCGCGGAATGGCCATTACACATCCCGTTAATTCTGGTGATTTTGTCATTTATTGGTGGATGTGCCGGTTCAACCGCAGGTGGCATTAAAGTTATGCGTATCATGTTGCTGGCGAAACTGGGTTTACGGCAACTCGAGTTATTGGTGCATCCTCGCTCCGTATCTGTGGTGAAGTTGGGAAAACGGCCAATATCTGAAACAGTATTGTTTTCGATTTGGGGTTTTTATGTGCTTTATATTGTCACAGCATTGATGCTGACAGTTGCAATGATGGCAGCCGGCCTTGATTTGATTTCAGCTTTTGGGGCAGTGGTTGCAACGATCAATCTTCTGGGCCCGGGTTTAGGAGAGGTTGCCTCGAATTTTGCCACAATGGATGCCACGGTTAAATGGCTCGGGATCTTCGCAATGCTGGTAGGACGCCTGGAAGTGTTCACCTTGTTGATTCTATTTCTGCCAGCCTATTGGCGCAATTAACAGAGAGGTTTTGCAGATGAAAATTATTATTCTGGGTGCGGGACAGGTCGGCAGTTCGACGGCAGAAAGTCTGGTCAATGAAGGTAACGATGTCACGGTGATTGATCAGAATCCGGTATTGCTGGAGCGATTGCAGGAACATTTGGATATTCGCACGGTGGTGGGATATGCAGCACACCCCGGAACCTTGTTAAAAGCGGGCATCAAAGACACCGATATGCTGATCGCGGTCACCCATAATGATGAAATCAACATGATTGCCTGTCAGATTGCCAGCTCACTATTTAATACGCCCAAAAAACTGGCGCGGATACGTGCCGCAGATTATCTGGAATATCCGGCTTTATTTGCGCTGGATGCTGTGCCAATTGATGTCATTATCAGTCCTGAGCAATTAGTCACTGATTACATTACCCATCTAATTGAGCAACCTGAAGTCTTGCAGGTTCTGACCTTTTTTGAAGATCGTGCTCGACTGGTTGCCGTTAGAGTGGATGCCGGGAGTATTATGGATGGTAAAGCCATCCATGATTTGCTGGATCTGCTTCCTAAAATACAAATGCGTATCGCGGCCATTTTCCGAAATGAAAGTGCTATTTCATTGGGAGGAAAAATCACGTTACAGGCCGAGGATGAAGTGTTTTTTCTGGCCGAAAAACATCAAATCAGTGAGCTGGTAAAAGTATTCAAAAAAGATTACCAACCCTATAAACGAATATTTATTGCCGGTGGCGGACAGATTGGTAAACAACTGGCACAGCGGCTGGAAAAGTCACATAACGTTAAAATTATCGAACATAATGAAAATCGTGCACGGGTTATCGCCGAAGAACTGCATCACAGCCTGGTTTTGCATGGTGATGTGGGTGATGCCAGCCTGCTTAAAGAAGAATATATTCATAAAACGGATGTATTTTGCGCTGTGACTAACGACGACGAAGCCAATATCTTGTCTGCGATGCTGGCGAAGCGCCTGGGAGCTCGCAAAACCTTTTCCATTATCAGTAAGGCCAGCCATGTTGAACTGGTTGAAGGAACCAGTATTGATATTGCCGTATCGCCTGCACAAATCACCATTGGGACCCTATTGACCCATATTCGTCGTGGTGATGTGATTACCGTACATTCGTTAAGACAGGGTGCTGCAGAAGCCATAGAGATCGTGGCACATGGCGATAAGCAAACCTCGAAAGTAGTGGGGCGTAAACTCTCAGAACTCAAACTGCCTAAAACGGCGACCGTTGGAGCGATATTACGCAAAGAAAAGATTTTGTTTGCCGAAAAAAATGTTCAGATTGAAAGCGGCGATCATCTGGTCATCTTTTTGACCGAACAGCAGGATGTCGATGAGGTTGAAAAACTGTTTCAAGTAGGATTTGAGTTTCTGTAAATCAGTTTATTAGAGATGTAGGAGCTTCAGTTTGTATCATCCGTCTTTAATATTTACTTTTTGCCTAAAAGTTCAACTAGATAATGAAACAATGTTTGTGATTTTCTAACGCATGCCAATTGAAGTCTATGCGGTTTTTATTTTTACTTCAGCGTTGCTGGCCCTGGCTCCGGGGCCAGATAATATTTTTGTGCTTACCCAGTCAGCACTTTATGGTAAACGCAGTGGCATTCTGATTACCTTAGGTCTATGTACAGGTTTGGTTTTTCACACCTGTTTAGTGGCATTCGGTGTTGCCACTATTATGCAAACTTCTGACTGGGCGTTGAGTGCGTTGAAAATAATCGGCGCAATCTATTTGGTCTACCTGGCCTGGCAGATTCTTAACAGCCAGACACAAGAATTATCAGGTAAGGGCGTAGTATTGAGTGATGCCAACTTATATCTTCGCGGCATTGTGATGAATGTAACTAATCCCAAAGTCAGTATTTTCTTTTTGGCTTTTCTGCCACAGTTTGCCAGTTCAAACTATGGTGCGATTACGCCACAAATTATATTGCTCGGGGCTATGTTTGGTGTTGTTTCACTCTTTATCTTTAGTGGTATTTCTATATTAGCTTCAAAGCTTGGCGACTGGCTTAAAAGAAAACCCAATGCTCAGGTTTATCTCAGTCGCACGACAGCACTGATTTTTGTTGTGTTGGCGTGTAATCTTTTGATAGGGCTAACTCATTGAGTCAAAACGCTGAAAATCAGTAAATTGACTCAGTGCCTTGTTGACTTTTAACACAGGCATCAAATATTTGATCATGGATAAAATCCGCTGATTTACAGGGGGGCTGGATAAATACCTGTTTGGCAATTTGCAATAAATCATCACGGCCTTGAGAGTCTTTGTAAATCGATTTGATTTTTGTTTCAAACGTTTCCCAGTCGTCGCCTTCGGTCTGACGGATTTTCTGGATTTCATAGGCAGTACCTGCCTGATAGGCACAGCTGGTAATGGTTCCATGCTCCAGATTTTCTGCCTGGACCGAACCAACGAAAGTTAAGGCAAAAGTCATCATGACTAAGTGTTTCATCTGACATACCCCACTACTAAAACCTGCTAAATATTTTGAATCATCATGACATATTATCTGCAGAATAATACCAGTCTAATAGGAATGGCTTGTATGACAGGGCATTGCTATGCTAACAAGGGTGCAGGAAGTCCAAAGGAGCTGAAGTCTATGAGCAAAGAAATAGAACAAAGCATGATAGTGCTGGCCCGTCATCGTTTGAAATGGTTGAGGGTTGCCCTGGCTGGGCGAAATGCCGATCTGAATCTGGTGCAGAACACCTTTCATCAGCTGACAGGGCTGACCAGTTTAAGGTTTGTTCAGGATAATGGTCTGAGTCTGCCAACAGCGAAAGAACTGGCTATTATTGATAATCTGGCGATATTAAATGTTCAGCAACAACACCCGGAAGTATTGGAAAAATTTTCCAATGAATCACAGGAGTTATCGAAATATCTGGATATGCCTGCCCGGGATTTGCTTGATTTGCTGTTTAAGGAAGGAGGCCGGTTTCAGAATCAGGAAGCTATTTCAGTGGCTATGCACCGGGGCTTAATCAGTGATATTCATCATGAGAAAGAAGCCTACGACAGATTGAATGCACGTGAACGGAAACAGGATATGTAAAAAACCTGTTTACCAGTCTATGTTTTTTCCTTGCCAATCCAGAAATGACAATTCACCGTCGGCTGGCAAACCCTTTAGAATTTCAAACAATCTATCGGCAACAAAATCCGGGGTGAATAATTTATCGTCAGGCACGTTTGTATTATACGGACGAGATAGTGGAGAGTCAGTGGTACCGGGATGAAATGCCAGTAACTTTACCATTTTGGCGCGACGGGCATATTCAATGGCGGTGGATTTTAACAGCATATTCAACGCTGCCTTGCTGGCGCGATAGCTATACCAGCCCCCCATGTGATTATCATTAATGCTGCCAACCCGTGCGCTGAAGATGGTCACCTGACAGGTTTCAGCATGTTTAAGCACTGGTAAAAGCTGTTTCAGCCAAAGCACCGGGGTAATTGTATTGATATTAAACACATGGTTGATGGAGGCTGCTGTAAGTTGTTCGAGACGTTTTTCCGGTTTTACTGATTCATCATGGAGGATGCCGTGACAGATAAAGACCTTTTCAAAGTTACGTTGCTGGTCGTAAAACTGCATCGCCAGGTTGCCCATACTTGTTTCGTCATATTCAGACTGATACCAGATGACACCAGCAAACTTATCGGGTTGTGGTCCACGACTAACCACCACAATATTTTCAGCAGTTAAGTAAGTTAATAGTTTTTCAATGATGGCCTGAGCAATCTGCCCACTGCCGCCAATAACGAGAGCATATGTTTTCATTTGTTGAGTATGCGCCTGATGATGTGAATTTTGTGTGTTAAAAATTTTTTACTTGTGTTCCCACGGCTCCTGCGTGGGAACACAAGTAACGACCTTTTAACTGAGAGCCATTCCTGATATCCATTTAAATGCTTTATAAATTGCGAAACAATTAGACTATTCATTCTGCATTCATGAACAATGGTTTACTGTTTAATAATGTGCGCTATATAAAGCAGTGAAAACTTATTACTGCCTTCTACTGACAAATGCTCTATAAACTATATTGACTCAGGTTTTCTGAAAAAATTATGAATGGATTAGTGCTATTTCTATGAAAAAATTCACCATTCGTTACCAGGATTTATTGTCTTTATTCTCAATGAATAAAACCTTATCTATTATTTTCCCGATTGTTTTAACAGCAAGTTTCAACATAAATGCAGAAGAGGCCGTTGAGGCGAATGAGGACTGCGGTGAAGCGGAAATTCGTTACAGTGATAACCCGGAGCTTACTCGCGCAGAAAGAATAGCATTAATGGAAAAAGCTTTTTTTGATTCGGTTAACCGCTTTGAGTCATGCAATTTGTCTGATCCAAATAATACGTCTGCGGCTGGCAGTGATGGTGGAGATAGTGGCGAGCAAGGCGGTGGAGAAAATCAGGGTGGTAATGCTGGTAATCACTCAGTCGCCAGCCAGGAAATGCAGGGTACTGAAGCTGAGACAGAAATGGAAAGCTCGATGCCAGCTCAGGCCGGCACAGCAGATTCAGTTGAACAAACTGATAGCAATGGTGCGGCAGTGGTATCTTCGGGAGGTGCAGATAACGGTGCTATCCCGGAAGACATTCCATCCGCCAATAACGACGATGCCATTGCTGCACAAATCAGACTGGCTGCGGAAGCTGAACAAGATCCAGAGATTAAAAAGAAACTCTGGAATGAATATCGTAAATATAAGGGGATGAACATTGTTGAAGACTGAGTCATTTAGAGCCCCCTCCAGGTTTCTTATCTATCTTATTATCCTGACCCATGTACTAACGGGATGTGCAACTACGTCATCCTCAGGTAATTTAAAAACCGGTCCACAACTGGCCTCGGCCCAGGAACAAAACAAAGAAATACCCTACCAGGGCGTTAAACTTGACGTCATTATTCCGGTCTTTTCGCCAGGGCTTTCCGATTCAGCAGCTGAATATGAAGAAGAAGGTATCTGGCCTGAATTGAGACGAGCAGAAGCCAATCGATTTGCTTATAAATTAAAAACGGCTTTAGATGAAAGTGGTAAGTTTGGTGCGGTTCGGGTAGCCCCCAACAGCACTGCTTCAGGTGATTTATTTGCTGTCGGCGAGATCATTGAATCAAATGGTCAAGAGCTTGAATTTAGCCTCAATGTGGTTGATGCCAGTGGTAAGCAGTGGTTAAACGACACCATTGAATATGAGGTTGGTGAAGGTTTTTACAAAAATCCGAGAAATGACGGCAAAGACCCCTATGATCCCGCTTTTGATAAAGCGGCCCAGGCGATAATTGAAGCCCTGCTTAAACAACAGCAAAGCGAACTGGCGCAACTGCAGAATATTAACGATCTGCGTTTCGCCGCCAGTTTCAATGAACAGGCCTTTATGGAGTATCTCGATACCAGTGGTCAACAAATTAAGCTGGTCAGTATGCCGAGTGATGCTGACCCAATGTTTCAAAGAGTCAAATCGATTCAGGTTCGTGAACAGTTATTTGTAGATAATCTGCAGCAGAATTACAGTGCATTTTCCCAGCAAATGGATGACAGCTATCTGGCATGGCAGGAAGCCAGTGCCACAGAAATGCAATTACGCAAAGAAGCTAAAACCAAAAGCATCTGGAAAATGATTGGCGGGGCAGTTTTAATCGGTGCCGCCGTTGCTGCCGCTACGTCAGGCAGTTCCAACGACCCGCGTTTTGCCCGTGATCTTGCGACTGTTGCCGGTGGTGTTGGCGGTGCAGTGCTGATCAGCAGTGGCTTTAAATCTCGTGAGGAAGCCAAGTTTCATCAGGAGGCATTAAACGAGTTAGGAGAATCGGTGAACTTGGAAATGGCACCACAGGTGATGACTTATGAAGAAGAATCAGTCGAGTTAACGGGTGATATTGATGAGCAGTTCCGCCAATGGCGAGATTTTTTGAACCGGATGTATCAATTAGAAGCCACGCCTGATGTACAGCTCTAAATTTCGCTTGAGGTTCAGCCATAGATCATGATCCATCAGAAAATCGCTGAGGCTAAACTCGCTAAACGAAAATTATTCTTCAAAACACTGCTTATTATCATTTTGCTGAGCGTGTTTTGCGTGGCGTTAATTTTGTGGGCGTCAGTCCCCAAAACCCGTTCCACTAGCGTCGAAACTGAGCAGCCACTGGATATTGTTGAAAGCTCACCTCAGGAAAATGGCAACCAGGACAGTGAAACCTTGCGTCAGCAATATCTCGAAGCCTATGCCCATTTTGAAAATACAATTAAACCCGAGTTAAACAAGATCGATCTGCCAAAGTGGAATGAACCGCTGGCTGATCGTTTAAATGCAAATGAAAGTGCTGCAATAGAACAGTTTGGTGAAGCGAAATATGCTCAGGCTAATGCGACATTAGATGCTTTGATTAAACTGGCTGAAACTGCTATTTCAGACAGCCAGAATCAATTTGAATCGGCCATGCAAAACGCTCAACAGGCTTTTGATGACAATCAGTATGAACAAGCTAAAACAGCAATTTCAAAAGCATTGATGTTGGATAGTAGTTCTAATCAGGCTTCGGCGTTAGCAGAAAGAATTGAGCAATTACCGGAGATTGCATCTTTAGTTGAGCAAATTGAAGTCGCTAATGTCGAAAATAATCCCCAGACCGAGCTGAGATTAATCAACCAGTTATTAACGCTGACGCCAGAAAGAGAAGCGTTGAAGCAACGTGCTCAGGCGTTACAAACCACACTTAATAATCAAAAATTTCAATCGCTTATCTCCCAATCCTATGCTGCGATTGATGATGGTCGCATTGAAGCGGCCAAATCAGCATTGAGTCAGGCGCGAAATATCTACTCCAATCGAGTCGAACTGAGTGATGTAAATACTGCGATACAACAATATGAAAAAAACCAGCGGATTCAGTCGGGTCTGACCAACGCGGCAAAGGCAGAGTCTAATGATAACTGGCAAGCTGTAAAAACCAATCTTGAGCAGGTGGTTAAGGAAAACCCCAATAACCAATCGGCCACAGAAAAACTGACCATGGCCAATAACATATTGTCATTGGATAAACAGATCGATGACTACCTGAAATCGCCTTATCGACTGTCAAACAGCCAACTGGCAGAGCAGGCACGTGCTGCCATTAATGCTGCCGCAGCATATCGTAATCAAAGCCTCTCGCTGACCCGTAAAAGTCGTGAACTGGAAACGGTATTAACCGCAGTGAACCAGACTGTTCCTGTTGAAGTCCGCTCCGATAATCAAACACATATTCTGGTGCGGGGTGTTGGCAATGTGGGTGTGGTTGATTCAAAAGTGATTCAGCTTAAACCCGGCCAATATACTTTTGAAGGTAAACGCCAGGGTTACAAGTCAAAGTTAGTTGAAGTTACTATTCCCTACGACGTAAACCGTTTTAGTCTGACACTGGTATGTGATGAGCCAATTTAATCAGCAGCTGGAACTTGCCCGTAAACGTCAGCACAGAATGTATCTGTGGTTATTGACGATATTTGTGCTGGTTTTCCTGATTATAGTGACAGTAATCTTTGCATCAAGGGGGACCCGTGTTGAGGTTCAGCCGGATGATGCTTCTGATGTATCAATTAACGCCGATTCCTGGCTGGCAATGGTTATTTTGGATTCAGTATATTCGCTTGCTGAATCCACCCAAATTCAAGTAACGGCGAAAGGCTTTTACCCTCTCAGAAAAACCATTGAACGAGCTGATACTGGCAAAGTCATTACGGTTACATTAACCCCGTTGCCAGCTAAGATTATATTGTCCACATCGCTTGACGATAATCTCACGCAATGGCTGATAGACGATGAAATCATTGCAGTAGCAAATCATCTTGAGTACGAACTCCCTGCGGGCGACCATCAGCTCATTGCAAAGCATCCACATTATCAAATGACGACGCTCGATCTGACACTCAGCCGTGGTGAAACAGAAACCCGGGATGTTGAACTGCAACCGCTGCAGGGAGAGTTTGTTGTAAATTCGGTGCCAATTGGCGCAATGGTAAAGGTAGATGCTGTTGAAGTTGGCAAAACACCGCTCACCGTACCACTGCAAGGCGGTTTTCATGATGTGCAGTTAACACTGCAAAAATATGAAACCACCGAAGAAACCATTGAGATAAAAAATCCCAGCCCGACGATAGAAAGAAACTATCGTTTATCTGCAGAAACGGCGGGTGTACGGTTAAATCTTCAACCCTCAGGTGGTCAACTGACATTGAATGGGCTGCGAATCGATAATCAGGATCGCCTTTCGGTTGAAGCGGGTAAACAGCACCGGTTGCACTATTCAAAGCCGGGATTTTTCTCCAAAACTGAAACGTTCACTTTGGACACCAATGAAAAAAGAACCCTTGATCTCACTCTGCAAAAAGAAATGGGTAAGGTGGAAATTTTATCCACGCCAACTGCTGAAGTGAAAATTGATGGAAAAGCGGTAGGAAATACGCCAATCGAGTTGGAATTAAATGCCGTTCCTCATGATGTACAGTTCAGCCTGCAGGAATATCGAACGATCTCGAAAAGCATTACTCCAACGGCGAGTGAACCACAAAGAATATCCGTTACTTTACTCCCCGAGGCACAAGCCAGAAAAGCTGAAGCTCCGAGAGTGTATAAAACCAAAGCCGGTGGTGAAATGGCACTGTTTTTCCCCAACGACATTATTAAAATGGGGGCAGGAAGAGATGAGCCGGGGCAACGTGCCAACGAGTTTTTAAAACAGGTCCGACTCAACCGACCTTTTTATGCCGGCACACATGAAGTGACTAACGCTGAGTTCCAGCAATTTGATAGCAGTAAATCTGGCGATGGCAAATTACCGATCACTAATTTGAGCTGGCTGGAAGCGGTCAAATTCTGCAACTGGTTAAGCCAGCAGGAAGGTTTAACCCCCGTTTACCAGCTGCAAGGCAATCAGCTGAATCAAATTAATAGCAATGCTGATGGCTATCGATTATTAATGGAAGCGGAGTGGGAATGGCTGGCTCGAAAAGCTGGTAAACCCGAACAAACTTTGTTCGTCTGGGGCAACGATAAAACCATCCCAACCAAAGCCGTGAATATTGCCGATGAATCTGCCAAAGGCAGTGTGAAGCTATATGTGCCAAGATTTTATGATGGTTATACCGGTATTGCTCCAGTGAAGAGCTTTGACCGAGAAAAGTCTGGGCTTTACGATTTGGGAGGCAATGTCAGCGAATGGACTCACGACAGTTACTCACTAACGGTGCCGAAACTGGATACCGTTTATCCACAGGTTCTTGATACTTCAACCATAGCAATGCGTGTGATAAAAGGCGCAAACTGGCGTTCTGGATCACTCAGTGAATTAAGAGCGTCCTACCGCGATGGTGCAGAGCTGGGTCGCGATATTCTGGGCTTTAGAATCGGCCGATTTTTATCTGGAGGGAATGAATGATGCTATTCAAAAGAATTTTACTGATTGGGGCTTCAATCATGTTGTTAGTGGTCTTATCGTTGATGATTCACAATGCCTGGGCAGGTAAATCGGTTATCAGTCTGAACTCCCCCGTTTCGTTCCCAGTGGATATCTGAAGATGAATGATCTGATGAAAAGCTTTGCCGCCTTGATCGTATCGATCATTGTGGTGCACATGATTTATATCGGCTTTATCCGGCCAGAGGCTGCACAACTGGTTGAACTTGCCTTACAACAGCAGCAATCATCACCACGTAATATTGTGGTTATCATCAAAGACTACGAACAGGAAATCTGTTTTATTCTGATGTTTTGGGGCTGTTTTTTAATTGCCAGTTCATACCGTGAGATTCTCAAAACAAAATACCTGTATAGCGTTGATTTAATTGAGGATCCAACCAACAATAATGAGCAACTAATTGATAAATCCGAGCATAAAGAACTGGATGTAAACCGTATTATTCATCGGTTGGATAGTGAGATTCCCCAGGATTTAATCTCCTCGCCACTGGTTCAGACTTTACGCGCCTCATTATGGCGTTACAGCTCGACCAACAATGTGCAAAACCTGTCAGATGCCATTGAAAGTAATCTTGAAGCATTGGCTGTAAAACAAGACTCTGAAAACTCCATGATCCGCTATCTGATCTGGGCCATTCCCTCTATCGGCTTTATTGGCACAGTGCGTGGTATCGGTCAGGCGCTTTCACAAGCTGATCAAGCACTTGCTGGCGATATTTCCGGCATGACTGATAGTCTTGGTCTGGCATTTAATTCGACGTTGGTCGCCTTGTTGATCAGTATCTTTCTGATGTTTTTGTTCCATCAACTACAACGCATGCAGGACAGCCAGATTGTCGATACCCAAAGCTATTGCGACAAATACCTGTTGAGACGCATTCGCTAACAGCAAATGGCCTACCGACGAAAAAAAACCGAAGGTTCCAGTCTGGCATTTCTGGATATCATGTCCTGTGGCCTCGGCGCGGTTATCCTTGTGTTTATGCTGGTCAAACAGAAAATTGATGAAACCCCGGTTGAAATCGATAATCTTAAACAGGATATCAGTCAGCTTGAACAGGTGAGGGATGATGCTGAGACCACATTGGATCAAATAAGAGAACAGTTAAGCAGTGAAAATGCCCGTTATCAGGCGTTAAAAAAACAACTGGATGAAAAGCAGTCGACACTGGCGAGTCAGAGTCAGCAAGTCCAACGATCTGAAAGTGAACTGGATGAACTTAAATCCAGTATTACCTCCATTAAAGTGCCACAAAAACAACAGGATTTGGTTGAAGCTCCTCGTATCAATGAAGAAAACTATCTGTTAGGACTGAAAGTTGAAGGCCCCAAAATAGCGATTCTGGTTGATACCAGCGCTTCAATGACCAATGAAAAACTGATTGATATTATTCGCACCAAAAGCAGTTCCCAGCAAAACAAAAAGAATGCCGCCAAATGGCAACGCACTAAAAAGGTTGTTGAATGGTTGCTGGCACGAACACCGGAGAACAGTGACGTAGTGGTAGTGGCTTTTAGTGAAGATGCCAAGGTATTAGGTGATAAAAAAGGTTGGCAAAAAGCCAGTGCATCACAAACGACTGCATCAATCATCAGTGAGTTAAATACCATTGTCCCCGAAGGCGCAACGAACCTGCAAAAAGGTTTGAATACCGTAAATCAGTTTTCACCAACCAACCTCTACGTGATTACTGACGGTTTACCGACCAAAGGTGAATCGCAATATCGTAGTCTGAATCCTTTCTCCAGTTGTAGTTCGCTTACCGGTAATGCGCAGACGATTTCGGGTGAATGCCGAGTGAAATTGTTTCAGCAAACCATCAACGAAAGCGGGAAGCGGGGCGTACAGGTCGATGTTATTATGCTGCCGCTAGAAGGTGATCCCGATGCCGTGAATCAATATTGGATTTGGGCTGCCACCACCGGCGGATTACTGATCAGTCCGGCGAGTAACTGGCCATGAAACATCGTAGAAAAGGCATCGATATATTCAGTCTGTCTTTTCTGGACGTGATTTCCTGTGGGTTTGGGGCCGTCGTCATGTTGATATTGATCTCTAAAACCGATGTCGATGTTTCCACTGCTGGTGCCGATGATATCAGCAGTTTACTGGCCTCGTTGATTGGTCTGGAAAACTCGGTGGCTGAAGTAAGTCAGCAAATTGAACAGGAGCTTTCGACGTTAGAAGCCTTATCGGGTGAAAAACAGGCTATTGCTCAGGCCGAATCTTCTTTGGAAAATCAGCTCAAAGCACTGCAACAAAAAAATGCCGCACTGGAAGAAAGTATTTCGGGACTGAGTCTGGTGGAATCACGCCTAAGGCAGGCGGCTTTGCCAACGCCAAGGAAATCTGCTGATAAGCGTTCCGCAGAAGTAGGCGGTATTCCGGTTGACAGCGATTATGTGGTGTTCATTATCGACACGTCTGGCAGTATGAAACAGATCTGGTCACGGGTATCCAGAGAAGTGGTGAATGTGTTGAATATTCACCCTGAAGTGAAAGGCTTCCAGATATTAAATGATATGGGCACATCGATGATCTCCGGCTACGATGGTCGCTGGATGCCTGATACGCCCTCTACACGAAACAGTGCCATCAAAATGTTTGAGAATTGGTCAGTGGTATCCAACAGTAGTCCAGTGGAAGGCATAGAAATGGCGTTGAGAAAATATGCCAAACCCAATATCACTACTTCAATCTATGTATTTGGCGATGATTACACCGGCTCATCGTATGATCCGGTTATTGATCGGTTAACCAAACAGAACAAGCAACTCAGCGATGGGCGACGACTAGCCAAAATTCACGGTGTAGGCTTTTTATCCGTTAACAGTACTGACAGATTCAGCATATTGATGCGAGAGTTGACCAAACGTAATGACGGTACTTATATTGCATTACCGCCCTAGAGGATAGGGCTTACCACGGGTAACCATGGGAGCCAGAAACGGTAAGATCTCGTTCACACACACCTGCGTGGTAACGCAAATGGTCTAATCAATAAACTCGTACTTCCAGCGAATTTCATCCGGCTTCATCATCTGCCCGACACTAAAACGAATCATACCGGTGGGATCGGAAGCTTTGCCAATCAATACATAACGACTGCCATCACTATCAAATCCGACGCCGGTTTTATCGTTGAATTCTGATATGGCACTACTGTTTTGCAGGATAAAAGGCAATAAATCATCTGCTGCATCGGGTGGCGCAAAGGGTGGAACCGTTTCAGGTCGATTGCACAAACCAACAAATATTTCCTCATCGGTCGGCAGGATCAGAATATTCCAATTGAACAGGGTATAGACCGATTTAGCTGTGTTATTCATTCGATGGACAGCTCAGTTAAGTGATATCTTCGGAGACTCAGATTCAAATAGGCTCCCACGCTGAGCATGGGAGCCATATTTAGCCGTTGAATCTCGATCCCATGCTTCTGCGTGGGAACGAAACAGTTTAATTAACGCAACGTTCTGCTAAACAGATTCAACGCCAGTTGATAACCAATCTGTGCTGTTTGGGCATCATAACGGCCACCATCACCCTCATCACGCATAAACGCATGTTCGGCATTGAATTCATGCCAGGTAAACGGAATGTCTGTTTCGTTGAGTTTGCTGTAGATCAGTGTGCGGCCTTCTGAGGGAACATGGTTATCCTGTTTGCCCCAGATCATCAGCAATTCGCCTTTGATATCTGCCAGACGTTCCATACTGTGTTGACCCGGTTTATTCGGGATCTTCTGAATATGTAAATCGGTAGCATAAAAACAAGCAGTGCCTTTCACTTCAGGTTGCAGTGCTGCACGAAAAGCCAGATGACCGCCAATGCAATAACCCATCGCTCCAAATTGACCATTGCACCAGGATTGTTGCTTGGCAAATTTGATTAACGCTTCGTTATCGGTGTCATAGCCCTGCACATCTTTGTTTTCTTTATCGGCATTGCCTTTATCGCGACCGGCATCGTCATAACCCAGCACCGTACCAATCGGATTTAGCTCATGGAATACTTCGGGGACTAATACGGCATAACCATGACTGGCCATTAATCTGGCCGCACGCTCAATCGGGCCGGTTTGCTGAAAAATTTCGGAATAAAAAAAAATTACAGGGTAGCTGCCTTCACCAACAGGACGATGAATATAGGTACGCATCACACCAGTAGGTGTATCAAGATCGGCAAAATGGCTTTGAATCTTCATGAAAGCTCCCTTGAAGTTGGATAGAAAAATAATGGACTATTGTACAACGACTAATCATTTTCAGCGGCCTGATTAATCTAATCTTACGCTCAATAATATTGCCAAATACTGATGCTCAGCGACTTTAAAGTAGATTAATATTCGTCTGTGTTTGATTGAATGACGTCAAGCAATTGAAATAGAGATTAAAAAAAGTGGTCAGCATCGTAAAACCTTAATAATTAACTGTTGGAATATCGCCGTACCACACGTCATAAAAGTTGTTGCTTAATTTATCTACAAGGAAAGTCATATGAAAAAAATAATTCTTAATATCGGTTTGCTACTGTGCATTATGTCGTCTTATACGCTGAGTGCCGATGAACTGCCAGTCACCGAAAGACTGGTTGATACACTCTCGGAGCTTGCCGGTGGCCCTCATCCAGGAATACGTACTAATCATGCGAAAGGGATCATGGCTTCTGGTTATTTTGAAGCATCGAAAGAAGCCTCTGATATCACCTATGCACCTCACTTTAATACCCCTAAAACAGATGTGGTGGTTCGGTTTTCAAACGCCAGCGGTGTGCCCGATATCGCGGATTCAAGCCCGGATGGTTTTCCTAAAGGCATGGCGATAAGGTTTATGTTACCGGAAGAGGAATATACCGATATGGTGGTGATTTCGGTAGAACGATTCCCAGTCAAGACACCTGAAGATTTTCTTGGATTATTAACAGCCATCAAAGATTCGGCAAACTCACAAGCTAAACCGACACCAATAGAAGCTTTTCTGGAACAACATCCCGAAACGCTAACCTTTGTGCAATTACCTAAGCCCGCTCCAGTGAGTTATGCCACTGAAAAATTCCATGGCATTAATGCATTTGAATTTGAAAATGAACAAGGTAAAACCGTTTATGGCCGTTACCTCATTACTCCGGTGAATGGCACAGAGTACCTTTCAGATGAAGAACGAAAAAACGCTGCTAACAATTATCTACAGGATGAATTGCCAGAGAGATTAAATGATACTGGCGCGGCTAAGTTTACAATTGCCCTGCAAATAGCTGAAGAGGGAGATGTAATCACTGATCCTACAGTTGTGTGGCCAACAGAGAGAAAAATAGTGAAGCTCGGAACATTGACGCTTACTGAAATCATGACGGACGGTGAAAGTTATGCAAAAGCTAATATGTTTAACCCGTTGGCTATCCCGGAAGGCATAAGCCCAACAGACGATCCTATTCTTTTAGCTCGCCCTGTGAGTTATGCAATTAGTTTTGGTAGAAGACTAAATCCATAATTAGTTGGTATAAATAAGGCTTGAGTAAGGGGTGTTCGCTCAAGCCTTATTTTATTGTTAAATCAAAAGTTTTCCCTGGACTAAACCATTGTGCAATTGGAAATAGTTTAAACAATTCGATTCTGCTATTGGTGGGCTGTGATAATAGCCTTGAAAAATATCGCAGCCCATTTCAGACAACACTTCGCGTTGTTCTTTGGTTTCCACGTATTCTGCCACCACATGCACTCTTTGTGCTTTTCCCAGTGAACATATTGTCCTGACAATATCTGCATTAGTGTCATTGACCAGAACGTCCCGTGTAATGGAACCATCAATTTTTATTGCATTCACTTGAAAGCGGCGCATATATAACAATGATGAATAGCCCATGCCGAAATCATCCATTGCCAGATGCACACCGGTTTCGACCAGCTGTTGTAAAATCAAATCTGTCAGGCTGGTATCGGGAATTTCAGAAGATTCGGTAATTTCCAATTCAAGTTCTTCTGCCGATATACCGTAATCCTTAATATATTTCGTAATATAAAAAGGTAAATCCTTATCTGTTAACTGAAGTGGAGAAATATTTACCGCGACAGTTAATGCTTTATATCCTGCGGCATTCCAGCGAGCTTTGCAGGCACAAGCCTGCTTGATTACCCATCGGCCCAGATGATGAATCAATTCACTATCTTCGGCGACAGCGATGATCACAATAGGAGAGATAAAACCATATCTTGGATGCGTCCAGCGAAGCAGGGCTTCAACACCAACGATTTGCCCCTGACGATCATGCTTGGGTTGATAGACCAGTGTCAGCGAATTCTGTTTAATCGCATTTTGCATATCAACAGCAAGATCCCGGGCAATCATGCCAACCTTATCCTGGCGGGTAATAATTTTTTTGTCTTGTATTGCCCACCTTGATTATCGTGTCTGATGCCTGTGTAAAAGCATCTAAAGACTGTTGCTGACGGTGTTTTTCAGCTTTTTTCACAAAGGGCAGGTAGCTCAAGGTGCTGATAGCGATTAACAGAACTTGCAGAGCAACACCACGCCAGGATTCCGTCAGTAGCCAGCCTGATAATAAAGGGGGCGTTGTCCAACCCACAATTGCGGAATCGTAAATAGTGATCAATCCAAACTGCAAAGCGGCCAGTGATATCAACATCAATAGAACCGGTATCAGCACAAATGGAATCAGGTAAAACGGATTAAATACAATCGGTAATCCGTAGATCAATATGTCATTAATATTGAACAGAGAAGGGACTATAGAAATCTTCGCAATTTTATTCTGTGCACCACGCCGCGTAACAATAAAAATTGCTATTAATAGGCCGAGCGTTGCTCCAGATCCGCCCAAATGCACAAAGTTATTGAACAGGACTCTAAACGCCAGAGATGAAGCATTGAATCCTGCATCCAAGTTCGCTAAAAATAGCGCTCCATCCGCTGCACCGTATATGAAGATACTGCCATGAAGACCCACAAACCAGAACAATTGGTTCATTAAAGTGACAAAGGAACCTAAAATCCAGGTTCCATATTCATTGTTATGTGCCCAATCAATAATAAGTTGTGTAAAGTCGGGAAAATCAGGTGTTGAAGCCAGTATCAGAGCCGTTATAAAAAAGATCATTCCGCTAAGAATAATCGACGGGCTTAAGCGCATCGCTTGATAAAAGGTAGTATCGGTATCAACAGGCAGGTTCAACAGATCAAGATAGGGTTTTCTGGCGGCCCAGAGCATTAGTTCGGCTGAAAGCAGCCCAACAACAATCCCTATAAGAATAACTTCTGCACTGAACTCAACTGGAGAAATATTGGGTAGTGAAACGGTGATGATCAGAAAGTTAATTACCGCACTGATTGCCACCATTAATGGAGGGGCAATTTCACGGTGTTTGGTTAAACCTGGCATACGAAAAACAAGTTGGGAAGAGACGATAGCTGCCAGTAACAAACCAAACAAAGTAAATGAATTATCGATGATTTGTCTTAATGGTTCACGCCAATCTGCACCAAGCCAATGATCCATTGACTGCTGATAATAAAGCCAGGGAAAGTTCAGTATAAGTTCGGCAATAACGCGAAGAAAAGTGAGCGGCAAAAGTGCGACAAAGCTGTTTCTCGTCGCTATCATCCATAAGAGCAAACGTGCTTTCAATCCCGGCTCCTTTTATTTAGATTCATCAGGTTTTGTTGAATGTATATTTGAAAAAGTGAGAACCATTAACATCAACCTGATGTTCTAATTATTCCAGCATATTTACATATAATCAGATCGGCAATCAATTTTATGTGACGCCTACCAGAAAAAATCTTTAAAGGGGGGATTGAATGAGTCGTTTAACGCACAACTTATGCCAAATATTATCTATAGGTGTAAGCAGAATTATTCCGTTTTAAACCTGACATTATCTATATTTTTAAATGCAATAGTGATGGATATTTTTTACTGTATTTAGTCGCTCAAATTTTAGCTAATTATTAACGAACCTTATTACCTTTTTCGGCATACATTTTTTTATCAGCAGCAGCTAAAAAAACATTAACATCAATATCTTTTTCAACCAGACTATTTACAAAACCCACACTGTATTCAATATCATAACCCCGAGCTGCTTCCTGATTATAATTCGTTACTTCGTTATCAAAGCGTTGAATAACCCGTTGCGTATTTTCAGCATCAACATCCATCATTAACACGGCAAACTCATCACCACCAAGACGGCCGAATACATCAGAATCACGGAAAACTTTCCGCAAGAAATTCGCAAATACGATTAACGCTCTGTCGCCCTCAGCGTGGCCGAACTGGTCATTAATGGGTTTAAATTTATTTAAATCAAACAACAGGATAGAAGCTGAAAGTCCTTTGCGACGGCAAACATTCAAACTGTGTTTAGCCAGCGCCGTAAAGCCTCTGCGATTTGAGATTAACGTCAGATCATCCAGTGTCGCCAATTGCAAAGCAGCAATTTCCTGTTCGGCCATTACGCCGAGATCGCGTAATAACTGCAAATCTTCCGGATCAAATTCTCTTGGTTCATCATCAATGATGCAAAGGGTGCCAAGGGCGCTACCATTATTTATCTTTAGTGGATAGCCAGCATAAAAGCGAATGTTGGGATTAGCTGTAACCAATGGATTATCTTTAAATCGATGATCCTCCAGAGCATCTTCTATAACAAATACGTCATCACCTAATATGGCATGACCACAAAACGAAATTTCTCTCGGTGTCTCGTCAGGAAGCTCATTTTCTGAAGCTTTGGATTTAAACCATTGGCGCCCATCATCAATCAAGCTCAACACTGAGATATCTACTCCAAACATACGTTTGGCCATGCGGGTCAGTCGATCAAATCTTTCTTCAGGTGCCGAATCAAGAATTTTAAGCGCTCTAAGCTTTTCAAGTCTTTGTTTTTCATCTTCGGGAATCATCGGTGAAATCATTATTTTGTTATCTCCAAACATGCCTTAGCAGATGGCAACCTTATTGACCATGGACATTCAAAGCAAGCAACAAGGTCACACAAACGTAACTCAAGTTGAGAAACAATTAGATTAAATTAAAACGTTATCCAGAAAGTTTGGATGCACATCAGTAATCAAGGTTATTCATCTTCTGGTTGGTAACCATCCCGAATCGTGATTTCAGTGTCTTTTGGGTGTTTTTCCAGAACCATACTGTTTTCACCAATGGTGATTTTGAAACTATCACGTGTAACTTCTGAAACTGTATAAGGCGTAAGATCAAGTAACAGCATATTGCCTCGAAGGCGGGTAATGCTGTCATCTGTCTGGGAAAGATAAGTCATATCCTCATCGTGATAAGTCACTAGCTCAGAAATCGTTTCCATGCCCTTGTCAGTCATGGTGAACGTTAAAGCAAAAGTATATTGGCCCTGCTGTCCAATCCAGGTAGTGTCGGCAAGCATCGCATAATCGACACCACGAGTCAGCGTCATATCACCGCTTTGCAAATGATCTTCATCTTTAACGGTCAGGGTATCAGTGGGTAAATCTTCTTCGGCTTTCAGTTTAATCATTTGTTCGCCACTGTCATATTCATACTCGGCAGTAGTGACATCTTCTCCCTGATGAATCTCAAGCGTTCCATCGGTATTAAACTGATAACTGATATTACCTTCCGGGCCCACAAATCTGCCCTGAAATTCATCATAGCCACAGCCAGATAACGAAATAGATAGAATTAAGGCGAACAGCCATATTAATTTGTTCATTGATGAAGTTATCCTTGCTTATAAATAGATTCAATGACGCAGAGGATACCGTTAAAGCAGTAAGACACAAAATAAATACGTCGTTATTGGCTTTGGTCACACTACTTGTGAAAAATTAAACGTAGATTGGGCTGAATTTATGATGCCCAACACGTGAAACAGATTAATTGTTGGGCTTCGTGCTTCAGCCCAACCTACCAAAATTGGTTGGTTGGATAAAGCCTGCGAAACCCAACCTTTAGAGATCTCCATTATTAAACAGCTGGACGTTGAAGCGGCTACTTAATGGAACAACCCGCACTAAATCAGCTGTATCCCACCACCAAAACTCCGGTAAATATCGACTAAGCGGAGAAAGCTTTGTTGTTGCAGTTGAGCCAACTGATCGCGGCTGCGTAGCAATTCTCGCTCAGAGTCGAGCAGGTCGAGAAATTCGCCACTACCGGCGTTATAACGCTCGCGGGAAATGTCTACCGCTTTGGTACTGGCCTGCCACTGCAGCTCAGTGCTTAACTGTTGCTCACGGCTAAGGTTGTAGCTGTTAAGTGCCAGTTGCATTTCATTGATGGCATCAAATACCTCCTGCTCAAATTGTGCGAGTGCCATTTGCGAACTGGCTTCAGCCTGACGAATACGTGACCTGACGGATCCTAAATCCGCAGCCTGCCAACTTAAACTGGGTGCAACCGACCAGCTTTTGGTATCGCTACCCAGTGTTAAACCGGGGCCAGATAAAAAGCCCAAAAAACCGCTTATCGATACATTCGGATATAAATCGGCGGTAGCCACGCCAATCTCAGCTGTACGGGCAGCCAATAATCGCTCGCTACTCGCAACATCCGCTCGATAACGCAGATAGTTTTCACCTTCCACCACGGATACAGGGTGTTTTAACTGAGGTAAACGAGGTACATCATCAAGTTCTAGTTGACCGGGCCGCTGTCCTAACAAAGCAGACAAAGTTGCATCTGCAGTCAACAGAGCGACGCGATATGCCGGTATAGAGGCATTTACTTGATGTAGTTGCACATCTATTTGCGTAAGCTCCAGCTCTGAGGCCATACCGGCCTCAAGCCTAGCCATAACAATGCCGCGACTCTGTTGCAGATTTTGCAAATTTTGCTCTGCTACTTTTAAGCGCAACTGGGCACCACGGTATTCACCATAGCTGGTTGCCACCTGGCTAATTAACTGGACCTGAGCATCGTGCCAGAGAATGTCCGCCTGCTGAGCCTGGGCTTCAGCGGCTTCACTGGCACGACGTAATTTACCAAACAAGTCCAAATCCCAGCTTAAATTGGCTCCGGTACTATATCCACGGAGAATCACGCTCTCATTTTCGCTCTGCAACACGGCATTTTCACTGGCCTGATAACCCGCGTCCAATGTGCCTTTTGGCAGAGTGTCATTATCAGCATCGCGAAACACAGCATAAGCTCTGTCGACATTGGCTTTCGCTTGCGCTAACGTCCGGTTTTCGTCCAGGGCACGATCTATTAGCCGATTCAGCGACTCATCATCAAAGGCTTGCCACCAGCTTTGTGCCAACTCGGCTTGCTGATAAGGGCTGCTAATAGTGATATCAGCTACTTTGTCAGGTGACCGATAATCTGGTCCTACAGCGCAGGCGCTTAATGACATCACCAATACGGCAATTGTTGTTAGTTTGTGTTTGTTATACATGGGTATTATCCACCTTATCGGTTATAGCCGTTGAAGAAGGCAGCGCTTTTGTTTCGCCACGCTTGGCCAGCATGTAATAAAACAATGGTGTTAGGATTAAGCCAAAGAAGGTGACACCAATCATGCCGGAGAACACAGCCACACCCATGGCCTGACGCATTTCAGCACCGGCACCGGTTGAAAATACCATGGGCACCACGCCCATAATAAAGGCGATAGAGGTCATCAAAATCGGCCTTAACCGCAAGCGTCCCGCTTCCAGGATGGCTTCCATTGTGCTCATTCCATGGTCTTGCAGTTCTTTAGCGAACTCGACGATCAAAATGGCATTTTTGGTGGCGAGCCCCACCAGCACTATCAACCCTATCTGAGTGAGGATATTGTTATCCCCGCCGTAGATTAAAACGCCGCTCAGTGCTGACAATAATGTCATCGGAATGATCAGAATAATGGCCATCGGCAAACTTAAGCTTTCGTACTGGGCTGCCAGCACCATAAAGACCAGCATAATCACCAACGGATAGATAAATACCCCGGCATTACCAGCCAGAATTTGCTGGTAAGTCAGCTCTGTCCATTCATAGGTCATGCCATTGGGTAATGTTTCAGCCAGTATTTTCTCAATCGCTGCTTGTGCCTCCCCGGTACTGTAGCCAGGGGCTGGACCACCATTAATTTCAGCGGTAGTAAAGCCGTTGTAATGCATGACCCTGTCAGGACCCGCTGTATCAGTAACATTGATAAAGGAACCTAGTGGAACCATTTCACCATCGCTATTACGTACCTTTAACTGGCTGATTTGTGACGCACTCTGACGAAACTGTTCATCAGCCTGCATATTCACCTGATAGGTACGACCAAACTGGTTGAAGTCATTGACATAAACCGAGCCCATATAAGCCTGCAGTGTTTGAAATATCTCATCCAGTGACACATTTTGCTGTTTGGCTTTAGTGCGATCGATGTCCAGATCCAGTTGCGGCACATTGACCTGATAACTGGAAAAAATACCAGTCAGCTCAGGTGTAGCCCAGGCTTTTTGCATGACCTGCATCGTTACGTTGTACAGCTCTTCGTAACCATGACTGGCGCGGTCCTGTATTTGCAGCCTGAACCCACCAATGGTGCCAAGCCCCTGTACTGGTGGAGGAGGGAAAATGGCAATAAAGGCATCTTCAATACCGGCGAACTTCTGGTTTAACGCTGCTGCGATAGCATCAGCTGACATTGACGGATCGTTACGCTCCTTGAAATCGCTTAAGGTGGTAAACACGATGCCGGAGTTCGGACTGTTGGTAAAACCGTTAATGTTCAGTCCGGGGAAAGCAACAGAGCTGATTACGCCGGGTTGTTCAAGCGCAATATTCGACATTTCCTTAATCACTTCCTCGGTACGTTCTAACGACGCAGCATCTGGCAATTGAGCAAATGCCACCAGATATTGTTTGTCCTGACTTGGCACATAACCGGAAGGGGTAGTGGCAAACTGCACACCCGTTAAACCCAGCAGTGCAACATACATAATGCCAACCAGCGCCCCAAAGCGAATGACCTTTTTGACTAACCAGCCATAACCTTTGGATAAACGGGCAAAGAAGCGATTAAACGGACCAAATAACCAGCCTCCTAAGAGTTTGTCCATGGCGCGTGTTAACAGATCTTTTTTCTCACCAGGTGCTTTTAATAATAGCGCCGACAGGGCAGGGCTTAGCGTTAACGAATTAATCGCTGAGATAAAAGTAGAAATAGTAATGGTTAAAGCAAACTGCTTATAAAATTGCCCGGTTAAGCCTGACATAAAGGCTGTCGGGATAAACACTGCTGCTAATACTAATGTCGTAGCCACGATAGGGCCTGTCACTTCTTTCATTGCTTTTTGCGTAGCGGCAATCGGTGTTAGGCCTTCGCGTATATTCCGTTCAACGTTTTCAACCACTACGATGGCATCATCAACAACGATACCGATGGCTAATACCAGACCAAACAAAGATAGGGCATTAAGCGAAAAACCAAGCAGATGCATAAAGGCAAATGTACCTATTAATGACACAGGTACTGCCACCAAAGGAATAATGGACGCACGCCAGGTTTGCAAAAACAGCACAACCACCAGTACCACCAGTACTAATGCTTCAAGCAGCGTTTTTATTACCGCCTCAATAGAACCGCGTACAAACACTGTTGGGTCATAAACGATGTCGTAGGCCAACCCATCTGGAAAGCTTTTCGATAACTCTGCCATTTTGGCGCGTACATCGTCAGAGATTTGAATCGCGTTAGAACCTGAGGCTTGAAAAATAGGAATAGCCACAGCGTCTTTATTATTTAATAACGATCGCAGGGCATAGGTTGAGGCACCCAGCTCAATACGAGCGACATCTTTTAAGTAACTTATCTCACCGTTGTCGCCGACTTTGATAATGATATTGCCAAACTCTTCTTCGGTAGATAAACGACCTTTAACGTTTATCAGCAGCTGAAATTCTGCATCAGCACTTGGCTGAGCACCTAAGCTTCCGGCAGCTGTCTGCTGATTTTGCTCACGGATTGCGGCAGTAATTTGTGATGGAGATAAACCAAGAGCCGCGACCTTATTAGGATCCAGCCAGATCCGCATACTGTAATCACCGGCGCCGAACAGTTCTACAGTGCCCACACCATTAATTCGCGCCAACTCGTCTTTAACATTCAGCAACGCATAGTTAGACAGATAGAGCATGTCATATCGATCGTCTGGCGAACTTAAATGCACCACCATGGTTAAATCGGGTGATGATTTTTCGGTGACAACACCTAAGCGTTGTACTTCTTGTGGCAAGCGTGGCATGGCACGATCTACCCGGGCCTGAACCTGAGTCTGGGCTAAATCAACATCGGTGCCGATGGCAAATGTCACGGTGAGTGTCATGCGACCATCCGAGGTGGACTGAGAAGACATATAGAGCATCTCTTCCACACCGTTAATTTCCTGCTCCAATGGCGAGGCGACGGTTTCAGCAATTACTTTAGGGTTAGCCCCTGGGTAATTGGCTGTTACCACAACAGTGGGAGGCACTACTTCAGGGTATTCGGTGATGGGTAGTTGCCATACTGCAATAGCACCGGTAATTAAAAAGAACAGTGAAATAACGGCTGCAAAAATTGGCCGTTTGATAAAAAATTGCGAGAACATGAGGTTTCCTTATCCTTGATCTGCTGAGCTGTCAGATTCTGCAGCCAGTGAGGTGCTGGTTTTATCCAACAACTGTTGAGCCTTACGCAAACCCGCTAATTGCTCTTTGGTTGCCATATCCACTAATTTGGGTTCGATCTGAATATTGGGCATTACGCGTTGTAAGCCATTCACCACAATTTTGTCGTTTGCGGATAAACCTTCACGCACAATTCGCAGACCATTTACCTTTTCACCAAGCTTGACTGCGCGGTACTCCAATTGATTATCAGCATTCACGACCAACACAAACTTGTTGTTTAAATCCGTACCGATGGCTTTTTCATCAATCAGGATGCCTTTATATGAGTCACTGCCGACCAGTTTGATACGGGCAAATAAGCCTGGTAAAAGTCGATCGTCAGTGTTGGGGAAACTGGCACGAATCCGTATAGAGCCGGTTTGCTGGTTTACGCTATTGTCGACAAAATCAATATTGCCAATATGTTGGTAACTGCTGTCATCGGCCAACGCCATATAAACAGGATTTGCTGTGGCATCGCGGGTATCAGCCCGTTTGCCGGCTTCTGTCAGACGCTGGTATTTCAAGTAGCTTTGCTCATCGACATCAAAATAAGCGTACATTTTGTCGGTCGACACCAGACTGGTTAACTGGCTTTGACCTGCGTTAACGAAATTACCCGCTGTTATTTGGGCATAAGACACTCTGCCACTAATAGGAGCGGTAATGCGGGTGTAACTTAAATCCAGTTGGGCACGATGCAGGGCAGCTTTAACCGATGCAACGCTTGCAGCAGTTTGCTGTTTACGTGCAAGACGGGTGTCCAGAAGTTCATCCGATATAGCGCGTGCACTACTGAGTTTCACTGCCCGGTTATATTCGGTTTCAGCCAATGCTAAAGCGCTTTCAGCACTTTGTAAGTCGGCTTTAAGTCTGGCGACTTCAGCTGCAAACGGTTGTGGATCAATTTGTACTAACAAATCGCCCTTATTGACCAAAGCACCTTCAGTGAAATGTATCTGTTCGATATAACCTGATACGCGAGGCACGAGATTGACCGTTTCCGGTGCTTGCAATCGACCAGTAAATTCATCCCATTCGGTAATTCGCTCATTCACCACCTGGGCCACGCTGACTTCGGGTGCAGCCGGCGCTTCAGCCTGATTAGCCGCTTGTGGATTGCCACATGCGGACAGCACCATTACAGCGATGCTACCCAACAAAAACAGTCTTAACGTGTTTCTTGTACTTATCATGTAGTTCTCCTTGGTTTTATTTAGAAATGGGGTTTCCAGCAAATTTCTGATACTGCAACTTTACATACGATGCGTATGTCAGAAGGCAAGTGTAAGGTAGGTATAATTGCCCTTAACGTAAGTATGGAAATTCTTGCTCATACGCGACGTATGTGATGTATAGTATTTCGCATACGCATTGTATGTCAACTAACATGCATTACGTATGTAAAATTTGGAGAAAATGATGCCGCAAAAACGTGAAGATATGATTGCTGAGACCCAGGCTAAGCTCATTAAATCTGCGAGAGAATCTTTTGCTCAACATGGATTCGCGGAGAGTTGCATGGATGATCTTACGGCAGAAGCCGGCTTGACACGCGGTGCGCTTTATCATCATTTCGGCGGTAAAAAAGGCTTACTGAAAGCTGTCATTCAACAGATTGAAGATGAAATGACAACGCGGCTGTCAGCGATAAAGTCGCAAGCCCCAACCACGTGGGATGCCTTTATTAATGGTTCCATCGCCTATCTCAATATGGCATGTGAACATGAGATACAGCGCATCATGCTTTTAGATGGCCCCGCTGTATTAGGTGATCCTTCGCAGTGGCCTCGTAAAAACTGTTGTATTCGTAGTACGCAGCTCAGTATTGAAAAGCTGATGGAGGAAGGTGTCTTGCGAGAGGTTGACTCTCTGGCGATGGCCCGGCTGATTAATGGTGCCTTGTTTGGCGCCTCCTTATGGATCGCCAATGCAGAGGATCCCCATGCTGCATCAAGCAAAGCGGTAGATGCATTTTTGACGTTGGCTTCTGGTTTGTTAAAGTCGAACTGAACATCAACTAGTCTTTATCAAGATTGAAACCAGTGCGCACCAATATGCTTTCGAGAAAATGTCTTAGTAACATCATCTCGACAAAATAGTGATAATTTATTCAACTATTAAAAAATTGGGCAGGCGAAACCTGCCCAAGTCATTACAATTAAACATCCTTCAGAGATTATTGAATATTTCGTGAGGATAAAAACGCCTTAATTTTATCAATGATAAATGGACCTTCCTCCTCAAGCGCAAAGTGTCCGGTATCCAGCACGTTATAATCCAGATCTTCTACATCTTTTTTATATCCTTCAGCGCCCTCGACAGGGAAAAATGCATCATTTTTGCCCCATACGACGAGTACTGGTGGTTGATGTTTACGCAGATAATTTTGCCATTCGGGATATTTCAGCACATTGTTTTGATAGTCATAAAACAGATCCAATTGAGCCCGTGTTTGTCCTGGTTTGGTAAGGTTGGCATAAGCCAGCACCCAGGTATCAGGCAGTATCGCTTCGGGTTGTTGTGTCCCGTGAGTGAACTGCCATTTCATCCCGTCAAAGGTGAACACGTTTTCCGCAATAGTGGTTTCTAATTCTGGGGTTTTTTGTTTCCAGTAATCGAATATCGGTCCCCAACCTTTTACCGACAAACCCTCTTTGTAGGCATTACCATTTTGCGTAATGATGGCTTGAATACGTTCAGGATGTTTAACAGCCAACCTGAATCCAATCGGCGCGCCATAGTCCTGAATCATCATTGAAAACCGATCAATCCCTTTTTGTTTCAAAAACAGATCCATCACACGAGCGAGATTATCAAATGTGTATTCAAAGTTTTCAGGATCTGGAAAGCTGCTATTACCAAAAGCGGGATAGTCGGGTGCAATCAGATAATAATCTTCCGCCAATCCAGCCAGGACATCTCGGTACATATGTGATGAAGCTGGAAAGCCATGCAGTAAAACAATAACCGGTTTGTTTCTATCGCCTGCTTCCCGATAGAAGATCTCCAGACCGTCTACTGTTTCATAGCCATATCTCACCGATGAATGATCAGTTATCTGAGATTTAGCGATGTCTTGCGTTTTGCTACCCGCTTCGACTTGAGATGACGCCCATTGAGGGGTGAGCAAAAATAAAATCGGCAGGCCCATCATTAGCTTTTTAAGCCATGGTAAACCACCTTGATTGATAGGTTTATTAGTCGATATGCCATCTCGAACAGCAAAGCCCAGCTTACCTAAGGCATTTCCTCCAGGGCTACTTAGATCGTATTTACTAAAATTTTGTTTTTTCATTGTGTACTCCACGTTTAAGATAAAACTAACCTGTATAAGTTGTTTATACAGGTTATAAATTATCAGGACTTAACTAACCTGTCAAATGCATGTATAGTGGTTACATGAATGAGATAAAACAAAAATACGAATTTGTGGGTAACAACCTTGGCGTTGATTTCATTAATACAGAAGTTAATGTGAAAGGTGAGTTGGTCGATTTATTACCGACTGAAAGTGATGTGATGGCATGGCTGGAACAAGCCAATATTGATGTGGATCTTGCACGGGGTATTGATGTTGGGAAATTACTTGCTTTCAGAGACAAAGCAAGGCAGATTCTCACTCAGATTATTGAGAAGCAAAGTATTGAGAATGATGCTATAGCTACATTAAATAACTATCTGCAAAACTATAAAATGCATTATCAGCTTGAGCAGTTGTCTGAGGGGTACCAGCTAATTAATCAAAATGTCTGTCACTCCACTGCAGATATTATTGGCCTACTGGCTTACGAGTTAGCGAACATGCTGGCCAGTGATCAACGGACTTATCTTAAGCGCTGTTTAAATCCAGATTGTGTTTTGATGTTTGTAGATAACTCACGCAGCCATAAACGGAGATGGTGCAGTATGGATACCTGTGGTAATCGAGCGAAGGTCTCGAAACATTATCGAAAGGTAAAATCTTAACGAAAGTCCAACACAGGTTGAGTGAAAGACGCCAGTGTGGAGTTTCCCCTCAACCTAACCAAGCCTGTTTTTGTAATCACCCTCTAATCTGCAGGTTTATAACCAAACAGCTGCTGGGCTTTAATTTTTTCAGCGACCACACCAGGAACTAATTTTTCCCAGTCGGGCTCGTTGCTGGTGATCATTTTCAAAACATCCGGTGAAAAAATGTGCAGGTAATCTTCATTGAACTGTTCAATTTGTTCGATATGGTTACCCTTTTTCAGATACTCATACAAATGCGTCTGTTGTTCATCAACCTGGAGATTATCGACTTTGAATAACGTGTTTGTTTCAGCGTCTTTGAAAGGATAAATATAGAGTTTGACGTTATTCTTAAATAACCGGCCAAAACCTTCAAGAATCCCACCGTGTAACGTGGTGTAATAGTGATCATGAAACAATTCAATCAAACTATGCGCTCCCATCGTCAGCCCGATGCGGCGATTGGTGTAACGCGATAAATAGGTTGCCAAGCGATAGTACTCTGGATAGTCCGAAATCATTACCGTGTGTCCGGTGGCCTCCAACACATCTGCTCGACTAATAAAATCTTCCAGATCGATGCTGTCATTGCCATCAAGCAAGTTATGCATGGTAATTTCCATAATGGAAACGGTTTCTTCCGTGGACGAGTCATCCTCGGCTTCAAACTGTTTTCTGGCAGCATTTAGCATATCAATATTGACGTGGGTCACCGGACGGAACCGACCTCTTTCCACTAACACATTCTTCTTACGTAAATGCTCTGAGGGCTGAAGCACTCGGCCATCAGCCGAAAACATCGCGGCATCACTCAAGCCAAGTTGTACCAGTCTCAAACTGATAACACGGTTATCAACATGCAAGAAAGCATCACCATGAAAATCAATCATATCGACTTCAATACGATCCGTGGTTAGATTATCCAGCAGTGATTTCACCAATAAGTCAGGGTTATGGCTTAAATGAAATGCACCATGTACCAGGTTCACACCCAGAATGCCCAGTGCTTCTTGTTGCAAAGCATTTTCATGGTCCAACATACGGACATGAATAATGATTTCGCTATGTGCAGCATGAGGTTCCGTCTGAAAACGAATACCCAACCAACCATGGCATTCATTGGTTCCGTGATAGTTACGTGCTGATACGGTATCAGCAAAAGCGAAAAAAGCCGTGTTATCGCCACGTTGCTCGCTTAAACATTCCACGATTAAGTGATATTCATGATCCAGCATGTCTTCCAAACGTTCACGAGATACATAACGTGACGCTTTGCCATAAATATCGTCGCTTACTTTCATATCGTATGCCGAGATACTTTTAGCAATCGTGCCTGCAGCACCACCGACTCTAAAGAACCAGCGAACAACTTCTTGGCCAGCCCCAATTTCTGCAAAAGAACCATAACGGATAGCATCAAGATTTACTTCAAGCGCCTTTGCGCCAGTCGATAAGATTTTATGTTCCATACTATCCCTAGAAATGATGTTATCGAGTTGATTTATTACTGCGAATTCAGTGTGTAAAGCAGCATGTTTGTTCGCACTCATCGATTGTAACGCCTTTGAGCATGAACTTGAAATGTGAGGCATTTTGGTCGTATTGGATAAGCCACTAAGCTTAACAAATCATTCTTTTTACACGCATTGAAACAAGCTTCTTTTCAAAACGTGTTTACTATTAGAAAACATGCCTTTATGTCATTAAGTAAGCGATGGATAATTGTAAAGGCTACTTAACTGTTCTATCGACATGCATCTTTTTCGCTCGATTGTTATGAATGAAATCAATAAGTCTTAGATCATCTAAATCATTACGGATTAATTTTTTCTAGCAATATCTTTGCAGCATGCTTAATTGTGCTTTGCAGGGAGTGTTTGGGATAGATCCGGGGAGAGACAGGTCATACGCACGGTAAAAGACGATAACATTATCGTTCTCAATTTATCTCAGGTGTTTTCCAAACACTTACGCCATTAAAAGGATGTCTATTGCGATCGTTGTCTCCTCCGCCAGACGCAGAACCGGCAAGACTAAGCTGGAAAACCCTAAAATCGTTATGGCCGTATCTTATCGAATATCGTGGTCGTATTGTCATCGCGATGTTGAGTCTTGTGGCGGCCAAGCTAGCGACTATTGTGGTGCCATTCATTCTAAAACACATCGTGGATGGTCTTGATAGTAACCAGTTACCGGATAAGATGCTTGCGCTGCCACTCGGTTTATTACTGGCTTATGGCGTTGCACGCCTTTCCACAACCTTATTTAACGAGCTTCGCGATACGGTGTTTGGTCGGGTTACCGAGCGAGCAATGCGCCGTATCGGACTTAAGGTCTTTCAACATCTTCATGCTTTAGAACTCGACTTTCATTTAAATCGACGTACGGGAGGTTTGTCACGCGACATTGAGCGCGGTGTTACCGGGGTGGGGTTTTTACTGCGGGTCATGGTCTTTAATATCGTGCCGACAGCGTTGGAAATGGTGTTGGTGATTGGTATTTTGTTACTTAACTATCATGTCGGCTTTGCATGGATAACATTGCTGGCAGTGGTCAGTTATGTGGCATTTTCAGTGTTAGTGACCAATTGGCGGCTGACATTTGTTCGTGAAGCGAATCAAGCTGACTCCACTAGTAATACTCGTGCTATTGATAGTTTATTGAATTACGAAACCGTCAAATTTTTTGGTAATGAGGATTTTGAAGCCAACCGCTATGATGACGAATTAGCTAAATGGGAACAGGCTCGGCGTAAAAATCGGTTGTCCTTATTTTTATTAAATGGTGGACAGGCGCTGATTATTGCCTCCGCGATGACAGCCATGACGGTGCTGGCAGCCTCTCAGGTCATTGCGGGACAAATCACGCTGGGTGATTTTGTCTTAATCAACGCTTTCACCATGCAGCTGTTTATCCCGTTGGGCTTTTTAGGCTTCGTTTATCGTGAGTTGAAAAGCTCAATGACCAATATTGAGCGGATGTTTGCGTTATTAGATAAATCCCCACAGATTAACGATAAACCGGAGGCCAAGCCGTTAGTCATTTCGGATGGTGCCATTGAGTTTGATGCGGTGAATTTTGGTTACAGTGACCGATTGCCGATCTTGAACGAGTTCAGTTTTAAGGTGCTGCCAAAACAAAAAGTCGCGGTGGTCGGCAGCAGTGGGGCGGGCAAGTCCACTTTAATCAAGTTGTTGTTTCGTTTCTACGATATTCAAAGCGGCAGCATTCGTATTGATGGTCAGGATATTCGCGATGTCACACAGGCCTCGTTACGCCAGGCAATTGGTATCGTGCCCCAGGATACCGTTTTGTTTAATACAACACTGGGTGAGAATGTCCGATATGGTCGTATTGATGCCACTGATGCCGAAGTAGAACAAGCCATAAAACTGGCCCATTTAGAAGACTTTATTACTGAATTGCCAGACGGTTTAAATACTCTGGTCGGAGAACGGGGCTTAAAGCTAAGTGGCGGTGAAAAACAACGTGTAGCCATTGCCCGCACGATTTTAAAACGTCCGCCTATATTGATGTTTGATGAAGCAACCTCATCGCTGGACAGTCATTCTGAACGTATTATTCAGGAGGCCATTCGCGACATTTCAAAGGGGCAGACCAGCCTGGTGATTGCACATCGTCTGTCTACTGTAGTGGATGCCGATGTCATTGTTGTCATGCAACATGGGCAAATTGTTGAGCAAGGAACCCATGAATCCTTGTTAAAGCTGGATGAGGTCTACGCTAAGCTTTGGCAGTTGCAACAACAAAAGACATGACCCATTTCGAATAGTGGCTTTAACCTATTAGTAACAAGGATTTGCACAGCGCATTTGGGCGCGAACTTTAAATTGCCATGTCATCCGGCATGATCATGATACTAAACCTTCTACAAAACCAGTCTTATTAATGCTCATCTAAGCCCAAATAACAAAAATGCCTGTAGCTCTGTAAAACCAGTCCGTCAGGAAGGCTAAGGTGTTAGTGACGATTCATGAAGCAATTACGTTATATCGGCTGTAAAAAATTCATATCTCTCTGAATTTTCTTTTCACTTTTTATTAATAAATAGAAAAAACAACGTCAGTCAAAACGATTTCAAGTTAAGTGAGCAAGTTTATTCATCTCCTTAACTGCCTATTTATACTCATATTATATTTTCCATAAGCTGCTTAATAACTCAATTGGGCTGTCAATATTAGTGTTGGCATTCATATTGCGTTAAGCATAGTAATACCCCTTATCTTATTTAAATCGGGGGAATGCCTAATTTGTATGCAGTTTCATAAATATTCCCCTGCTAAATACCTACAACTTTAGGAAAGCCCTCTCTTTTCACTTAAAGATGGGGGAGCGTTTCAAATGAAATGGAGAATTTATATGAAAAACAAACTCTTTAACGTTGCAATTTTAGCGACTTTGGGGCTTTCAACGGCACAGCTTCAAGCTGACGAAAGTGAAGTTGATATACCCGATGAAAATACTATCAGTGCTATAGCAGCGGAAAACGCTGCGAATGAACCAAATCCTGATTGGGAGGATGATATGACGAGAGATCCAGTTGATGTTGAAGATTTCGTTGAAACAGCTTCTGCGAAAGGAATTGCTGAGATTGAAACAGCACGTATGGCTCTGGATGAAGGAACAGCCCAAATTCATGAGTTTGCTAATCGGATGATAGAAGATCATACAAAAGCAAATAACGAACTGAGAGACATCGCAAGACAACAAGATCTGGAAGTCGCTGACGATCCGACACTGATGGATATGGCTAAAGCCATGATGCTAAGCATTAGAAATGATGAATCATTCGACGACGCTTACATCGAAAATTCAATCAATGCTCACGAAGAGACTATTGAGCTGTTTGAACGTGCAAGCCATTCAGATAATGATGCAATCCGTGCATTTGCACGCGAAAAACTGCCCATTTTACGAGAACATTTACAGATGGCAAACGAACTCGAAGAGCAACTTGGAGATTAATTCCAAACTCAGTTTTAACTCAATATAAAGTGTCTTCAGTTTCTGCTTCCTCACTCAATAATTACATTGATGAGAGTAAGGAGGATTGGAGGTACTTTGGGTTTTTCTTTCCCTTGCTTAGAGAGAAAATAATATAAATAAAAACATCAAGTTAATTAATGTTCTTTATTTCATTTATACGTAATTTAATCTGTGAAATTGTCAGGTTAGATACCGAAAGGAGAAATTATGATTCCCGAAGCGCTTAAACAAGCAAAATCTATCGAAGAGGTGGTTCAGATCATCGATAGTGGCGGCACAGAGTCAAGCTCACCGGAAGAGCTGGCGGCTGCATATGCTTATTTACAGACCATGAAAAAAGAAAGCACGGATAAGGAAGAGCTCCAAGTTGAGTTTAGGAGACTTATGGAGGAGGGCGCAATGTTTGATTACGCGTTAGCGTTGGAATATGCCGAAGCATGGCTAATTGATGCGTTAAATAAAGCAACAGCGTCACAAGGTTTATAAGCAACACAAAAACACAACGTGATTTTAAAAATCGGTGTAATTAACCCATAAAACTAATAAAACGGAGAATGGATATGAAATTCAACAATATAGTTTTATCTGCATCGTCACTTGAAGGTGACAAGGTTAAAAATGCTCAGGGTGAAGATCTGGGGAATGTTAAGGACATCATGATTAATACCGAACGTGGCCAGGTCCAATATTACGTCTTATCATTCGGTGGAATTTTAGGGATGGGTGATAAGCTTTTTGCCATTCCACCGCAAGCCATAGCGGTTGATACACAAGAAGAATGTCTCATCTTGAATGTGGATAAAGACACATTAGAAAACGCTCCCGGTTTTGATAAGGACAACTGGCCGAATATGGCTGATGAAGCCTTTCGGGATGAGGTATACGCTCATTATGGCTATGAATATCGAGTGTAATAAACGCCAGGAAAAGTCCGACAGTCAAGACGAAACTCAAGTCTTTGACTTGTCACTTTTATAAATATGTTTACTTTTCCTACTTCAAAACAAATTTAAAGGATAAATCGTATGAAATTTCTTAATTCAAATACAGTTTTTTTCCGAAAAAACAAACTGACAATGGCATTTATATTCGCATTGGGCAGTGTCAGCCTTTTAGCTTGTACGCCGGATAACGAAGTTACCGGAAGTTTAGATCAAAATGAATTTATTGATCGTGTAAGCGAACGTGGTGTTTTCGACGACTGGGATGTTAATGATGACAACCAATTGAGCGAAGATGAATGGAGTCAGCATGATGAATACAATTTAATTTATGAATCATGGGATCAAGATGGAGATGGACAACTATCTGAAAATGAATTTCATGAAGGCCTTTATCGCCATTACGACGGAAATAACAGCGGTGATATTGAGGAAAAAGAATGGAGCGAGGCTAAAAACGCTGGCTGGATGGATATTTAATTAAGCATTAGAAACAATGAGTTCTTTAATAGCCCGGAACCTTCCGGGCTATTTGTTATCACTATTACAAGAAAGAAAATTTTTTTGTGTAAAGCTGATTTATCACTTTATTCAAAAAAATGGTAAAGCGTCATTGATATATCAAAAGCAGCGGTGTAATCGCTGTATTTTTATTTATAGTGTTCCATTAGGAGGTTTGCATTATGTCTAGTCCTGAACATAAGGAAAAAATTTGGGGAATGATAAAAGATATTAAAGTCGGCATGTTAGTCACACTCGATGGCGACATGCCACGTGCCAGGCCAATGCACCTAGTTCAGGATGCCTATGATGGCACTCTTTGGTTCTATACTCGTCGCAGTGCTGAGAAGGTTAGCGAAACGGATCGTGACCATGATGTCTGCCTGACCTTTTCTGATCAGGACAAAGGTGTATATGTCTCACTGTCGGGCAGTGCTCGGGTGTCAGATGATCAAACACTGATCGACAAATACTGGAATCCATTTATTGCTGCTTGGTTCCCTGAAGGTAAAGACGACCCAGATGTCGCCTTACTGGAAGTTAAAATTGAAATGGGCGAACACTGGATGGCAAAAGAGAATAAAGCCTTCCAGCTTTATGAGTTTGCTAAAGCCAATATCAAACATACCACGCCGAATATTGGCGAAAACGAAAAGTTTGGTGGTTAACAACAATCTGATAGGACTAAAGGGGGCCTGCTGTTTGGCATATCCTTTCAATAAGGATTGGCCCTCTTTTAAGTTCAAGGGATGAGTTTTTTACGCTGACTACTGACAGTCATATTCGTTTCCATCCATCTGATTTAAAAGCATTTACTGTTTCTGAGTTAAATCAACATTAATGGAGTACTTGATTAGAAATGCTTGCTGAATATCTTTGCTATGAACGTTAGATTTTTGTCTGTTCTTGCCATTTTTGCACTTATTATCTCATTGTCGGCATGTGATGATAATCAGGACAATAATCAACAGAACGCATCAGAACAGGGCGGAATGAGTCAACAGGCTATTGACGTGGGCTTTGTCGAAATTAAGCCAGTACGGATACAACACACGAATCAGCTTCCTGGTCGTGTAGTGTCTTATCAGGTCGCTGAAATCAGGCCACAAGTCAGTGGCATCATTCAGTCGCGATTATTCAAAGAGGGATCATATGTAGAAGAGGGGCAGCAGCTTTATCAGATTGATGCCGCTCGCTATGAAGCGGATTACCAAATGGCCAAGGCTAATCTGCAAGATGCTAAAGCGCGAAGAGAAAATGCCCAAAACCTGGTAAATCGATATGAAACGCTGATCACTTCAAATGCAGTCAGCCAGCAAGAGTATGACAATGCACTGGCCAGCCTTGCTCAAGCTCAGGCTGCTGTAAGCCAAGCAGAAGCTGAAGTTAGAAGTGCAAAAATCAATTTAGACTACACGCGCGTATACGCACCAATAAGCGGTTATATAAGTCCGTCCAGCATTACAAAAGGTGCGCTCGTTACCTCTCAGCAAAGCGTTCCGCTGGCGACTGTACGCCAGCTTGACCCTGTTTACGTGGATTTGTCACAGTCTGCATCAGAGGTACGGGATTTACAGGAGCGTTTATCTGCTGCACGACTGAATAAAGAATCTCAATCTGAATATCAAGTTTATCTTTATCTGAATAATGCAACACAAAAATACCCACACAAGGGCACTTTAGACTCAACGGATGTTTCTGTTGATATACAGACTGCTTCAATACGATTGCGGTCTGTGTTTGATAATCCAGACACTATCCTGTTGCCGGGTATGTTTGTCTGGGCCTCCATAGAAGAGATTGGCCGTACAAAACAGATCGTGGTTCCTCAAAAAAGCGTTGTAATAGATGCTGAGGGTAGGAAAAGTGTTTGGGTTATTGATACTGAGAATAAAGCTGCCAAAACTCCTGTAACCACAGGGGCGGCCTATGGAAATAATTGGATTCTTCTTAATGGGCTAGAAAGCGGGGATCGTTTGATTGTAGAGGGGACGATGATGTTACGTGAGGGAGTCTTGGTAAAACCTGAACCAATCGATGTTGGATATGAGGACATGAATCTCGAAGTTGCACCGAATTCTCTTAAAGATGAAGCGCCACCCCCGATGGCCCAAACATCAAGGTAGGGCAGCGACAGCAGAATAAAGTTGAGAACCGCTAGAAATGTTCTCACGCTTTTTTATAGGCCGCCCAATTTTTACCTGGGTTATCGCGCTTTTCATCATAGGGTTTGGTTTATTTTCGCTGTTTCAGTTGCCGATTGAACAATACCCCAACATTGCGCCGCCTAAAGTATCTATTACTGCCACATATCCCGGGGCTTCGGCTGAAACACTTGAGAATACCGTTACGCAGATTATCGAACAAAACCTGACTGGAATCGACAATCTTCGTTATATACAAGCGCAAAGCTCTTCCTCTGGCAGTGCCACCATTACGCTAACCTTTGAGCCTGGAACTGACCCGGATATCGCTCAGGTACAAACCCAAAACAAAGTCTCTAAAGCGTTATCGTCCTTGCCTACGATTGTTCAGCAGTTAGGTGTTCCTGTTGAAAAAGGTGGTAATAGTGAAGCGCTGATCATCGGCTTTTATTCCAAAGAAGGGGCAATGAGTCGGAATGATATATCCGATTTTTTGGCATCAAATATTGAAGAACCTTTGAGCCGCGTTGACGGCGTTGGTCAAATTCAGAGCTTTGGTTCTGAACATGCCATGCGGATCTGGCTCGATCCGCGAAGTATGAATAATTTTAATATTACCGCGCTGGATATTATTGATGCCATACAAGATCAAAATGTTCAGCTTGCCACAGGCGAAATAGGCGGCGCACCACAAGCAAAAGGGCAGCAGATTAATGCCACCATTACGTCGCAATCTCTGCTCTCTTCTCCAGAACAGTTTGAAGCCATTTTATTAACCGTTCTCGAGGATGGCTCAAGAGTCACATTAGGAGATGTGGCCCGAATTGAAATCGGGGCCGAGAATTATAATATTATCGGACGTTGGAACCGGCAACCAGCATCTGGTATCGCTGTCCAGCTTGCTCCCGGCGTTAATGCACTGGTGACGATTCAAAGCATCAAGGACCGTATAAAAGACTTCGATAATATTATTCCTGCCGATCTTGAAGTGATTTATCCCATTGATGTCTCAACATTTATTGAAACATCGATAGTTAATGTGGTGAAAACGCTTTTCATGGCCATCGGTTTGGTTATTCTTGTTATCTTCATATTTCTACAAAATTTTCGCGCGACATTTATTCCAGCAATTGCTATTCCCATCGTTCTGCTTGGAACCTTCGGGGCTATTTTCATACTCGGTTATTCGATCAATGTGCTGACGCTTTTTGCACTGGTTCTTGCGATCGGTATGCTGGTCGATGATGCAATTGTGGTAACGGAAAATGTAGAAAGTAAATTAGAAAAAGATCCTGAACGTGACCCAAAGGAAGCCACAAAAGCGGCTATGAAGGAGCTTTCCGGAGCCCTTATCGGCACTACGGCGGTTATCTGGGCTGTTTTTTTACCCATGAGTTTTTTTGAGGGCTCGGTGGGTGTGATATACCGCCAGTTTTCGGTGACTATCTCAGTCGCTATGGCAATATCGCTTTTTATAGCATTGACCTTGTCACCCTCTCTTTGCGGAGTGATTTTAAAATCCAGAAAAGCAAAAAAAGATAAAGGCGTTTTTGCATCATTCAATCATGGCTTCGAAGCTTTACGTCGAGGTCACAAAAACATGTTGGACGTATTGCTTGAGAATCGATTTGTCTTACCAGCATTGTTTTTAGTACTTATTATTATCGCCGTCTTAACTTTCCTTCGTATCCCTACATCCTTTCTCCCCGATGAAGATCAGGGCCGAATGTTTACACTGTTAAACGGGCCGCCCAGTTCTTCACTTGAACAAACAGTCGAAAAAGTTAAGGCTATAGAAGATTTCTACCTTGAAGAGGCTGGGGACGCAGTAGACGGTCTTTTTGCTGCTGCAGGTTTTAGCTTTTCAGGACAAGCACAAAATGTAGGCATCGCCTTTATCAAAATGAAAAGTTGGGAAGAGCGGGGTGAAGAAAATAGTGTTTTTAATATAAAAAACCGTGCAGCACAGTCTTTATCTAAAGTCCGTGATGCGATGATTTTTCCTCTGGTGCCGCCACCGGTCAGTGCGCTTGGTAATTCCGGTGGCTTTGAGTTTCAACTTGTTGATCGCGCGGGACTAGGCCATCAAGCGCTGGTTAATGCAACCAATCAGTTTTTAGGCATGGCCAATCAAAGTCCACTTTTGACGCAGGTTCGTTTTAACGGATTATCCGACAGTCCCCAATATGATCTAACGATTGATAACATCAAGTCACGTGCTCTTGGTGTTCCTATAAGCACTGTCAATCAGACGTTGAGCACCGCACTCGGTGGGACTTACGTGAATGATTTTTTAGAAAACGGGCGTATAAAACGCGTTTATGTGCAAGGTGACATACCTTTCCGAATGTTGCCTGAAGATATTGATGACTGGTACGTACGAAATAAAAATGGCGATATGGTACAGCTTGTAGAAGTTGCCACAGGTGAATGGACTTATGGATCACCTAAATTGACACGCTTTAATGGTGCAGCCTCAAGAGAAATACAAGGGTCCACTTCTCAAGGAGTGAGTTCGGGTAAAGCATTACAGGAGGTTTTAAGAATAGCTGAAAAACTTCCTGATGGGCTGGAAGTGGCATGGACAGGTCTGTCCTATGAAGAAAAGGAGGCAGGCACCAATACACTTTTACTTTATCTGGTATCCGCTTTGGCCGTTTTTTTCATCCTGGCGGCGCTTTATGAAAGTTGGGCTATACCGGTTGCTATTATCCTAACCGTGCCTCTGGGTATTTTAGGTGCCGTACTTGCAACATGGAGCACTGGACAGGCTAATGATGTTTATTTTCAAGTTGGACTGTTAATTACTATCGGCCTTGCTGCGAAAAACGCCATATTGATTGTTGAGTTTGCGAAAAATAACTTTGAAGAGGGGCAAACGGCTTTCGATGCGGCTTATCAAGCAGCACAACAGCGGTTT
>TARA_R100000501_G_scaffold16352_1_pt1 | contig 54945 bp, 44 predicted proteins | sample TARA_R100000501 | Tara Oceans TARA_R100000501 (sample SAMEA2620120) | marine metagenome | biome: marine biome (ENVO:00000447); feature: mesopelagic zone (ENVO:00000213) & marine oxygen minimum zone (ENVO:01000065); material: "saline water (ENVO:00002010), including plankton... | reverse complement strand
GAGAAGAGTGCGCCAGCCGGGCGTTCCAGCGAGATAGTCGTCGATGGTGGCGATGCGCCAGAGGCCGTGGGTGTTCGTCTCGTCGGTCCAGAAGTTCGAAACCTTGTCGCCCATCACCGCATAGGGCGTGGCGATGCGTTCGGGGTTGCTAAGGATCGCCTTGGCCCGATCGCGATATGTCGCGAATGCCGGCGATGCGGTCAGTTCCGCCGCCGTCTCCGCATTCCAGTCCCGAACCTGCGCGAGCGCGCGTTCGCCCTCAACTTCTTCCAGCCACAAATAGGGGTCATCCATCTGCGGCGCGGATGCCGTATCCCCCTCCGCCGACGTCACAGTGGCGCAGGCCGAGAGACAGAGAAAAGATGCGATAAAGAGGCGCGAAACGGCGGCTTTGACAGGCGCGGGGCGACGGGCGTTTGCGATCGGCAATTCAACAATCCCCATCGACGCTGTTAATCGCGGCGGGCGCAACGGGCTGGTCTGGATCGCCCAGATCCCCCTTGCCAACCGCACTGCCCGCCATTTCCAGCATGCGTTCAAGCGGCTTCAGCGCCTTCACGCGCACCTCCTCCGACATTTCGATCCGTGGTTCCAGATCCCGCAGGGCGAAATAGAGTTTTTCCAGTGTGTTCATGGCCATGAAGGGGCACATGTTGCAATTGCAATTGCCGTCCGCGCCCGGCGCGCCGATGAATGTTTTCTGCGGTGCCGCCTTTTCCATCTGATGGATGATGTGCGGTTCCGTCGCGACGATGATTGTCTCGGCTTCATGCGCCAGCACCCAGCTGAGGATCGAACTGGTCGATCCGACATGATCTGCATGGTCCAGAATATGCGCCGGACATTCGGGATGCGCGGCGACCGGCGCGCCGGGATGCTGCGCCTTCAGCTTGATCAGTTCCTTTTCCGAAAAGGCCTCGTGCACGATGCACGCGCCCGGCCACAGCAGCATGTCGCGCCCCGTCTTGCGGTTGAAAAAGCCACCCAGATGGCGATCGGGCGCAAAGATGATCTTCTGATCCTTCGGCAGTTGCGACAGAATATCTTCCGCCGAGGAGGAGGTAACGATGATGTCGCTGAGCGCCTTCACCTCTGCCGAACAATTTATGTAGGTCAGCGCGATATGGTCCGGGTGCTCCTCCCGGAAACGCCTGAACTGTTCCGGCGGACAGGAATCCTCCAGACTGCAGCCTGCATCCATGTCCGGCAGTATAACCGTTTTGTCCGGGCTCAAGATCTTTGCCGTCTCGGCCATGAAACGAACGCCGCAAAAGGCGATGACATCGGCATCGGTCGCGGCCGCCTTTCGGCTGAGGTCCAGGCTGTCGCCGACGAAGTCCGCCAGATCCTGGATCGCCGAATCCTGATAATAATGCGCCAGAATGACGGCGTTGCGTTCCTTCTTCAGCCGGTTGATTTCCTCGATCAGGTCAAGGCCGGCAAGACTGTCGGCGGCACGGGCGTCCATATAGTCACTCCAAGAAATTCAGGTTCCATCCGGCTAAATGCCGGGACGTGAATGCGTTTTAATTTCGTCAGCTACCAGAGCCCACCTCGTCGGGGAAGCGCACGATGACCCGCGCCGGCACTCCCGCGGCCTCCAGCGGCAGGCGGAAGCCTCGTGCGACGGCGTCGCGGGCGGCGTCACGGGCCAGGTTCAGCATCAGCGGCGTATCCGCCTCCTGCCGCACTGCCTCGCCGACCTTGCGCCGGTTGGCGCTGTCGAGCGCCTGCTCCGCATTGCCCAGCGTCATCAGCATGCGCCCCTCGCCATATTCCCGCACCTTGGTCAGATCGACCTCGGGCGCAGAGATTTCGACGGCGGGCAGGTTCACCTGCATCGTCGACGTCTCAGCATCCCACCGGACATCGGCGGGCGTCAGCTTCGCATAGTCAATCTCATAGCGGACCGTGGCGGGCACGATCATGGTCTTTTCCGCACTAAGGCCAAGCCGTTCGGCGCGCGATGTCACCGCCACCGTGAAGCGGCCTGCAAAAACGGTCAGCCGGTTCTGCGCGCGTACCGCTTCAAGGCTCGCGGCTGCGATGCTTTGGACATCCGGACCGGCATCCTCTTCTTGGTTCAGCACTGCCCAAAGCGCGCCTGCCCCGACCACCAGACCAATGAGAAGGGCGAAGAGCGTACGCATCAGGCCACCAGACGCCATTCGGCGCCCTCGCCTCTTTCAACCAGATTGCGCCGTTCCAGATCGATCAGGTGCGCTAGGACCGACCGCCCGGCCGCGGGGTGCAGCGCCTTCGACACCATGGCGTACATCGCCGCCACCATGCCGGGAATTTCACGCGGGCCGTCGGCAAGCAATTTCAGGATCTGCGTCTCCCTCTGCCGCCGGTGCACCAGATAGCCGCGCACCAGCTTCTGCGGATTTTCAACCGGGTCGCCATGCGTGGGATAATAGATGGTTTCCTCGCGCTGCTGCAGCTTTTTCAAGCTGCTCAGATAGGCGGTCATATCGCCGTCAGGGGGCGAGACCACGGATGTCGACCACCCCATGATGTGATCACCGGAAAACAGCGCCTGCTCTTCGTCCAGCGCGAAACACAGATGGTTGGACGTATGACCAGGCGTGTGAACGGCGGTCAGCGTCCAGTCCGGCCCCGATACGCTTTCACCGTCCGACAGCACGCGGTCCGGCGAATAGGTGGCGTCGAATGCGGCGTCGGATCGCGGCCCATCGTCTTCCAGGACAAGTTCAGCACAGCCCGCAATCTGCGCTCCCGTCGCCTGCTGCAGCCGTACGGCCAACGGGGAATGGTCCCTGTGGGTATGCGTTACGAGAATGTGGCTGACGGTCTCCCCCTCCGTGGCAAAGAGGATCGCCGCAAGATGATCATCTTCGTCAGGGCCGGGGTCGATCACCGCCACCGTGTCATTTCCCACGATATAGGTTCCGGTGCCCAGATAGGTGAAGGCGCTGGGATTCTTCGCGAGAACCCGGCGCACGCGCGGGGTTATGCGGTCTGCCCTGCCATAGGGCGCGGCGGCGATGGCGTCGTCGATGCTCATGGGGAATAGGTGGCGGGCCGGGGCCCGATTGGCAAGAGTATGACGTTGCGCAGTAGCCCTAAATGGAAACGGCCGGATGGACAGGAGGCGAAGCCCTGTCGATCCGGCCGAGTTAATCAAACGCTACCTTTACAAGATGCGCAAGCATCACTCTAAGAACCGCTCGCAAAAGAGATTGTTCCTCAAATTTGGGATTTTTTGATCAAAGAGGCTGCACCTCGTTGAACGGAGTATCCTTTGGCGGTCGCAAATCGCCGGGCAAGCCGAGAACGCGTTCCGCGATGATATTCCTAAGAATTTCGTCGGTTCCGCCAGCGATGCGCAGGCCGGCAGCCCAGAAATAACTGTCCTGCAAACGGGCCAGATCGCTGCCGTCCTCGCCCGTCAGGAACCCCGCGCTTTCCGATAGATCCAATGCGAAGCGGCTGATTTCCTGCATTTGCCGGGCGACGACCAGTTTCGCGATCGACTGTTCCGGGCCAGGCGTCTTTCCCTGTGAAAGGGCGGAAAGGGCGCGCTGCTGTGTCAGCGCCACCCCGCGGTCATTGATGTAGGCCTGGGCAATCCTTTCGCGCACATCCGCCTGGTGCACCGCCGGTCCACGCGCCGTTTCGGTTATCGCGGCGACCCTCATCAACATCGACCAGTCCGGCGAATTTCGCGGCTTTCCGCCGACGGCCAGACGCTCGTTCATCAGGGTCGTCAGTGCGACCTGCCAGCCCTCCCCTTCCGCGCCCAGCCGCCAGGCATCCGGAATACGCACATCGTCGAAAAACACTTCGTTGAAATCCGAAGCGCCCGACATTTGTTTCAGCGGGCGACATTCGACGCCTTCGGCGTGCATGTCGACGATGAACATGGTGAGCCCTTTATGCTTGGGGGCGCCTGCATCAGTGCGTGTGATGATGATGCCATAATCGCAAAGATGCGCATTGGTGGTCCACACCTTCTGACCGTTGACGATCCAGTCCGTCCCGTCCCTGACGGCTTTCGCGCGAATGCCGGCAAGATCCGACCCGGCGCTTGGCTCGGAGAACAGCTGGCACCATATCTCGTCACCCTCCAGCGCCCGGCGGACGAACCGCTGGATCACGTCCGGGCTGCCATGGGTGAAGACCGTCGGGATACACATGCCGAGGCCGATATCGTACAGCCCTGTAGGCGCGGCGCTCCTGCTTTCTTCCTGGCTGAAGATGATCGCCTCCATCGGCGCCCTGCCCTGGCCACCGAATTTCTTCGGCCAGGTAATGCCGGCGTAACCGCCGCCATATTTCTTCTTCTGCCAGCCGCGCTGCCGCGCCACATATTCCTCTGGCGTCTTGGCTGGCGGCAGCCCTTCATATTCCGCCGCATTCTCTGCGATCCACGCGCGGACCCGTGCACGCAGGGCTGCCTCTTCGCGATTATCATTGAAATCCATGTCGCGCTCCTACGCCGTTTCCGCGTTTCTTTGTTCCAGCGCGCGTACCAGCCGCTCCGACCAGAATCCCCGGCTGCCCAGCCCCGCACTCAGCGCGCGCGCGCGGCGATAATAGAACTGGCAATCGGATTCCCATGTGAAGCCGATCCCGCCATGTATCTGCACATTTTCCTCTGCCGTGAAGGTCAGGGCATCCAGGCTGGCGGTACGCGCGGCAGCCGCGGCCTGCCGCAATTCCGGTGCATCGGCCGCAAAGGCCCAGGCGCCGTGCATGGCATGCGCGACGGCGAGCTGCTGTTTCACATACATATCTGCCGCCTTGTGTTTGACGGCCTGATAGCGGCCGATCCTCTGTCCGAAGGCGACCCGCTCACGGGCGTAAGTCACCGCCATGGTCATTGCGGCATCCTGCGTTCCGATCGCTTCAAAGGAGGTGAGTACCGCCGCCTTGTCCAGAAAGTCCGAAAATGCGGATGTGCCGCCCATCGGCTCTGCGCGCGCACCATCCAGCGCGATACGACCGTGGAGACGCACCAGGTCCAGCACGTCCACCCGCTCCACTGCCGCCGCGTCCTGCGCCAGGTCGACCAGATATAGGCGCGGCCCATCATCCCCCGCGACGGTCAGCGCGGCGACATGCGCAATGGGCGCATCGGCAACGGGAACCTTCATGCCCACCAGTCCCCCTTTTGCCATGCGGGTGTCCGGCATTGCGGTGGGCAGTTGGCTGCGGCCCTCACCCCAGCCAAAGCAACCGATGACCGAACCGTCGGCGATGCCGGGCAGCCAGCGTTCATGCTGTTGCGGCGTTCCCGCGACCAGCAGCGCCTCAGTGAATAACAGCGTCGACATCAGCGGCACCGGCGCCAGGCTACGCCCCGCCTCTTCCGAGATCAGGCATATTTCTTCCGCGCCGAGACCCAGGCCGCCATGCACCTCGGGAACGCGCAGCGCAGTCAGCCCAAGGTCCACGATCCCCGACCACATCTCGGTGTCAAAGGCGCGCTCTTCGTCATTCAATATCCGGCGGGCCGCATCCGGTCCCGCCTCTGCATCGAAAAACCGGCGGGCCTGCGCCTGCAGCTCCCGCGCTTCTTCGGAAAAGTCGAAATTCATGCGGGTCTCCTGAAACGGAAGCCCCCTTATGAACGCAGCAGACGCGCGTCAGCGACCCTTAGTTTGAAGGGGGTCGGCCGCAAAAGCCGACCGCCCCCGGGGGGCGGCGGCGAACCGGCTATTCGCGCAGGTCCGCCCCTACGGCCTTCTTGGCCGCCGCCACGACTTTTGCCGACAGCGCCACAATATCCTCATCGGTGAAGCTCTTTTCACCGGGCTGCATCGTCACCCTGACCGCGACGGAGACCTTGCCTGGCGGCACGCCTTCGCCCGTAAAGCGGTCGAACAGGCGCGCGCCCGTAATCGCCTTTTTGTCCGCTGAGGCACAGGCCCGCACCAGATCGGCGGCGGCGACTTCCTGATCGACCAGAAAGGCAAAGTCGCGGTTGATGCTTTGCAGGGCGGGGGGTGCGAATGGCGGCCTGCTGCGCTTCGCCTTCGACACGGGCAAGGCATCCAGGAAGATTTCGCAAACAGCGATTCGGCCCTTCAGGTCGAAGGCCTTGGCAACGCGTGGGTGCAGCTCGCCAAATTCAGCCAGAACTGTCTTCGGGCCCAGGCGCAGCGTGCCGGACCGGCCCGGATGGTACCAGTCGGCCGCGCCGCGCATCACCTGCAGTTTCTCCACCGGGGCGCCCGCTGCTGCGAGTGCCGCCATGGCCTCGGCCTTGGCATCGAATATGTCGAACCCTCGTGCCGCACCTTCGCGCCAGTCCTTTTCGCGCGCCGCCCCGGTCATGACGACACCGATGGTGGGATGCTCGCTGTCGGCGAGATAGCGGCGGGCAACCTCGAACAGGCGCACACCCTGTGCCCCGCGGTTCAGGTTAGCCGCGGCTGCCGACAGAATCCCGGGCAGCACCGACGGCTGCATGACCGCCAGATCGGTGGAAATGGGATTGGCCAGCCGGTGCGTGCCGCCGCCGAAATGCCGGGCCTGCTCATCGGAGACAAAACTCCAGGTGACAGCCTCGTCGAGGCCGCGGGCCGCCAGCGCACGTCGCGTCCGACGCTCGATCAGCTGAGCTGCCGTTGCCGTCGGCTGCGCCACTCCCTCGGCACGCGGCAGCGGCGTCGATGGGATATTGTCCAGGCCGTGAACGCGGATCACCTCCTCGACCAGATCGGGTGCGCCGTCGACATCCTGCCGCCATGTCGGGACCGCGACAGTCCACGCGGCCCCCTCCTCCACGGTGAAGCCCAGTCGTGACAGCGTTTCTGCCTGCTGCTGCCGCGGAATATCGAGACCCGATAGCGACGCGCAGAGACTGGGATCATAGCGTACCAGCCGCTGTTCCGTCGGCGCATTACCGGCGGCAATCCGCTCCGATGCTTCACCCCCGGCCAGCTCCAGGATCATGCTGGTGGCCAGGTCCAGCCCTGCGGGCAAAAAGGCGGGATCAACGCCGCGTTCGAATCGCGCACGCGCGTCGGAATTCAAATTCAGCTTCGCACCAGTCTTGCGAATACCGACCGGATCAAAATAGGCGCATTCGATCAGAACATCCGTCGTAGTGGCATCGACACCCGTGCGGGCGCCGCCCATGATACCGCCAATGTCGTGCACACCGGTGTCGTCGGCCAGCACGGTCATGCTCTCATCCAGGGCGTAGCTCTTCTCGTTCAGCGCCACGACGCTTTCTCCCGCACGTGCCTTGCGCGCGACCAGCGGACCGGTCAGCTTCGCTACGTCATAAACGTGGAGCGGCCGACCCCGGTCGAACATGATGTAATTGGTTATATCGACCAATACGTCGATCGGCTTCTGGCCGATGGCGGTCAGCCGCCGTTTCAGCCAGTCGGGGCTTTCTCCGTTCCGGACACCTCGCACGACCCGCGCATGAAGGGCGGGGCAGCCATCCGCATCATCTGTCCGCACTTCGACCGGGCAGGGAAAACTGCCCTTCACACGTTCGATCGACCCCTGTTTCAGCGTACCGAGGCCCGCCGCCGCCAGATCGCGTGCAATACCATGGATGCCAAGCGCATCCTGCCGGTTCGGTGTGATCTCGATCTCGATCACCGGATCGTCGAGGCCGGCATATTCCGCAAAAGGAGTGCCGACCGGCGCGTCGTCGGCCAGATCGATGATCCCGTCATGGTCCTCCGACAGTTCCAGTTCCCGCTCCGACACCATCATCCCGCGGGACGCGACGCCGCGAATACTGGTCGGCTTCAGGATCAAGTCGGTGCCGGGAACATAGCTTCCCTCTGGTGCGAAAACGCCCTTCATCCCGGCGCGGGCATTGGGCGCACCGCAGACCACCTGCACGGGGTCGCCCGAACCAGTGTTGACGGACAGCACCTGCAGCTTGTCGGCATCAGGATGCCGGTCCGCCGTCAGCACCTCGGCAATGCGGAAAGCAGACAGCTTTTCCGCCGGATTTTCGACGCCGGCGACTTCCAGGCCCAGCGTGGTCAGCTTGCCGACGATCTCTTCCAGGGACGCAGTCGTCTCCAGATGGTCCTTCAACCAGGAAAGCGTGAACTTCATGCGCCGACTCCTCCGGACAGCGTGGGAACGCTGAAAGGGCTAAATCCGTAATGGCGGATCCACCGCAGATCGCCGTCGAAGAAGGCCCGCAGATCGGTCATGCCATATTTCAGCATGGCAAGGCGGTCGATACCGACGCCAAATGCAAACCCCTGCCATTCATCGGGATCGAGGTTGCACATCTCGATCACGCGGCGGTTGACCATCCCCGAACCCAGGATCTCCAGCCATTCGCGGCCCTCTTCATCGCCGCTGCCGCCGATGGAGAGCGTCCCACCGGCAAAGGAACAGCCGACATCGACCTCCGCCGACGGCTCGGTGAACGGGAAATAGCTGGGACGGAAACGCAGCACGACGTCATCGACCTCGAAAAACGCCTTCACGAAGGTTTCCAGCGTCCATTTCAGATGACCCATGGTGATGTCACGATCGATGACCAGCCCCTCGATCTGGTGAAACATGGGCGTGTGCGTGGCGTCGGAATCGGAACGATAGACACGGCCCGGCGCGATGATGCGTATGGGCGGCGCCTCTGACATCATGGTACGGATCTGCACGGGGCTGGTATGCGTACGCAGCAGCTTTGGCGCGCCCTCTCCCTCTGCGGGAAAGTAGAAAGTGTCGTGCATCGCGCGCGCCGGATGGTGTTCCGGAATGTTCAGCGCGGTGAAATTGTGCCAGTCGTCCTCGATCTCCGGGCCGCTTTTGACGGCGAAGCCCAGATCGGCGAAAATTTCCGCCAGTTCGTCCATGACCTGGCTGATCGGATGGATGTGGCCCGGCAGGCGATCCGCCACCGGCAAGGTGATGTCCACGGACTCCGCAGCCAGGCGATTGTCGAGTTCCGCATCTTCCAGCGTCACCTTGCGGGTCTGAATGGCGTCCTGCACCGTCTGCCGCATATTGTTCAGCGCCGCGCCGACGGTCTTGCGCTCTTCCGGCGTCATCTTACCCAGCGTTTTCATGCGCGCGGTAATCGCGCCCTGCTTGCCCAGCGCCTCGATGCGGATCGCCTCCACGTCCGCAGGCGTCGCTGCGGCGTCGATCCGGGACAGCCAGTCGGCACTTTCTTTGTCGATGTCGCTGCTCATGGTTCGGGTCCTCGAAAACGAAAAAGGCGCGCGGTGTCGGTCCCGAACGGACCGGCCACCGCGCGCCTTCTAAAAGCTGCTGCCTGTAGGTCTAGGCGGCTTTATCGAGTGCGGCCTGGGCCTGCTTGACGATGACCTTGAAGCTGTCCGCCTCTTCCATCGCCAGACCCGCCAGCACCTTACGGTCCAGATCGATGCCGGCCAGCTTCAGGCCGTGCATGAACGTCGAATAGGTCAGGCCATCTTCGCGGACCGACGCATTGATGCGCTGGATCCAGAGCGCACGGAAATTGCGCTTCCGCACCTTTCTGTCGCGATAGGCGTACTGCCCCGCTTTATCGACGGCGGCGATCGCCGTGCGGATGGTGTTCTTGCGGCGACCGGAAAAGCCCTTCGCCTGCTTCAGGATTTTCTTGTGGCGGGCTTGCGTCGTAACGCCCCGTTTGATGCGTGCCATATATCTTACTCCGCTTCACTTCGTGGCGGCTGGGCCGCCCTTACATCACAGGCCGTACGGCGCCCATTTCTTGATGGCCGGCGTATCGCACTTGGCCAGCAGCTTGGTGCCGCGATTGGTGCGGATATATTTGGCATTATGGCTCGAAAGGCGGTGGCGCTTGCCGACCACGCCGTGCTTTACCTTGCCTGTGGCGGTGATTTTGAAGCGTTTCTTGACGCCGCTCTTGGTCTTTAGCTTGGGCATTTTCGTCTCCTGATGTGTAGAACGATAAAAAACCGCCACGGCAGCCCACACTGGCCGGACGGTTCACGTCGAAGGCGACGCAATAGGAGAACAGCGATGAAAAAGCAACCGATTCCCCGGGGCGGCGTTGCGCTTTCATGACAAGCCGCGTGCGCCGCTCCTTCCATGCCCCCATTGGTTGGACGTTCGGCATAATAGGCAGTCTTTTCGGCATCATCGCTCTCCTCTGGCTGATCCTCTTCATCACCAAGGGTCGCTTTCTTCAGGAGCCGTTCGAGACATATGCTTCGGACCAGTTGGGCCGCCCCGTCGCGATCGCCGGCGATTTCCAGCTCTATTCCAATCCCCACATAAAGTTCGTTGCGGAGGGGCTGACCGCCGCCAATCCCGACTGGGCGCAGAACGAGAACCTGGCCGATGTAGAGCGCGTCGAACTGTCCATAGACATACTGCGCGCGATCTTCGGCGATATGCTGTTCCGTTATGTCGACCTGAATCAGGCCCAGTTCGCGCTGGAATGGAACGAGGACGGCAGCGCGAACAGCTGGACCTTTGGCGAGGAAGAGCCGGAGCCGTTCACGATGCCGGTGATCCGGCGTGCCGATGTACGCGGCACACGCCTGCGCTACCGCGACCCGGTCATGCGCCTGTTCACACAGATCGGTTTCCAGCCGATAGAGGCGAGCGAGAGCCGTGTCGGCAAGTCGATCGGCTTTTCCGGCGGCGGCATGTCACACGGCACGGCCTTTCTCGTCTCCGGCAAACTGGACAGTCCGAACGCCACCATCGCCGGGGGCCGTAACGAGCTGACCGCCAATATCGAGGTTGGCGACAGCCGCATCGACATCTCGGGAACCCTGCCGGGCGTGACGGAATTGGAGGGGAGCGACCTGTCGGTGCGCGCACGCGGATCGAATCTGATGGTGCCAATGCAGTTACTCGCCATCACCGTCCCCGAAACCCGTGCCTTCGATCTGAACGGCAAGGTCACGAAGGCGGGCGATGAGTGGCGCTTCACGAATATCAGCGGCACGTTTGGCGACAGCGACCTCGCCGGGCGCATGACCGTCCGAACCGGGGGCGAGCGGGTTTTCGTGAGCGCTGACCTCAGGTCGGACAGGCTCGATATCATCGATGCCGGCCCCTGGATCGGTTACGATCCGGCACGTTTAGCGGCAGAGGGCGCGGATGGAATCGTGACCAACGAAGGCGGACGCCCGCGCGTCTTTCCCGATGCGCCCCTGAATTCCGATGGTTTGTCACTGCTGGACGTGGATCTGGAATATGCGGCGGCCAATGTCGTGACCAGAACCATCCCGATTACCAATCTCAGCCTGAATCTTGCGCTCGACAATCGCCTTCTGACGCTGAAACCAGTCAGCTTCGATCTTGCCGGCGGAACGCTGACCGCGAACATAGATCTCGACGCGCGCGAATCGCCGGTAAAGACCATCTACGACATCCGCCTCAGCCCGGTGCGCCTGTCGGATCTTTTGACCGGCTTCGATATTGAGGGAACGGGAACGACCGGCAACATGCGTGCGCGCATCGATCTGACCGGCTTTGGCGACAGCGTTCGTGAATCCCTCGGCAGTTCCTCCGGGCGCGCAGCCTTCGTGCTGCCGCGTGGCAGTCTGCGCATAGGCAGGGGGGAACTCGTCGAGCTCGATATTGGCGACTTCCTGGAAGCCGCGATCAGCGATGATCTGAAGAAACCGGCAGAGATACGCTGCGGCCTCGTCGCCTTCACCTTCCGCCGCGGGGTCGGGACGACGGACCCGATCTTCATCGACACTGAAAAGGCGGTGATCCGCGGGGGCGGCAACCTGTCGTTGCGCGACGAGAGCCTGAACCTGGCCATCGAAGCCGATTCGAAGAATTTCAGCATATTTTCCGGTCAGTCTCCCATCGGCATTGATGGATATATCGCTGAGCCGTCCGTGCATCCTGTATCGCGAAAACTGCTCGGTCGGGCGGCGGCGGGCATCGCGCTCGGGGTCGTGGCATCGCCAATCGCCGCCCTTGCCGCCTTCGTCGATCTGGGGGATGAGGAAGATACGGATTGCCGGCCTGTTCTTGCTGGCGCTTCCGGCACCGAGGTCAAGGCTGCGGACGACGCGGCTGAAGACTGAGTTTCGAATGGTCAAAGTCAGTTAAGGATTTCCCATGCCCATCGTTCGTATCGTCCTTGCCGCGGCGGCGCTAACTGCCACGGCGAACGCAGGCGCTGCCGAGCGGCTGGACCCAGCGCCCGTCCTCACGACGAAGGAAGCACTCGATGTCTGGACGCATGCAAAACCTCAGGAAGCACGCGTCACGCACGTGGATCTCGATCTGGTCGCAGACTTCGAAGATCAGCGCATGTACGGTACGGCAACGCTCGACCTGGACGTGGCGCCAAACGCGAAAGAGGTACGTCTGGACGACGCCGGGCTGCTGATCAGCGCAATTACGGGAGAGGACGGAAACGCTCTCGACTGGAAGGTGGGTTCCACGGACGCCGACATCGGTGCGCCGCTGTCCATCGCGCTGCAGGGAAATGACAGGATCACGATTTCCTATGCCTCCGCTCCCGGTGCGGAGGCTTTGCAATGGCTACCGCCGGAGGCGACGGCCGGCGGTGAACAGCCCTTCCTGTTCAGTCAGGGCCAGCCCATCGCCAATCGCAGCTGGATCCCGACGCAGGACAGCCCCGGCATTCGTCAGACCTGGTCCGCCCGCATTACCGTACCGCAAGGGATCGTTGCCGTGATGAGCGGCGACAAGCTGACCCCCGAGGGGGTTCCGCTGGGCGACGGGCGCGTCAGTTATCGGTTTGAAATGAACAATCCCGTGCCGCCCTACCTGATCGCGCTGGCGGCGGGCGACCTTGAATTCCGGTCCCTCGGCCCGCGTTCGGGTGTGTTCGCAGAGGCGGAATTCGTGGACGCGGCCGCAGAGGAATTTGCCGACGTCGAAAAAATGATCGACGCCGCCATCGATCTTTACGGTCCCTATCGCTGGGGCCGCTACGACATGCTCGTTCTTCCCGCCAGTTTTCCATATGGTGGCATGGAAAACCCAACGCTGACCTTTCTGACACCCACCATTATCACCGGCGACAAGTCGAACACCGATGTGGTGGCGCATGAACTGGCGCACAGCTGGTCCGGCAATCTCGTTACCAACGCCACCTGGTCGGACAATTGGCTGAACGAGGGGTTCACGACCTATTTCGAGAATCGCATCATGGAGGCGCTGTACGGGAAAGAGCGGGCAGCGCTTTATGCCGACCTGGATTTCGCCGCCATGCAGGACCAGATCGAGGCTGCGGGCGGCGCGGACGCACCCGCAACGCGCCTGCACGGCGCCCCGGGAGAGACGGCGGGACAGCTGGACTATTTCAAGGGCGCCACCTTCCTGCGCACCATCGAACAGACGGTCGGGCGCGATCGCTGGGACGCCTATTTGCGTTCCTATTTCGACCGTCACGCCTTCCAGCCCCAGACCACCGCTGGCTTTCTGGCCGATCTGCGCGCCAACCTGATCAAGGGCGACAAATCGCTTGAAGGATCGCTGCAGCTTGATCGCTGGGCCTTCGCTCCCGGCCTGCCGGAAAACGCCGTCCACCCGACATCGGAAACTCTGGCGCAGGTCGACGCCACGCTGGCCAGGTTCAACGCTGGCGGCGCAGCGGAAGAGGTGGATACAGCGGGCTGGACCACGCAGCAGTGGATGCGGTTTCTGCGCGGCATTCCCCGCGAACAGACGCCCGCCCGCCTGAAAGAAATGGATCAGGCGCTGAATCTGTCGGCCTCCTCCAACCCCTATGTACGCTCCGCCTGGTACGAAATCGCGATTGCCAACCGCTACGATCCCGTCGTGCCGTCGCTGACCGCCTATCTGAACGAGGTCGGACGAATGCTGCTATTGCGCCCGCTATACGAGGGCCTTGCGGCACAGGGCGAATGGGGCACGGCCATCGCGCGGGACGCCTTTGCTTCGGCCCGCAGCGGCTATCATCCCTTCACTGTGCAAATGGTGGAGGCCATACTCCAAGGCGAGGCTGGGCGCTAAGCCCCTATCCGCCTTAACTGCCCAGCATAATTCGTGCCAGATCACGCTATTCATCATTTGTCCTTAACGTCTGCATCGTTAATGACCGGCCAATGACCGATAGCGAAATGACCGATACCATAGGCGAAGCCCACCAGATTGCCCGCGAAGCCGAAGCGGCGCCCGAAGGCGTTGGCGGCCTGGCGGTCATTTCCATCGGCAAAAGCTATGACAAGCGCCTGGTCCTGCGCGACGTCTCCCTCGGCGTACGCCGGGGCGAAGTGGTCGGCCTGCTGGGCCCGAACGGTGCCGGCAAGACCACCTGCTTCTATTCCGTCATGGGCCTCGTACAGCCCGACCATGGCCGCATCATGCTGGACGGCATCGACATTACGCAATTGCCCATGTACCGGCGCGCCGCCCTTGGCCTTGGCTATTTGCCGCAGGAAACCTCGATCTTTCGGGGTTTGACTGTCGAACAGAACATTATGGCGGTTCTGGAAATCGTCGAACCGAACAAGACCGCCCGCCAGGACCGGCTGGATCAGTTACTGGACGAATTTTCCATTACCCGTCTGCGCAAATCGCCCGCCATGGCGCTGTCCGGCGGCGAACGGCGACGCTGCGAGATCGCGCGTGCGCTTGCCGCCGATCCCTCGATCATGCTGCTGGACGAGCCCTTTGCGGGCATCGATCCGATTTCCATCGGCGATATCCGCGAGCTGGTCCATCAGCTGAAGGATCGGGATATCGGCGTTCTGATTACCGACCATAATGTGCGCGAAACGCTCGACATCGTCGACCGCGCGTGCATCATCTTCGACGGCAGTGTGCTGTTTGAGGGGACGCCGGACGCACTGGTCGCGAACGAGGAGGTGCGCCGCGTTTATCTGGGCGAGGGCTTCTCCCGCTAATGGCGCTTGGCCCCCGCCTGGACCTTCGTCAGACCCAGTCGCTGGTGATGACGCCGCAGCTGCAGCAGGCGATCAAGCTGCTGGCGCTCTCCAATATGGAACTGGAAACATTTCTTCAGGACGAGCTGGAGAAAAACCCCCTCCTGGAGATGCAGGAATCGGAAAGCGGCGAGACGAAGGGGGAAGCGCCCGCCGAAACCGCAGGCTCCGACGAACTGATGATGTCGGGCGGCGGTGATGGCGAAGACGCGCCGCTCGACATGGATGTGGCGGACACCTTTCACCATGACGGCCCCAGCGACATGCCGGAACAGCAGGTCGGCGCGCTCGATGGAGGGCTCAGCCTCAACGGTACCGCACCCGGCGCCGTCCCAGAGGATGCAATCGACATCGGCGAGGCGCAGGCGGCCGGCAAGTCCCTGCACGAGGTCCTGATCGAGCAGACCAGCATTTTCGATCAGGTCGAGGCGATGGTAGCGCGGCACATCATCGACCTGATCGACGACAGCGGATATTTCACCGGTAGCTGCGAGGAGATCGGCTGGCGCCTCGACATGGGGGAGGCGGCGGTTGAAGCGGTCCTGCTGAAGATCCAGACATTCGAGCCGACCGGCGTTGGCGCCCGCGATCTGGGCGAATGCCTGGCGCTGCAGGCGAAGGAGGCGGATCGCTATGACCCGTGCATGGCGGCGCTTCTGGAGCGGCTGGACCTGCTGGCCCGGGGAGAATTGGGCGCGCTGCGCCGATACTGCAAGGTAGATGCCGACGACCTTGCCGACATGATTCAGGAGATTCGGCAATATAATCCGAAGCCGGGCCTGCTGTTTGGCGGCGGGGAGGCCATGCCGATCGTTCCCGACGTCTTCGTGGCCGCAAAGCCGCAGGGCGGCTGGAAAGTGGAAATCAATTCTGCGACGCTCCCGCGCCTGCTGGTCAATCGCGCCTATGCGGCAGAGCTCCATTCCGGTGGCAGCCGGTCAAAAGACACGAACGCCTTTCTGTCGGAATGCCTGCAGTCCGCCAATTGGTTGATGAACGCGCTAGATCAACGACAGCGCACGATCATCCGGGTCGCATCCGAAATCGTGAAGCAGCAGGAAGCGTTTTTCCTGGAGGGCGTTTCCCGCCTGAAGCCGCTGACCCTGCGCGCCATCGCGGAAGAAATAGAGATGCACGAATCGACCGTCAGTCGTGTGACATCGAACAAATATCTGATGTGCTCCCGCGGGCTGTTCGAACTGAAATATTTCTTCACCAGCGCCATTCAGTCGACAACCGCCGATGGCGATGCCGTAAGCGCCGAGGCGGTCAAGAGCCGCATTGCCGCCCTGATCGGCAGCGAATCACCGAAAAAAGTGCTGTCCGACGATAAGCTGGTCACCCTCTTGAACGAGGACGGGTTCGATATCGCCCGCCGCACGGTCGCCAAATACCGAGAGTCGCTGGGGCTTGGCAGCTCCGTGCAACGCCGCCGCAGCTATGCGCTTGAGGGTAATTCAGGCCGCAAACGGGCAGGCACGGGCTGACCACGCCACCTGCGATGCCTGGCTCGCCTCAGCCCGCTGGTCACATGGCGCGCACGAAATCCGTCAGCCATGCGCCCCGCCGCTCCCGGCGCAGCCGTTCGCCCGCCACGATCTTCCTGACATCGGCAAAGCAGGCCTGCAGTTCCTCATTGATCAGGACATAATCATATTCCGCCCAATGGCTGATTTCAGCGCCAGCGCGGGCCATTCTGCCGGCGATGACCTCTTCCGAATCCGTACCCCGGCCGCGCAACCTGCGCTCAAGTTCCGCAAGGGATGGCGGCAGCAGAAATATGGAGACGATATCCTCCCGCATCTGCTGTTTCAGCTGCTGGGTTCCCTGCCAATCCACATCGAACAGCATGTCGTTCCCCGCGGCCAGCGCTGCCTCGACGGGCGCACGGGGCGTCCCGTACCGGTGATCGAACACGTTCGCCCACTCGATCAGGGCATCAGACGCGATCAGAGCGTCGAATTGCTCGTCGGTTTCGAAAAAATACTCGCGCCCATGTTCCTCGCCGGGGCGCGGGGGGCGCGTGGTGGCCGAAACCGAAACCCGCATTGCGGGTTCCGCCTCCAGCAACATGCGCGCCATCGTGCTCTTGCCCGCACCCGAAGGTGACGACAGCACGAACAGAATGCCCCGCCGGTTCACGCGCGCCTCCCCCTGCCGGGCAGGATGTCAGCCAATCATCGTCTCCGGACGAACGACTTCGCGGAACCGCTCTTCCGAAATCAGGTCCAGCGCGCGCGCCGCCTCAAGGAGCGTGGTGCCCTCCTTATGGGCTTTCTTCGCGATGTCGGCGGCATTGTCATAGCCGATTTCAGGCGCCAGCGCCGTGACCAGCATCAGCGACCGTTCCAGCAGTTCGCCGATCCGCTCGCGATTGGGCTGAACACCCTCAACGCAACGATCCGTGAAGGACACGCTGGCATCGGCGATCAGGCGGATCGACTGCAGCACGTTATAGGCGATGACAGGCTTGAAAACGTTCAGTTCCATGTGGCCCTGCGCACCGCCGACCGTGACGGTGGTGTGGTTGCCCATGACCTGCGCGGCCACCATGGTCAGCGCCTCGCACTGCGTCGGGTTGACCTTGCCGGGCATGATGGAGGAGCCGGGTTCGTTTTCCGGCAGCTGCAATTCGCCCAGACCAGAACGCGGCCCCGACCCCAGCAAGCGCAAATCATTGGCGATCTTGTTGAGGCTGACGGCCAACACGTTGAGGGCACCTGACAATTCGACCATCGTGTCATGCGTCGCCAGCGCCTCGAACTTGTTGGGGGCAGTCTCGAACGGCAGCCCCGTCAGCTCCGCCACCTGCGCGGCGAAATCCTCGGCGAAGCCCTTGGGCGCATTCAGGCCCGTACCAACGGCCGTACCGCCCTGGGCAAGACGGTAGACGCGCGGTAACGTGGCCTCGATGCGCGCAATGCCATCCTCGATCATGCGGGCATAGCCGCCGAATTCCTGGCCCAGCGTCACGGGCGTCGCATCCTGCATGTGCGTGCGACCGATTTTGACGATGTCGGCGAACTCCTCCGCCTTCTCCTCCAGCGCGCCGCGCAAATGCTCCAGCGCCGGGATCAGCAGCGAATTGACCTCCCGCCCCGCTGCGATGTGCATGGCGGTCGGGAAGGTGTCGTTGGATGACTGGCCGCGATTGACGTGATCATTGGGATGCACCGGGTCCTTGCCGCCGCGTGTCCCCGTCAAAATCTCGTTCGCACGCCCGGCGATCACTTCATTCGTGTTCATATTGGACTGAGTGCCGGAACCGGTTTGCCACACGACCAAGGGAAACTGATCGTCAAATTCACCATTCGCGACCTGCTCTGCCGCCGTCTGGATGGCGCCGGCCAGCTTCGCATCCAGGCCGGACTTCTCGTTCACGAGAGCGGCGGCATGTTTCACGATCCCCAGCGCGTGCACCAGTGCCTTTGGCATGCGCTCGTCGCCAATTGGGAAATTGCCGATCGAACGCTGCGTCTGGGCACCCCAATAGGCATCACCCGGCACCTCGATGGGGCCAAAGCTGTCGGATTCGGTGCGGGTCGTCTCGTTTGTCATGCTGGCTCCATTAAAATCGTCATTCCGGCGCAGGCCCGGGCCACTCACGCGATGCCCGGATCCTGATTCGATGTCCGAAAGGCGGATCGCCGCCCCCGCGGGATGGTTAGAAAGAGAGGCTCTGCGCCTCAATCATTTCTTGCGAAAATCGACCGAAACCACGTTCCCCTTTGACTCGCCGCCAGACGTTTTCGGCGGCTCACCCGCATCTCCACCGGCCTCAGCATCCCCGTCGGCGTCGTTCTTGACGGAGGAAAGCGATGAACGGGGGACGTGTGGCGGCGGGAACTGCAAGGCAAAATTCACCGAAGGGTCGACGAACCCGATGATCGCATCAAACGGAATAACCAGCTTCGCGGGAACCTGATTGAAGCTGAGGCCGATCTCGAACCCCTCCCGATCAACCTTCAGATCCCAATAGCGATGCTGGACGACGACGGTCATTTCGTCGGGGTAACGCTCCAGCAGGTGCGCCGGGATATCGACGCCCTTCGCGCGCGTCTTGAACGCGATGTAGAAATGGTGCCCGCCAGGCAGCGACCCCGCCGACGCGATGTTCGTCAGCGTCAGGTAAACGACGCCGCGAAGCGCCTCCTGAACATATTCGTCATAAGGGATCAGGCTATCGGGCGGGGTTTCTTCGGTCATCCGGTACAGGTGGGCCAGACGACGGAATTGGTCAAGTGACGGCGGACGCTACAGCCGCTCAATTCCACCGGAAAAGAATGTAACCGCACCGGACCAAACTCGCCTATCGCGACTCCACACTCTGGCTGCAGAAACAGCCTATGGCATCTGCGGAATTACCCTGTCTGACATGTGGATGCATCGACTGCGGTTGTCCGCCGCCGCCATCACGATTGATCGACGGACTTTCCCACATGGTGCAGGTCGTGGGACGGCGGCTGAGGCCGGATATGACATCGCGCCCCCGGCCTGACCCTATCCGTCGATTGCGGCGATGACGCCGGGCTAGCTTTCATTCCTCCCGCAGCTTGGGGGTGAGGAAGCCAATTCCCTGGGTTGCCATGGCATCCTGCTTCAAAGTGCTCTGCATCTTCTCATATTCGCGTTCCAGTTCAGGCGTCACCGATGCACGGCTTTCCTTTAGCGCCAGATCGAAATGTGCGTTGGTGACGTTACTGATCGTCAGGTTCTCTCGCAACGCGGCCATGCCCGCCCGCCGGACCAGATCGTTCAGATCGGCGCCGGTATAATGGTCCGTTGCCGCGGCAATCCGTGCAAGTTCGACATCGTCCGCCAGCGGCATCTTCGCTGTCTGGATTTCCAGAATCTTCTGTCGGCCCGCCTTGTCGGGAACGGGGATATAGACCAACTCGTCAAACCGTCCCGGCCGCAGAAGGGCAGGATCCAATAAAGTGGGCCGGTTGGTCGCACCGATGACGATGACGGAATTCAGTTCTTCCAGCCCGTCCATTTCGGCCAGAATCGTGTTGACGACGCGTTCGGTCACCTGCGGTTCGCCCATACTGCCGCCGCGCGATGGTGCAAGGCTGTCGATCTCGTCGATGAATATGATCGCCGGCGCAACCTGCCGCGCCCGCGCGAACAGGCGGCTGACCTGCTGTTCCGATTCGCCGTACCATTTCGACAGAAGGTCGGACGATTTGGTGGAGATGAAGTTCGCCTCCGCCTCCCGCGCAACTGCCTTGGCAAGCATGGTCTTGCCGGTGCCCGGCGGACCATAGAACAAAAAGCCGGAGGCCGGTTCAATCCCGAGACGGCGAAACGCATCCGGATGTTTCAGCGGCAATTCGATGCCCTCTCGCAGCTTCGCCCGAACCTCGTCCAAACCGCCGACATCGTCCCAGGCGACGTCGGGCGCCTGGATCATGATTTCACGCAGTGCAGAGGGCTGCACCCGCTTAAGCGCACTCATGAAATCCGCCCGCCGGACGTCCAGCCTGTCGAGCACTTCGGCAGGGATGGTATTCTCGTCCAGATCGATCTCGGGCAGCGTCCGCCGCAATGCCTCTATCGCCGCTTCCCGCGACAGCGCCGCGATGTCGGCGCCCACGAAGCCATAGGCGGTGCGGGCCAGCTCATCCAGATCGACATCTTCGTTCAGCGGCATACCGCGCGTGTGGATGCCCAGTATTTCCCGGCGCCCCTTTTGATCGGGCACACCGATGACGATTTCCCGGTCGAAGCGGCCCGGCCGGCGCAGCGCTTCGTCGATGGAGTCGGGCCGGTTCGTCGCTGCGATAACGACCGTATTCTGCCGCGCGGTGATACCATCCATCAGCGTCAGCAGCGTGGCCACCAGCCGCCGCTCCATTTCGCCGCGTGCTTCATCCCGTTTCGGCGCAATGGAATCGATTTCATCGATAAAGATGATCGACGGCGCATTATTTTCCGCTTCCGCGAAGATCTCACGCAGCCGCTTTTCGGACTCGCCATATTGGCTGCCAATGATTTCCGGTCCGGCGATCTGCAGGAAATTCGCCTCGGATTCATTGGCGACCGCCTTGGCCAGCCGCGTCTTGCCGGTGCCGGGCGGGCCATGCAGCAGCACGCCCTTGGGCGGATCGACGCCCAGCCGCTGAAACAATTCGGGGTGGCGCAGCGGCAGTTCGACCATTTCCCGCACCTGGTCGATCGTCGACCCCAGCCCGCCAATATCGTCATAGGTGACATCGATGCGGCGGCTTTCCTTCGGCCGCTCATATTCCGTTCTCAATTCAACCTCGGTCGAATCGTCGATCACGACGATGCCGGCAGGAGAGGCGGACACCACGACGAGACGAATTTCCTGCAGTCCGTAGGACCGGCGGACTATCTGCGCCTGCATTTGTGGCGGCAAGCGGGGATCGACCTGCGGATTCTGGCGGCCAACCGTCGCGACAACATCGCCCGGTGACAGGGGCCGACCGCTGAAGAAGCGCTTCAGCCCCTCCGTATTGCCCGACAGGCGCACTTCCTGCTGGGCCGGCGCGAACACGACTTTCGTGGCCGGTTTTACGTCGGCGCGAGACAGGTGGACGAATTCGCCGGAGGTGACACCTGCATTGGCGCGGAGCAGACCATCCAGGCGGACAAGGTCCAGCCCCTCATCCTCCTCATAAGGACCGATGGCGATGGCCGTGGTGGTGCGATTGCCGGCAATTTCGATGGGCCCGCCCTCGCTAATTCCCAATTGGGCAAAGGCGGTGCGTGGCAGGCGGGCAATTCCCTTGCCGGCATCCTCGCTGCGCGCATTCGCCACCTGGAATTTGATGCTGGGTTGATCGTCGTCCCGAGGCATGTCGATCCTTCCTGTCGGTTTCTCCGACAACGGGAGCGATGCGCGCCTGTTCCCTGAACCGGCGCAAACATGGCGGGCAGACTGCCGAAGTTTGCTTTTCGTGGAATGGAGGGCTTCTGTTGCCCGGTGCCCTCCGGACCGCTGGACTGGCGCTTCTGTTACCCGGTGCGCCCCGAACCGTGCTTAAGTCGTTCTAACCTAATCCTAGAAGGATTTGGGTTAGGCGGCCATCGCAAATGCTTCGTTATCGTTAGCATTTATTGAGATTGAACGGTTTAACGGCTCATTCAGGCCGGGCAAAATCACCGTCTTTCAGTACATGTCGATCCTGTTTCAGCCCCATCAGAGACAGCGTTTCCAAAAGGTCGCGCGGTCTGTGGTGGAGCTGCCGGGTACCGCCCCCGGGTCCATTATACTTATTACACGGCAACATTTATCACCATATTCCGCCGCTAAGCGGACAGGAGGGATATAGCGCAGGCCGGGCTAATTTTCAATATGGACCGCATAATCATGCCGGTCGCAGAAGCGTCGAAAGATCGGCGCGATCTCCGCATCCGCCATTAAGGGTGCGGCAGGATCCTCGCTCAGGCGGCGCCATTTACCGACAGAGGCTGGATCCAGATCGCGGATTTCGCCGACCGCCTCCAGCAGATATTCGTCGAATTCCTTCGGCGCGCTGGCGACATTGGCGGCCATCGCGCCCAGTCCCGCACTTCCGGGCTTCACCGTCAGGCCGAATTGATCGTGCAGGCGCTGCGCCACCATGTCGGGTGCGCCAGCCAGATCCTCGTACCGCAGCAGTAACAGCGCTGGATCGCCAGCCAGGGCATCCTGCAGATATTCGCCCCCCTCTATGCTGCGCCGCCAATGGCCGGGACTGACATAATCGGGCAGACCGCCACGACCGGAATGGCTGGACAGCATCACGTCACGCGGATCGCGCACCATCAGGATGATGCCCAGCCCTTCGCTGCGGGTAAGCGCGATCAGCCGGTCAAGTTGCTGCCGTTCAAACCAGCCATGGTTCCGCTTGGTGGCGTAGAACTTCGCCTCATCGCCGCGGGACAGGCCGGCCCGGCGAAAGGCGTCCAGCGCCTCCAGACGGTCGCGCAGCAGGGGATGATCCAGAGACGTTTCCTCATAATGGAAATGCAGGCCGCGAAAGGCGGTCATCGCCATGTGCATCATCGTCGTACCGCTGCGCGAACAGCCAACAATGTGCAGCCGGCGGACATTGTGGCGCGCAAACAGATGCCGCCCCCATGCCGCCTTGGCCCGTGCGATCATCGCGGCGCGGTCTTGCGCTCCGCCACCAGCAGGTAACGCTGCAGCAGCCCTTCGTTGATCGTGTCCCAGTCGAATCGCTTCGATCGTTCCCGCCCCGCCTGGCCGGCGCGGGCGCGCTCCTCTGGATCATTCAGGTAAAATGCCAGGGCATCGGCGGACTGGCGGATCGAATCCGGTGTCGTCAGGCGACCGTTGACGCCGTCCTCGACCAGACTGAGGCTGCCCGTCGCGCGCGCGGCCACCACCGGCAGGCCGGATGCCATCGCCTCCAGCGTCACATTGCCAAAGGTCTCGGTGGACGACGGGTTGAACATGATGTCTGCGCTGGCAAAGGCGCGCGCCAGCGCCTCGCCCGCCAGAAACCCGGTGAAAACCCCCTGCGGTGCGCGTTCCTCGATCCACTTCCGGGCGGGGCCTTCGCCCACGAACAGGGCGCGATATGCGACCTTTCTCCGGTCGAGTTCCGCCAGCGTATCGGCAAATGTATCGAGTCCTTTTTCGAGGACCAGTCTGCCTACGAACAGGATGACCTTCTCATCATCGCCAATGCCCAATTCGCGGCGCCAGGGCAGATCGCGTTTTTCCGGGCAGAATATGTCGCCGTCTATGCCACGGCTCCAGATCTTCACGTTACGGTTCATGCGCTGATCGGTCAGAACCGCCGCCATGGATTCGGACGGGGCATAGATTTCCGCGCATCTGCGATACAGCCTGCGCAGGGCCGCCTCGATAAAGGTCTGCATCCACGCTGCACGGTAATAGCGGAAATAGGTTTCAAAGCGCGTGTGCACGCTGGCGACGAGCGGAACATAGTGTCGATGCGCCCAGGCGGCCGCGCGATGTCCGATCAGATCCGGGCTGGCAATGTGGACGATGTGGGGATCAAAGGCGGCGATGTCGCTGCCATTGCCGATCAGGCCAAAGCCAAAGCGATATTCATCGCGTCCGGGCAAGGCGATGGACGGAATCGACACCACCTCGCCCGTCGCGGGGAAAGGTGGATTGTCGACGGTCGGCGAATAGATGCGTACCTTCACCCCGCGCGACAGCAAGTGACGCACCAGGCGGTTCAACGCCTGGTTCGCCCCGTCCTTCACATAATTGTAATTGCCCGAAAACAGGGCGACGCGCAGATCTTCCGGTTGCATCCGGCGACGCTTACCGCCGCATGAGCGAAAATGCCAAGCGCAACGCACCGCCCCATTGCGCGTTTTTCCGCTTTAAGGAGAGGCGCACCATGTCGAACGCGAACAGTTTTCAGAAAAACCAATATGTAAAATGGTCCTGGGGCAATGGCACCGCAAAGGGCCAGATCGAGGAACGTTTCGAGCGAGAGGTGACTCGCACGCTGAAGGGATCGGAAATCACCAGAAAGGGCGATGCCGAAAATCCCGCCTATCTGATCACGCAGGATGACGGCGACCAGGTCCTGAAGCTGGGTTCTGAGCTTCAGACCGACCCGCAGGACGGCTGACCGCGCGGGCGATCGACCGCCGCCCCGGCCCCAAAAGAAAAGGGCCGCCCGGACAATTGTCCGGACAGCCCCTTTTTCGGCGTAGAAGAGCGCTCTACTCGGCGGTTTCCACCGGCGTCGGCGCTTCCGGCACCGATGCGCTTGCGGCTTCCGCCGCCGCCTCGGCTTCGGCGGCATCTTCTGCGGCCTGCGCTTCCAATGCCCGCTTCTGCTTGTCACGCAGCTTCTGATCGCGGCGCTGGGCCTCGATACGCGCGCGGTTCATCGCGGCGCCCGTGCCCGCGGGGATCAGGCGGCCCACGATGACGTTTTCCTTCAGGCCGTCCAGGCGGTCGATCTTGCCCTGCACTGATGCCTCGGTAAGGACGCGGGTCGTTTCCTGGAACGATGCGGCGGAGATGAACGAACGCGTCTGCAGCGACGCCTTCGTGATGCCGAGAAGCACGGGCTTGCCTTCCGCCTTTTCCTGGCGGCTCGACAGCTTCGCATTCTCTTCTTCCATCTCGCGTCGATCGACCTGTTCGCCGACCAGCAACGTCGTCGCGCCGGACTTCGTGATCTCAACCTTTTGCAGCATCTGACGAACGATCGTCTCGATGTGCTTGTCGTTGATCTTCACGCCCTGCAGACGATAGACCTCCTGAATTTCCCAGACGAGATATTCGGCCAGGGCCTCGACGCCCATGACGTCCAGAATATCGTGCGGGCTGGGATTGCCGTCGATCAGATAGTCGCCCTTGCGCACCATATCGCCGTCCTGGACGGTCATATGCTTGCCCTTGGGGACCATGTAATCGACCGTCTCGCCCTCACCATCCTCGGGATGAATGAAGATCTTCTTCTTGGTCTTGTAATCACGCCCGAATTCGACGCGACCGTCGATGCTGGCGATGACCGCATTGTCCTTCGGAATGCGGGCCTCGAACAGCTCGGCGACGCGCGGCAGACCACCGGTAATGTCGCGGGTCTTGGCGGCTTCACGCGGAATACGCGCGATCACCTCACCCGGCTTCACCTCCTGCCCTTCGGCAACCGACAGAATGGCGCCGACGTTCAACTGATAGACGGCGGCATCTTCCGACTTGCCGGATGTCAGCGTGATGCGCGGCTTCAGGTCGCCCGATTTCGGCTGCCCCTTCCAATCGACAACGGTCTTGTTGGCGATGCCGGTTGCCTCGTCGGCGGCTTCCTCCATCGAGATGCCTTCGATCAGGTCCTGATAGCCGACAACGCCGCCCTTATCGGTGATGACCGGGGCCGTGTACGGATCCCATTCCGCGATCCGGGCACCCTGCTTCACGATATGGCCGTTCTCGCCATGCAGCTGCGCGCCGTAGGGAATACGGTTCACACTGCGCTCGCGACCTTCCATGTCGATCACGGCCAGCTCGCCGCCACGCGACATGGCGATGGTGCGGCCCTTTGCATCGACGATGGTTTCCAGGTTCCGGTATTCCAGCTTGCCGTCGAAGGATGATTCCAGCGTCGACTGCTCGGACACCTGTGCCGCGCCGCCGATGTGGAAGGTCCGCATGGTCAGCTGCGTACCCGGCTCACCGATGGACTGCGCGGCGATAACGCCGACAGCTTCACCGATATTGACCGGAGTACCGCGTGCCAGGTCGCGGCCATAGCAGGAGCCGCAAACGCCAAGCTTCGTCTCGCAGACCAGCGGACTGCGGATCTGGACGGAGGCGGGTTCCGCCTCTTCGACGATCTTCACGTCTTCCTCGTCCAGCAGCTTGCCCTTTGCCATGACGACTTCGCCCGATTTGGCATCGACGACATCGTCGGCCAGCGTGCGACCGAGGATACGTTCGCCCAGGGAAACGATGGTCGTGCCGCCTTCGACGATGGCTTTCACGGTCAGGAAGTTTTCCGTCCCGCAATCCTCTTCCATGATGACGCAGTCCTGCGACACGTCGACCAGACGCCGCGTCAGATAGCCGGAGTTCGCCGTCTTGAGCGCCGTATCGGCAAGACCCTTACGGGCGCCGTGGGTGGAGTTGAAATATTCAAGAACGGTCAGACCTTCCTTGAAGTTCGAGATGATTGGCGTTTCGATGATCTCGCCGGACGGCTTCGCCATCAGGCCGCGCATACCGGCCAGCTGCTTCATCTGGGCGGGGGAGCCACGCGCGCCGGAGTGCGCCATCATGTAGATCGCGTTCACCGGCTTTTCACGGCCATTCTCGTCCAGCTCATGCGCCTTCAGCTTATCCATCATGGCGTCGGCCACCTGGTCGCCGCAGCGGGACCAGGCGTCGATCACCTTGTTGTACTTCTCACCCTGGGTGATCAGGCCGTCCTGATATTGCTGTTCGAAATCGGCGACCGTCGCACGTGCATCCGTGACCAGCTGCTCCTTCTCGAACGGGATGATCATGTCATCCTTGCCGAAGGAGATGCCGGCCTTGCAGGCATGCTTGAAGCCCAGGTCCATGATCGCGTCGGCGAACAGCACCGTGTCCTTCTGACCCGTCTCGCGATAGACAACGTCGATAACGTCGGCGATCTCCTTCTTCGTCAGAAGGCGGTTGACGAGTTCATAAGGCACCTTGTGCGAATTCGGCAGCTTTTCGCCCAAAAGCATACGACCCGGAGTCGTGTCGACGCGCATCATATACTCATTGCCGGCTTCGTCGGTCTGCGGAACACGCGTGGTGATCTTCGTGTGCAGCGTGACCAGGCCGTTGTCGAGAGCATGCTGCACCTCGACCGCACCGGACAGGACCATGCCCTCGCCCGGTTCGCCCTGACGGTCCATGGACAGATAATAGAGACCCAGAATCATGTCCTGCGACGGCACGATGATCGGCTTGCCATTGGCAGGCGACAGGATGTTGTTCGTCGACATCATCAGGACGCGCGCCTCCAGCTGAGCCTCCAGGCTCAGCGGCACGTGAACGGCCATCTGGTCACCGTCGAAGTCGGCGTTGAACGCCGAGCAGACCAGCGGATGCAGCTGGATCGCCTTGCCTTCGATCAGGACAGGTTCGAACGCCTGAATGCCAAGGCGGTGCAGCGTCGGCGCCCGGTTCAGCATGACCGGGTGCTCGCGGATGACCTCCTCCAGGATGTCCCAGACTTCCTTGCGTTCCTTTTCGACCCATTTCTTGGCCTGCTTGAGGGTCATGGAAAGACCCTTGGCATCCAGACGGGCGTAGATGAACGGCTTGAACAGCTCCAGCGCCATCTTCTTTGGCAGGCCGCACTGGTGCAGCTTCAGCTCCGGACCGGTCACGATGACGGAACGACCCGAATAGTCGACGCGCTTACCCAGAAGGTTCTGGCGGAAGCGGCCCTGCTTGCCCTTCAGCATGTCGCTGAGCGATTTCAGCGGGCGCTTATTGGCACCCGTGATCGTGCGGCCGCGACGGCCATTGTCGAACAGCGCATCGACGGATTCCTGCAGCATGCGCTTTTCGTTGCGGACGATGATGTCCGGCGCGCGCAGCTCGATCAGACGCTTCAGGCGATTGTTCCGGTTGATGACCCGGCGATACAGATCGTTCAAATCGGACGTCGCAAAGCGGCCGCCATCCAGCGGCACCAGCGGACGCAGGTCCGGCGGGATCACGGGCACGACGGACAGGATCATCCATTCGGGACGGTTGCCCGACTGCTGGAAGCTCTCGATCACCTTCATGCGCTTGATGATCTTCTTGGGCTTCAGCTCGGATTTCGTGACCGCCAGTTCCTCGGCCAGCGTCGCGTGCTCGGCCTCAAGATCCATGGTCTCCAAAAGCTCGCGGATCGCCTCGGCGCCGATGCCGGCGGTAAAGCCGTCCTCGCCATATTCGTCCTGCGCGTCGAGAAGCTCGTCCTCGGTCAGCAGCTGGAATTTTTCCAGCGGCGTCAGGCCCGGCTCGATCACGATGAAGCTCTCGAAATACAGCACCTTCTCCAGCTGCTTCAGCTGGATGTCGAGCAGCATGCCGATACGGCTGGGCAGGGATTTCAGGAACCAGATATGCGCGACGGGCGCGGCCAGTTCGATGTGGCCCATGCGGTCGCGGCGGACCTTCGACACGGTCACTTCGACGCCGCACTTCTCGCAGACGATGCCCTTGTACTTCATGCGCTTATACTTGCCGCAGAGGCACTCATAATCCTTGATCGGGCCAAAGATGCGCGCGCAGAACAGGCCGTCACGCTCGGGCTTGAACGTGCGATAATTGATGGTTTCGGGCTTCTTGATCTCGCCGAACGACCAGGAACGGATACGCTCCGGGCTCGCCACGCCGATCTTGATCTGGTCGAACGTCTCCGGCTTTGCTGCCGGGTTGTAGAAGTTCATCAGTTCGTTGTTCATATATCGTTCCTCTACTTCGTCGACCACTCGACCGGAACTCCAAGACTTTCCTGGCACTTCCGGGCTTCAGTCAAACTTTTAAAACCCAAAATTCCCGCATCTACTTGTTGGGAAGTCTGCGATCTTTCGGCCCAATCCACACTCCGGGCTTCAGCCCTCGCCTTTGATAACTGCTCATAGTCAGCTAAAATCTCCGCCGTATTCTTGCCCAAGTTTCCCCCGGCAATACCGCTTTCGATAAGAACTGCCTGCGCACCGCGCTTAAACCCTTCGAAGTTCACTCTCGTGTCGCTTGCGCTTTCTTGCTCACTTGCGAGCCCATCGACGGCCCGCAACATGATAGCGGCATTCTCAAAGGCCACATTACACGACAAAACGTTCTCATAGTGGTTCGACGTGCTTCGCGAGCCGTGTTCCTCGGCCAAGACCGAGGAGCACGAAAACATCGACAATGCTACTAAGACGAACCGAGAAACCATCCGTCATTCCGCTGCCTGAGCCAGCTGCTCCGGACCCGCGGGATCGTCCTCATCATCGCCCTCGTTCTTGAGTTCGATATTGAGGCCGAGGGAGCGGATTTCCTTCAGCAGCACGTTGAAGCTCTCGGGGATGCCCGCCTCGAACGTGTCGTCGCCCTTGACGATCGCCTCATATACCTTGGTGCGGCCCTGAACGTCGTCGGACTTCACCGTCAGCATTTCCTGCAATGTGTAGGCGGCGCCATAAGCCTGCAAGGCCCAGACCTCCATCTCGCCGAAGCGCTGACCACCGAACTGCGCCTTACCGCCCAACGGCTGCTGGGTGACGAGCGAGTAGGGGCCGATGGAGCGTGCGTGGATCTTGTCGTCCACCAGGTGATGCAGTTTCAGCATGTAGATATAGCCGACGGTCACCTTGCGGTCGAACTTCTCGCCGGTCCGGCCGTCGTAAAGGTCGACCTGACCCGAACGATCCAGACCCGCGGATTCCAGCATGTCGGCCACATCCGCCTCTCGCGCACCGTCGAACACCGGGGTGCCCATCGGAACGCCGCGCGACAGATTGTGCGACATCTCCATCATTTCCTCATCGGAAAGTCCGGCGATCTCCTTGTCGTACTGGCGGCCATAGATGGACTTCAGCTTCGCCTTCAGGTCGTCGGACGGCTTGCCGGCATTGTTCGCGTGAATGTCCTCCAGCAGGTTCTTGATCTGTACGCCCAGACCGCGCGCGGCCCAGCCAAGATGCGTTTCAAAGATCTGCCCGACATTCATGCGCGACGGCACGCCCAGCGGGTTCAGCACGATGTCTGCATGGGTGCCGTCCTCCAGGAACGGCATGTCCTCGACAGGAAGGATGCGCGAAATGACGCCCTTGTTCCCGTGACGGCCGGCCATCTTGTCGCCCGGCTGCAGCTTGCGCTTCACCGCGACGAAGACCTTCACCATCTTCAGGACACCCGGCAGCATCTCGTCGCCGGCCTGCAGCTTCTCGACCTTCTCCTCGAAACGCGCCTTCAGATCCTTCTGAGCCTCGTCATACTGGCCCTTCATCGCCTCCAGGTCGGACTGGACCTGATCGTCGGTGACGGCGAACTTCCACCAGTCCGAACGCGGCGTGATTTCAGCAAGAGCCTCGGCAGTGATCTGCTCGCCCTTCTTGAATCCCTTGGGCGCCGCCGCAGCCATCTGGCCGACCAGCGTCTGACGCAGACGGTTGAAGGTGGCACGGTCCAGAATGGCGCGCTCGGTCTCGCGGTCGTTCTCCAACCGCTCGATTTCCTCCCGCTCGATCTGCAGGGCGCGCTCGTCCTTGTCGATGCCGTGACGGTTGAACACGCGCACCTCGACGACCGTACCGGCAACACCCGGCGGCAGCTTAAGGGACGTGTCGCGTACGTCGGATGCCTTTTCACCAAAAATGGCGCGCAGCAGCTTTTCTTCCGGCGTCATCGGCGATTCGCCCTTCGGCGTGATCTTTCCGACCAGAATGTCGCCCGGCTCGATTTCGGCGCCGATATAGACGATGCCAGCCTCGTCGAGGTTCCTCAGCGCTTCTTCGCCCACATTGGGGATGTCGCGCGTGATTTCCTCCGGACCCAGCTTCGTGTCGCGGGCCATCACCTCGAACTCTTCGATATGGATCGACGTAAACACGTCATCCTTCACGATGCGTTCGGAGATCAGGATGGAGTCCTCGTAATTATAGCCGTTCCAGGGCATGAACGCGACCAGCACGTTACGGCCCAGCGCCAGCTCGCCCAGCTCTGTCGACGGACCATCGGCGATGATATCGCCCTTGGTCACGACGTCGCCCACCTTCACCAGCGGACGCTGGTTGATGGCGGTGTTCTGGTTCGAACGCTGGAATTTCCGCAGCTTGTAGATGTCGACCGCGCTTTCGCCCGGGTTCAGATCTTCCGTCGCGCGCACAACGATGCGCTCGGCGTCCACCTGGTCGATCACACCGGCGCGGCGGGTTGCGACGGCGGCACCGGAATCACGGGCCACCGTGCCTTCCATGCCGGTACCGACGAACGGCGCCTCGGCCCGCACCAGCGGCACCGCCTGGCGCTGCATGTTCGATCCCATCAGCGCGCGGTTGGCGTCATCGTTTTCCAGGAACGGGATCAGCGAAGCGGCAACCGAAACCAGCTGCTTTGGCGACACGTCCATCAGCGTGATGGTGTCGCGCTGCGCCATCAGGAATTCCCCTGCCTGGCGAGAGGAGACGATGTCCTCGACGAAGCTGCCGTCATCGTTCAGCTTGGCGTTTGCCTGTGCGATGGTGTGCTTCTGCTCTTCCATCGCCGACAGATAGAGAACTTCCGGCGTCACCTTATTGTCGACGACCCGGCGGTACGGCGTCTCGATGAAGCCATATTGATTGACCCGGCTGAACGTCGCCAGGCTGTTGATCAGGCCGATGTTCGGGCCTTCCGGCGTTTCGATCGGGCAGATGCGGCCATAATGCGTCGGGTGGACGTCGCGTACCTCGAAACCGGCGCGCTCGCGGGTCAGACCGCCCGGGCCAAGTGCGGAGACGCGACGCTTGTGCGTCACCTCGCCCAGCGGGTTGGTCTGGTCCATGAACTGCGACAGCTGCGAAGAGCCGAAGAATTCGCGCACCGCGGCGACGGCGGGCTTCGCGTTGATCAGGTCGTTCGGCATCACCGTGTCGACGTCGACGGATGACATGCGCTCCTTGACCGCACGCTCCATGCGCAACAGGCCGACGCGATACTGGTTTTCCAGCAGCTCGCCGACAGACCGCACGCGGCGATTGCCCAGATTGTCGATGTCGTCAATGTCGCCCTTGCCGTCCTTCAGGTTGACCATGGTCTTGACGACTTCGAGAATGTCCTCGTCGCGCAGGGTCGTCTGCTTGTCGTCGACATCCATATCCAGGCGCATGTTCATCTTCACGCGACCGACGGCGCTCAGATCATAGCGTTCCGGGTCGAAGAACATGCCGGCGAACATCGATTCCGCCGTCTCGCGCGTGGGCGGCTCGCCCGGACGCATGACGCGATAGATCTCGGCGAGGGCGGCATCGCGCTCTTCCGCCTTGTCCGCACGCAGCGTGTTGCGGATCCAGGGTCCGACATTCTGGTGATCGATGTCCAGCAGCGGGACATCCTTGATCTTCGCGGCGTCGAGCGTATCCACCAGCGCCTCGTCCACATCGTCGCCGGCTTCGGCATAGATGCGGCCCGTCTTCGGATCGACCAGATCGTGCGCGATATAGCGTCCAACGATCTCCTCGTTCGGGATCAGCAATTCTTCCAGGCCGCTATCGACGGCCTTCTTCACCGCGCGCGGTGAGATTTTCTTGTTCGCCTCGAATACGACTTCGCCCGAGCTTGCATCGGCAATGTCATAGATCGGCTTCTTGCCGCGCCATGCGTCGCCGTTGAAGGGAACCTTCCAGCCCTTCTTGTCGCGCTTGTAGGTAACGGTCCGGTAGAACATGCCCAGAATATCTTCGGGGGAGCTGCCACGACGGACAACCTTCTGAATCTGCGCCTTCGCGCCGGATTCGCCGCCCGTCACCATGCGGCCGGCCTCGACCAGGCCGTGCACGCCGGAAATGATCAGGCGGTCCTTCGTGATTTCGGTGATCGTTCCCGCCGTGACGGAACCCTCGATCAGCGCATCCTCGCCCAGTTCGAACTTGCGCTCGGGCCGGTCGATTTCGACCGTGACGGGGCCCAGCGCCTGCAGCAGCGTGGTCGCCGGAATCTTGCGCTTACGGTCGATACGGACGTTGACGATGTCCTTGGCGTCGAATTCGAAATCCAGCCATGACCCGCGATAGGGAATGATGCGCGCGGCAAACAGGAACTTGCCGGATGCATGGGTCTTGCCACGGTCATGGTCAAAGAACACGCCGGGACTGCGGTGCATCTGGGACACGATAACGCGTTCCGTGCCGTTGACGATGAACGTGCCGTTCTGCGTCATCAGCGGCATGTCGCCCATATAAACGTCCTGCTCCTTGATATCGAGCACGGAGCGGGCTTCGGTATCGGGATCGATTTCGAACACGATCAGGCGCAGCGTCACCTTCATCGGCGCGGCATAGGTCAGCCCGCGCTGGCGGCATTCTTCCGTGTCGTATTTCGGCTTTTCCAGTTCGTAGGTGACGAAATCCAGTTCCGCCGTGCCGGCGAAATCGCGGATCGGGAAAACCGAACGCAGCGTCTTTTCCAGACCGGAAACATAGTCATCCTCGGGACGCGAGCGCAGGAAATGCTCATAGGATTCGCGCTGCACCTGGATCAAATTGGGCATTTCGATCGCTTCGGTAATGTCACCGAACATCTTGCGGACGCGTTTTTTGCCGATGAAGCTCTGGGCCTGCTGCGTTGCCATAAATATCCTCGAAGATCGTGGTCACTGGGTTCCGGGCACGAAAAACGACGCGAAAGAGACCGGCCCCACCCCGAAAGCCTGTCCGGGGAAGCTCAGTCTGCATATCACGTCGCGAACCATCCGTTCCATCCGTGCAGCCCGCTGCGCGACGGCAGGCCATGTCTCGGAATCGGTGGTGAAGGCGATATAGGAACTTTGCCGCACAATGTCAAAATTGTGCGGCAAAGACCGCCTTGTGTTCGTCGGCGCTAGCTTGCGGCCAGCGTCTGGGCGGCCAGGGTCTTCAGATCCGCTTCGGGCCGCGCACCATAGTGAGAGATGATCTCTGCCGCCGCGACCGCACCCAGACGCGCGCAATCGCCCAGACCCAATTGCCGTTGCAGACCCGCGAGGAAACCCGCCGCGAACAGATCGCCCGCCCCCGTCGTATCGACTATCTTGCCGGGGTCTGCGGCGGGAATTTCGATCGTGTCCTCACCGGACAGGACGACCGCACCCTTCGCGCTGCGGGTAACGACAGCAATGTCGATGCGCCCGCGCTGCTGGGCGATGGCGGCCTGGAAATCGTTCGTCTGATAGAGGCCTTTCAGTTCCTCCTCATTGGCGAACAGGATGTCGACACCGCCTGCGGCCAGTTGCTGGAAATCCTGCCGATGGCGATCGACACAGAACAGGTCGGATAGCGTAAAGGCGACCCGGCCGCCGCCATCCCGCGCCACGTCCCGTGCCCGCATCATCGCGGCGCGGGCGCTGTCCGAATCCCACAAATATCCTTCCAGATAGGTGATGGGCGCTGCCCCGACGGCGTCATAGTCGACATCCGCTTCGCTCAGATCGACGCTGGTCCCCAGAAAGGTGCTCATCGTGCGTTCGGCATCGGGCGTGACAGAGATCAGGCAGCGGGCGGTCGGCACGCCATCCGTCGACGCGGGCGTCTCATAGCTGACACCAACGGCGCGAATATCATGGCGAAAGATGCGGCCCAGCTGGTCGTCCGCAACACGTCCGACAAAGCTGACGGAACCGCCCAGCGCCGCGATGCCCGCCGCCGTATTGGCCCCCGACCCGCCGGAAATTTCCGTTGCCGCCCCCATTTTCGCATAGAGCGATTCCGCCTCTTCGGCGTCGATCAGGCGCATCGCGCCCTTGGGAAGGCCGTTGTCGGACAGAAACACATCCTCGGCGGGGGCGATAACATCGACAATGGCATTTCCGATGCAGACGAGGGGGGCGTTAGGCATAGGGCATATCTCCGGTTTCTATAAAATGGCGTCTTTTCATAAGGGGATGCCTATGGTCGCGCGGCCGACGAGTCGAGGGGCGGCCCGCACTCCGCCAGCCCCCATTCCGCCGCCTCCCGAACGACGTCTGACGCATCCTGCAGCAGCGGCGTCAGCGCTGCCACCGCCCCGTCGCCTCCTTGGTTGCCGAGGGCGATCGCAACGTTCCTGACGAAACGTTCGCGCCCGATGCGCTTTACTGGCGATCCCGCGAAAACGTCGCGAAAGGCGGCATCGTCAAGCTGTGCCAGATCGGCGAGGCTCGGCCGGACGAGTGCGGGCCGCGGGGCAAAGGCGATTTCTTCGGCGGCCCGGGCGAACTTGTTCCAGGGACAGACGGCCAGGCAATCATCGCAGCCATAGATGCGATTGCCGATGGCGCGGCGAAACTCGTGCGGGATCGGTCCCTGATGTTCGATGGTCAGATAGGAAATGCAGCGCCGGGCATCCAGGCGATATGGCGCAGGAAAGGCACTGGTGGGACACGCGGTCTGGCAGGCATCGCAACTGCCGCACCGATCCGGGTGCTGCCCAGTCGGCTGCAGGTCCAGCGTCGTATAAACCGCGCCCAGGAACATCCACGACCCTTCCTGCGTGGACACGACATTCGTGTGCTTCCCCTGCCAGCCGATGCCCGCCGCCTGCGCCAGCGGCTTTTCCATCACGGGCGCCGTATCGACAAACACCTTCAATTCGCTGTCTGGCGCTTCGCCGACGATCCAGCGGGCAAGCGACTTCAGCCGCTTTTTGACGACATCATGATAATCGCCGCCATGCGCATAGACCGATACCGCCCCGATCGCGGGCTGGTCAGCATGGCGCAGCGGGTCGAGCGAGGGGGCATAGCTCATCCCCAGCATGATGACGCTCTGTACCTGCGGCCACAGGTCACGCGGGCTGGTGCGGCGGTCCGCCTTTTTCACCATCCACAGCATGTCGCCGTGCATCCCGTCGTCCAGCCATCGCTTCAATCGGGCACCGGCCTGCGGTGCCGCGTCGAAGCGCGCGATGCCGCAGGCGGAAAAGCCCAGCCGTGCGGCTTCGGCGCGAATATCCGCAGCGCCAGGCTCTGACGCGCGATCATCTGGCAAGGCTTTCTTATCATTCACTCTGCCATATGTAGGCAGGAGAGCGGCAACGTCACCCCGAACTTGCGCCCCGGGCGTCGTTGCGCGCATGAAAATTTGCTTTGGCCATACGCTTACCCTTCCCGGCGAGCGCATGGTGCGGCCGGAATGGAAAGACCCGGATGACCTACGCCATAGAGGCACATGGCCTCGCCAAGCGGTTCGGCGACAAGATGGCGGTAGGCGGCGTCGACCTGACCGTGCCGGCGGGCAGTATCTTCGGTTTCCTGGGACAGAATGGCGCGGGGAAGACGACCACGCTTCGAATGCTACTGGGCATTCTGACGCCTGACGCGGGCTATGTGACCGTTCTGGGTGACGATTATCCGCTCAGCGTGGCACACCGCATCGGCTACCTGCCGGAGGAGCGCGGCCTCTATCCTTCGATGACGGCACGCGAGACCATTGCGTTCATGGGCGCCCTGCGCGGCATGCCGCTGAAGGCCGGGCGGGAACGCGCCGAGGAATTGCTGTCCGCCCATGGCCTCGGCGACGAAATCCATTCAAAGATCAGAACCTTCTCAAAGGGAATGGCGCAAAAGGTTCAGCTGCTGGGCAGCTTCGTACATTCGCCGGACCTGATTGTCCTGGACGAGCCATTTTCAGGCCTCGATCCGGTGAATCAGGCCGCTTTGGAATCGATCATCATCGGGGAACGGGCACGCGGTGCCACGATCCTTTTTTCCACCCACATCATGTCCCATGCGGAGCGGCTGTGCGATGGGCTGGTGCTGATCGCTGGCGGGCGAACGCGCTTTTCAGGGTCGGTGGCGCAGGCGCGCGCTGTTCTGCCCGCGCAGGTGGTGATGCGCACCGTCGACCCGCTGGAAAATGCAATCGGTCATCTGCCGGCGACATTCGCCCGCGATGCCAATGGGCTTTATCGCTTTCCCCTGCCCGATGAAGGACTCGATGCGACGCTGAAGCGGCTGGTCGCCGCAAATGTCGGCATCAGCGAATTGACGACGGAACGGCCGACGCTGCACGATGCCTTTGTGGCCATGGTCGGCGATCCAGAGGCGGACGACATCAACCTGCGATCGTCCGAGCAGGAGACGTACCGATGAACGCCCCCGGTTTCGTCAGGGCCGCATGGACGATCGCGCGCCGCGACATCACCGCGACCATCTTTTCGCGCGGCTTTCTCATATGGCTGGCCATGCCCATCCTGGGCCTCCTTTTCGGCATCCTCGCCAGTGTCGCGCAGGGCGGTGGCGGCGACTCGTCACGAGAGCCGACCAGCGCGGCGGTAATCGATACAGAGGGCGCCTTCGCACCCTGGCTGATCGAGACGGCAAGGCTGGAGCGCGCGCGCGACCGCTATGCACAATTACGACGCAGATTTTCGACGGTGCGTCCGACCGAGGCACTGCCAGAGGCGCTGTCACCGCCGCCCGCCCGCCTCGACGTCGAACAGCTTCAAACCCTGGCAGAGAATGATCGACTGGACCGCATAGAGCGGGAATTCCAGTTGGGCACCGGGGACACGCTGAAGGCGCTGGGGCTTGAACCGACACGCATGGCGCTGACCCGCGTCACGGCAGAGGGCGACCTTGACCGGCAGGCGCAGCGATTGCTGAGCGGCGATCCCGGCCGCTTTGGTGCCGTCGTTCTGGTCCGGGAAGGCGAAGTGTCGGTCGTCCGCCGCGACGGAACGAATGTGGACCGTCTGCGCACCCTTGCCGGACAGGCATGGGAACGGCGTGCACTCGATCAGGCCGGGCTGCTCCAGCCTTTGAAGACAGCGATGGCGGGACGCCCGGACATCGGCGTCGAAACCATCGCCGACGATGATCGCGAAGCACCCGCCGGGCAGCGGCCTGATGATCGCAGCACAGCGCTCGCAACCGGCGCGGCCATTGTCCTCTTCACGCTCATCTCCCTCCTGGCAGGCGCACTCCTGTCCAACATGGTGGAGGAGAAGGGCAATAAGGTGATCGAGATACTCGTTGCTTCGGTACCGATTCCCGCGATTTTCGCTGGCAAGCTGGTGGGCATGCTCGCAGTTTCGCTTCTCGGCGTCGGTGTCTGGGGCGCGGTATTCGGCGGTGGCGCGATGTTCATTCTTGGGCAGCTTCCCGCCGGCATTCTCGCCGACCCCGCACGCGGCTGGCCCCAATTCGTGACGCTCGTTTCCGCCTATTTCGTGACCGCCTATCTGATTTACGGCGCTGTATATCTGGGTATCGGCAGCCTTTGCACGTCGATCCGAGAGGTTCAGACGCTCTCAATGCCGATTACCATCCTGCAAATGGTCGTGCTCGTATGGACCATCGGCGCCATCGGCGATCCCGATGGGCTCAGCGCCACCATCGCCAGCTGGTTCCCGCTGTCCGCGCCCTATATGTGGGCCGCGCGCGCCGCTGCTGGCGAACAGCTCGGCATGCACATGCTTGCCATCGCCTATCAGCTGGCCTTTGCGGGGTTGATCATCTTCGTCGCCGCCCGCCTGTTCCGCTACGGCGTCCTGCGATCCGGGCCACCACCCAGCCTGAAGCAGCTGGGAAGTAGCGCGAGGTTCTGGGTGCGCGGCCGCTCGGCTTAACTTTGGGGGTGCAGTGCGCTAATATTTTGAAAGCGCGGCAATATGAGGCAAATTGCTGCGCAGCATTATCTGCAGCATTTTGTACGTTCCCCGCCGCGTGCACCGCCGCCCCCGTGCCTCTCTCTTTTGCAAAGTCCGGCCGCTTCGGCCGCGTACAGCTTTCCGGCCTGCCTTCAGCCGGGAATTGAACGCCCCGACGCATCGGGGTGTCGGACGCTTGCACGTGCGGCGCCATCGCGGCAGACGCGCGCCATGGACGATACCGAATTCAGCATCCGCCCCGCTGAGGCTGCAGACGCCGCGCGCCTCTCGCTGATAGGTCAGGCAACATTCCTGGAAAGCTTCGCCCATGTGCTGAGGGGCGAGGACATCGTGATGCACTGTATGCATCAGCATTCGCGCGACGATTATGCCGCCCGCCTGCGGTCTGCCGAAGGGGCGCTGTGGCTTGCCGAACTAAGGAAGGGGGCGCCAATCGGTTATGCCGCCCTCAGCCCACCAGACCTGCCGGACGTGGAGGTCGGACCGGGCGACGTGGAATTGAAGCGCATCTATGTCCTGTCCCGGTTTCACGGCTCTGGCGTTGCGGCGCAATTGATGGACCGGGCAGTCGAACATGCCGTGGCCGCCGGTAACAGCCGTTTGCTGCTGGGTGTCTACAGTCGTAATGGGCGCGCAATCCGCTTTTACCAGAAGAACGGTTTTTCCCTGATTGGTACTCGCCGCTTCATGATCGGCGCCAACCATTATGACGATGTCATCATGGCAAAACCGCTTCCCGCCGCTAATCGGAAACATGACGAAGCGCTTGCCTTTGGACAGGCAAGCCGGAAAGAGGGGTAATATGTCAATCGAAGAGCGCCTCGCGGCTCATGGGCTCAGCCTTCCACCAGCGCCCTCTGCGGCTGCCAATTATGTGCCGTTCGTGCGCACCGGCAACCAGTTGCACACCGCCGGCCAGATCCCGTTCGACGCCGATGGGGAATTGATGTGCGGAACCCTGGGCCAGGATGTGACGACGGAGCAGGGCTATGAAATCGCCCAGCGCTGCGCGCTCGCCATCCTTTCGCAGGCAAAATCCGCACTGGGATCGCTGGATGCCATCCAGCGAATCGTGAAGCTGAACGTGTTCGTGGCGTCGGCGCCCGGCTTTACTCAGCAGCCGGAGGTTGCGAACGGCGCCAGCGATCTGATGGTGAATATATTGGGTGAATGCGGGCGCCATGCACGCAGCGCGGTCGGCGTTGCCGCCCTGCCCCGCGGCGTTGCCGTCGAAATCGACGCGATCATCGAAACAAATGCTGACTGACGCAGCCAGGCACAAGCGGCGCCAGCTAGAGGCAAAGATGGCAGCGCTTTCCGCGCTGCCATTTGCGCATCGCGGCCTGCACGTGGATGGCGGAGCGGTCGAGAATTCTTTTGCGGCATTCGACGCGGCGATAGAGGCGGGGCTGGGGATCGAACTTGATGTCCAGTTGACCCAGGAGGCGGGGGCCGTCGTTTTTCACGATGCGACGCTGGAACGCCTGACCGATCAGACCGGGCAGATCATCAAATCCTCGATGAAGCAATTGTCCCAGGTCCGCCTGCGCAATTCCGAGGAGACGATTTCCAGCCTGCAGGATGCGTTGCTGCACATTGCCGGCCGCGTTCCGGTGCTGATCGAGGCAAAGGCCGGCGACAATTCCCCCATCGCCCTCGCCCTCGCCGTTCGCCGCGCGCTCGAGGGCTATGTCGGCCCGGTTGGGATCATGTCTTTCAATCCCGCCGTCTCGCGCTGGTTTCATGACCATTTTCCCACGATGCTGAACGGCCTGGTGATGAGCGAGGAATCGGACACGGTCGGCGCGCCGTGGCGCGGCAGCGGCCCCGCCCGCATGCTGATGATCCAGCAGGCGAAGCCGAAATTCATTGCCTATGATGTCCGCTCCCTGCCCAGTCGCATTGCAAAGATGTTCAGGAAACCGGGGCGCCGTGCCTTCACCTGGACGGTGCGCAGCGAGGCGGACCTGGAACATGGCAGGCTGCATGCCGACCAGGTCATCGTCGAGGGGCTGGCCGCCAAATCCCTCGCAAAGGCCGGTCCATCCTCAGCGTGATTCAGCGGCGTCCCGGAGCGGTTGCCACAAAGCGGGCGGGTGCACCCATCTGGCGCTTTGCCTGAGGTTTTCGCGCACTATCTTATGGGCAGATGACAGACCCCCGTATCGAACTCCTCACCTCGGCAGACGCCTTCACAGCCTCCGAATGGAATGCCTGCGCGGGTTCGGCGAACCCATTCGCGCTGCACGAATTCGCCGTCGCGCTGGAAAGATCGAACAGCGCGGTGGCCGCGACCGGCTGGCAACCCGCGCATCTTGCGCTGCGGGAGGAGGAGGGCCTGCCCGCGACCGCCATCATGCCGGCCTATGTAAAATCGCACAGCCGCGGCGAATTCGTTTTCGATCATGGCTGGGCCGACGCGTTCGAGCGCGCGGGCGGTCATTATTACCCGAAATTGCAGATCAGCGTCCCCTTCACGCCCGCGACCGGACCGCGCCTGCTGACCGAAGCGGGCGGCGATCCGGCGCTATTGCTGCAGGGTGCGGAGGCGGTGTGCCGCCAGCATGACCTGTCTTCGGCCCATGCGACCTTCATCGACCCGGCACAGCTGCCCGTTTTTCAGGATGCCGGATGGCTGGTCCGCCACGGTGAGCAATTTCACTGGTTCAACCGCGACTATGGCGATTTTGACGAGTTTCTCGGCGCGCTTTCCTCACGAAAACGAAAGGCCATACGCCGCGAACGCCGCGGCATTGCAGAGGGGCCACTGACGATCCACCGCCTGGAGGGCGCGGAAATTACAGAGGCCGACTGGGACGATTTCTGGGAATTCTATCAGGATACTGGCGCGCGCAAATGGGGCTCGCCCTATCTGACGCGCAGCTTCTTCTCCCTCGCCAGCGAAACCATGGCCGATCGGCTGCTGCTCGTCGTGGCAAAGCATGAGGGGCGGACCGTTGCAGCAGCACTGAATTTCATCGGCGGCGACTGCATTTACGGCCGCTATTGGGGCACGGTCGTGGACGTGCCCTTCCTGCATTTCGAACTCTGCTATTATCAGGCCATAGAGTTAGCCATTGAGCGCGGCCTTTCACGCGTAGAGGCCGGTGCCCAGGGCGAGCACAAGCTGGCGCGCGGCTATGAGCCGGTCATAACCTATTCAGCACATTGGATCGCAAATCCGGGATTGCGCACGGCGGTCGCTGCCTTTCTCGATCAGGAGCGAGAGGCCGTTGAACGCGAGATCGAGGTGCTCGGGTCGATGGGTCCGTTCAAGCGAGACGGCACACCCCGATAAGGGCCGTCCTCAGGCCGCCGCCTTCAAGAAGGCGCGCGCTTCTCGCTGCGCCGCCGCAATCTCTTCGGAATTCATCTCGCTGGCGACCTCGCTGCGATTTTCCTTTGCCCGCACGTCACCCTTCGCGGCGGCAAGATTGAACCATTTATGCGCTTCGATCAGATTCATGTCGACGCCGTCGCCACCGACGGAATATGCCACGCCAAGCTCGTAGAGAGCTTCGGTATCGCCGATCATGGCTCGCAGCAATTGCTGCTGCAGAAACCGCGCATCGCCCTTCACCACTTTCGCCATTTCGTTGATCCACCTGTTGTGTTGTGTCGTCTCAACAATGGACATGATGGTGTTCAAAAATGGTTAACGAGAACAGACGCGTTTCCGCCATTTGTTAGCTTTCGCGGCGGAAAACCACACGAAATACTTTCAATAGGTTGGCCGAGTCCGGAAAACCCCAACTACGCCCGTTCCGGTCTTCTAGCCCTGATCTTCGCTGACTCGACGCCAGAGACGCCGATTGAGCAGCCAACAGTGTTGGCATGTCTTTCACGCGCCGAAGATTCGATGGTCTCACTTGGCGAGGCAAATGCCCTCGCATCGCAGATCACGGAGGCAACAGCGTGAACATAATAGACACCGTAGAGGCAGCGGACCTAGCGACGAGCCAAGGCTTTCCGATCACCGCGAGGACGTTGGAACGATACCGGCAGAATGGTCGCGGGCCAGTTCATTTGAAGCTTGGATCGGCGCCGAATGCGCCGGCGCGCTACCGCCCATCCGACGTGCTGGAATGGGTGCAGGCTCAAATTATCGAAGTGCAGACAGCGGCATGAGTGCGCCCACGAAAAAGGGCCGCGCCCAGGCAGACACGGCCCTAGTTATCGCAATCGTTACCGCCTGTCTTGGGGACATAGCGAGGCATCGATATGCGCCACGATAGCCAGAACGCTCGCCAGATCAAGCCCACAGTTAGCGCCCTTTTTAGGCAAATGCTCGCTGCATCGCGCCCTCCTCTGGTTCGTCGATACGCTGGGAACGGCCGCGAGATCCTGTTCATCGGATGGCGGCCGCTGGCGAAGATCGGCGGGGCGAGCAAATGAGCTTAGCCGAAGCAATCACGCGTCGTCGCGGTGGCGACTGGCATGGAAGCTGGGGAAGCTTCGCCGCCCCAGGCCATAGCCCCCGCGACCGGGGCTGTACCGTACGGGACGCGCCCGGCGCACCTGACAATGTGCTGTACCATTCCTTTAATGGCGCAGATCCGCTTGCCCTCAAGGACGAAGACCGACGGGCAGGTATTCTGCCTGCTTTTAACGGGTCGCAGCGTCAACCGACTGTTATCGACCACGCCGCAGCGGAGCAGGCGCGAAAAGCTAAAGACCTGCGCCGCCAAGCAATGCGTAGGCTCGCCCTCGAGGTAGCGACAGAAACCCAGCCAGTATGGGGGACGCTCGTTGAGCCGTACCTTCGAGAACAGCGAGGCGTCGATATTCCTACTGATGCAGATCGAGTTCTTCGTTTCCACCCCGCATGTATGTTTGGGGAAGGTGTTCGCCTCCCCTCGATGGTGGCGATCATGCGGGATCCCATCACCGGCAAGTTCTCTGGAATTCACCGCACCGCCATCGATGAAGGTGGAAGGAAAGTCGGGCGCAAGATGCTCGGCGACCCCGGAGCTATCATGCTCACGCACTCAGCGGACGTGACGACCGGGCTCGGCGTATGCGAAGGTATCGAAGACGGCCTAGCGCTGCTTCAGGCCGGTTTTGCGCCTGTGTGGGCGATGGCGACCGCTGGCGGGATTAAGCGCCTACCTGCCCTTCCCGGTATCGAAGCGCTGACCATCTTCGCGGACCACGACGACGCCGGCATCGATGCTGGCCGTCACTGCGCGCGGCAATGGGCCGATGCGGGCAAAGAGGTTGCCCTGCGCATTCCAGATACCCCCGGCGCCGACTGGGCGGATACCTGGAGGCATAGATGATGGACATCGACACCGCCGGCATCTCGGAACTTTACCCTGCATCTACGCCAGAACTCCAACAGATCGGCGTCCCTGCCGAGATGAAGATTTCGGCCACGCCATTCAGATGGCCAAATCCCGCGACAATACCGCAGCGCAGTTGGCTCTACGGGCGCTATTTCCTCCGCGCCACGGTAGCTGCGATCATTGCTCCAGGCGGCATAGGCAAGACGATATTCGAGATCGCCACAGCACTTGCTTTGGCCAGCGGGAAACCATTCCTCGGAAAGCAGGTGTGGGAAGGTCCGCAGCGCGTCTGGATATGGAATCTAGAGGATGATGCGACCGAACTGGAGCGCCAGATTACGGCGGCTGCAATCCATCACGGCATTTCGCCCGCTGACTGCGGCGACCGCCTTCTGGTCGACAGCGCAATGGAGGGACAGGGTCTCTGCACGGCTACCGAAGACGATGGAGGCTTCAAACTCTTGCGCCCAGTCTACGAGGCCGTCGTAGCCGAATTGCTGAACCGTAAGATCGATGTTCTCATGATCGATCCGTTCGTTAGTTCCCACCAGGTCGACGAGAACGCAAATGCCAAGATCGATGCGATCACGAAGGAATGGGCAAGGGTAGCAAAGCGAGCAGACTGCTGCGTCGTCCTCGTTCATCACACCCGAAAACTGGCGGGAGTTAAGGTCGGCGCGGAAGCCAGCCGCGGCGCCAAGGCCCTCACGGATGCTACCCGCTCGACACTGGTCCTAAACCGCATGGACAATGAGGAAGCAGAAGGTTTTGGCATCGTCGATGATGAGGAGCGCCGCCGACACTTCAGCGTCCAGGACGATAAACATAATCGCACCCCACCAGAAAAGGCCGACTGGTACAGGCTTGCCTCCATATGGCTCGGAAACGGGCAGGACGGACGGGGCGACAACATTGGTGTCGTCGAGGCCTGGACACCGCCTCACGCTACTGACGGCATTAACATAAAGGATCTGCGCGCCGTCTATAATGCGGTTGCCGATGGTGCTTGGCGAGAGAGTGTGCAGTCACCTGATTGGGTGGGATATGCCATTGCCACTGCCCTTAATATCGACGGCGATGATGCAGCTTCAAAAGCCCGCATCAAGCATCTTCTCAAACGTTGGACAGGCAACCTACTCGTCCGCGTGAAGCGCAAAGATGACGCCCGCCGGGAACGGGTTTTCATCGAACCAGGCGAGTATCCCATGGACGGCGCTCCACCTTCAAAAGTGGAGCGGAACCATGTGTAGCACGCGGAGCAACACAAGCCGCTCCACTCCACCCTCCCCCCCTTTAGGGGGAGGTGGTGGAGCAGGTGGTGCAATGGGTCATCCTGCAACCTGGAGCATTTCAGGTGGTGGAGCAGGTGCGTCGCTAGCGCTTCGATCAGGGAGAAGATGGAGGTTCGTCGAGGCTACCTTCTCAGCCAGCCTGTCAGCCTCGCGTACGCACGCGCGAGGGACTGTACCGCAAACCCCTGCTGGAACGGCTGCATCGAAAGCACGGATTTCTGCGGTTCTGACACCATGCATTACATGTACCGTAAAACAGTTGTTTTATAGCACAGCATGGAATACGGTGATTGCCTCACTGATCGAGGACAACACCGATGACCCGCGCTGCGCTGTACCTTCGCGTCTCCACCGACCGGCAGACCGTCGAGAACCAACGGCGGGATCTACACAAGCTGGCGGACCTGAAGGGCTGGACGATAACTCAGACCTATACGGACGAGGCGCTGAGCGGTGCGAAGGGACGGGACAAGCGACCTGGGCTGGAAGCGCTGATGAAGGACGCAGCTCGTCGGAAGTTCGATATCGCGGTGTTCTGGTCGGTGGACCGGCTGGGCAGGTCAACGAGCCAGGTGGCGACGGCAATGGCGGAACTCGACGCACACGGCATCGCACAGTTTTACCACTCGCAGGCCATCGACACCTCGACCCCTCACGGGCGCGCCATGCTGCAGATGGCGGCGGTGTTCGCCGAACTGGAGCGGGCGATGATCGTCGAGCGGGTGAAGGCTGGACTGGCGAGGGCGAAAGCCGAACCGGAACACATTCGCCGCGCCAAGGGCAAGAGGCCGATTGGTCGTCCATCACTTCCGAAAGCCAAGGCCGCAGAAATCGTTCAGTTGCGCAGCGCGGGCCACAGCCTGCGCGCCACGGCCAAGGCATCCGGCGTGTCGCTGAGCACTGTTCAGAAGGTGCTGGCAACCGCCTAGCTGTTCATCCAAGTCTTTCCCCGTCCACCCTGCCGCTAGCGTGCCGGCCGGAATGGACAGCTTCTCCAGCACGCTGGAGCAGCATCAAATGAATACCATCATCACCGACAAGCGTGCCACCAAGGCAGCCGAGCAGACCATCGAAGCCTACTTCGACGCCGAAAGGGCGTTGACGTTGACCAAGGCCGAGATCGAAACGCTGACTGCCAGCACAGAGCGCCTGCAGGCCCGCCTGGACCACGTTCACGAAGAAACCCCGACGACGACGGGCTACGGCGATGCGGACGCTGCTGATGCGCTCTTGGCCGATCCCGACATGAAGACGGGCAGTGCCATCATGGCCAAGCTCAAGCAGGCTGTGACCCGCGACAAGTCGGCAGTGAAAGCTCACCGCGAAGAGGCGGCGCCCCTCCGTGGCGGCATTGCCCGGGGCAAGCAGCGCATTGCCGCGCTGGAGGCGAAGGTGCCCGAACTGGAGGCTGATCTACACGATGCCACCCTTTTCGCCGCCCATGCCTGCAGCGAAGCGTATTACAGCGAACTTGTCTCTCGTTCCGAAGCGATGCGCACCGAAATTCTAGATCCAATGTTTAACCTCTGGCGCATCAATGACGGTGCTTACAGACACCCGATGCGACATGGCCGGAAGATGCCGGAGGGCTGTTCGGTTCACGATCCCCGCCAGCTAGCAAAGCTCAGCCGTGCGGATGGGCGGAACACGAAAGCCATCTTCCCAGCTTGGGACATCGATGCGGTCGAGCCGTCTGCCCTCTTCGCCATGTTCCGCAAGGCGTAGGACGATGGCCAAAGACTCCCCTGCCCCTGCCCTAATCGACGACCAGCGCCGCGAAATTGCGATGGCAATCATCGACCGCATTGCGGCGGGGGAGTTCTTGAAGACGGCTTGCGAGGCCGATGGGCGGATATCGTCCCGCACATTGCACCGCTGGGTGAAGGCGGACGATGATCTCGCTGCAGAACTGGAATCCGCATGGCACGAGCATGCTGAGAACCTCTACGCGGAACATGCTGCCTTGGCCGCAACCGCAAACCCTGAGAATGCGCAGGCCATCAAGGTTCGGCTCCACGCGCTGCAATGGCGGATCGAGAAGCTATCCCCCGAGGTCCGGAAACGGGTTGAACATCACGTGACCGGCTCCGTCGACCATCGCCACCAGACGCTGGACCAGCACGGTATTGAGGTCATCTCGGCAGCATTCGGCTTTTCGCCTCAAGTCCTCCTGCCTGCGCCGAAAGGGGATGACGAATGAGCTTCGCGAGCAGCACCGAAGTGCGAGAAATGATCGGCGATGCGGGGTTCCGGCGGCTGGTCGAACATTATGCGGGACGGGAGATCTACGTCCCCTTCGAAGGCAGCACGTCGGCCGCCGCCAAACGGTTCGAGAAGATCATGGGCGACGACGCGCCCGCCCTGCAGGAAGCGTTTGCGGGAACCCACATTCGCGTACCCCGGCGCCTTGGCCCTGCGCGTGTGGAAGTCCCCCGTCTTGCCGCTGCCGGCCTGTCCCTGAACGAGGTTGCGGAGCGGCTCGATATATCCTTCGTCACCGCCGCCAAGTTTTACCCAATTCCGGTACGTAACCCGGGCGTGTCAACGACTTAGGCCACGGCTAACATGCTCCGCATGTTTGAGACACCCGCCTCCATCTTCATGCCATACCAGGTCCAGGCGCTGCAGGACATGCAGACGTACGATCTGGTTGTGTACGAGAAGTCGCGCCAGATCGGATTGACCTGGACGGCGGCTTTCGCGGCGGCGGCCACGGCGATGAAGAGCAAGGCGCTAGGTGGCCGGGATTTCCATTATTCACCGCCTGCGCAGGATCTTTCTGCCGAGTTCATCGACGAGGTGAAGTTCTTTGCCGAGATCGTCTTCAAGCTCACGATGTCAGAGCCGGAATATGACACCGAGAACAAGCTCAAGCTGACATTCTCAAGCGGAAATTCGGTTTACGGCCACACTGGCGCCGCGCGGTCTCTTCGCGGCTCCAAGGGCAGCATCCTGATCGACGAAGCGGCGCATGTCGACGATCTGGAGGGCGTCATGGCCGCAGCCAGCGCGTGTACTATGTGGGGCGGCTCGATCACGGTCATCTCGACGCACTGCGGCGCCGAAAACCCCTTCGTGAAGCTCATAAACGATATTCACGCGGGGAAGCGCGGCGCCAGCGCGGTAGCGCGCCGTGTGACGTTCTCCGATGCAATCGAGCAGGGTCTGTACCGCCGCATCTGCATCGAGAACAAAGAGAAATGGACGCCTGAAAAAGAGGCTGCGTGGGAAGCCAGCGAGAGGGCGAAGGCCGGTCCCGCAGTGTCAGAGGAATATGACTGCGTTCCACAAGCCGGCCGGGTTCAATATCTCCTGCGCAGCGAGGTCGAACGGGCGATGATCTCCGTTGGCGCGCGCATGGCGCGGCTGAGCCTCAAAGACGATTTCACGGCCTTGTCCGAGAGCGAGAGGTTTGACCGCATCAATGGCTGGTTCGACGCCGACGTGATGCCTGTCATTGCCGCGATGCCGCAGGACCGGTGCAGCTACATCGGACAGGATTTCGGACGCTCGCACGATCTGAGCGTGATTGCGGTCGGCCACGACACCGACACAGCGCGCCTCAATGTCCCGCTGATCGTGGAGTTGTCCAACGTCCCTTACGTCGAACAGCAGCACATCCTCGACCGTATTGCGGGTGCTATCCCTCGCTTTGCCGCTGCCAAGCTGGACGCGACCGGCAACGGCGCTGTCATCGGGGAGAACTTCGTCCGTCGTTGGGGCGAAAGCCGCGTTGAAGCCGTGAAGCTGTCAGAGAAATTCTATCTCGCGCACATGCCGCGCCTGCGGGCGAAGATCACCGACGGATTGCTCCACCTGCCCCGCGATGCGGAGGTTCTGGAGGATCTGCTCGCCATCGAACTGGTGAACGGCATTCCGAAGATCGGACGCGGCAGCGGCAAGCGTGGGCGCCATGGTGACGCTGCCATTGCCCTGATGCACCTGGTCGCGGCGGCGGATCGCCCTGCGGTTATTGAGCCGCATCGGTCGGCGGGACGCCGGGTCAGTTACATGCATTCCGATTGGGATCAGTTTCGTTTCCCGCACCGGGAACCGCTCGGCAGTAGCGGGTTCGGGGTCGTGCGGTCGCATCGCGTCGGATTGGCGGCTTAGATGGGCGTCAAGATCACCTTCGACGATGGCGGGTTGAGCCTCGCGCTTCGTGGCATGGCAAAGAACAGCGAGGACTTGCGGCCGCTGTTCACTCAGGCTGCGAACTACATCGAGGATTCCGTCCGTTTACGCTTCGAAAGCGGGCGCGGACCGGGAGGACGTCCGTGGAAGCCGTCACGGCGGGCGCAGGAACAGAATGGCCAAACGCTCGTCGACCGTGGCCGTCTGCGCAGATCCATCACGTCGAACATCGGAAATGATTTCGCAGAAGTAGGCTCCGATGCCCAGGCGGAGAGTGCGAGCTACGCGGCCACTCACCAGTTCGGTGCAAGGATCACGCCCAGGAACGGCGAATTTCTCGTGTTCAGCGGCGCCGATGGCGGGATGGTGTTTGCGCGGGAGGTCAACATTCCTGCGCGTCCCTTCCTGGGCTTCGACGAAGAGGACCGCACCGAACTCGAACTGATTTCCGACACCTTCTGGCAGGGACCGGTGCGATGAGTGAATTCGTCACCTCAGTCCGGTTCAAGGCGGACGGCACCGACGGCCTGGTGGGGCAGCTATCGGCGGCGGAAAAGCAGACGCAGAAGCTGGGAACGACGGTCGATCAGCTGAGCAGAAACCTGGCAAAGGAGGCCACGGAGAGCAAGCAGGCGGCGGCGGCCTTGAATACGCTCGACGGAGCGAATGACCGCGTTGCGGCAGGTTCGGTGCGCACCAACAATGCGATTAACACTCTAACAAAATCTGCCGGTCAGCAGCGGGCGGCATTCCAACAGCTTGGTTTCCAGATTCAGGACGTTACTCAGGGCCTTGCTATGGGCATCTCGCCCATGACCATCTTTGCGCAGCAAGGCGGGCAGGTCGCGTTTGCGATGTCCAATATGGGTGGGAAGGTTGGTGCTGTTGCATCGTTCTTCACGGGACCATGGGGTGCAGCACTCTTGGGTGCGGGCACGATTGCGCTGGCTCTTGCTACCAGTCTTGGCAATGTTGGTGATGAGGCAGACACCGCCAAAGATGCAGCTGATAGATTCAGTGATGCGATCCGCGATTTGGATCAGGCAACGGGTCTCGCCAACAAGTCTGCTGAGCGTTCCATACAGCTGTCGGCAGCACGAGTACGTCAGATCCGCGACGAAGAGATTAAAACTCGCAAGCTTACAGAGGCTAAACTTGCCGATGCTATCGTTGAGGCCGAGCGCGCGCGGGGTGATGCAACTGGCGGCCGTGCACTCAATTACGGTGCGGCAGGCATCGTTGTCGCAGCAGACCAGCGTATCGAGCGGCTGAACAAGTTGCTGGCTTCGCAAAATGAGAAAGTCGGTGAACTTAATCGCTCCCTGCGCGGTGAAGGGTATGCAGGCGCTCTAGCGGCAGCGGAGGCTGCGACCGACAAGGCCGCAGCAGCGACACAGAGATACGACAGAGAGCTACAGTCCGTTCGTGACCGTATCGAAAGTGGGGCACTTTCCCAAGCAGGTGCGCAGCGTGAAATTCAGGCGATAATCAAACGCCGGGACGCGGCAGTTGAAGCAGCGCGCGCTGAGGGGAAGGCAGATACTGAAGCCAAGCGCGCGGCAGCGAAGGCGGCGCGTGAGGCTGCCGCAGAAATCCGCAAGTTGGAGGCAGCAAATAAGAAGGCAGCGTTAGAAACAGAACGTTTTGATAAGTCGATGCACGAACTCGCTCGCTCTCTTCGGGAGGCGGAAACAGCAGAGTTTGCAAGTCAGGTCGACCGCCTCACGCGCGCATATGACCCGTTGCAGGCGGCGGCGGAGGATTACCGCAAGGAGCTGGAGTTAATCGACAAGCTTCTGGGTCGCGGTCAGATCAATCAGCAGCAGGCTGGACGATTCAGGCGTGGCGCGAACGAAAAGCTGCTGGATGATCTCGACTCTGAACTCGAGGCGGAATTCGGCAAGGCTGGTAAAGAGGCAGGAGCGGCGTTCAACCGCGAAGCACTGGCGCGCGCAGAAGCTATTGGCCAGATCATCGGCGGTACGGCTGGGGATGCGCTGACAACGGTCATCGGTCTCATCAGCGGTGCGTCCACGGGGGACTTCACGGCCATCGGAGGCCGGACCGGCGGCTTCGCGACCATTCTTGCAGATGTATTCGGCGGGAAAAATAGCCCGTTTGTCACTGGCCTGAAGGATATATTCAACCCGCTAAAGGACGGCCTGAAGGATATCGGTGGAGACATTGCCAGCGCCCTCGGCATTAAGGGTGGTGCTGGCGGTCTGGGGCAGATTGCAGGCCGTGCTGCTGGCGGCGCTGCTATCGGTGCAGGCGTAAGCGGTATTCTCGGCGGCTCCAGCCTTGGCGGGTCGCTGGGCGGGGCATTAGGCGGCGCGCTGGGTGGCGAGCTACTTGGATCGCTGGGTAGCTTTGCAGGCCCGGTCGGCTCTATCGTGGGTGCTATTGGCGGCAGCCTGATCGGTAGCCTCCTGAAGGGCAACAAGACCGCTGGCGCAGTCATTACCGGCCCCGGCAATGCGCGTATCGGTGGCGCTGATACGGCTGCGTACGGCACTGCAGGCGATCTTGGTAGCGCTGTAACGTCTGGCCTTGATCAAATCGCGCAGGCGCTGGGCGGCACCCTCACGGCGGGAGGGATTACTGCCATCGGCACACGCGGGGGTGAATTCCGGGTAAATACGACTGGCGACAGCCTTAAGGGCAAGAACGGCGCGCGCGGTTTCGGAGACGATAGCGCAGCAGCGGTGGCGTTCGCGCTTGCGGACCGGATCAGCGACGGGGCAATTACTGGCATATCGCAGAAGGTGGCACAGGCGCTCAGGTCGTCGTCAGACATCGACAGCGCCGTTCAGGAGGCTGTGAAGGTTAAGGCCATCGAAGAGCTTCTGGCGGGCATCCTCAACCCGTTTGAGACGGCTATTAATGAGTTCGAAGGCCAGATGGCCGAACGCCTGCGCATCGGCCGGCAGTATGGCTTCGATCTGGTGGCGCTGGAGGAACAGAACAACAAGGAGCGGCTGGCGCTTCAGGAGCAGCTGCTGCGGACGCAGGTGGGGTCGATACAGGACTTCCTCGACGACCTGTCATTTGGCGATCTGTTCCAGGGGTCGAGTGTTGAAAAGCGCAATCAGCTTCTCACGGAGATCGATGCGGCGCGCGGGGCTGCAGAGGAAGGGCAGGCAGGCGCAGCGGATCGGCTTGCGGGTCTGCTTAGGAATCTTGTCAGCACGTCGCGTGATGCATTCGGCACGGCGGGCGGCTTTGCGTCGGATGTCAATCTGGCGCGCACCACAGGTGAAGGGATCGTGTCGGAGGCGCAGCGTCAATTGGATGAGGCGGTCAAGCAGACGCAGCTGCAGGACGAGGCAAACGATCAGCTATCCCAGATCAGGACCGGCATCGAGCAAACGAACGAATACCTGAAAAGCTTGAATCTCAACGGCGGCGGTTTCGGCCCGAACGGGCTTACGCCCTATAGAATTGCGAGTTCCCTATGATCGATCCGGCCACCCTCGCGAAGGAACTGGATGCGCAGAAAGCGCGCGTCGACAACCTTCTCGCCGAGATGAACGACAACACGACCACGATAATTACGGCGATCAATAATCAGCGGGATCGTATCCAGCGCCTCGAAGCGTCTGTCGGCCTCGCGGAAACCTTCATCGTTGCCGTGATGCAAGGCGCCGCCGGTGCGATCGATGTCTCCCGCATCATCAGGGACGCAGAGGCGACGCTCGCAAAGGTGCGAGAAACCGCTCAGGAGGCCCCACAGAGTGCCGAGGAGGACGTTAGCGGCACTGGTGGGCCGGATACCGCTACAGACGCCTCTACGGACTCGAAATCGGGACGGCGGTTCGATGCGTGAGATCGAGGTATTTCGCGCCGGCACGTCGGCCTCGAAAGGGATCACTGCGGCCGACCTGCAGAAGATCGTCGGAAGCTACAACCCTGCCCTGCGATCCGCGCCAGTGGTCAAGGGCCATCCTCAGAACGATATGCCTGCCTACGGCATCATCCAAAGCTTGCGGCAGGACGGCAATCGACTGTTCGCCACCCTTGGCGACCTGGCAGGCAGCATCCTCGACGAACTGCGACTTGGCCGCTGGATCAACCGGTCGATGGCGTTCTGGGCGGAAGATCACCCTTCGAACCCGACACCCGGCGCATTGTACGCCAAGCACCTCGGATTTCTGGGCGCTGCACAGCCCGCTATCCCCGGCATGGATCCGATGACGTTCGCGGCTGAGCCTGTCATCACCAGCGCGCCCGACAACTGGACCGCTCGGAACACCGAGGTTTACAGCCAGGCGGATCGGTTCTGCGAGCAGGCAGATGCGCTTGTCGCGAGGGGGTTATTCCGTGATGGCGGGGCTGCGCTGGATTACGTGCTCAGGAAGGCTGCGCAGGCGGCATGAAGCTCTCGCGCCTCAAATACGTTGCGCATGGGGGTGGGGTGAGGAGTCGTTCGTCCCATAACTATTGACTTGTCCTCACATGTGATTCATGATTTGTTCACTACTTGTCCCCCAATGCCGAGGGGAGTTAGCCAATGAAATCCAAGATCAACAACCTCAATATTGCCTCCCCTAAGTGCCGCTATTGTGGCAAATCCTGGCGGCCGCCTAGTGACGTAAGCTCCACCAGCGCCTACTGCAAAAAGTGTGCAATAGAGCGGCGAACACAGGCACGCAAAGAGTTGGAAACTCGGCCAATTGGCAGCTCGGACTTCTCTGGTCCTTACCTACTCCCAAGGCGCTTCCGACCAGCCTAAGGGCAGAGAAAATTCCGCAATCCGGCCTCTGCATCGTGACGGCCTATTTTGCCGTCGGACCCGCCCAGAGATCTTTTTTGTCCACGACCAATTGGTTCACTCCATGCTCTCCATCGGTGCTTGCGTTCCGACAGGCGTTCCCATTCCGCCCGCAGCTTCCGCTTTCCTTTAGTCATGTGCCATTCGACCAAGTTTGGGGTGACCTCAGCCTGCCAGGCAGGCTCGACACATAAAGATGCGATACCATTGAGAGCCTGCTGAGCGTTCTGATAGCGCTTAGCCGAATCATCAGCGAGCATCTTGCGCACGACACGCCGCCAATCACTGGGTACGTGCGGAAGCCACCGAAGACCGTTCGCGAAGCCGCCGCCTTTGACCTCACTCCTAGGACGTGCCCCATCGCTGTACCACGTTTCCCCGTGCAGAAGCCGGTAGAGCGTCATTCCGAGCGCCCAGATGTCGGATTTGGCGCTAGTACCTGATCCATGCCAGACCTCGTAAGCGATATGATCGGAGTATCCTGCCTGTGAGCCATATCCAAGAATTAGATCGTCGGTGACTAAACCAAAATCGCCAAGCTGTGCGACGCCCTGAGCGTCGATCAAAATGTTTGCAGGTTTGATGTCGCGGTGGAGCATTCCCCGATGGTGCAGGGCTGCGAGTCCATGAAGAACTTGCGTCGCCACACGCTTAACATCGGGCAAGGGCATCGGGTCAGCTTCAAAGTAGTCCTGAAGCGAGCCTCCCGGGCAAAATGCCATACAGATTAGCACACTATTTCCACCATCGCCTTCGACCACGTAATGTACCTTGACGACGTTGCGATGTTCGGCGCGGGCTAGGTTTTGGGCTTCGCCGAGGTGTGCATTGTCCGTCGTCAGAACATTCGGCACAACTTGCGGCGTAGATTAGT
>TARA_R100000501_G_scaffold18370_1_pt1 | contig 56907 bp, 82 predicted proteins | sample TARA_R100000501 | Tara Oceans TARA_R100000501 (sample SAMEA2620120) | marine metagenome | biome: marine biome (ENVO:00000447); feature: mesopelagic zone (ENVO:00000213) & marine oxygen minimum zone (ENVO:01000065); material: "saline water (ENVO:00002010), including plankton... | reverse complement strand
GAGGGCGCGGGCGTGGCGGGCGCGGGCCATATCCTCGCCGTCGCCCACTGTGCCTTCCAGCTTATAGGTTTTGATCCCATAGCCTTGATCGCGGTATTTCTTGGGGGGAACCCAGAAGTATCCGTTGCGGATCTTCTTCATACATGGGGCGTATAGCGGGTCGCTATCGTCCCATAGGCTTTGTTTAAAATTCATCGTAATTCTCCCGGTTGGTTTCGGACAACTTGGGTTTGGTAGTCGATCGCATGTTGCGCTCCTGCGCCCAAGCCTCGATCGCTCCACGATGGCGGTGGCCGATGGCGGGGTCAACTGTCGGAAAGCCGTACTGGCTCTCCAAACAGGTCGCGTTCTTCTTCAACCAGGTGATGTCGTGCCGTAGCAGGCGGGCAACCTCGGCCTCTTTGATGTAGAGACTTTCGGCCATATCAATAGCTTCGCAGGATCTTCGCGCCTGGAACGACGATCAGACCGTCATCGACAAGCATCGCTTGCGTTTCGATAAGGGACGACAGCACCCGTTCCATGAAGGCCATAGGGTATTTCTCTTTGATGTATTCGGTGCGCTTCCAATCTCGGCCATCGAGAATGTCGTGACAGGCTTTGCACCCGAAGCTCACTGCGAGGACGGTTTCCTTTGTGGAGGTTCCCTTGCCACCAGCTGACAGGTGGCATCCAACGGTCGTGTCATCGCTGCTGCATGTGTGCCCAGGATAGAAGCTGGCAATGCGCAGGGTGCAGGGCTTGCCGTTTGCGGCCTTCATGATGTGAGACGAAACCACCTTGGTCATGAGGTGCGGATTGTAATAGCTCATTTCTTCCACCATTTTCTGGGCATAGTGCCGTTTTGAATATTGTCTGGATCGCTCTTGTCGGTGTCCTTATTGATCCGGCTGAGCAAACCGATGATCGCGCTCTTGGACTTGCCGAAGCGCGTGCCGATCTGCGTCATCGTCCAGCCTTCGTTGTCGCGCAGGTCCAGCGCTTCAAGCGTTTGCTTGTCGGTTAGCGAGGCATGGCGTGACATGACTGCTCTCCTTTTTCAGGGCGCGAATATGGTGGCCGGGGTTTCCGGTATCACCTTGTGCATAGTGCTGATCCGCAGTGTTCGCGGCTTCATCGAGGGCGTTGGACCGGCCCGCGACATAGACCGCGACTAAATCTTGGCCGTCGAACATGGCGAGCTTTTGAGCCGCGTCCAGTTCCTTGCGCAGGCGTGTGATCTCGCGCTGTGCCTCGGACAGGGTATTGGGGAGAACCTGCGGGTTCATGATGCCTACTTGTGTAGTGGTTACCCCTCCTTCTGCGACTTCACGCAGAAATTGGTTCATTTTCTCAAGCCCTTGGAGCTCCCATTCCGCCCTAACTAGAACAGCAAATTGACGCATCGCGTCATTGCGGGCGCTGGCGATTGCGTCGTGACGATCATCAACATCCGTAAGGTATTGCTGGGCCATCGCCTCCAACTCAGCAATTCGGGCGGCTTGGGCGCGCAGGGCCGCAATCGCATCAAGATAGTTATCGACGGCGCTGACCTTGATGCTCTCGATCAAGCGGTCTATCGCCTCGGGCGTGATGTCTGGCTTGATCATGGCTTGCCCCCCAGACCACAGAACCCGCGGTCATCGTCGACCATGAAAATGAAATCCCACGGCGCAGCTGCTACGGTGGCGACGGCATCCTTGTGGAAGCTGTTGGCCGTTTTCTTGGTGTCGGGGTTCTTCTCGCGCTCGGCCGCAAGCAGATCCTGCTGGACGCGGGCGTAGGCCCCAAGCACCCGGTGATCGTTTGCGGGCAGATCGCGCCAGCGCCACAACAGGCATTTATCGCCGTCGCATGTCGCGCTCTTCCCATCGTCAAAGGTGCGCGCGACAGGGCACTTGGTCTGCTTGGCTTCCTTCTGTGTGAAATAGGTCAAAACAGTTCCTCCTCTTGTTCGCGCAGGGGCTGCATGCGCAACATATCCAGCGCCAAGAGCTCGTTGCCGGATACAGGGACCACTCGGCACACACAGGCGCGTAGCCAGTGCCCTCTCTTGATCCGCTCTTGGGCCTGGTCGAAGCTGGAAAAATTGCCTTCCGTCTCAAGGATCATCGGGGCTTGGTTCTTGCCCTCAACGATCGTGACGAAAAGCCCTTCGGTGTCGTAGGTGTCGACAGTTTTGATAGTCATTGGACCACCACCGTAATTTGAAGGATCGCGCCGACGCAGAAACAGATCAGCGCGAATGCCTTGGCTTGAACGGGATCGATGGCGGCGGGGGTGCGAAGGTCTGCGGCAAACACCACAGCCCCCACATATCCGGCAATCGATAATACGGTCAGCGTCTCGGTTGTCATGACGGTGATCCTTCCGTGATGCATGGAGGGGTGGGCCAACCGACGATGCGGCAGATGTCGCCCCAGCCGCCCTCAACAAACACTTGCAAGCCAACTAGGCTGTTAGCGATGTGAGCCGGGGCATGGATTATGATGTTGACGCAAGACGACGGGTCACCAACCGCCTTGAGCCCCAAGTTTACCCCGTCAGGTTCCTTGTGTACTTCGCTGACAAACATAAGATTTACCGGCTTTTTCATTCTGCTGCCCTCCGCGCGCCTGCGTATCCGCCAAGCCAATCTTGGGCGTCTTCCATGTTGTCCTCATGCGGGCAGTCTGTGATCGGTGCGCCCTGCTTGAACGCCTCAATGCCAGCGTCCCACGCTTGGCTGCCGGGGTTGCCTTCGTCGGGGTCGACGTCTGCCGTCCAGTGGGTGCCGCCTTCATCCTCGAACCCGCCGACGTCTTCGTCAGGGTCAACGTCATCCGCCATCTGGGCGTCCTCGATGTCGTCGGTGCTGTGGGCGGTGTCATCAGCTGGCTCGTCCCGCTCGGGCTCCTGTACGACCTCGCCGCGGGCCTCACGCGCCTGCTGCGCCCAACCACCCGTCGCTTGCGGTGGGGTGACGTCCCGAACGGAAGGCGCTTCCTCGATCTCTTCGCGGGTGTAGACGCCCAACAGAAGCTCGGGGAAGTGACGGCGGGCCCATGCGCGGGCGCTGTAATACCCAAGCTGCTGCTGCGGGTCGCCTTTCCAGAGCGGGCTGTTCTTGACGGGGATCTGCTTGACGGGCGGGGAGGTGTAGATGATCTCTTCACCCGTCTCCTTATCGATGCCCGTCACGGTGCAGGTCAGGTTTTCCGTGCCCTCGTTCTCGTAGCGATACTTCAACCGACCCTTCACAGGGGCGCTCATGTTCAGCATGGCGTTCACCAGCTGGCCTTCGAACGACACGGGGGCATCAGCGCTCTTGCTGGCCTTGTACGTCTTCCAGCTGACCTGATATGGGTTAAAGCCGTAGGGCTGGCAGATCATGATCAGGGCCGCGCAATCGCCCGGGCTGCCGCGGTAGAAGTCACGAACCATCGTGCCGCAACCGGCCATCATGTTCGCCATGTCCATCAGCTCTTTGCCGTTACGCGGCTGCATGAGCGCGCCGCCTTGTGCGCCGGTATTGAACGTGGTTTCCCCCAGCTCCTGCCGGCGCTTTTCGCGCAGGATCAGGTCGGCGGATTGTCTGTTGGTGGTATCGTTCATTAGATAAGTCCTTTTTCAGCGGCCAAATTTTCGGGCAGGCTGATCGTTTCGATCCCTGCAACCCCTGATGGCTCGATTTCAATTTGAGAAAGTGGAAGCCAAACCGCGTCTTCCTTGATCCCCGTATGGACCAAGACGGCTTTTTCAGTTCGGTGAGACACCTCTACGTCGATGTCGACAATGTTGGATTTCATGGCGCTAACCCCGCTGTCTGCATCTGCTCAAGCAAGGCAAGACGACGCTCTTCCCTCATATGGAACATGCCGACGACTTCGCCCGGTCCCGGCCAGTGGTTTGCGTCCAGGCATTCCCTGAACTGTCTGGCCGCCTGGTTGTTTAGGAATTGCCCGAACCGCAAATCTTCCTCGCTAAGACCGCGTAGAATGCAGTCATATGGCGCGGTATCTTCCTGAAAAATAAGTCCGGATTGATCTGACCAAACACCGGTCAAACGCTCGAAAACGTCTGCGGCAAAAGCCATCTGGCAATAGTAGCCGTGATCTTCGATACGTCGGTCGCAGAAGTAGCCATCAAAAGGGGCTCCGCCTGTATTACACTTCTTATAATCGGACATGAGGCCTTGGAAGTTCATGTTGTCCGGTCGGGACAAAAACCAAAGCTTCGTGCGTTCGTCATACGCCGCCATCGTGATTTCAGGTTCACCGCCAAGCACGGCCGAGGCTGCCGGATCTTGCGACAGCGCCAGACCCATTGCCGCCATCAGCTCAAGCTCATGCTCTTTGATGACCTCGCGCCCGTCACGGTCGACCTCTTCCCAGAAAGCAATGGTGGCGAGGGCTGTCTTGCTGGCGCGGCCTTCCTTCAAAGCCTGCAGCTGCGCCTTGGTGGGGCGGTTGGGGGCGTTCTCCGCAACGGTCTGGTATTCAGCGTTCAGGCCGTCGATGCCGCCCTCGATAAACGCTGCCATTGCAGACCCAAGGCGCAGGGCGTCCGTGCGCTTAGGCTCATGCCGGTTGGGGTTGAGGATGTGCGTGGCCCAAACTTTGCTGGGGCCGTGCTTGTTCATCTTGCGCAGCACGCCTGACGTGACGCTCACGCCGTCGCAGGGCTGGTTGTGGTGCCGATCGAGGCTGATCCGGTAGAACCCCGGCTCAGTGATCAGCTCGCCTTCTGGGAGGTCGATGATCTCGTAGGTCATCAGAGATACCCCACTGCGCCTGCAGAGATGAAAGGGAATTCGACTGCTAGAGTTTCCCCCTTCCAGATACACACGCGCCGCATGTATCCGTGCAGTCCAGGTTCATCTGTCTGAACGGTAATGCGGGTGCATATCCACATTGGGGAAAGCGCCGATATTGGTTTTCCCACTTTGTAATATCGCGCGCCTTCGTCGCCATCAGGCAAGGTTTCAGCCCAATCTGCTTCCAGAATGTCGGTCATGACGCACCGCCTTCCGCATTTGCGCGGCGTTTCAGCCAGTATTTCGCGGAGAACTTTGTGTCTTCATCAAGATCAGACTTATCGCGGATCCAGTGCAGGTAATCTGCTGGGGCTTCTTCAAACCTCATACCCTTGTGCTTGCCGAAACGAAGCGTGTTCAGGAGGGCTGGATAGCTGGAAATCTGCACCAGCTCTTCTGGCGTCTTGTGCTTTAGTAGTTCGACCAGAATGTGAGCCGTAACATAGGCATCTGGGAGCGCACGGTGAGGCGGATCTGCGCGATCCTTTTCAAAGTCGATATGCTTGCGATCAACGTCGAGCCAGTAGCGTAGCGCCTGGTTTCCGTGGCTTGGGGCATCAGGCCAAACAACCAATGCGGATTTATATGTGCAAATCCACTTGCGCCCGTTTCCGGCATGGAAATGCTGCTCGAACTTGGCGTTATGCGCCGCGGCGATGTCGCCTTGACCACAGCCGTCCCAAAACGGCTTCCACAGATCGCCTCGCTTTGGCGCGTCTTCGACATCTGCATCTGTGATATGGTGCACGGCCATAGTCACAGGAGGGATTGGCCCAGATGGTTTGGCTAACGACGTCCAAGGGTTAATGATGTCCAGCGTATCCAGATCGACATCGATACGTCCAAACTCGATAATCTCAGCGCTCTCGTCGTCCTGAGTGCCGGTTGTCTCATAGTCGATGACGCGGATTAGCTTTGGCAGAATGAGGTCCATCAGATCACCACCTTCACATGCTCGATCTCGCCAACGATCATCATGTCCACCAGCTCTTCCCAATTGCCGGGGGCTGCTGCTGTGATGGAGTTGACGATCTCGGTGCGGATCTTCTGGCGGTACTTCTTATCGGCGGCGCGGGCAGCGGCGGCTTCCTCTTCGGCCTTCTGCTCGGCCGCGATCCGGTCGCGCTCTTTCTGGGCGGCTTCTTCGGCTTCGCGCTTGGCGGCGGCAAGGCGCTCGGCATGGCGTTGCTCGGCGGCTTCTGCGTCCGCTTTTGCACGCGCCTCTGCCTCTGCAGCGGCGGCTTTTTCCCGCTCTGCTGCACGCTGCTCGCGTTCCTGTTCTTCTTTGGCGATCCGCTCTTGCTCGGCGCGCTTGGCCTCTGCCGCATCACGTTCGGCCTTCTCGGCGCGCAGGGCTTCCAGCTCGGCCGCTTGCTCCTCGCGCACCTTCGCAATGGCGAGGTCGCTCTCATACTTGACCAGGGCGGCTGCCTTCGCGCTCTTGGCGTCGGCCTCGTATTCTTCCCAGCTGTCATCGATGGCGGTGCCTGTGATCTGGTCGATGATGCCTTGGATGGTCGCCGTGTCGTCGCTGGACGTGGCGCGCTCAAGGTCGAACACATCGAGGCGCAGTAGGAACTGGCGTTTGCGTTCGGCTTGTTCGGCTTCCCATGCTTCGACGGGGGCCTTCGTTTCGTCGCGCAACTGGTCGAGCTCTGCCTTCGCGTAGTTCCGCTTGGCGTTCACCTCCTTGTTCTGGCGGTTGCGCTCTTCGTTCAGCTCTTTACCAACGTCATCGATCAACGTCTTCGACCGTGAAATCTTGGCAGCCAGTGCTTTTGCGGCTTTTCGGCCGGCGGCGGTACTGATGTCTGTATCGAAAGTGCGCACCGCTTCTTTAATAGAACTGACCAAGGCCTCGATGCCGCCTTCCTTAGCGAACAGGGCGGGCACCTCGTCCTTGTGCGGGATCTGGATCAGGTCTGTGCCTGTGGTTTCGTCGGTGGTGTCTTGTGCTGGATCGGCCATGTTTGTGTCCTCAGTTTTGGGTGGAAAAATTAACATTGAAGTGGGCGAGGTTTGCGATGCCCTTGCCAGCGATGGCCGCGCCGATGCCGCCGGCGAAAGCCAGCGCAACCGCGCAGAGCAACATCTGGAGGGCATTCAGCGACCGAGCCGACGCTTGACGCTCGACCTCGGCAGACGTCATGTGACGCGCCTCAATCACCGCGTCCGAAAACTCGTAGTAAATCTGGTGCAGTCGAGGAGTGTGATCGGGTGAGGCATCCGCCCCCCGACTGCCTACCGTGCGGGAGGTCACGGTATCTGTGGCGGGCATAGCGCCGCGCATATCTTGGGTGGTGAGGGTCTGGGTCATCCTCATTCCCCCCGCGCCGTAAGCCAGCCATACGTGCTGTAGATCGGCTTTGCGGAGGGATCAGACGGCCAAGGGTCAGGTGCCGCCCGTGCGGCCTCTTCCTCGGCTTTGACACGAGCATACTCGCTCGGCGACATCATGGTCGCGGCGCGCTCAGCGTGAATGTGGAATTTAGCGTTGTTCGGGCCGCGCGCTTGAGCAGCGCTCAGGGCCTCCATGTCTTCACGTAAACTCATTTTCATCTCCCGTTGATGAAAAAGAGGTTAGCTAAACAATTTGCGTAGTACAAGATTAAAAATAAACAATTTGCGTAGTTTGTTTAAGGGCGCTAGAACTACCAAATTCTCGCTCTTAAAGTAGTTTGGCTACCTTATTTATCGCTTGAGGGATTTATGACTGACGAATACAGACTGAAATTATTGAAGAAAGCCCGCGAAAATTCGGGATGGTCCCTAGATTTCTGGGAAGAATTTACGCGAGGGCTGGATCACAAATGTCTTGAGATCCTAGTAGGCAAATCTTCGATGTTGCCGAAGTATAAATACTCTAAGGTCAAGCCGTAAGTTTTGCGAAGCAACTTTGCGCTTTGCAGAGACAGATCCCTATGGCCGTTTTCGAACGGTCCATAGGTTTGCATAGAAATGCCTGCACGCTCAGCAAACTCTTTCTTGCTCAAGTCTAGGATTTCCCTTGCCCGCTTAAGTCTCGCGGCCACGGCATCCCGGCTATCGTCCGTGTGTGTTATCATGGGCGCGAGTATAGAGAATTGCTGAATTTCTGCACTGAACATTTTGCGTATTTACTTACTACGCAACTTGCGTAGTATTCCTTTCATGAAAAAACCCATCACATTCTCAGAATTCCTGAACCAAGTCGGGCGTAAGCGGTTTCAAGACGCGATAGATGTGTCGACCCAGCTCGTTACCCGAGCTCTCAATGACGAACTCATGCCTGCGCATTGGTTCCTCAAGGTGAGAGATTGGTGTGTAGCAAATCAAATCGACGTTCCTGAGCATCTGTTTCGTTGGGAGCCTAAGTCCCGTAATAAGCAAAATGCTAACTCTGGCGTGTGCTTTCAAGAAGTCGATAAAAATAAAAATAACGAGGCGCAGCAATGACCTGCGCTTTGTACCGTCATTTCGATAAGAGCGGCGCGCTTCTCTACGTCGGAATTACGACCGCACCAGCAGCTCGCCTGCGCCAGCATCTGAAAGCGTCTGACTGGCGGGATCAGATCAATGATGTTTCAACCATTTGGTTCGATAGGCGATCTGATGCAGAGCAAGCAGAGCGCACTGCAATCCAGAACGAACGCCCGATCCACAACCGCGTGCACAAGGTCGATAACCACGCGAAGCGGATCGCCGCGCACCTGGGCGATAGCTTTTTTCTAGATCACCTCGGCATGACTAAGAGCTGCCTTCGCTTTGCAAAGGTTCAGGGCACTTTTGGCAGCAAGTGGTATCGCATGATTGTCGAGAATGCTGACGGTCTGGACATCCCGCTAGAGGCTTTCCGTTTCAAGAAAATCTCTGACGGTGATCAATGAATGTATCAGCCGTCAACGCAAGTGGTCGTGCCGCCCACCGTTCGGCAGGTCGTGACTGTCCTGCCCTCAAGGCGTGCCTTCTCAGCGTGATAGCTGGAAATGCAGCTCTCCATAAGAGTGCGCCCCATATCGCTAATCATGATGGGGCATCCCTCCGGGGTCTTAGCAGGTTCGCAAGCGGCCAAGGCGAGGCTTCCGGTCAAAATCACAGCTCTAATCATATCCATCCCTCCGATGTGTTCTGCCCATTCAATCTGTCTGGGGCTGAATTGCAACTCTGGCGTCAGTGCCGAGCTGCCGATCGAGGGCATCAGATCGCAAGCCGGGGCGTATCCGGCGTTTTCTAAGGAGTAGCCAAATGGCGAAAAAGTCAGAAGGGCAAGCGGTGCGCGAAGCATTCGACGGGCCGCAGGTCGAGCATGATGAACTGATCGATCAAATGGAAGCACGGATGCGCGAGGAACATGCGCGCGGGTCCGATGCCAGCGAGAGCGCGGCCAAGGTCAATGCTTTCATCGATAAGACGGGTCTGAACACTCAGGCGTTTTCGTGGGGTAAGACGATCCTCAAGAAGCTGCCGAAGAAAGACGGTCAGGCGAAGGCGATGGATGTGATCCGGTCGCTCAAGACAATCATTCCCATGCTGGAATCGCATGTCGGCGGGCAGGGCACGGTTGAGATGTCGCTTGGTGAGCCCGAGCCAAAGCAGGCACCAGCGAAAACCGCGACAAAGCCCAAGACTGAAAAGCCCAAAGCCAAAGCGGACGCGCCTGCCAAGGGTGATCCTGAATTGGCCGCCGATGCCGAAGACTTCGACAAGCAGGCCAGCGCGACGGTGACACCTATCAACTTCGGTGGGGTGAAATCGTGAAGCGCATCGGTTTGTTGTCATCGGCGCTGACCCTGCTCGCGGGTAGCATTGGCAGTATCGGGTATGCCCCTGCGCCACGGTCTGGTCCCAAGCCCAAGGGCGGGCAGGGTGCAGATCGGGCGGCAAAGCGCCTCAAGGCGAAGCTCAAAGCCAACCAGTCCATCCCTGACCTTCCTGTCTTCACACGCCAGCAGCGGCGGGCATTGGAGCGGGGGCACGCCAAGAAGGTTCGCAGCGCAGAGAAGCTGAATGCGATGAAGCAAAACCTTCCAGGCGGGGCGGCTGCCGTCCTATGAAGATCCTTGCCCTCGATATTGCAACGCACACAGGGATTGCGGTCGGCTCAGCCGGTCGTGATCCGCAGTGCTGGTCCGTGGATCTGGGCGAGGGGCTGACGGAAGACTATCGGTTTTCTGAAATCCTCAAGCTGACCCACGGCCTGATCGTCACGCATGAGCCCGATTTAATCATCTGTGAGGCGTTTATCGGGGGCAAGAACGCCTCGGCCTACCTGATTGGGCTGGTGGCGTGCGTGCGGGGCTGTGCGTTCAACAGAGCGGTGTCCTGCGAGCTGGTTTTCCCCGCCACGGTGCGCAAGCACTTCTTGGGGAAGGCGTACACCTCGCGCGACTTCCCCGGCATGAAACAAGCCAAGGCCAAGATCGAGATCAAGAAATTGGTCAAGCAGCGGGCCGAGCTGATGGGGTGGGAAATTCCCGACCTCGATGCGGCTGACGCAGCTGCGACGTGGGATTGGGCATGCGCCACTCACGTCCCGAATTTCCAAGCAAAACCTGTAGGAGGCCTCTTCAAATGAGCCACTATATGACCGCGCTTGCCATGACACAGACAGGCATGAAGCCCGCGACTAAGATCGTGCTGTATTGGCTGGCAGATCATCACAACAGCGAGACAGAGCTTTGCTTTCCAAGCCTGAAAACGCTTGAGCAAGAATGTGAGATGAACCGGAGCACGATTATCCGGCATTTAGAAGCACTTGAGGGTATGGGGCTTATCTCGCGTCACCAGCGTTTGCGGGAGAACGGAAGCCAGACCAGCACGGCCTATAAACTGCACCTGACCCCTGTTGCAAAACGCAACAGCCCCTGTTGCAAAACGCAACAGCCCCCTGTTGCAAAATGCGACCCCCATAACCCTGTAATAAATAACCTTGGAAATGAACAACCCCCTAGCCCCCAAAGGGGGGATGACCTTTTCCCTGATCTTAGCGAACAGACACCACCAGATAGAACGAACGATCTGATCGGTGAAGGGTTCAAAGAGTTCTGGGAAACTATCTGGCCTAAGCACAATCGGAAAACTCAGAAGTCAGACTGCTGCAAAGTGTATTTCAAAGCCTGCAAGGGCGAACACAAAAAGGCTGACGCGATCTCGCCTGCCGCGCTGAACAACGCCGCGCGCCGCTACATCGCCTCGGTCACTGACCTCCAATTTCTCAAAGGGCCGCTGCCTTGGCTGAATGCGCCAGGGTGGGAAGCCTTCATGGACGCTGGTGACGCTGGCGGTGTCCTGGATTGGTCGACGCTGACGGATAGCGCGCGGCGGATGCTGCAACGCGGCCAGTGCCCCCCCTCGATGCTGGAAGACGGCCAGCCAAACGCGACCGCCAAAGCCTTTTTGGCGCAGGTGGCGAAGAAGTAACCCCAACGGAAGGAATGAAACATGCAAACTGATCCCCAACTGAGCGCGGTAGTAGACCGGATCATGGAAGTACGAGCGGAGGCGATGAAGCTGCGGCCGGTGAACCGTGCGCTCTACACGCCGAAGCCGGAATCGGAATTGAGCAAGGATGAAAGCTGGAAGGGTGAAAGCAAGCTGCGCAGCGTGAAGCGGTTCAATTATTCGGGCCGGAACATGAAAACTGACAAGGTGCACCAACGCATTGCCAACCTGACGCAGCGCCGCGCCAAGGTGGGCCCTTTGTTCGCCAATGGGATCAAACCGACCGAAATCGCCTGCCAGCTGGGGTGCTCCGAGCACACGATCAACAACGATCTGAAAGCGCTGGGCCTGAAATGAACGCCATGACCTCCGTAAACCAAGAACTGCCCAACAACATCGAGGCGGAACAGCAGGTGCTGGGGGCGCTGCTCAACGATAATTCGCTGGCCTATAAGATCACGGGCAAGCTCAAGGCAGAGCAATTCTATGACCCTGTGCATCAAAGGATCTTCGCCAACCTGATCGGGCGGATCAACGCGGATAAGCTGGCGTCGATGGTGACGCTCAAGGAAGACATGGCGAGCGATGAAGGTCTCGCGCAGCTGGGCGGTGTCGGGTATCTGGCAAAGCTGGCAGGGCATGCGACGGCATCCTTCGCGATCGCTGACTACGCGCAGAGCGTGGCCGAGATGAAGCGCCGGCGGGAATTGCTGGAAATCTGTGACGGGGTGCGCGCTCGAATCAACGCTGATGAAAGCGCAAGCGTTTCGGTTGCTGACCTCGAACTATTCCTGCACCGCCAAGAGCCCGAGGGTGAACCTCGCTCGATGTCGCTGATCAAGGCACACACGCAGGCCATTCAGGACGCGGTAGACATCCAGAGCGGCAAGATCACGGCGATCCCTACGGGGCTGTCAGAGCTTGACGAGGCGCTACGCTTGGCACGGGGCCGGTACACGATCCTCGGGGGCAGTACCTCGATGGGTAAGACGGCCTTGGCCCTGTGGATCACACGGGCAGCTGCGCGCGAAGGGTTCGGCGTGGGGTTTGTCTCGCGTGAGATGCCAGAGCGCGACCTCGCCGCCCGCATGAACAGCATCGATAGCCAGATACCCTACAAGGCGTTTGACCGGCCCATGAGCCAGAACACGTTGCAGAAGGTGACGCAGGCGGCGAAGGGGCAAGAGTTTCTTCCCGTCGAGATATTCTCGGCCCGTGTCGATGACATGCCGTCGATCCTGTCGGAGGCCAAGAAGCTCAAGCACAAATGGCAGCCCAACGGCAATTTTAAAGGGCTGGGCCTGCTGGTCATCGATTACATCCAGCTGATCAAGGGCAAGGGCAACAACTTCGAGGTGCTGTCTGCCGTGGCAAACGATCTCAAGCAGGTTGCCAAGGATCTCGACGTCCACGTCCTGGCGCTGGCCCAGATCGATCGCAAGATGCTGGAAAGCGAAGACGCACGCCCCAAGCTGTCACACCTGCGCGGGTCCGGTGATTTGGAAAACGCGCCGGATAACGTCGTGTTCTGTTTCCGCGAGGAATACTTTCTGCAGCGCAAGACGCGCCCGACGAAAACCGAAGAGCTCGCCGACTTCATCGCGGATCTTGAGGCCAGCAAGGGCAAGATGGAGATCATCATCGGCAAGGCTCGTATGGGCGAGGTTGGGACTGTCACTGTCGGCTGTGACATGGGCACCAACAGGTTCTGGAACCTTGCCACAACGCAGGACATGGAATTTTGACCCGCTCCCCGTATATCCTGCCCGAAGGGAATATCCAGATCGCGTTTAGCGGTGGCCGGTCCAGTGCATACATGCTGCACCAGATCCTCGACGCCAACGGTAGCCTGCGCGATGACGTCGAGGTCACATTCCAGAACACTGGGCGTGAAATGCCCGAGACGTTGGATTTCGTGCAGCAGTGCGGATCCCGCTGGGGCGTCCGCGTCACGTGGATGGAATACGCACCAAGGAGACCACTGTCCCGTGCCGAGTTTGATATGATCACCAAGCACTTTGGCGAATCTTACGCTGAACGGCTCAGGGAATGGTGGTGTGTTTCGGAAACTGGATACCGCGTGGTCTCCCACAATTCGGCAGCTCAGCTCGGTGAACCGTTTGTCGCGCTGATCCTGATGCGGAAGTTTCTACCAAACCAACAGGCCCGGTTCTGTTCAACCGAATTGAAGGTTCGGACAGCAAAGCGGTATCTGCGCGGTCTTGGCTGGGATTACTGGACAAACTGCGTCGGTATTCGAGCTGATGAACCAGGACGCATCAAGCCGGAAGGTGTGCGGTTCAAGGATCGCTGGACGGTCTGGCAGCCGATGGTCAAAGCAGGGATATCTAAACGAGACGTTGCTGCATTTTGGCGCGCGCAGTCTTTTGATCTACGCCTGCCGAATGTCAAAGGCAAATGCTGGCTGGGAAACTGCGACGGTTGCTTTCTCAAGGCTGAGGCCAATATAGCTGCGCTGCACCGTGAATTTCCAGAACGTGGCATTTGGTGGGAGCAGTGCGAGGCTCTTGCAAGTGAGCTTACCAGCGGCACCGCTGCCGCATTTTCTAAGCGATACACACGTGCGGAAATGGCCGACTTCATGGACCGTCAAGGCGATTGGGCGTTATCGACTGAGGGCGTTCTTTGTCAAGTCGATGACGGAGAATGCACAGGATGAAAGAGGCTGACATCTCTGAGGCCGAGCGGATCAAGGGCAGGATCCGAGGCGCGGCGGATCGCGCTGAGCTGACGCAGATTGTCGAAGACGAACGGGCCGCGCTTGTGGCTCTGGAACAAAGGCCGGAATGCGCGGTGTTTCGAACGCATTGCCAGAATTTAGTGAATTACCGGATACGGGTTGAAGGATTGAAGTGATGGACACCAAGTTTGTGAAGGACGTTCAGGCCGCGGGCTGGTCAATCCAGGCGGTGACAAAAGATAGCGTCATCGCCAAGTGCCCAAGCGCGGGATGCAATCTCTATGCGGAGTTGAAACAGGGCGGGGTGGTTCCTGCTGTTGATCCTGGCGCGCGGCGTGATCCGATCGATCACCAAGTTCCAACGTATGACACCATCCGCCAGATGCTGCGCCAACGCCGGGAAAGCCTGCTGTTGACCATCCGCGAGCTGGAAGAGGTAGCAGGTCTTGAGCCTGATCTATTGGCTAAGGTCGAGCGCGACGGCACCAAGAAGATCCCCAACGTGCAAACGCTGCTGGATTGGGCGGGGGCGCTGGGCTTCGAGCTCGTCCTACGGCCTGTTCCTATGACGGCTTTGGCACTGCGCACAATTGTTGAAACGCGGGATAAGACAGCCGCAAGGTCCAAGCGCATGACGCTGGAAAACAGACGCCGCGGCGAGAGAGCCAGCCGCGGCGCGTGAGGTCGTAAAGTTGGAATGGGGTTAGGCTCCCGCGCGGTATAGCCTGAGATCGTCCAGCGCGCCGTTCAGGGTTTCCAGCAAGGCCACGGCATCGGCTCGCTGCATCTCCGCAAGCATATACATGATCACAATGGCCGGCGGCCGTCCTCCCTCTGCAAACCAACCGTTTACAGCTGGGCGGGAATAGCCCAAGCGGGTTGCCAGATCCGTCTTAAAGCGATCAGACCCGCAAAGTTGAACCGCTAAGCGCTCGGCCAAGGCCTGAGCCTCTGGGCCGGTCATCTCGTCAATCTGCTGTGCTGTCTGGTGTTTCATGTGTTTTTCCTTTGTGTTATCCGGTCACTGTCTGACCTTTCAGGCAAGCCGCGCGCCTGTTTCGGCCCCGCAAGGGGTAGGCGCGCGGCACCTATTACCCGAATAGATCAAGCTGCGATGCCTTGGGGCTCGCGTTGCGCTCACACCCCGGAATGACATGCTGTTCCCCTGCGGGCGTGAGCTCGGTTTTCGTGATTGTCTCGAAATGCCACCCTGTCGGCTTTCCCTTGGTTGCCAAGGTTTCAACGATAGCGCCAGTTTCAACGCATTCCTTGTGGATCTTCCAATGGTGCCAGCCGCTGGTCTGGGCGTCGTTGCGCATGTTATCCAGCCCGCCAAGGTGCATCCGGTAGGCGGTGCGATAAACGCGATGCTTCGGCGTCTCAAGGTACTTTAGGGCAATCATATGCTGGGCGTGGTGGGTCATGCGCTCAAGTCCTCGGCTGGGTCGAGCCGCACCCGTGGCGCGATAGCCTCAAGGTCCGCGATGCGGTTTTGCATCTCTTCAATGTCGGATTCCTCGTAGTGCTCACGCTCCGCGTTTTGCATGTTCTCCAAGTCATCCCGCAAAGTGTCGATAAGCTCTGGCATCACATAGGCCAGCGCCTCGTCTTCGTTGGCAAAGTGTTTCATCTGTCTTTCCTTTCAAGCTGTCATGCGTTCCGGTGCATGGGATCGGGCCGCGCTCTGTCGGCCCTCACCGATACATCAGGGGGCAAAAAAGCGGGCTATTCCCGTGTTAATGTTGGTTCCGCTTTCGCTGAACGTCCCGACGGGAAGATCCTTCCATTTGTCCCAACCGCGCCCGGGCTCGATATAGCCGTGATCCGTTACCGCTGTGATAGGCAGGATTGCGTAAACTGCGCCATCAGGTTTCAGGAATCGGCGCGCGTGCTCTACGTGCTTTTGATAGTGCTTCCCATAAAATGGCGGGTTCATCAGAACCAAATCAAAAACAGGGCTAGGCGCGATCTGTAGGAAGTTCGCCGTTTGCACATGGTGCCCCTTGGCTCTCGCTTCTTCTGCGCGGCCTGCGTGGCATTCAACTCCTGTAACCCTCAAGCGTGGCTGCTTGTCTCTCAGGGCGTCCATGATATTGCCAGTTCCGCAAGAGGGTTCTAGCACGGCCATTCCTTCGACCAGGTGCGCCCGGTCTACAAGCTCCTTAGCTGCGGCCGCTGGTGTCGGGTAAAACTGCAGATCCTTTGCAAGGTCGGTGCCTGGTTGCTTTGCTTTGGGTTCGTCGGGCGTGTCTGGCAATACGTCGCCGTAATACTCGGCCAGCGCACGGTTTATGTGGTCCTGTGCTTCGCGGTCAAAGAATATGTGGCAATTGCCATTTGCAAAGCCGCGTAGGGTCATCCCGAATAGCTCGGGATCGTCGCCACGCTTCGCCGCTTTCAATAGGGCGTCGAGCTCTGCATACTCCAAACGGGGTTCGCCATGTAGCCTTGAAACAGCGTTCAGCACGTCGGCCAGCTGGTCGGCTTTCCATCCGCCATATTCTGCCAGCGCGTTGGACATAATCACACGCTTGGGCAGTCCAGCAACGCCAACCTTCATTTTGCTGTGCGATTTGAACGCGGGGTCAAGTTCGCAAAACGCCTCGGCCACGCCGCGCAAGATGTGCGTGCGCGGGTCAATCAGGTATTTCCCGAAGGTGGCGCGGATATTATCAAGCGTAAATTCTGGCGGGTTCTCCATGCTGAGCTCTAGCGCGCTTTTGTCCTTGGCCGTGGCGATCTTCGATATATTCAATCCGGCCATAACGTGCCGCCATGCAGACTTTAGCAAGGTTGATTGCATAGCCGCTTCGCCTACGTTTGGCGCGCTGCTGTACCTGCCCCCGCTCCATAGGTTGCCGCCATAAGCGCCGCCAATGTTTGCCGCTGTTTCAAGGTCAGTTGTTTGCTGTTTGAATGTCTGAAGCGCTGCGGGGATCTCTCCCCGCTTGGCCTCATACTCTGCAACGATGTCACGCAATGGGCGCAGGGTCGCGGGTGCTCTGAAATGCTCGCTCATGCTACCGCCTCCAAAAACTTAACGACTGCAGCTTGATCCTTAAACGCAAAGCCTGCGGGCGTGCTTCCCCACTTGCGAGAATACCAGCCGCGCAAGCTCTTTGCCTGCTCAAGTTGGCGCATGAAGGTTTCGCGCCCCACCCGTTCGGCCTGTTCTACAATGAACATCTGAAAGCCCTTCTTTGTGTGGGTGTGGCTTGTCACGGTGAAGCCTTCGGGCGCGTCTACATCCAGCGCGACGGCCTCCGGTACTGCTTCCGTCTTGGTGTAGGTGCGGGCGTTGCTTGCGGCCTCTGCTGGGACGCTCCATTCCCCATAGGGCACAAGGTTTGCGCGATCGTTGTTTAGATCGTTGGCATAGAAAACCTGTTTGCTGATCTTCCATCCTGTGCTGTGGCGTCCGCCTTCCTTCAAGAAGTAGCCGCCGCCCATGCTGTACTTTTGGCGGTTCTCTGCGCTGGCTGGCGCGTCTGCAAGGTGCGCGGTGCTGGTGTGGTTCTTGGCTGCCTTGCGCATCTCGGGGAACAGGTCGCGTGTGTGCGTGCTGAATGCCAAAATGATGGCTTTAGTCGGACGGCTGGCGAAATAGTCCGTCATGCTGTCGGATTGATCTTGCATCAGCTGCGCCACAATGACGGCCTTAGCGTTGGCGGGGATCTTGTCGCGGATGGTGTCGCGCCATGCGCTGACCCGTTCGGCCTCTGCCTCGCTCTCTGCTTGGCGCTGGGCGTGCTTGCGTGCCTGCTCTGCCTTCGCATCGTCCAGCATAGCCAAGGCGTCGGCCTCGCTCTTGTGTGGTACGTCCAAGGCCTGCGCCTTTTCCATCCAAGGGGCCGCGATGCCTTCGGAAATCTCGGTAAAGCTCAGATCCTCGAACACGACGACGACGCGCAAAAACTCGCGCTGCATTGCGCCGCTGCCAAGTGAATAAACTTCGTTTTCGTTCTCGATCACGCTGGCAATCCATCCGGTGCGATCCGCGTTTGAATAGTCACCATGAACGACGGGCGCGCCGGGTGCTGGAGTGATCTGGGTGCAATCTTTCATTGTCTGAACCTTTCAAAATGTGTGGGGGCGGTTTCGGTCGCCATGTCCTACCATATAGACAAATATAAAACCTATGCAAGCGCATAAAAGATAAAAAAGTAAACTATACGGATTGACGTTTGATAAAGTGGGGCGCATATTGAGGGCACGGGTCGAAACCCCGCAACACCTGAAAGGAAACTGAAATGGGCACCATCACATTCCCCACCACCGAAACCGCAGGCAAGGTTCTGCAAGCTGAGCTTTGCGGTCCTGATGCTAAGATCCGCATGTTCACGACCGACCACGAAAGCGCCGCCGTTGCGCTCTCGATCGATCTGGCGAAACTCGATGATGCAGAGCGCCGCCGCTTTGATCAGGTCTATGATCTGCCAGCCAACGCAAAGCGCGCTATTGTCTGTGTCGTCGCCAAGCAATCCGGCCTGAACGGTCGCGGCTATCGGTATGTAAGCCTCAAGCTCATGAGTGAAGAAATGGGGCCGTATTACAACGGCGGCGCAAACGCCCAGCTTCTGCAGATGCTCACACCACTGCGCACCGACACTGTAGCGGGGCAGACAGCGGCAGAATGGCGCGCCCGTGCTTACTCCCGCAAGGCGGTGTTTGCATGAGCCCCCGCCGCCGCGCCCTCTGGTCGGTCCTGCTATACGCAGGGCTTGCCCTCTCCCTCTCCCCGTCCATCTGGAGCCTGTACCAATGACCCGCCAAGACATCGCCACCCTTGCAATGATGATGTGCGACCTGATCGACGCCCAATTGACGCCCGAACAGTTCGCCGACGTTCAAGCCGGCGAGAACCCGCACGACCTCATAGACGCAAACAGCGCAGTTTATGGGGCATGGTGCTGCCTGCACTTCGAAGAGCCCGACGCGGGGGACCAAGCCACCGCCGACGCCATCAACGCCGCCTGTGCCCTGTGCCACCGCCTCGCATGGGATAGGAACGCCATCAGATCACTACGCTAGGCCGCCACCAGCAGAGAAGGGCAGGCGCTGCCCTCTCTCCCCCCTGTGCATCGACCACAAGGCCGCCACGGCGCTACCTTCCCGCCCATGGACACAGCACCCACCACAACAACCGATAAGCAGATGAAACCGCGCAAACCCCGCACCGTTTCACGCAAAATACGCGCAGCACTCGCCCACAGAGTTAGGGACCTCCTACCATGGGACGACTGCGCTAGGGCCGTAGGCCTCTCTCCCGCCGGATTATACAAGGCCAGACTGCGCGAAGAGGTCAAACAGCTCCACGAAGAAATAAAAGCCGAATACGTCCAAGAGGTTGAAGCAATGCGCGCGCCATACAAGGCCAGAGCCTTCGAGGTCGCAAACGAACTCATGCAGGCCTCTAAGTCAGACGCGGTAAAGGCTAGGATGGTGGAGTTTCTCGCGGGCGAGAGCAAAGGAAACAGCGTAAATGTGGCGGTTCAGGTCAATAATCAGCCAGCCGCGCAGGGCTATGAATACGCCCACCCGAGCCAAGAAGTAGTCACAATCCGGCACGCTCAAGAGAAGCAATCTAATGCGCCTTTGATAGAAGATGCTGAAATCATTGAGCAATCCTAAATCCGTTACCCATTGGCCCGAGTAACAGCCCCAAAACCCCAGCTTTTCAAGGTCTGGACGCCACCACAGGCCCCGGCCTCGCCCCATACCGGAGGGGGTAGGGGGGTCTCGATCGGAGGGGGGCGGGGGTAAATCCGCGCGCGCAGATCCTCTAGTCCACCCCTTCCCTCGCGGCACTTGTCCCTTCCCACCCCCCTAATTTTTATTTTTATCATCAATTATCGTATTACGGCGGTGCATCTGTAATACGTTTTTGGGCCGGTAAACCTCTTTTCGTAATACACATGGAGGTTACACGATGTTTGAGCACACACACCGGGATCGGGACTTATGGCGCGGCTGGCTTCGAAATGGTCAGGCGGTCGAATTGTCGCGCAGTCGGCATGGCTGGGATTTTGGCTTTGGGGTTCACGTCCACAGCAACGATTACGACCAGGGCGACCGGATGCTGTTTTTAAAATTTTTTCGTTTTACGGCTGTGATCCCGTTGGGGGTTATGCGCCGGTACGTCAGCATTGAAGACGAGCCGCAGTGGTCGATCTATGCGTCGAAGGAGTTCGGCTTTTCGGTTCACTGGGGTCAGCGCCGTCGCAGCTGGGATTGGCCTTGGGATTTGCACACCTTGGCTTATGAGAAACAGTTGCGTGACGGATCTTGGGTCGACGTTTGTGATTGGGACGCCGAGCCGTTTTCGAAAAGCTATCCGTACACCTACGTTTTGAAATCTGGCGAGGTGCAACAGCGTTCGGCCACGGTTTCGGTGCGCCGTCATGTTTTGTGCCGTCGAGCATTCAAGGCGTTGGGTTGGCCGCGTTGGTCTAAGCACAGCATCGAAGTCCAGTTCTCCGACGAGGTTGGTGAGCGCACCGGATCTTGGAAGGGCGGCACCATTGGCTGCGGCTACGATCTTCGGCCAAATGAAACAATGCTGACCGCTTTGCGCCGCATGGAAGCCGAGAGGAAGTTCTGATGCCGACTAAAAATTATTCTATCCGGTTTGACCCTGATCTGATGGCGCGTGTTGATGCGCGTCCCGAGGGTCGGTCTGAATTTATCCGGGCTGCTGCTGAGGCGGCTTTGGGGGTTCCGTTTGCTGGTGCTGTGAATGGGCCTGTTGCTGGTGGCAAAAAAAAATCTTTTGTGCCGCCCGATCCTGATCCTGTTCAGGTTGCGATTGATACGGCTAAGGCTCGTCCAGCTGTTGCGCGTTCTGGTCGTCAAGCTGATGCGGCCGAGCTTTTGGCGGTGATACGTTCTAAGCGTCTTTCCCCGCGTCAGGCTGAGGCTGAGATGGGCTGGCTTGGTCTGCGATACGGGAATGCTGAAAAGCTGCTGTTGTCGTCCGGTGCTGCCGTTGTCGTTGACGGCGTGTTGGTGGCGACATGAAGCGCTTGGTTCGTCGTTTCCGTCTCTGGCGTTGGGACTGCGCGCATGGCGGCACACTGGCTCTCGCTGAGCGCCGTCTGACGGTCCTGCTTGGTCATGGGCAGTATTCGGAGCGGCTTTCGAAGATCATCGCTGACCTGCGCTCTGCGCGGGCGAAGCTGTGACGTGCATCTGATCCCCATCCCATGCCTGCCATCTTCCCTTCGTCGGCAGTAGGTCGATCCCATGCCCGAGGGTCAACGGGCATCTAAGCCAAAGGAAAACGCAATGGCTGATAAAGAAACCACCATCCCCTCCTTCAACCCATCGGGCAAAAGCGAGGTCGACGCGATCAAGGAAATGACAGAAACGCTTATGCAGTATCTGCGCGACAACGTGCCAGACAATCGCTGTCGTTCCATTGCCCTGACCAACTTCGAACAAGCCGCGATGTGGGCTGTGAAGGCAAACTTCACCTGAGAAGATTGGGGGCGGCTTCGGCTGCCCTCTCTCCCGTGCATCTGATCCGGCCTGATCCGGTGCGACCTTCTGGGCGTCATACCAGGAGGCCATGATGTCAGATAATGTAGCGAAACTTGTTCCGCCGGCTATGTCGGAGCCAAACCAGAATTGCATCGCTTTGCTTGAAAGCGTTCTTAATCGGGCGCGTTCCGGTCAAACCATAGGCGTCGTTCTTGTCGAGCAAGGCGCAGATAGTCACAGCACATGGGATTGGGGCGGGCTCTGCGGTTCGTTCTCGATGATTGGGGCCATGCAGGTTGCGCAAGCCTCATTGGTCGCTGATCAAGTCGAGGACTGCTGATGCTCAGAATCACAGACCGCGGAAATTTCCTTTATGAGCCCGATGGCGCGAAGCTGACGGAGTTTTTCTGGAACGAGGATCACTTCTGCTGTGTGCAGGGGCCCATCGGTTCAGGCACTTCGACGGCATCCTGTCACAAGATCTGGCGTTTGGCCTGCAACCAAGCCCCCGATTGGGACAATGTTCGTCGGACCCGCTGGATCATCTCGCGCGAAACCTACAAGCAGCTGCGCGAAACCACCGTGAAAACGTGGCTCGAATGGTTCCCCGAGGAAATCTGGGGGCCCTTCATCCGTGCTGAGCCCATGTTCCACCATTTGAAGCGCGACCACCCGTCAGGGGATGGAACGAAGGTCGACTGCGAGGTCATCTTCTTGGCCCTTCCCGACGCCGACACCGCCGAAGCTGTTCTCGCGTCCTACGAGATCACCGGCTTTTTCAAGAACGAGGGACAGTTCACCGAGAAAGAGATCATCGACGAGCTGCTGTCTCGCTGCGCGCGCTATCCCTCCATGAAGAACGGGGGCGGTGCGACATGGTACGGCGGCTGGATGGACATGAACGCTCCGGTCGAGGGCCATTGGGTTCCCTACATGCGCGGCGACATCCCCTTGCCCCCTGAGATGGGCGAGGACGAGCGTGCCGGCTTCGAAAAACCCGATACGTGGACCTTCATCGTGCAGCCCCCCGGCCTGATCGAGAAGATGGTCGATGGCCGTCCGGTCTATGAGTACAATCCGCTGGCCGAAAACCAGAAGAACCTGCGCGAAAGCTATCTGGACAAGATCAAGGGCAAGGCGCGGTCGTGGATCGATCGACGGGTGCTGAACAAGGTCGGCCTCTACATGGCTGGCAAGCCCGTCTACCCCGACTTTTCTGAGGTCGATCACGTCAATCCCGAGGATACCGACCCCGTGCCGGGGGTTCCCATCACCGTTGGCCTCGATTTCGGGCGCAGTCCCGCGGCGATCTTCATGCAGAACGTCAACGACGTCTGGACCGTGTTTTCCGAGCTTGTTGGCGACAATGAAAGCGCTGACAAATTCGCGCCAAAGGTCAAAAAGCACGGGGCCAAGTATTATCCCGGCTTCGAGTTCAACTTCTGGGGCGATCCGCGCGGCGGCGACGGACAGGAGGCAACCGAGGACACGGGTTTCGGGATCTTCCTGAAGTATGGGATGCAGGTGCTGCCGGCCACGTCGGACAACAACATCGAGCTGCGCCGGTCCAGCGTTGAGATGGTGCTGAATCGCCGCAATGGTCTGAAAGTGAACCCTCGCGCTCTGATCCTTCGCCGCGGCATGGCGGGCGGGCACCACTACCGCAAGATCAAGGGCGCACCGGGCATGTTCTCCCCGTCTCCGGTCAAGGGCCCATACTCTCACCCCGTGGATGCGTTCGAGAACGGCCTGATTGGTGGTGGCGAAGGCTATGCAGTTGTCACAAACCCCAATCGGGAGCGGCGTCAGCCTTCCCCCATCAAACCCAGAAAAGTGAGATTGCGCCGTGGAGCCTGAGTATTTCTATTTCGTCTTCCATCACCGGCCCACAATCGCGCAGATCCGTGCGGGGCAGGCCACATGGACGCAGTATTTCGGCCACGTCGAAGCAATGGGCTATACAATCGATGACACCTGGTTCTTCTACGACCCGGGCCGCTATCGGTCGTCTCTGTCGATCACCCATATCTACGACGAGGTGGAAGAGATCATGGCCGAGAAGTTCTCTCGCGCTCATACCGTGATCAAGGTGCAGGCCAGCAAGAAGTTCCTGTTTCCCCTGCATCTGCCCATGAATTGCGTCACCCAATGCGCGGCCCTGATCGGTATCCGTGCATTTACGCCAAATGGTTTCCGCAAGAGGTTGCTCCAAGAAAAAGGAGTGATTGTTCATGGGCGGACCAGAGGAAGATCCAGAAGCGAAGAAGGACCGACTTCGGCAGCGCCGACTGTCGATGCTTGATCGTCGGGAGACATCGGAAGAGGCGGCGGGCGGTCTGACCTCGGACCTGCGCGCCGTCTATGGCCTGAAAGGTCTATCCATGTTTGGCGCGCGTGGCACGTCCAAGAAACCCGCCGCCAAAACAGGCGTATCATCCTTGGGCTTTGGTCCTGCCCAAGCCCGCGTCCCGTCTGATCGCTAATATGGTTGATCGCAAGCCCAGCAAGGACTTTTCGACACGCTATTCCGCCGCCAAACAGTGGCGGGATATGGTGCGTCCAAAGCTCGAAGAAATCTATTCATTCATCTGCCCAGGACGTGAGAACGAGTTCGACACGAACATCTTCACGCCGCGCGATGACGAGCCTGAAACCTTCATTTCGCTGCCCGAGGATCTGAGCAGCGACTTCGCGTCTGACATCGTGTCGTATTACACCCCGTCCGAAACCATGTGGACCGAATACATGGTGACGACGCCGGTTCCGAAAGAGGCGGTCAATCAGGTATCAGAGATCGTCGGTGAACGGGAAGAAAGCCTGTTCGATATGATCCAATCCTCCAATTACAACGACGTTGCGCCGCAGGTCATGTTCGAGGCCGCTCATGGTACAATCGCCATGTGGGTGGATAGCGCGCACCTGTCGCAGCCCGTGTATTGCGAGACAGTTCCACCATGCGAGCTGCTGATCACACCAGGGCATCTCGGCATCCTCGACCGTTTCCGCGAAAAGCCTGTGATGGCTTCCTCCCTCAAAGCCCTCTTCGACGGGTGGGACGTCACTCTTGAGATCCCCGCGATCAAGAAGAAGATGGATAAGCCCGGTGACACTTGCAAAGTGTGCTGGGGTTTCTGGCTCGATTGGGCTGATCCCGGCAATCCGATGTGGCGCTGCGAGATCACCGTTGACGGCAACCGGATCACACCCGACGAACCCCTTACGCTCGGTGAATATGCTGGTTCCTGCCCGTTGCTGGTGGGCCGGTTCAATCCCCAGACCAATCGCCCTTGGGGTCGTGGCCCCGCGTGGAAGGCACTGCCCGACATGCGCGTCTACAACGCTGTGGATGAAGCTGTCCTCGACGGTCTGGACCAAGCGCTGCGCAACACCGTCATCTATGCCGACGACGGGTTCCTTGATCTGAGCGAAGGCGTTGATGCTGGCCGCGCATATCCCGCGTCCCGTGGTTTCACCCGCGACCAGATTTATGAGATGCAGAAGGGCGTCAATCTCGACACGGGGTTCTTCTCCGAAGATCGTCTCGAAGATCGTCTGCGCCAGCGTTTCTATCAGGACGGCCCCCGCCAACGCGGCGAAACACCACCAACCGCTTCGCAGTGGATAGACGAGCGCCGCCGCGTGCAGCAACGCCTTGGCAAGCCTTCGGCCCCCCTGTGGCGCGAGTTCTTCATGCCGTTCGTCCAGCGCGTCGAATATCTCGCCATCCAGCTTGGCAAGATGGACGAGGCTTTGACGCACAACGAAGCCGTGATCTCCGTTCAGCCGATCTCGCCCCTGCAGAAAGCCCAGAACCAAGACAAGGTGATGGTGTCGCGCTCCAACCTCGGGCTGGCGTTTGAAGTGTTCCAAGAGCGGGTGGGCGAGTTCATCGACCCCGTGGCGACGTTCAACAACATCGTGAAAACGTCCGGTGACGAGATCACCGTGATCCGCAAAGAACAACAACAACCCGAAGGAGCCCCGCCCGATGGATCTACCCCGCCGACTGAGTAGCCCCGGCCCAATCATTGAATACATCGCTGAGCTGCAGCGGTCAGGGTTGAAGAAGAAGGCTGATTTTGCCATCGGTGCAATCCGTTCGACCTTCAATTCGCCCGATGGGGCTAAGGTGCTGGATTTGTTTGAAAAAGCGATCCTTGAAAGATCGATCGATCCGAGCGCCGATCCCCGTGCATTGGATGCGAACAACGCTCAGAGTTTTATCGCCCTCGATCTTAGGAGGATCTTGAGCGATGAATTTGATGCAAAAACTGAACCTTCACCGCCCCGTGTGGGCACCACAGGACGACGCCGGGGCACCGCCTCTTGACCCGTCGCCCGCAGGAGATCCGCCCCCCGCGGCGGACCCCGCAAACCCGCCCGCCGATCCGGCGGCCGCACCAGCCCCCACGGAAGTTGATTATTCCTTCCTGCCCGACGAGTTCCGCCAAGACGGCGCGAATGACATCGAAGGGTTTCGGGCGCGCTTCGATGACCTGACCGCGCAAGAGGCTCAGCGACAAGAAGCGCTGCAGGACGTGCCCGACGACGGCACCGGCTACGAGTTCTCTGTTCCCGACGATCTGGACTTCGGCGATCTGGAATTGCCCGAGGGCTTTTCCTTCCACGTGAAAGCCGATGATCCCGCAATGGCTCCGGTTTTCGAGGAATTTGGCGGGCTGCTCCACAAATACAATCTGCCGAAACAAGCCGCGTCCGAGTTCATGGGCGCGCTGGCGAAGTACCAAGCCGCTGAATTTGCCCCGATGTATGCGGAGAGCAAAGCCCAGATGAAACAGCTTGGCTCCCGCGCAGATTCACGCATCTCAGATGTCGATCGTGCGCTGACCTCGCGTCTTCCCGCAGACCAAGCGGCAGCGCTGAAAGCTGCGGCGACAACGGCGAACGGCGTCAAGGCGCTGGAAGCTCTGCTGCAACCGCGCGGCATGAAAACCTCCTCCACAATCCCAACCTCGCCCAAGACCGTCGATGACGAATTGGCCGAATACTACAGCACCCCAACGAAAGGGAATTAACCAATGGCTCCTCTAAATCAGTCAACCCAATCCATGATCGACCAGTACAAGTCGGTCGATGGAAACGGCAAATATATCGACGTGATCGAAACTATGAACGACACGTCGCAGCACATCATGGACGATTGGTCCTGGATGGAATGCAATTCTGGCACAAAGCACACCCGCGGTATCCGCACCGGTCTGCCTAGTTTGAGCTGGGGCGCACTATACGAAGGTATTGCGCAATCCAAATCGAGCAAGCAAATGGTCGATGATACAACCGGCTTTGTTGAAGGCCTAAGCACCGTGGATCAGCGCCAGCTCGATCTGTATGCAGAGAACAAGGTGGCAATTCGTTCTGCCGAAGGCCGGACTTTCATGGAAAGCATGGCGCAGGAACTGATGACCTCGCTGTTCTACTACGACCCATCAACCAATGTACGCCATCCCAAGGGGCTTGGTGCGCGGTACGGTGTAAAAGCCACTTCCGGCGCTGGGAACCAAATCGTTGACGCCGGCGGCACGGGCTCCGACAACACATCAATCTGGCTTGTTGAATGGGGTTACGACGGACTGTCGACAATCTATCCCAAGGGCACGCCTGCGGGGATGCAGCGCGAGAATAAGGGGCAACAGCGGGTTCTCGACCCCGCGGGAAACCCCTACTATGTCGAAGAAGAGCTTTTCCGCACTCATGTCGGCTTCTCGGTAGGTGATTGGCAGCGCATCTCTGTGGTTCGCAACGTTGATGTCAGCGAATTGGCCGCCGGCAACGTGGACCTCTATGGGTTCCTGCGCAAAGCATACTACAAGTTGAAATCGCGCCGCGTGAACAAAATCATGGACCAGAAAGCCCCCGGCCGTCTGGCGATGTACTGCAACACCGACATTCTTGAAGCGCTGGACGGTCTGGCAACAAATGCTGGCGCAGACGACAACTTCACTCGCCTGCGGCCGACCGAAATCCAAGGTCAGGAAGTGATGTCCTATCGCGGTATCCCCATCCGCGAAACTGACGCAATCCTCAACACCGAAGCGCGGGTGGTCTAAGCGACCCCCGCAATGAAAGGAAAATTCTCATGATCTTGAATGCTGATCTCATTTTGTCTGAAAATCAGGCGATCACGTCGACGGCGGTTTCGACCAACGTGATCGGCTGGCCCGACAATGGTACCCCACCCCGTGAGGGGGCACCTATTGCTCGCAACCTTGGTGCGGGCACACCCATCCCGATGTTGATGCAGGTAACAGAGGCGTTTGCCACACTTACCAGCCTGACAATCACGATGGAAACATCTGATAACGCAGACCTGTCGTCTTCGACGGTGCTTGGTTCCTCCGGCGCTATCCCCGCAGCGTCACTGAAACCAGGCTATCGACCTTCTTTCACGCGGTTTGTGCCGGATGCTACCATGAAGAAGTATTTCGGCCTGCGGTACACCGTCACCGGAACGGCTGCCACAGCTGGGAAAATCAGCGCGGCTGTCGCGACAGAGGTGAACACCTGATGTCAGAGTTTACAGAAGAAGAAAAAGAAGCAGCTGAAAAAGCGGAGGCCGACGCAATCGCCGAGCAGGAGGCGTCCGAAGCTCAAGCAGCTGAAAAAGCGAAGGCCGAAAAGATCGACATGGAAGATGTTGAGACAAACTTGATCGACATCATCACCACATCCCCTGGCACAATTACAGGCAAGGGGCTGGTAAAAGCAGGCACGCGTCACACCATTGAGAAGTCTGCCTTCTCGAAGGAATGGATGGTTCACAACGCAAAGACTGCCGATGGCATCATGGAGATTGACCCGCAGCATCGCTACAACGTCAACCTTGCCTCTATGGATTCTGACGAGCTTAAAATCCTGATGGTCAAAGTCGGCATCAAAACGCAGAAGAAAACGATGAAGCGAGCCGACGTCGAGCGACTTATCACGAGCCGTCTGATCAAAATCGCAGAGGACGAGGCTGCTGAGGAATAACCCCGGCATTCGTGTCCTCCTGAGCCGCCAGGGTTAAGAAAAGGGCTGCCTTCGGGTGGCCCTTTTTGTATTCGTGCATTTGGCAGGCGGGTAATTCCTCAGAATGTCCGCTCATGGCAACACAATTTTCAATGTTAGGCATCATGAATGCCGCCCTTCTGGCCCAAGGCCAGCTCGAAATCGTTTCCGAGAACGATGGGTCTATGGAGTATCGCACGATGGCGAGAAACTGGCCCGGTGTTGTCGAGGCCGAGCTGGAAGATGGAGCCTATTTCTTCACCAAACAGGAAGCCGAGCTGGTTACGCGCGTGCCCGGTCAGTACGAGTTTTCTGACGGATATGTTGTGCCAGCGTCTGCGCTTCACGTCCGCAATGCGTGGCTGATGTCGGCCACGGGTTCCAAGATCGAGGTGGATTGGGTTCAGGACAGCACGCATGTTTATCTGAACAGCCCCGATGGGTGCTGGATCGAATACGCGATCTGCTCTGAGCCTGATCTATGGTCGGCAAATTTCGTACGCGGCGTTCAAAAGCGGATGGAAGCCATCATTTCCCGCGCCATCAAGGAAGAGTTTGGCGAGGCCTCGCAGCTGGACCAAGAGGCCGAGATGTATTTCCAGCGCGCTCGCACCAACTCTTCGAAGGCGCGTTCGGCCAAGCAGTTATACAACAAGGGGCCAATCGCTTCCGCGAGGAACCGTCGTGGCTAGACAAAAACAAACCGTCATGCAGCGCGCCTTCACATTCATGGAGTTGCGCGAGGATTTCCTTGAGCGTGATGACGTCGACATCCGCGCTCAGTCGCTCAAGGGCGCACTCAACATGAAGGTTCTGCAGACCGGAGCGGCAGAGGCTCGCCCTGGCACGCACTTTGTGCGGCGATTGGCTGACGCTGACGACATCATCGAGATCCGCCCCGGCACCGGCCTGAAATTCGGCATGCTGATCGATGATAACAGCCTGCAGATCGTGGACGAAAACGCAGACATCATTTTCGAATTGAATACAGTGCCTTGGCAGAACGCCGATGAAGTCTGGTACAACCGTTTCCGCAAGAAGACAGTCTTGGGTTCGGGCACGGGCGGGATGCACGTTCTCAGCTATTCCGAGGGCACTTGGACGTTCGAGCCGTTCGCTTTCACCGACGCCGCTGGTGGTGAACTGGCCCAACCGTATTGGGCGTTTGAGGACAGCATCACGCTCAAGCCGTCCGCGCTCAACGGCGAGATCACGATCGAGGCCAGTGAGCCGCTTTGGACCGAGGATTACGTTGGCCTGCGGGTTCGCTACAACGCGCGCGAGATTGAGATCACCGAGCGGATCACCAGCCAGCTTGCCCGCGGTAAGGTGATCAACGAGCTTTCCCCCAGCTACCGTATTACGGTCGAGGACAGCACGGAATACCGCGTTGGCGAAGCCGTTGTGGCCGCTGATACCAATTTCCAAGGCCTGATCATTGCGATCGACGGTCTGGCTCTGGACGTGGTGACGCAGGTTTTCTTCGAAGGCCCCGACACCGACGAGGAATTGTCCAGCCCCGGGGGATCTTCAAAGGTCACGGGCAAGACTAAGATTGACCCGTTGGCATCTCCGGTGTGGGACGAGCCTTTGATGTCGAATGCCCGCGGGTGGCCGAGAGCATCGGGCAGTGCCGCCGGCCGCATGATCCTTCTGGATTTTGAGGCGGTCCCAGACCTTATCGCAATCTCTTCTTCGCGCAGCATCGAGGACTATAAGGTCGGGCCCGAGGATGATGATGCCATTGTTCGGCAGGTCGGTGATAACGCGCCGCGCTGGCTGCACGCTGAAAGCGTTGGCGACCTGATCCTGTTCTCTGACAGCGGCATCTACAACGTGCCGACCCGCGAGAACGGCATCATATCCCCCAGCACCTTCAACCCCGTGTTTATCGATGACAGCTCATGCAGCGAGATCAAGCCGGTCAAGGTGGAAGACGGGATCATCTTTGTCGACAGCTCGAACGAGAACGTGAAGATTGTCATGCTCGACGGCAACATCTACCTGAAATGGTCGGTTAAATCGCTCACCAGCTTGCACAAGCACCTGATCAAAGCGCCGCGCGCTCTGTGTGGTCCATCGCTCGGATCTTCTGCAGCTGAAAAATACGTGTTCGTGATTAACGGCGACGGCACCATTGCAGCGGTGTCATGGCAGGAAAGCCTGCGTGACGAGAACGTCGGTTTCGCGCCGTGGCAGACCAAGGGAAACTTCGTGAAGGTGTCGCCGATCTTCTCCGGCTATTGGGCGATTGTCGATCGCGTCGTGGACGGCGACACCCAGCGGTTCCTTGAACGATTTGACGACAATATGACCGTGGATTGCGGCGTCGAAAGCACGTCCCGATCTGTCGCGGAATCGCTGACAGTGAACGGCGAGCTGCTGACGGTGAACGGGGAAGAGCTGACGGTCTATCGCCCCTTCATGGATCACCTGCCGGGGGAAACCGTCGCGTATTACATCGAGGGGTGGGACGCCGGTGATTTTGTAATTCAGGGTGACGGCACGGTCGAGGGCGAACCTGACTATGATGGCGTCCGGCAAGTAGGCCTGAATTTCGTCGCATCAGCAGAGCCTTGGCCGGTCGAGATCATCGAAAGCCCGCGCATTGGCGAGGTCACGGTGCGCGTTATGGAGGCCATCGTCTCTGTCCAGAACACGCTGGGTTACGAGGTGATGTGCAACGGGGTTCGGAACCGCGTCAACGCATACGGCTTTGGTGACGATCTGAGCCGCCCGCCGATCCCGAAAACCAACGTCAGACGCTTCACGATCTACGGCAACAGGGATCACCCCGAAATCATCGTTTCAAAGACACGCCCAGGACCATTCAGGATCTTGGCGATAGGCCAGAAGGTACAAGCATAATGGACCCAGTAACAGCAGGATTGGCGCTTCAAGCAGGCTCAGCCGGTGCGGGTGCTTTGGCCGGATTTGGTCAGGCCAAGGCGGAAAAGAAGCAGGCCGAGATCAACGCTTTCATCGGGCGAACGCGGGCTATCCAGACCGGTGCAGATGCCACCCGTGGGCTCAACGCCGAGCTCGGTCAGATGCGGAACGTCATGGGGGCGAACCAGCAAGCCCCCGGCGTCGGCACGTTCGAGGTGATGAAAGAGCTGCGCGAGACAAGGAACCGCGAGCGCAACATCAACGTGGGCAACCGAAATGCGGAGAGTGCATCATACCGGATGCAGGGACAGGCCGCGGGGCAAAGGGGCGCATATGCCCTTCTGGGCGGGGCAGCAAAAGCGGGCCCCTCAATGTTTGACCTCTATCAGTACAAAAGGACCGGCTAATGGCACAAATCAAACGCATTGTTCGGGACAACCCGATTTCGAATTTTCAACAAGGCGCTCCCTCTGGTGGGGGCGCTTTTCGGCTTTTGGCAGATGGCCTAAACGCGCTGTATGATCGCGTTGCCCCCGTCGCTGAAAACGAGATGAAGCAACGGGGCGAGAGCCTGGGCCGCGAGGCAGCCAAAGCACAGTTCGGGGATAACCGCCCGTATCGGGTGCAGCCACAAGCCGGCGGTTCAACTGACACGCTTGCTGGCAGCGCTGCCGGCGACGATCTCGGGGCCGGGGGCGACTGGCTCGAATACGCCAACCAAAGCGCGACCCGTAACAAGCCGATCTCCGGCGAGCTCAAGAACGCGATGTCGTTCCTTGGCGATATGGGCGTCAAAATGAAGGTCATCTCTGGCGGGCAAGACGCCAAGGGTGAAGGCAGCCGGCGCACCGGATCCACCCGTCACGATCACGGGGGCGCAGCAGATGCCGACTTCTACAAAGACGGTCGCAAGCTGGATTGGAACAACCCCGATGATCTGCCGATCTTCCAAGAGATTGCGAAGAAGGCGCGATCTCGCGGGGTCACAGGTATCGGTGCTGGCGACGATTACATGGGGGCAGGGCGGATGCACCTTGGCTTCGGTAAGGAGGCCGCATGGGGCGCAGGAGGCAAGGGCGAGAACGCGCCCGCGTGGCTTTCCGCTGCGCTGAACGGTGTTACCCCGTCCGTTTCAGGCGGCGGCGGGCAAGATACCGTCGTAGGCGGCACAGGGCAGGGCGGCGGGACATACACCCCGCCCACGATGGTTCGAACGTCGTCAGGGGCGCTGGAAAGCCGCCTGTATTCGCCATACTCGGGGCCTATCCTGCAGGCGCATAACGCGGCGGCGCGGGTCGCCTATCAGTCCGAGGTGCTGAACAAGAGCGCCGTCGACCTGATGGACCTTTCCGAGCAATTCCCCCTCGATCCCGATTCCTTCTCGCAGGCGGCAGAGCAATACATCGATACGATGGTGGATAGCGCCCCGACTGATTATCAGGGCGAGCTGCGTCAAACCCTTTCGAAGGAGGTGCAGCGCCGCGCCTTCGGTATGATGGAGGATCGACACCGCGATATTCGGGCACGGGCCAATAACTCTTCTAAAGCCCTGATCGAGCGCTGGTCAGACGGTCTGACAGACGCGATCCTTACGGGCGACGAGGGCCAAATTGCCGAGGCACAGAGCCAGCTGGACGGCTTGTTGCAGGCGCGCGAGGCCTTGCCCGGTCTGGCGTGGACCGAGGAACAATCCGCCAACGTTATCATCGATGCCCGTAAGCGCGCGGAGGTGCAGGCCGAGAAACGCCGGAAAGAGGCGTCGAAGGAAACCAAGAACACGTTTGATCTGATCATCAAGGGCGCGAAGGCAGGCGCTACGGTTGCCGGTGAAGAGATCCTGAATGATCCTGCCGCCATCTTGGATCACCCCGAGTTGGCGCGCGAGGCTGCGGCGTTCGTGGCGCTGCGCGACAACATGCCCGACTTCCTTGAGATGACACCAGACGAACAAGCCGCGACCGTCGCACAGATGGCGGCGCAGGAGGTTGCCGAAGAGTGGCAGCTGGACATCGTTGAAGCTGCGGGCAAGGCGGCGAAGGCGAACAAAAAGGCGTGGGAGGAAGATCCCGTGCAGCGCGCGGCCGAGGTGATGAAGACTAACCCGCCCCCTCCCATGCCAGAACTGACGCTGGACGATCCAGAGAAGATCGTGAACGGCCTTGCCGAGCGTCGGGAATATATGAACCAGCTGCGCGAGGCCGGTTACACCGAAACCAAATCCTACCTGTCCAAGACTGAGGCGGAGGGGCTTCAGGCCGCGATGGGGCCGGATACACCGCCCGAGCTGCGCGCGGCACTTGCTGGCGCCATTGTCGGGGGCTTTGGCACTGACGCCCTCGCTGTCTTCGATGAAATCGACGCCGATAAGATCACCATGTACGCGGGCAAGATGATGGCCCTTGGCGGCAATCAGGCGCTGGCGTCCACGATCCTGACCGGCCAACAGATGCTGGATGAAGGGCTGGTGCGGGTTCCCCCCAAGGCTGACCGTATCGAAGAGTTCAGCACGGCCACGGCCACAGCTTTTGAGGGCGTGCCAGGTTCGATCGAGGCGCAGTCAGAGGTGATGGCGACCGCCCAAGCGATCTACGCAGCAGACCCTTCCGCCCGCGGCATGGAACCCACGTCAGAAGCCGCCAAGACGCTTATGCAGGGCGCGATCCAGAAGGCATTGGGTCAAGCCAAGAACAAGCGCGGCGATATGACCGGCGGTGTGCAGGAGGTGATGGGTAACAGCACGCTCTTGCCCATTGGTGTCTCAGGCAAAAAGGCTGACGAGGTTCTGCGCATGGCGATGACCGGCGAGATCACTGGCGAAACCAGCTTTTCACGGGCCATGAACGGATTGGTTGGGGGATTGTTCGGTGCCGACGTCACCACGGCATCGCCACTATGGGGCGACGACGGTGGCCCAATGCACAACGGAAAGCCGATCCCCCCGTCATACGTGGCAAACGGCAGCGTTCGCATGATCCCCGCGGGGCCCAATGGATACCGCTTGGAGATCATCTCGGGCAGCACCCGCATCGATGCCCAAGACGCGGATGGCAACGTGTTCTTCTTTGACCTCAAAAAACTGATGGAAGCGGCAGAATGACCTTTTTCCTGAACGGACCCGAGACGCCCCCGAAGATCAAGGCAAACGCGCCTCAAGAGGATCTGCCCACATGGGGGGAAGGGCTGATGGCAGCCGGATCATCGGCGCAGCTTGAGAACGATAGCAACTTCGTCGCTGCCCGTCGCCGGATTGGCGTGCGCGACGATATGGCCCGTGATGTTGTTCCTCGCCTTGGGATGGATCAGATCAGACCAATCATCGAAGAGCGCAACGCCAAGGCAATCGAACAGGGCATGCCTTCGCAGGTGGTCGAGATCCCCGACACGGTTGAGGAAGCGGTTGCCCTTCTTGGCCCCAACTTCGCCAGCAAGGCGATCGAGATGGCCCGAAGCGCTGCAGAGGCTGACCCCGACGCCTGGGCCGACATCGATCTATCTGACGAGGCAATCGAGACGCAGACCAACGAACGGTTGCGCGCCGAATACGAGGATGCCCAGCAGATCCTTGAGATGATGCCCGGTGGCCGCGCTGCAGCTGAGTTTGTGGGCGGCATGGTGGGCATCACCGCCGACGTGAAGAACCTGCCGTTCTTGGCACTTGGCGGGGGCGGGGGCAGCATCGCGCGGGTGATGGGGCGAGAGGCTGCAATCAACATGGGGGCAGAGGCGGCTTTCCTCCCCTCACAGTTCGAGATGGCCGAGCGATTGGGTATCCCTGACCCGAGCGTTGCATCGCAGCTGGCAATGGCTGCGGGGGCCGGTGCGATCCTTGGCGGCGGTGTCGCGGCGGCACAGCGCGGGTGGTCGTATTACAAAGGCCGCAACCAGACCAAGCCTATCGGGCGCATGGACCAGCTGCGCACGCAGATCATGGTTGATCAGACCGAAGACATCTTGACATCGGACACAGCGCAGCCCTTCGAGCAAATCGACCGGCTAGTAGCGGAGGCGGGGGCCGACATCGAGGCCGCGCCCTATCAGCTGGAAAACCCGATCAACCCCGAGCGCCCGCCTTTACTGCCTGCCGATCCCCCAGAGGCGTCACCAGAGCAAGCGCCTGCGGTCATCGCTGCCGATGCGCCAACAGCCCCAACCCCCAAATCGAAGAAGCCGGCCAACCCGCGCCCGACGAGCCTGAAATCCTTCGTGGTGAACCAGGGCGGGATCTGGAAGGGCGACGAGGGCGGTGACATCTCTGCGTTGGAATATCGCCGTCCGGGCTTCCTGAAGAACAACAAGCGTGTCGACAGCACCGCAGGCAACAATGGCGGCGGTTTGCCCTTGGATACCATGCGAGAGCGCGCCGTTGAGCAGGGATACCTGCCCGAGGGTGCGACGGTAAACGACCTGATCGACGCACTGGACAGCGACGTTCGGGGCACACGCCGTATCTATTCTCAGGCAGAAGAGGCGGTAGCAGATGAATGGCGGATCTTCGACGGAGAGGGCACTTCCAAAGATCCCGATGCCGTCGCTGACTTCGAAGCGATGCAGCCAACCGACGGCCAGTTCTATGTGGATCGTGACGCCTACGAATTTGGTGGCAATCCAGAGGCAGACATCGAAATGGCGGTGCGTGGCTGGATGGATGACAACGGATGGTCCGATATTCTCACCGACGCGGAATCGCGGGAGATCATTTCTGTGCTTCAAGAGCGTGGCGGTGATCCAGAATATCTGGTAGAAAGGGCCCTAGAACGCGAGGTTGAATATGTCGAAAGCCCCAACACAGCAGCAGCAGACGTCCCGTGGGACGAACCAGATCAGCCGCGTGCAGAAGATGGCAGACCGGATGCAGACAGCACTGGCCGACCCGAACCTGACGCCAGCGAAGCGGGAAGCAGCACAGCGCGCGCAGCAGATGGCAGCCAAGCTGATCGAGCAACGGAAAGCACGGCAGCAGGCGACCAAACCCTAATCGACGGCGTTGCGCCGGTAACACAGCGCGACCGCCTCCAAGCCCAACAAGAAGCGCCTATGCGCGGCGGTAACGCTGCGGCAGATGACGGCCTGTTCGATGTTGGCTCACGTTCCCAAATGGATATGTTTTCGGACCCCGCATCGCCAGAGGCGCGTGCGATCCAAGATAGTGTTGCCGCCGATATGCGAGGGGATATTGAGGCCGATGGTGACTTTGACCTTGAAATTGAAACACCAGACGGCGGGAAGCGGATTATGTCTGCCGGATCTCTGCTTAATTATCTGGATGAAGGGGATGCGTTCAGCGCCCGTATTGACCTGTGTGGAAAGGGGCCAGCATGAGCTTTTTTGATTGTTTAGCGGATGCCGTTGACGAGGGCAGCGCAGACCGTGAGCGCGCCGCCCGAGCGCAGCAGATGTGGAAAGACACCTCAGACCGCTACGAGCGGCAGGGGTGGTCCCGCGAGAACGCGGAGGCAATGGCCGGCGAGGACGTCAAAGACGCCTTTCGCAAAGAAGCGGGCGAGAACCGCCATGTGTTCCAAGCCCGTATCGCCAACATGCGCAAGCTGCAGCAGGGCGTTGCGTCGGCACCGGATCTTGCCAAGCACCAGACGGCCACGGTTGAATCGCTGGACTACAAATCGCGCTCTTTGGTTCGTCGCTTCAACAGCCGATTGTCAGCGTTCCTGAAAGAGCACCACCGCGACATCGCCGGTCGCCTGACCAAGCCCGCCCAGATGAAGAATATCGTGCGAGAGCTGCACGGCGAGGCAACAGGTGATGAAGCGGCGGGCGCACTGGCGAAGGGGATCCGCGAGGCGTTGGAGGACATGCGCCTGATGTTCAACGAGGCGGGCGGGATCATCGGCCAGCTGGACAATTACGGTCTGCCGCATAGCCACAGCCGTCGCGCCGTGACCAAGGCGGGTTTCGATCAATGGTTCCAAGACATTGCGCCCAACCTCAAATGGTCCCAGATCGAGGATCACATGACGGGCAAGCCTTTCCAGCCAGAGGGCGCACCACCCCCGAGCATGGAGACGCAGCAGCGCTTTCTGCGCGAAATCTACGACAACCTGAAATTCGGGAAGGAAAGCCAAGCCGCGATCTATGGCCGTCCGACCGGATCAGCGCTCTATAAGCGCCGTGCGGAAAGCCGTAGCCTGCATTTCAACTCGGCTGACCAGTGGATTGATTACAACAAGAAATACGGTTCGGGAGATCCGTTCAAAAGCCTGATGGGCCACGTCCACAAAATGAGCCGTGACATCGTTGCAATGCGTGAGTTTGGCCCAAACCCCGGCATGGGTATCGAATACCAAGAGCAGCTGGCAATGAAGCGTGCCCGCCAAGAAGGTCTGGATGCTGATAAGGTGGCGGGCAACGGCAAGTTCGCGCGGCGCATGTTCCGTGTGGAGAGCGGCGGCGGGCAGGCAGAGACGCTTTGGCAGGACTATGTGTCGACGTTCCTGTCCTCGACCCGCCACGTCCTGACATCGGCGTTCCTCGATCGGGCTATCATCGCTTCCCTGTCAGATACGAACACGGTGCGCCTTGCGGCTCAGCAGATGGGCATGAACCCCGGCAATGTCCTGTCCCGCCACGTCAAGATGATGTCGGACAGTATGACCAAGGATGACGCCCTACGCGCCGGATGGGTGGCCGATACGCTGGCAGACCCCGGCATCGCGCTTGCACGGTTCCAGAGCGAGGTTCCCCCAGGAGAGATAGCGGAGCGCCTGTCCAGCGCCTCGATGCGTATTCAGGGCCTTTCCGGTTGGACTGATGCGGGGCGTATCGCCTTCCAGATGGAGATGGCTGGCCTGATGGCTGCTAACGCCGGCCGCACGCTGTCTGATGTCGACGCCCCCTTGCAAAAAGCGCTTCGGGATGTCGGGGTGACAGATGACGATTGGGCGCAGTTCACTCGGGCAGAGCATATGTTTACCGCGGGCAACGGCGCGACCTTCGCCAGCCCGATCTACTGGCGCGAGGCGACTGACCTCCCCTACGATCAGGCGGAAGATATTTTCTTCAAGATCCAAGGCATGATCGAAGAGCAAACCGAGTTCGCCGTTCCTACGCAAAGCCTTTTGGCGCGGGGCATGGTTGATCCTTCGGCGTATGACATCCCCCCGGGCACGCTGCCTTATGAGATCGTCAAATCGGGGCTGATGTTCAAATCGTTTGCGATGACCTTCACCGTGAACCAATGGCGGCGCACGATGGCGCAGCCTTCCTTGGCCGGTAAGATTGGATATGCGGCCAACCTCGTTGGCGGGGCTACCGCCTTGGGCGCAGTATCCCTGCAGCTGGCAGAGATCATCAAGGGCAATGACCCCCAAGATATGACAGATGGCATGTTCTGGGCGCGCGCAGGGCTCAAGGGCGGTGGTTTCGCTGTTGTCGGGGATATTGTCTCTGCGGGGCAATCCTCTTGGGGCGGGGGCTTCGGCTCATACGTGGCCGGCCCTATGCCGCAGGTCGCGCAGGACGCTTGGAACCTCACGATAAAGAACGCATGGCAGTTTGCTATGGGCGCAGACACCAATCTGCCCAAAGAGCTATCGACGGCGATCAAGCGATATACGCCGATGGCGCAGACACCAGCTATTGGGCCAGCGTTCGACCGGCTGGTAGCCGACCAGTTGCACAGCTTCCTTGACCCTGACGCCGAGCGGGACTTCCGCAAGAAGGCCACGGCCCAGAAGAACGCCTATTCGAATGGCAGCTGGTGGATGCCGGGTAGTCCGCTCCCAGATCGAGCGCCAAACCTGATGAACGCCTTGGGCAGATAGTGCATTGGGCGATTGCCGCGCATCGGTGATCGTCCACCCGCACACCAAGAGGTTTCCAGATGCCAGAACTGAACGAGATTATCGAGATCGACCCCGCCGACGTGTCGGATGACGACTTCCTGTTGATCTTCGACAATTCCGCACCTGGCAGCAAATCCCGCAAAGTCACCCGCGAGCACCTGTTCAAGGACATCGCGCGCGAGGGAGGCAATCACAACTTTGGCGACGTAGAGATCGATGATCTCACCGCCCAAGAAGCGACGATGGTTAATGCGAATATCACCGGCGGTCTGAAATTCGATACATACGCCAACCTCAAAAAGATGTTCCGCCGCGCGGTGGCGCTGACGGTTTCCGATATTGGGGCAGGGGCCGGTCAGACACTTTCCACGACCGTAACCGGCGTTGCACTTGGGGATCACCTGAACTTCTCGTTCAATCAGGCGCTGCCGGATGGGCTGACAGTGCAAGCATATATTTCTGCTGCAAATCTCGTTTCGATCCGCCTGTTTAACACCAGCGCCAGCACAATTTCGGGCGGCACGTATACCGCCTACCTCAACGCGATGCGCTTCGAATAAACCTGCCGTGCATTTGGTCGCGGGGATACCTGCGCCAATTCTCCCGCATGGCAACAGTACCTAAATCAGATCGTACTACGATTATCACGCTGGCCTCTGCGACCGCGGGCCCGTTTGATCTTACGTTCCGTCTATTCGATGACGACAGGCTTGCCGTGTTCGTGAACGATATTGCACGGACAGATTTCACCATCAGCTCGAACTACGTCGACGGCTTCGACGACAACGCAACGATCAGCTTTGACGCCGATCTGGCCGTCTCTGATGTCGTTCGTGTTCACAGCGACATGACGGCAGCGCGGGGCTCGGACTATCAGAACGGCCCTGGTATAACCGAAAAGCTCAATATCGAGCTGGCGCGCGTCTGGGCGGTGCTGTCCGATCTCAAGCGTGATGCGGGCAGAAGTTTTCGCGTGTTCGAAAAAATTTCACCGATTTCTTTAGTTCCTAACCGAACGGTTGTGACGAATGTAGAGGGTGATGGCTTCTTGTTTGGGCCTACTGTCGATGAAGTTAAGAACGCTCAAACGTTCGCAATCGTAGCCACTGAACAGGCAAAAATTGCTACAGATCAGGCCGAGAATGCGGCTACGGCGGCCGCCGACGATACTATGCTATTTCTGGTCAGCGAAGATGAAATTAGCGCAACATTTGTAACTGCTTCACGAGCAATCGTCACGGACCCTGGGCCCGGCCCATATCCCACAATTTCAATCGAGGTAATCTAATATGGCAACCCAAATTACAGTCTTGAAGCCTGAAGCAATAGATCAGATCAGCGCCGACTTGCAGGCATCAGTTCAGGTGCAAGTGGATCAAGTCTCCGGAGACGCCGAGCAAACGGCGCTGGATCGCCTGGCGGCTGCTGAATCTGCCGATGCGGCAGAGTTAGCCAGCATTAAAAATATCACCACATCAAACCCAACAACGCAGAGCCAGCTAACCAACGTCAAACTTGTGCCGTTTCGCCTGTACTCCGAAACCGTGATAAATAGGCTTTCAATTGATGTGATCGTAGCCGACACCGCCGCCAAGTTGGCCGAGGTGGGTATTTATAATTCGGCCCGTGAGCTTTTGGTCCGGTCTGGCCCGCGAGAGTTGACCCCTGCTGGCGAAATGATCGTGGCCGTGCCTGAGACGAACCTTCCGGCTGGTAAATATTACGTTGGCGTAACTACCGACAGCACTATTGGTCGGGTAGGCGTAAATGAATACGGTGGGGGCGAAGTTGCTACCGCTGCGTTCCCTTTGCCGAACCCTCCAGCCAGCCCCACACTGAGCGCCGCTGCGCCTTCGGTCACCATCAGGCAAAAATACCTCCCGCCTCTTCAGGGGCTTTTTGAGATCGAAACCGGGCGCACTGTGCGCGTTTATGGTCAAGATGCGTCAAACCGCCAGCCGTGGGGGCTTAACACCTCAACATTTAATATGGCGATGAGCATTGATTCTGGACATACCTTTATTGACAAGATGACAGTCCCGCCAGGAGCCCTTACCACTGGTGCGGGGATTGCAGACGTTATCGTTGAGGGTGGAAAGCTTTACGTTCTCTGCAACAACTTAGACCTACACGAAAGCAGTGACCTTTCCGCCACCGCAACGTGGACAGACATATCCTGCCCTGTCTCTGCGGGGCTGCGCAGCGGGAATGCTACCGCAAGGCCATACGGTTTAGGGGTTGTTGGCGGCCATATCTTTATCGGTGAATATACCTCTGGGGCAGAGGTTCGAACCACAGGGATGTCACCCGGCCCCGACCCTGTTCGAGGGCCGCGCATTTTCCGGTTTGATCTCACAGCAAGGACGTGGGCACTGTCGGCGGAGTTCCTAAGCGCACGGCACATCCACTCTTTCCATAATCAGGGTTCAGTCGCGTTGTTCGCCTCGCTCGGAGATGCGGGATGGGGTGACCAAATCGGGTTGCAGCGTTTAACACCTTCTGGGATCGGAGCAGGCCCAGGAGGCACAGATAGTTGGCTACAATGGACAACTCCCGTTGCCCCTCGGACCAACCATTATCCAGTCGATTTCCTGTTGGTCCCGGCGGCTGAATTTAATGGTGAAAGTCAGAACGATGCAAAGTTCATCCTGACTAGCGACAGGCCAGAGTATCACTTATTGGAGGCAGCACGTAATAACACTGTTGCTGGTAGTGTGAATATGGGGGTTCAAACCTATCAGCCGCCCGGGCGTCCAGCGACGGAAACTGTGCGCAGCCTTGTGATGGACACGGATACGGGTAATCTTTTTTATTGGACCGCGGAGACGACCGAGCCGGCGTTGTTCATGTCACCGCCACCCTATACGCAAACCGTCAAGCTGTATGACTTTGCACCGGGGGAGGCGAACGTGCTTCTGCGTTCAGTTTACGTGAACGGATATGTGATGATGTTCAACTCTCGCTTCCGCGTAGAAAAGTTCGTCGGCCAATAGCAGAGTAACGAACTGACCGAGGATCAACCGGCATGTCCCATAAGCTGGTTGATCCAACCAGACAGGTAAAAGTAGGCTAGGCAGATCAGGATAAAACCGAAGTAAGTAAAGAAATTCCTTTTGTAGTATGGGGCCAAAAGTACAATCGGAACCCACAGAAACTGCATCAGCCTGTTGCTGACCCCGCCCACTCCTGCGGTCAGCCAGTAAACCAAAAAGCCGCCAATCACAGTATAAAACGCCAAATCCATAGCCGCACTGCGCCATGAGCGTAAGCCGGGTATAGCCAAAGCAAGCCCTGCGACCATTACAAGGGTGGTTAGTCTAAGGCCACTCCCACCCTCACTATCTTCTAGGGTTGCAAGCGCTCTTTCACTTTCAATTGGAATGAAAGCGAAAATCGCTTTGGAAGGGGCTACACCCACTGATACTAAGGCTTGTGTGAAAAGAACCACACCGATTGCCAGAACAAACTTTTCTGCAAATAGCCATCGCAAACCAATCCCGATTGGAACGACTGCACCCTGTATATGGACCATCGGGGCGGCGACCATAGAGGCTAAAGCGGGTGTTTTTCTCCCGCTTGAATAAAGATGGATCGCTAGAATAAGCAGCAAACTTGCGACAGCCGCGCGTAGCTGCACAACATCATGCAGCATCCAAAATATACTCACATACGCGAAAAGCGACATTAGGCTATACGATGTGATCCGGCCAATCAGCCAGAGTTTAAGCGCTAGAGCAACACCCGCTATTATCAAGAATGCTGCCTCGGTGTCGGTGAAGTCACGCACGATTGCTAAGGCTTGGTAATATAAGAAGCTGTGACCCATCGCATCCTCAAACCCAGATTTTGAAAATGGGTCCGATAGGACGAGGTGGAACGAATAGTTCCAATCATCCGGCGAAACGCCCCAAGGCCGGGACACGGTTGCGATCACCCATAGCGCCGACAGCAGAAAGAAAGCAGCTTTCCGGATTGCTGGGTTGAACTTCATAGCGTCCGATAGGAAGGCAAAAAAGAACGTCATGATTTCCAGCGGTAGTACAACGTAGTTAAGGTATGCCATCAAAGAACGCCTGTTTTCATTCTAACCATTCGTGTTCTGCTCCCTGTAGCATGATCGGCAATCAACAATAAAATATCTTTATAAGATTTCGTGCATTTGTTGCGACTGACGAGCGCCCCACAAACGGGGCATGATTACCAAATCGAAATACATTCACTTAGCTTCGGGCTCCGCTTGATGAACGGCTTTGACCTTCCGAGCTTCCTAGAGGCCTATGGCCTGCCCGGTCTGATTATTGTCGGGCTGGCTATAGTCGTGAAGGCGTTGTGGGCGCGGCTTAACGAGCAAGTCGACGCCCGCTTTGACGATCATAAAGCGCACACCTCCCAGATGGCCGACAACACCAAAACGCTGGATGCTGCGCTGCGATACATCGAAGGGAAAGGCCGTGATTAAGAATTTGTTCAAGGCTTTTAAACTCGCTTCCAATGCGATCAAAAATTTCAAGTCTCCCCAGAACGCCTTCAAGGCTTTGAAATCACCCAAGCGCCCGACCCGAGAACAGGTTGACGCAGTACAGGCCCGCGAGGTTGCCGAGGCATCCAGACAGCGCCTTGCCAATGCCATCGAAGAACGCACCGGACAGGTCAACAGTCTGGTGATCGGAGTTTTACCAAAGCGAGGCCAAGAGCAATGACGATCCTTATTTTTATTCATAGTGCCTTGGCCGTTGCTGCGGTGGCGCTGATGCTGTTGGTGACTATCGGCTTTGCGCCGCACCTACGGTTTCGCGGGCATGACGCCAATAGCCTTATGAGCGCCTTTGTCGCGCTGACCAGCGGGCTTGTCTGGGTGCGCCTTCTCTGGTGGTCGATCCTGCGGCCGTTGCTTGGCAGCGCGGGCATCATGAACCCCGGCGTATTCACCTTGTCAGGCCAGACCGTCAACGCAGTCTTTGCCTTTTGGTCCGTCGTCGCAGCTCTGGCTGCGCTCGGGGCGCTGCATCGCAGCCTGCCGTTGGCTCAACAGAAACACTACAACTGGCTTACCGCGCCATTCTTCCCGCGCCGTGGGCCCTGCCTTTGGAGGGTATGAAGATGGGAAACCTGAGCAAGAACTTTAGCCTGCACGAATTTCGCTGCAACTGTCACTGGAAGGCACCGCACCTGCCACGGTGCGAACAGATCCCGCCGCCGAAAGAGCTGGTCGATGCTCTTCAGGATGTACGGGATCACTTCGGGAAGCCGGTGACGGTCCATTCCGGCCATCGCTGCCCGCCGTATAACGCCTATGTTGGTGGAGCATCTGCATCGCAACACATGAAGGCCACCGCGGGGGATTTCACCGTCGAGGGTGTATCGCCCAACACGGTCCAGGAATACCTGCTCAAGCGGTATGCCGACACCAAGGGCATCGGCCGGTACAACACCTTCACCCACATCGATGTGCGTAAGGGTAAGGCTCGTTGGGATTACCGCCGATGATCTGGCTGGCCCTCACACTGGCCGCTCTGGCTACCCTGTTGATCTGGTGGCTGACATGATGACCAAGGCAACGCTTATCGCTCTGTGCGCCGCGCTGCTGGCGTGTCTCGGGCTGGCAGGGGCCTTGTGGTGGCAGTCAGGCACCGTCGATGGCCTGACCGTAGAGAACGCCCGCCTGAGCCGGTCCCTCACAGCCCTGACCGAACAGGCGGAACAATCGGCCCTGGCGCGTGAGGTGGAGCGTGCCCGTGCCGACCGCTTCGCCGCCCGCAACGCCACCCTTACCGAAGCCGTTGAACAGATCCTGATAGGAGGGATACCCGATGCGATGCTTGATCCTGATCTTGCCGCTCTCATTAATGGGCTGCGAACCGAAGATTGAATACGTCCCGATCAAACCGGACATACCGTCAGAAACCCTGACCCCGTGCCCCATCAGCAAGCGCAAGGTCCAGACGGTTAACGAGCTGGCCGCGTTGGCGACTGAGCACCTTCTGTCAGCCGAATGCGCCAATGGTAAGATCGAGGTCATCGCCAAGGTTCTCGGCCCACAATAAGCAAAGCCCCGACCGTTTCTGGCCGGGGCTTTTTGGTGTCTATCGAGGGGCTGTAGTGGTCGGGGTTACAGGTCGGAGTGTATCTTATACACGCAAACGGGGCAGTCCACAGACACGAAACTTCCATCACGTTGATCATGCGTCACAACGCCCTCTGACCGAGCGAATTCCACCTCTGTTTTGCAGTTGGCGCAAGTGCCGATATGTCGGGCGTCTTCGGGTTTTGTTCCGCGTTTGATTATTTCCATATTATGTCTCCTAATCACCATCGTATTTGGCTGCATCGAGGGGGTGTTACACGGGGCGTTCGCTTTTTATGACGAACGCCCCTTTGTTTTTAAAAGACAATCGTATGATTTAGGTTCTGGCGCCTATGGCGTGGGGGTTCGAGTCCCTTCACCCGCACCACTTCAACTTATTGATAACAAACAATACCCTTGCAAATAAGGCTGGAAGTCCGTTCAACGGTTACAGTTTTGGTTACAAACGGGTTTACCATGGCTGGCAAGATCAGGCATCTCATCAATCGATCCGGGCGGTATCACGCCCGCCTTGTTGTCCCTAAAGATCTTCGCGGTATTGTCGGCAAGACCGAGCTTCGCAGGGCACTAGGGGCAGACTACAGGCAGGCCCTCAAGCTCTTACCCGGGGCCGTGGCGCAGCTACAGCACCAGATCGCGCTGGCTGAGCGCGAAGAGTCGCAAGGAAGGCAGAAGCCAGCCCAAGCCCGGTATCCTCTGGCACCAGACCAAATCGCTCTCAGCCACTACCATCAGCGTTTGGCGTTCGACGACCTTCTGCGAAATGATTCACGATACGCTAACACCGGCATTGATGATCTTTACGTTTATCAACTGCGCCAAGCAGTAGCAGGCCGCTGTAGTGATGATGAGCTGCAGTCGGTCATCGGTGATCAGCTCGAAAGATTCAGGGCAGCTGGGAATATCGATGCGGTGCATGGCAGCGATGAATGGCGGGTGATCGCTCGGGCCTTGTGCAGCGCAGAGCTAGAAGCGCTGGCACGTGTCGCTGAGCGTGATGAAGGTGACTATACCGGCACACCGACTGCACCGATACTTAAGGACGCCACCCAGGCTGAAAAGGCCCCTGCGCCGGTCAGCCTGACCGGCCTCTGGGCCGATTATTTGAACAGTCGGATGCAGGCCGGTTTCATGCGCGACAAAGGGCAGCGACATCGCCCAGTGATCGACAACCTGCGCAAATTTCTTAAACACAACGACGCTGGTCGCGTCACGAAAAAAGACGTGCTGGCTTGGCGAGACCACTTAATGAAATCGCTATCGCCAAAGACTGTTAACGACATCTACCTCTCTGCTCTGAAATCAGTGCTGGCATGGGCTGTAGAAAATGACCGCCTGCCCGAGAATGTAGCGGCAACGGTGCGACAGCCTAAACCGCGCAAAGTGTATGGCCGTGAACGTGGATACACCGATGACGAGGCCAAGAAGGTATTGAAGGCGTCACGCACGTATCAATCGACACCGGACGAATTTGGACGTGTGCGTGAATCTACGAAAATGGCGAACGTAAAGCGGTGGGTGCCGATCATCTGTGCGTTTACCGGTGCGCGGGTTTCTGAAATTATTCAGTTGCGGAAAGAGGACGTAACCAAGGTAGGCGAACATTGGGTCGCGCGGATCACGCCGGACGCTGGCACTGTCAAATCCGGCGGCTATCGTGACGTGCCGCTGCATGCTCAGATAGTTGCAGAGGGTTTTGTCAGATTCATTGAAGATGCTGACGAAGGTCCACTGTTCCACAATGCGACCAAGCCCGAAAAGTTCAGAGGCGCGGCTGTAATCGTCTCGAATAAGCTGTCAGACTGGTTGCGCAAAGGCGGGCTGGTGCCTGATGGCATTCAACCCAACCACGCATGGCGGCACAGGCTCAAAACGCAGTGCCGCGAACTGGGTATCTCCGATCGTGTAGCCGACGCTATTCAAGGCCACGCTGGAAGGACCGCTGCCGACCACTATGGTGATGTGACGATCAAGACCAAGGCCGATGCCATCGCTCGACTGCCGGACTACAACATTAAAATGTAATAATATAACATTTAGTGGATTCACAGCGATTCAGCGGTGTGGTATATAGATACCACCCTGTATGGAATGCTGAATGTCCTTTATCGACCGCCTATTTCGCAAGCACGAATCCAAAGCCCTGAGCCTGACTGATCCAGAGGCTTTTGGCCTTTTTGGTGCAACGCCAACCGCTACCGGCATTCATGTCAGCGGCAACTCAGCCTTGCGTGTTCCAGCTGTTGCTTGCGCCGTGGCGCTCATCTCTGAGACCATTGGTGCGATGCCTGCCAAGGTCCATCTGACTGACACGAGAGAAGCGGCGAAGGGGCAGGGCGCTTATCGCCTCGTGCATGATGAAGCGAACGAGTGGACCTCTGCAGGCCAACTGCGCGAACACCTGACCATCGACGCACTTTTGACCGGAAATGGCTATGCGCAGGTTGTCAGGCTGACCGATGGCGCGCCCTTCGAATTGCACCGGATTGATCCCTCCAGTGTGCGCACAGACTATGAGCCGGACGGTGAACCCTTTTATATCGTTCAGACTGATCAGGGGCCACGTCGCTACAGTTACCGCGACATCCTGCATATCCAGCCTTTCGGCGGCGTCTCACCGATCACCCTTGGCCGTGAAGCCATCGCACTCAGCCTTGCCTTCGAACAGCACGTCGCCAGCCTTTTTGCCAATGGCGCGCGCCCCTCTGGCATCATTAAAAGCGAAAAGATGCTGGACGTAGAGGCCAAGAAGAAGATCGCGGCGTCTTGGTTCAACACTCACGCAGGGCGCAACGCCGGTGGCACCGCCATCTTGGACGAGGGCATGAGCTATGATCAGCTTTCCATGACCCTTGCCGACGCGCAGTTTGCGGAAAACCGGCTTGAGCAAATCCGCGAGATCGCCCGCGTCTTTCGGGTGCCGCCTACAATGCTGTTTGAGCTGACACGCGGCACATGGTCCAACACAGAAGAGATGGCGCGCCAGTTCTATGCGATCACGCTAAAGCCTTGGCTGGTGAGTTGGGCATGGGCATACGCCCGTGTCCTGTTCACGCCAGAAGAGCGCGCCGCGTTCTATATCGAATTTGTCACCGATGATCTGCTGACCACCAACGCAACGGCGCGTGCCGGTGCCTATGGTCAGTATCGCAGCATGGGCGCGATAACGGCAAACGAGGTGCGCAGCGGTTTGAACCTTGCGCCGCTTGCCGATGGCAACAGCCTTGCCAACCCCTACACCACGTCCGGCGCATCTGCCCCGGCCCCAGAGGCTGACGCATCATGATCTCGCACCGCGCATTCTTTGCCACCGCTGAACACGACTTCACACTGACCGACGATATGATCACCGAATTGGAGCGCCTGACCGAAACCGGCATCGGCGCTTTCTATCAGCGCGCGGTATCGATGCTGTTCAAATCTGACGAACTGGCGCACGTCATCCGGCTTGGATTGATCGGGGCAGGCATGCACCCGCAACAGGCGATGCAGCTTGTCGATACATATGCGCGCAATCGCCCAATGGCTGAGACATTCCCGCTCGCACTCGACATCCTTGACGCCCGTTGGAACGGCACGGCTGAACCGGCCATCGGGGACACCGCAGCATGACGACCCGTTTAGAATTCAAAGCTGATCTGACCGTCACGCCCGAAGGGCTGATCGAAGGCATTGCGTGGCCATTTGGCAGCGCTGATCGCGTCGGTGACGTGATTGAAAAGGGTGCTATCGCAGCACCTGTCACGCTGCCGATGCTGTTTGCACACGATCAGGGGCAGGTCATCGGCGTTTGGGACCAGATCGAAGAAACTGATGCTGGCCTGACTGTCAAAGGCCGTCTGCTGATCGACGATGTGGCGCGCGCCCGCGAAGTGCAGGCGATGATAAGCGCGAAAGCCGTGTCGGGCCTGTCCATCGGTTTTGTCACCACCAAGTCAACACCGCGCGCCAAGGGCCGCACGATCACCGCGCTGTCCCTGCATGAAATCTCTGTTGTCGCTGTGCCGTGCCATCCGGGCGCACAGATCACTTCCCTGAAATCGGACGGCACCGCAAAGCCTACTGAGGAACAAAACATGAATACCGAAACTATCGAAGATCCGATCAATCCATCTGCACCGGCCAACGCGCCCCAGATGGACACCAAAGCTTTCGACGAAATCAAATCCCGGCTGGATAAGATCGAAGCGAAAGCAAACCGCCCGCAAGGCGTTCACATCACTGGCCCGGTCACAGACCCCGAAACCAAGGCGTTTGGTAACTTCCTGCGCCGTGGTGTCGAACGGATCGCTCCAGAAGAAGTCAAAGCCCTGACCGTCGCAAATGACGCCAGCGCGGGCTATCTGGCACCGCAAGAGTTTGGCAGTGAACTGATCAAGCTGCTGACAGAGTTCAGCCCGATCCGGTCCTACGCGAAAGTCATTTCGATCAGCGCACCCTCTATCGTGTATCCGCGCCGTGTCACCGGCACCTCAGCAACGTGGGTTGCCGAGATCGCCAGCCGCACCGCATCCGGCATGACGTTTGAACAGGTGACAATGACACCGCACGAACTGGCCACGTTCACGGACGTGTCGAACGCGCTGCTTGAAGACAACGCCTATAATCTTGAAGGTGAGCTGCTGTCTGACTTCGCCGAGTCTTTCGCGAGGACAGAAGGGCTGGCCTTTGTCAAAGGCACCGGCGCTGGGCAGCCGTTCGGCATCATGGCCGCGTCTGGCATTGCCGAGCTGAAAACCGGCGTCGCGGCAAACTTCCCCGCGTCAAACCCTGCTGACGTGCTGATCGCGATGTATCACATGATCGCCACGACTTACGCGCAGTCCGGTGTCTGGATCATGAACCGCAACACGCTGGCCATCGTCCGGCAGTGGAAAGATGGCAATGGCCGCTATCTCGTGCTTGATCCGATCACCGCTGGCGCACCTTCGACGCTGCTTGGCCGTCCGGTGGTTGAAATGCCGGATATGGACGATGTCGGCGCGGACACTTACCCGATCCTGTTTGGCGACATGCAGGGCTACCGGATTATTGACCGCGTGGGCCTGACCACGTTGCGTGACCCCTACAGCCTTGCTGTGAATGGTCAGGTGCGTTTCCATGCCCGCAAGCGTGTCGGCGCAGACGTGACGCACCCTGATCGCTTCATCAAATTGAAGTGCGCGGCATAAGATGATGCAGCGGCACGCATCTGACATCGCTCTGGCCTACGGTGGCAACACCGTTTGGCTCAAACCGTCGCTGCGTGCCGCGACGCACCTTGAGGCATTGCACGGCGGGTTTCCCGCCCTGCTTTCGAAGCTGCATGAATTTGACACCGCGACGATCCGCGAGATTATTCGGTATGCAGCACCTGACCGTGCGGCGGCTCAGACAGTGCTTAACGCCCTGTCTGGCGCTTCCTTGCGCACGGTCCAGCAAGTCATGCTTGCACCAGCCTTCGCACTTCTCACAGCGCTGATGACCCCGGTATCTGACAAGATCACGGGCGAGGCCGCGAAGGCACCTGCAGCTAAGGCAGTCGCATGGGCTGATCTGTATGCAGACCTCTACAAACTGACGACAGGTTGGCTTGGCTGGACGCCGGACACAGCTTGGAACGCCACGCTGCCGGAAATCCTGAACGCCTTTGACGGTCACGTCGATCAGCTAAAGTCCATTCACGGCGGTGGAGATGACCAAGATGCCAACGCACCCACCATGAACAACGATCAGCGACAGGCGAACATTGACGCTGGCCTTGATCCTGATTTTGATCGCGCCGGGCTGCATGCCTTGAAGGCGAAGATGACATGAGCCGCCCGCCGCACCTTTGCACCTGTGGTGCCATCGTGGCGCATGGCGAGCGCTGTGCCTGCAGGGTTGCGGCCACCCGTGCGCGGAACAAGCGCCATGATACAAACAGGCCCAGCGCGCGCCAGCGTGGCTATACGCGCCAATGGGAAGTTGCCCGCAAGGAATGGCTACAGTTCAATCCTGTCTGCACACATCCCGGCTGCAATGCCTTGGCAACTGTGGTGGATCACATCACGCCGCACAAAGGCGACATGATGTTGTTCTGGGATAAACACAACTGGCAGAGCCTCTGCGCCCCTTGCCACAACCGACACAAACAACGGCTGGAGCGCACACTGTGAACTCAGATCAAGCCCTCTGGTGTGAAGTGCTATCCTTGGCGATCAGTGATGCCCTTACTGGCACATCGTCTGCCAGCAAGAGCCGCGCGACGCGCATTAACGAGATCGAGCGCAATCGCAAATACCTGACCATCCAGAACAGCGACTTTGACATGGTTTGCTCACTCGCCGGTGTAGATCCGGTCGCAACCCGTGAGCACTTGATCAGGCGCATTGCAAATGCACCAGCACCAGAACAGCTGATCAGCGTCAAACGCCGCGCACAGCGCCGCACAACCCGTATCCGGGAGCGCGCAAGCACCATGCGGGGGGTAGGCAAAAACATTGCGCAAGATCAGGGGACCGGCGGGGGGACACGCGCACAAGAGACCCCGAATATAACTTTTCAGGATAGAACCGCATGACCATCACATCGCTGCCCTTGCTGAAGGCACAGCTGAATCTCGACCATGACTTTGATGACGGTTTGCTGTCACACAAATTGGCCGTGGCCGAAGAATGGATTGGCAACTTTACCGGCACACCCTTCGCTGACCACGATCCTATCCCGGCATCACTGACTGAAGCTGCCCTGCAGCTTGCGGCGTATTGGTATGTCCAGCGCGAGAGTGCCAGCGACGTGCGGCTGAGCGCTGTGCCGTTCGGCGTCCTTAAGCTTATCAACCCCTACCGCGAAAGTGTGACCGGTCATGTCGCGGCTTAAGGGATCTGCCGCACTGGAAAAGCGCCTGCTGGCGATACCGCAAGAAGTATTGGCGGGCGTGCGTCCGGCACTTGTGAAGGGCGCAGAGGAAGTTGCCGCCAATATGCGGGCGCTCGTGCCGGTCGATGAGGGCGATCTAAAAGCGTCCATCGCCGTCACCGGCCCCGGTGAGACAACGCCGCCTTATGCCGTGGGCGGTGGATCAGTGACTGCCGCGCCTAATCAGGCGCTGGTGACAGTCGGCAACACGGATGTGCGCACCGGCCACATGCAGGAATTTGGCACCGTGAACCATGAGTCACAGCCATTCATGCGCCCCGGTTTCCGTATCGCCAAAGCCCGTGTCCTCAATCGGATCAATCGCGCAATCAGCGCAGCCATCAAGAAAGCCGGTGCGATATGATCGAACCTAGTCTCGCCTTACAAACCGCCGTGCGGGGCACGCTGCTTGCGCACCCGGCAGTGACTGACCTCGTGCAGCCTGAACGCATTCGGGCCGGATCGACGCGTCCTGACAAGTTTCCTTGCGTCGTCCTGTCCGGCGCATCGACGCAATACTTAGGTCGCGCATCGGGTGACCAGCACCTTGCACGGGTGAACGTCGATCTGAACATTTGGGCGATTGAAGACGGTCCAGACACTGCCAAGGCCATCGGGTTTGCCGTATCCCGTGCATTGATCGGCATGGCAGACGAGCAAGACGGGTTTAGCATCGACCAGCTAGACCAGCCGCGCCTGATCTGGTTGCGCGACCCACAGCCGGAGCTGGCGTTTACCCACGGCGTTCTTGAGATCGAAGCTGTGATCCGGTGGCGCGCATGATCAGGGCAGGGGCTTTGCGTGAGCGCATCACACTTGAAAGCAGGCTGGAAACGGTTCTGCCTTCGGGTGCGGTTCATCTGAGCTGGATACCAGAACAGATTTTGCGGGCTGAACTGGTGCAAGAAGGCGCAGAGACGTTCCTGACCGGCACTGAACGCACCGAAACACGCAACGTGTTTCGCATTTGGGTAGTGGACTGGATCAACGCGGATATGCGTGTGATCCATGTTAACCAGACCTATCGCATTGTGCGGATCGTGCCGCTGGATCGGTTGGCGCTTGAACTGCACTGCGTCAACGGGGTGAACGAACCATGAGCGCACACCTGCGCGGCGTGAAACCGCAAGCCAAGACCAGCAAGGACGCCCTGACCAAAGCGCCGCCAGTGCCAGAGTATTTCAGCACCTATGCCGCGGCTGAGTGGAAACGCATAATGCCGCGGTTGATCAAAGACCGGGTGCTGACCAAGGCTGATCTTGCAGGCGTGGAACACTACTGCATGATGATCGGTGTGGTGCGCGAGATCGAAACGAACCGCGCCATGAATGCCGCAAACATCGACGCAAAACTCTTCGGAGTGCAGAACCGGGCGGCGCAAACTGCGCGCCAGCTTGCGGCTGAGTATGGATTGTCACCGGTAAGCCGTACGCGTATTGGATGCGACTTCGACGAAAGTTCAGATGATGACAACCCGCTGGCAGTTTAGTTTGGTGCGCATGCTTTCAGAAGCCCGAAAGCTCTTGGCAGTAGCGGTAAGACATCTTGAACGCATCGATCTCTGCCGACTTATCTCGCAGATCTGCGTTCCGAAAAACTGCCATAATAGTAGTATACGTGTATGCTATTGTTTTAAAAGCTATATCAGTGTCGGGAATTTCCTCACCCACGAAATGCGAATAGTTGCTAGCGAACTGCTCGTAATTGAAAGGTATGTAGGCTCCAACATTATCGGATGCTTGTTGTGCAAGAAGTGCACACAAGCTCATGTCGTCATAGATAGACTTTCGATCTTCTTGAGCGAACGCGATAGAGCTGGAGATAAACAGCATACATACAGCAAAAATCGGTTTTCGCATTTAGACATTTCCTTGGCTTTGAATCTTGATGGAGATAGAGAAAATTTTCAGAAGTTGATAGGGGTAACCTGTTGGTAGCTTCTGTGTCATATCCAGCCTGGATTTACGACAACAGCCCGATAGCCGATCCGCTTGGATACGGCGAAAGAGCCGTTCAGTTTCTGCGCCGATTGCGGCATCCAAACAGCGACGCACCGGGCGGTGCCTTCCAGCTTGCACCGTGGCAAGAGCGGATCGTGCGGCGCATCTATGGCCCCAGGCACCCGGACGGGCGTAGGATTGTGCAAAACGTGTTCTTTCTGGTGCCACGCGGCAACCGCAAGACCAGCCTTGCCGCAGCGCTTGCGTTGCTGCACACCATCGGCCCCGAGCGGGTGCCAGCCGGTCAGGTGCTGTTTGCCGCTGCGGATCGTGATCAAGCTGGGATCGGCTTTCGTGAGGCCGCAAATATTGTGCGCATGGACAAGCGCCTGATCGCGGCAACGCGCATCTATGACGCCTTCAACAGCGCCAAGCAGATCGTATTCAACGCTGAGAACGTCACGCTGCGCGCCTTGTCATCTGATGGCGGTGCTGCGCATGGCCTGACACCCACATTCACGCTGATCGACGAAATCCACATCTGGAAAGGCCGCGACCTTTGGGAAGCCTTGCGCAGTGGTGCAGCCAAGGTGCGTGACAGCCTGACCGTGATCGCCACGACTGCCGGACGCGGTGCCGAGACCTTGGCATCAGAACAGTATAATTATGCCCGCCGCGTCGCGCTGGGCGAAATCGACAACCCGGCCTATCTGCCTATCCTGTTCCAAGCTGAACCTGACGATGATTGGCAGGATGAAACGGTATGGCATCGCGCCAACCCCGGTCTTGCACATGGCTTCCCGTCCATCGACGGCATGCGCGGCTTGGCGAAAGAGGCAGAGAACAAGCCCGCAGACCGGGCAGCGTTCCTGCAATTCAACTTGAACGTTTGGCAGGCCAATAGCCGCGACCCGTTGTTTGATATGACGACCTATGATGCTCGTGTGTTTGAACCGGACTTTGACGCGCTAGCAGACCTTCCCTGCTATCTTGGCGTTGATATGTCTCTCTCTGGTGACTTGACCGCGGTGGTCGCGGCTTGGCGTCATGATGATGACCAGATCACGGTTCACCCTTGGCTGTTTGTGCCCAGTGATGACCTCAAGGGCCGCGCTGATCGCGACGGGCTGCCCTATGAGGAATGGCGCGACGCTGGCCTGATCTTTGTGACACCCGGCCCAATCATCGACGCTGGGCTGATCGAAGACCAGATCAGGGAGATATGCGCGACCAATGACGTGCAGGAGATCGCCGTGGACCCGCACCTTGCTCGCCGCTTGATGCAAAGCCTGCATGATGACGGTCTGCCCGTGATCGAATACCGGCAGACCCCGCTGAACATGGGTGTGGCTGCCGGTGACCTCGAACGCACGGTGAACGGTGATCTGATCCGGCACGCTGATCATGCAGCGCTTCGCCAGCACTTCGACAGCGTGGTCGCATCACGCAATCCGACATCCGGGCTGATCCGCATGCACAAAGGCAAGAAGACTGACCGGATCGACGGGGCTATCGCCGCCGCGATGGCTGTGTCCCGAGCCTGCGCCGCTGAAACCAAGCTGAGCAAATACAACGCACCCGAAGCCGAAGGGCTTTTCATATTCTAAGGATACTACCCCATGTCTGACCTTCCCGGCCTTGTCGTCGATATAGAAGCCCGCATCGACAAACTCGAAAAAGGATTAAAGCGCGCCAACGCTGCGCAGAACCGCGCCAGCGACCAAATGGAGCGCCGTGCCCGCCAGAGTGCTGACAAGCTGCGCGACACCTACGGCAAGGCCGGTGACAGCATCCTTGCCACGTTCAAGCGCCTTGGCCCCGGCTTGGCCGGTGGTCTGGTGGGTGGCCTGACCGTAGGTGCTTTGTCTGGTTTGTCACAGAACCTTGGCCGGATCGTAAATGAGACAGCGCAGATCGGGGATGAGGCAAAACGGGCAGGGGTCAGCGTTCAGGCCTTGCAGGAATGGAAGTTTGTAGGCGCGCAGAACCGCATCGGCATTGATCAGATCGTTGACGGGTTGAAAGAGCTGAACCTGCGGGCTGACGAATTTGTCGTTACCGGGCAGGGCGCGGGAGCCGAAGCGTTTGCCCGCTTGGGGTATGGGGCTACTGAACTTAAGGCCAAACTGGCAGACCCTTCCAAACTGTTGCTTGAGATCATCGGGCGCATGGAAAGCATGGATGAGGCTGCGCGGATCAGGATCAGCGACGAATTGTTCGGTGGATCGGCTGGCGAGCGCTTTGCCGAGCTGGTCAGCCGTGGCGAGGCCAAGTTGCGCGATACCATCCGCGCCGCAAATGACGCCGGCGCGGTGCTGGACAGCGAACTGATCGAAAAGGCTGCTGAACTCGACCAACGCTTTGCAGCACTGCAGACACGCGCCGATGTGTTCATGAAATCGCTCGTGCTCGGTATTGCTAAGGCTATGCCTAAACTTGGAGAGGTGCGCAGTCATATCGACAACCTCTTCGATAATCCGCGGCAGGGCAGCGCGCTTTTGGGCGCGGGTATCTATGATGAGCTAAACCGTGATGCCCGCGCGGTAGAGACGCACCGCACAGAGATTGAGGCGCTGGCAAGTGCCTATGATGAAACCGGCTATATCGCTGAGCGCAATGCGACCCGTCTTGCCAAGGTCGCGACTGAGCTGCGCACCATGGGTCAGACCGATGCAGCGAACGCAATGGACCGGGTAGCGACCGAGATGCGCAAGTTGGTCAACGATCTAGCAAGCGGTGCCATCGGCGCGGATGAGTTTGAACAGCGGCTGGCGGAGACAACCGCAACAGCACAGGCGACACTTGCCGAAGTGAACGCCATCGACGGTGTTGATTTTGGTTATGTCATCGGGGGCCTTAGCCGCTTGGTGAAGGCACTTGCCACAGCGGCGGCGAACGCTCGTGCCCTGCGCGCGAGCCTGCCCGGTGCATTG
>TARA_R100000501_G_scaffold1202_1_pt1 | contig 61013 bp, 88 predicted proteins | sample TARA_R100000501 | Tara Oceans TARA_R100000501 (sample SAMEA2620120) | marine metagenome | biome: marine biome (ENVO:00000447); feature: mesopelagic zone (ENVO:00000213) & marine oxygen minimum zone (ENVO:01000065); material: "saline water (ENVO:00002010), including plankton... | reverse complement strand
GCACGATTGGATTCGAACCAACGACCCCCACCATGTCAAGGTGGTACGGTAACTCGCGCAAACCTACTAGGGGCGGCATTTTACACTGTTTTTAGCTACTGTCAAAAATGGCATTTTCGGCATAATAAAAACAATGGGTTATGTGTTGGTTTCGGACTCAATCAGCTTTTCGCTTTCGCCAATTAAATTAATTTATTAAAGGTGAAAACGATGGATACATTTGATTTGATTTTAGCTGTTTTAGGAATAGCCGCAGTTTTTGGTTTGGTTGGGGCTTCTTGGTTTTGGATCATGAAGAAAGACGTGCAGGATGTAGAGGAAGATTAAATATTTTGACAATGGATAGCTAGAGATCATATTTTGTGATCTCGTTCACACTTCTATGGAGGGAGTCCCGTGAAAGCTATCCTGTTTTTTTCTGTTTTATTTTTTTCCGCCTCTGCTAATTCTGCGCTATTTACAATACTTACTGGCGGTGCAGCCAGCCCTTTTGGTGGACACTATGATGGCTGCTCATCAGAATGTGTAATTGGCTACAAAGATCCAGCCGTCTTCCCTGATGCGGTTGATTTGGACAATCCAATCAACAATGAAAATTATTTTTCAGTTGGAACGGATTTAGTAGATCGGCAAATGACAAACGGCGCAAATATTTTAATTGAGCGACCAGTTAATATTGTTATTGAGTGGACAACCTTTAATATAACTGATGCAAGTTTATATTACGATGGCAAGTCTCTGGCACTCCCCGGCACTGGCTCCGGATTGTTTAGCTATTATTTATTTAACCAAGTATACACACCCTTCACATCCAGTTTCGCTATTGGTGGAAAAGCTTTATCTCTAGAATCTTTTGTTGAGCTAAGGTTTTATGAGGTTAGTGAAGTGCCTTTGCCTGCAACTTTGTTTTTGCTCGCTCCAGCATTATTTGGCTTTATGGGGTTAAGGCGAAAATTATCTTAATCTGGACGCCTGCATGCCTCTCGATAGTAGGCTACCTGAGCCTCTAATTTCACTATTCCATCCCTGAGGGCGTTATAAGTTGGTCGAGCAGAGGGATTAAGCTCGGGACGGGTTCTTTCACCCATGCTGGAATCGGTGCGGGTTTTGGGCAGTCTATCGCTATGGGCTGGACAACTGGCGTTGACGAGCAGGCGCTTATTGAGAGCATTAACAGCAGCATCAAGCCGCCTAGTTTTGTCTTCTGCATTGCGCATGATAGCGTATTGTTCAGTTTCAACAACTGAAAGCCTGGCCTGCTCTTTGTCGAGTTCATTTTGCAATTCCCGTTGTTTGGTTGCTGCGGTTACAGATATTTTTTGAAGTGTTTTTGACGTTTCCAAATTAGCTTTTGCAAGCTTTTCACCCATACGCCAACCCTGCACTCCAAACCCCGCACTAAAAGACACAAGTAAGACGGCGATTAAAAGGTATTTATTCATAAAGTCCAGCCAAACAAAGATTGTCACGCTCAGCTTGTCTTCGGTTATACAATCCTTGAACAAATACCTTGCCATTAACGGTTGTTACGTAAGACCAGTTTGGTTTGCCACCATAGGTCGTTGCCAACAGATTGCAGCCGATCGCGTAATCACCATCATTTATATGACTAACAGAATTACTTGAGCATGTTTTTGGATAGCCAAAATTCCACGCATGGCTTGATATGGCATCGAATACAGGCTGTGGCGGCTGATGCGTCAGACAAGAAAGCAATTTAAGCTGAACCTTTGTCACCGCTACACTCATAACGCGATCACACTTTTCTTTGGGCCAATATTCACCCACAATCACGGGCTCATCGGTTACGTGCTTTGTTATGCCATAGCAAGCAGTTGGTAATCCTTCTGCTAACTTATCGGCATACACCGTCATCCCATCCTGTCCACCTCCCTCCCATAATGCGAGAAAGGCAACAAGCACAGACGAGCCTAGCGTTAATCCGCCAACCTTCATTCTATTCATGCTTTACTCCAGGCGTAAAAAAGCCGCCCGAAGGCGGCTTGATTGAAGTTTAATTTAATATCTTTTATACCTATAAGCCATATGAATCCCAAGGTGCTGGCGATCCATTTATGCCAACGGCCACGGCAGCTATATGGACTCCTGGCGTATTATCCATGCCAAAACCAACAAAAGCGTTTGCTAACTCATTACTCGGAAGTGTCACGGAGTACACAGGTGTTTCTGGCCGTGACCCGTCATAAGCCCAATATCTTGTTGATATAATTCCTGCACCTGTTACAGTAGTTTCCACCCAATACCAGTTAGCATTAAAGTTGGTGGTACTGATGCCACCCGCGACCCCACTCCTTGTGAATACATCATCTACCACATATTGTATTTCAACATTATCAAACGTTGTTACTAATCCACCGGCAACCCACTCAGGTTCAGCGCCATCCTCTTGTATTCTGGGGCATGGTTTAGGTTGGTATGTTCTTGATGTTGTACTTCCGGTCCCTTTCATGAGTGCAGCAATAGTTACAGTTCCAGTTTGAGCGCCTATCTCGTCAATTATTAACGCCAAATTAACAGAGTTAAGGTTGCCCCCTATGAGCGCGATATTTCCAGTTACTCCAGACGGAAGGGTTGATTCAAATATTGAGTTGGTGACACTGTTCGGATTATTAGCAGCAGGTCTTAAAAATGGAACTGTTCCACCCACTTCGTAATCATCCACATTGTAAAGGAATTGTGTTACAGCATTAGTTGATATATTCACGCCATCAACTAGCGTGTTAAACGCTTCTAAGGTATAGCCAGTGGTTACACCAGCATCAATAACTAATGCTACATAATTATTAACTTGAGAAGGGTTATAAAGATTGTTACCCGTTATCACGCCGCCATCAAATGTAGCAGAGCTAAGTTTTAAGCACTCACTGTTAAAGTCAATATTATTAACGTTGTCAACAATCTCTAGTCCACGTTGCACTTGTGCTTGGCTATAATCTGCCAATCTATGCCCGATAACGCTATTGTCATCAATAACCGCTTTATAGCCTTGGTCTTCTGGATTCGCCCCAACAAACGCCGCCCATGAACCGCTATCATTCCCTAAATTCGCCACATCCTCTGTAACGTTTTTGGCAAACCTAACAGTTCCCGGAGCGCCGTAATAAACCAAGCAATGAAGTACGTTAGAATAGTTACCCCTTACAAGGAGTCCGTCAATAAATTCTCTCGGATTGGTGTTGTTTGTTATAGAGCAGTCCACACCAAAACGTCTATATTGCGACATAAAGTTGTCGCAAACAGATACGTTGTGCGAAGTATATCCTTCAATATTCTTTGCCAAGTTACTATTAACTGCAAAAGACGATCCTATGCCCTTGCCGAAGGTGTTATAACAAACGTGAGCATTATCAATTGCACCACTGATGTATGCATCATGGTCTTTAACATCGTCTTTTGAATCGGTTTCAAACTCACAAAAGATTATTCCAACACTCCAGTTCACGTTTTTCATGGAGAGGTATACGTTGTAACTGTGCTCTACCGATCCGCTTGATATACAATAGTTTTCAGAACCGCAATCAGAAACCGTTGCTGACGCCAATACAAAACCATCCACATCCCAAGATGTATAAGCTATCCTCGGTTGAAGCCTCCCGGCATCATTTAAGTACCAGATGTACCCTGTCTGAGGTGTTTCGGGAGGAATGGTTTCAATAGGCAAAAATACAGTTGTTCCAGATGGGTTTCCGGCACTGGTAAAGTCATTCCGATTATTCAGTAGCCCATCAAATTTACAACCCAAGAATGTCCAATGGCGGATAAATCCATCTGCCGAGCAAACTGCCGAGAAGGTTGTACCAGAGACGGCTCCTTTAAATTCTACGTTGTGATAGCAGTCTCTAAACGTACCCGATCCAGTAGAGCTTAACGACCTACCAACAACCGTGTTTTTAAACTCGCCATCGACAACCCCGTTTGCCATAAAGAATCTATGGTCAGCAGGCGCGTTAATTGAGCTACCAATACCAGCCGCTAAAACAATCTGATCTGTTCCGGGATTTGTTAATCTGAACCCACCTTTGTAGCCAACGATATAAGTTGACATTCTGGTTGATTGAAGCTCTCCACGGGTCCATTCGCCAGTCACATACCAGAAGTTGCCGGTTAACGTATTATCGGTAGGTGGTGCTGCCTTCGGTCCAGTTGAGAAAGTAACGCCCGTGTAGTCCGCTCCTAATGCTTCGGCCAACTCAATCTCGTCATCACTTATTTTAGCTGCAACTTCGTAACGACCGGCAGGGAAGCCGCCCTCATTCGCCCCTGTAAAATACATATAGTTGTAGTTGTAAACTGGGTTAATGTTTGCGGATGCAGCAGTGTGGTCGTAATCAGCGAATAAACCTGTACCGGTGACACGTTTAGTTGCATTTGTATAAGCAGCGGTTCCTGATACAACAAAGGCGCTTAAGCCATCATAGGCTGAATTTCCATTAACGGAATCCGCATACTTAACCGGGAAAGCGTTTTCAGTAACATTAAATGTTTTACTGAGACTGTTTACCCGGACAAATCCCTCACCATTTTGACCTTTTACTAAACAGGTAACTTTATAATTATCAATAGCGGGAACAATCGCGTGATAGTTACCCTCCTTAGTATCTGAAAACAGATCAAATGCCGCATCCGTTATAGGATGTAGCAAGCCAAAATAATCGGGTACAGGGTTATCTTCCGCATCTGTAATGATGAACCTGATATCGAGATCGTTAAACTCATTAATTTCGTTAGCAGTTAAAGTCCTGCCGCCTGATATAGAAATATCACCAGGACGTATTTTGCATATCAACTGCTTTGGAACGGCATCTGGCGTTTCAACAATTTCAAAATCATTGACAACAAGACCGGTTATATCAATGTGTTTATAACCAACGTAATTTAAACCTAGATCAGGCTCTACAGTTCCCTGCCCAACAACGCTCTCAACCGTAACTAAATCATCTGTATTTGATGCTGAAGACGTTCCGGCTGCATTGGTTGCGGTAAATGATAATCCAGCAGCAGTACTTTCTGCGTCAGGTGTGCCGGTTATTGATCCTGTTGATGCGTTAAGCGTTGCCCATGAGGGCAACGTTCCTGTAGCAGTCTCAAACGTATCTATCTCGCCTGCAAACACATACGCAATGCTGAAACTGAAAGGAACACCAATTGTGGCCTGTGGAAAATCAAGAGTTGCAATAACTGTAGGCGCTTCTAGTGCAGCCGCTTTATATACTGTGACCGTTCTAGTAGTAGGCGTAATCGTAAAGCCAGAAGGCACACCAATAATATCCAGCGTAACGCTCTGACCGTCTTCAACCGTAATGGTGTGAATATTGACGGTATAAACAGCCCCAACTTTCGACACAACACCCTTGCTTGCGCCTGTTACCACAAAGTTGCCAGTGGTCAAGCCTGGGTCAATATCAAACGTTGCCGTTAATTGCGTGGTTGAAACTGAGCCACTTGTGCCGTTTGCGGTTAGGGATTGGAAGGCTACGGCTGTTGGTTCGACAAAAACCATTGTGGTGCGTGAAAGCGGCGAGAAGCTGTAGCCACTCGGACTTGTCATGGTGATTGTTGCTTCGTTATTTCCTGCAGGCAGGCTAACGCTAGATATTGGTAAAACGCGAGTTGTTCCGGTTCCAGTCAATGTGCCTTTTACGGCAAAAGGAACGCCAAAATTATCAGCAGTTAATGGTCCGGGATCTTTGTTATATTCAAATACCAATTCTGATGTTGTAGCCATTATTCTTCCCCGCCGTTAGCTGTGACTGATAACCAAATGACCTCAATCGTTTCGTTGCCGGTGACGCGCACTATCGGCGAGTTGATTTCTACAACTGCGGTGCGACCGACGATTGAATTGGCAGATGATGGATTTGTGGTTGAGCTGAAGACTTTTCCGGTAAAGAAATCGCTTGTGCCGTCCTGATAATCAATCCGGAATGAATGTTCTGTATTCTTAGTGGCACCATCTACAGCAGCAGCTAAAATGGCTTGTCCGGCATCTAATATGTCCCGCCCAAGCTGCAGTGCTGTTTGCCCATAATTGATAAATCCTTTGTACTTCTGGGTTACACCCGTCTTTAATGGATTGTGCTCAACTACCTGTGCGCTTGGCCCGTATTCGGGGATGTCGGTTACCTCTGCTACCTCGGTGTAGTCCAGCGCCAAAAAACCAGCACCATCAAGCACTAAAGGCTCACCAACAGCTACGGAAAAAACAGTCCCGGTACTGGTTAAAACGCCCATGTGATTTCTCCTATTTGTGTCTGCATGAAAACTCCGGGCAATAAAAAACCCGCACTAGGCGGGTTTGTTTGGTGAGGTTTGTTGGCGGTTACAGCTGTATCTGATTTGCGTTTATAAATAAATCGTCAAACTGCTGTTGAGTCAGATTTAATCCGCCTTCACCAGCAAGTAGCTGCATTGTCGGGCTGTTTTTTTGCCATGTATTTGCTGCATATAAAGCCTGTTCAGCAATTATTTTTGTTGTGGGATCTGGAATAGCATCAACAAGAGCAATCACAGTGGGCCAATAGCCTGATATTTTTAGCTGCGCCGTTCCCTGCGCACGACTCACTTGAGTTATCGGCTCAGGATCGGGCGTAGGAATTTCATCCTGCCACCCAGAAGGCGTCTCATCCTCGGTCAATATTTCTTGTGATTCGACAGCTTTATCAACCAGTCGGTAAACTGTTCGCTTTTCTCCGCTATAGATGAATGGAGCGCCTTCGCGCACTGTAACGGGCTTACCGTCCAATTTAGCCGCAAGCAGCGACTGATACTGTGCATCGCTTATTTCAATGCCACCACTAATCACTGACTGGCTTATAGTGTCGTTTTTCATATACGGCATTATGCGATCCTCATGTAATAGGTTGCACCGATGTTTCGTGGCCTTGTTTCATCACCGCCAGTTGCGCCAGAATTAAGGGTTGCTGTAGAACCAACTACACGACCATTTCCAGCGCCAACATAATCAAGAATCCCCCCGATAGGGTGGGTATGCGAGGCAAACTGATCGTCCTCCTCCGTGCCGGATGATCCTGGCCGAATAAATTGACGAGACGTATTAAGTAGCTTGACCGTTTGCCCATTCATTGGGCTTGGTACATAATCTATTACTGCCGTAGCTACCACATCAGGAGCAGTGCCTGACACGCTCTCGCTGGTGAGCAATCCTTCGTTATATTCGCCAGATCCATCCTCGCCAGCTGTTAATTTTATAAATTTTGCAGTTCCTGAGTTTGATGGCTCGTCCACTCCAGTTAAGTGAGTCCATAAAGCAAAAGGCTCGCCTATGGCCCTCAACAAAAAAGCCTGCTGATTAACCTGCTCTAAAGTTGCTAAATCTGGCGCTTGCTCCGGGGTGACAATTCCGTTAAAACTCAGCGATACGGACCAGCTACTGAAGGTGCCACTACCCTGAACTACCTGAACATTAACTACCAGAGCACCCGTTGATGTACTGTATGAAAGTACATCGCCAATCATCCAGAGACTGCCATTTGTGGTGCTGGCAATCTTTACCGACATGCCGGTGAAATAGGATTTTCCGGTTTCAACCGTTAATGTTTTTTCAGCTACAGATATTGCAAGCGAGGTTGTTGATACACTATTAGTTGAAAGGCTATTTAATGCGGCAGCATAGGTATTTAATTCTTGCTGAAACTGTGGGAGCGCACCCAAAAAGTCGTCAGCTCTTGAATCAAAGTTATCGGGGCTAGCTGTGCTTGGTGGTGTGGGTAAGGCTGTTATTTCCATGCTTATATTTCCTCTAACTCTAAGTCAATAAGTGCGTGCTCTGGATGGCCTGCAGATATTCTGAATTTGCGATAAAAGCCAAGGATAAACAGAGCGTTGAAATATCCGTCTGTCGGATCATCAAGAGCGCTCCATACGGCAGGCACGGCGTTTAAATCACTGCGTACATCAATGAGTCTATTAATGAGGTTTTTATCTGTAAAAACGCGCTGTGATGTTTTTGGTATTGTGCGGCGAGGCACTAAAGTAGTGTCACCAAACTCATTGCGCTCGACGGTTGAGAAGTTCAACGCATCAGATTCAGCCCTTGCTTCGGTTGATCCCAAATAAACTCGATTGCCAATAACCAATCCGCCGCACTTCACATCGCCAGAGTTACGGCTTATTTCAACGTGAATAATGGCCTGGCTGAATGGGGGTAAATCTTCAAAAAAGCAGGCCTTTTGAAATACAAATGGTTTAAAGAAATAATCACTCCAGGTGACCACAGTTCTAACGAGAAGGTTTATTGTTTTGTCGTAAACTATTTCACTATCAACCTCCATCCAACACCTAACCTGCTCTGCTTGCAGGTTAAATAGCGCAACCGAACTGATACGAGTCATGGGGGTGATTTGAACATCAATTAATGAATCGTTGATCGTTTGCGTGTTTCGGATAAGCTCGAACATTTTCCAGCGGTTTATCTTGCCGATATAGTTCCAGTTCACAGGAGAGTCAACGTTGTCCTCCCACGGCTTATTGCCGGTATTGCCATCATTAACAGAGCGATAAATGTTGTTATAAAAAGTGCCGTCACCAGATATAACGATTACATATTCATCAGCGCTGTATGAGGTTGCGATATCCCACTCTGGATAATCATCCTCTGTCACGTTTGAGCCTGTTAGTCGTGCATTGGTTACAGCAACAGGAGGGATTACAATCATGCTGCTGACTCCGTTATTAATGAATTTCCGTCACGGGTGACACGCTCCAAAACGTCTGCGGTGGTTTTGGTGTTTCGGGCTATTTCGTTATTGCCGTATCTCAGCGCTGCAACTTCACTGCGCAATGCTGCTATCTCCTGAGCCATTGGGCGCATATCGATAAGTTGATCTTGATTAAATATCCGACTTGGCCCTGTTGCTTCAATCTCTGGGCCGTTTTCACCAACCATTCTCAGGCCGCCTGAGTGGTAACCGCCATTAGCAAAGCCCGGTATGCCGTTTTGATTAAGTGCAACCGCTCTGCGGAAATCAACAACATTGCTGAATCGGCTTGAATCTAATGAGCTTAAACTGTCAGCTAGTGCGTCTGCCTGCTCTCTGGTCTGCATAAATGCATCAACCAGCGATGGGAATACCGAGGCAAGGTTTAACCCTTCCTCTGTCATGAAATCAATTCCAGACGCTATCTGGATTAACCCTTGAACGCTGCTTGGCACTTCAAGGCCAAATTCTTCAAACAATGCACTGGTATTGGCGCGCATCTGTTTTAATTGTTCAGTCGGATTTAACAAACCAAAGACAGCACCAGAAACCGCGCTTTTTAACTCATTTATTCCAGCGGTGTAATCGGCAAAGCCTTCACGTAATGCGAATAGTTCATAGAATGAATCGATACCAGCTTGTGTAGTGGTATCTATAGCTTTTAAAGCTTCGTCATAAGCCGTTAGACTTGCAGGCAATGCTCCGCCATAAACGGATTCCATCGCCTCACGGATTTGCACAAGCTGCTGCCCTAGTGATTTACTACCATCAGCAGTTTGAGCAATATAGTTGACAAGCTCTCTTAATTGATCGCCTGCCGCGCCGGAAGCTAACGCAACCTGTGCAGCCTGGTTAACTGTTAACCCGAATCTTTCTGCAAGTTGCTCTTGCGCATTATTGAGATTGATTGACGCCTGAATCATTTTATTGATTGAGGCATTGTCTGTCATACCATTAAACAGTCTTTTAACCTGGCTAGGGATGTCACTTTTTTGTATGGCTTGAACTAGGTATGTTCCAACAATGCGGCCTAAAAACGCCTCTAAATTTTCCTGCCCGAATGCGTCTTTATCGCGCATAGTTCCAGTGTTAACGCCGCCACCGGAGAAGCCCCAGTAAGATGAGCCTCCATCACGCCCAGAATAGCGCGCAGTGGCATAGATATTTTTTTCTATATCAAAGCCTTTCTGCAGCGCATCAAGCGATGTGACAAACGCTGTCGTGGCGTTACGAATACCTCCCGTTATGCTTGGATCGTATTCACCCCATCCAGTCATATTGCGGGATGATATAACGCCATTATTTGAAGATGCTGATGCGATACCACCTACCCGGTCGGGCAAGTCGTCTCCGCCAAACAGACTGCCAACTACACTGCCAAGTGCGCCACCGATTGCCGCACCTATTGGACCGAAGAGGCTGCCAAGGTATGTTCCTGCCGCCGTAAACGCTGCCCCCTTCACATCACCCTGAACGGCTTGCAGTATTGCTCCGGCATAAGGGAGTGCTTTTGATATGGCAACGTTGTTTTCTATTAGGAAGTTACCAAGCGTTCCTCTGATGCCTTCAAAATTACCGCCGATGGAAACACCGAGCTTTGCTATACCTTCAACTACGGCATTGTTGCCTTTCATTAAGCCCTGCTGGATAGCGCCAACGATGGTATTTCCTGCCCCTGCAACACCACCTGTTCCGCCTGCCGCCGCACCACTTTGACCAGTGCCGCCACCACCGCCTGAAAAAGCCTGCTGAAACTGCATGACAATTGGCCGAGTAATGGCTGCATGTGCTAATTCAGCTAATAACCCCGTAAAGCTGCGTTTTAAGGTACTGCCAAAATCCTTGAACCCATCAAAAGCAGATGTCCACAGATTGGCGAACATGTCGTCCACGCGCTCAATGCCACGCTTCCACGCTGTTTCAAATTCTGTCGCAGTATCTTTGGTTTTTCTGCCAACATCATCAAGTGAGTCAGCCAGCTGCTCATTTAACCTTTCAGCGTCCTGCTTGCTGATTAAGCCTTTTTTGAGCAAGTCGTTTATTATCTTCTCTTGCTTGATCCATTCATTCGTTTGAGCAATTAAAGGATTTAATGACCCTTCAAGCTTTTCCACCGCCTCCATGTCAGCTATAAGGCTAGACATAAACTGATCGTCTGCTGCTGTTTTTAACGTGATACCGTTTGTTTTTAATGCTTCAGTCTGGTCATAAAGGCTTGCGGCAACTTCTCTTATCGATTGCGCGTATTGGTGGTTATCGCTGACACCAAGCTTTATTTGTTCGTTATAGATAAACTGCTCGCGCTCAGACATGGTGAGCATTTTGGTTTGAGTTTCTAAATCTGTTAGCAGTTCTTTATATTTTTCAGAAAGCTTTTGTGCAGCCTTCCCGTGATTTTCAGTTGATTCAGCGGCCTGCGTTTCTGCTTGTGCAATATTTTCAGTGACTAGAACAGTGCCACGTAATACAGATTCATATTCTGAAATCTGCGCCCGTAATTCTGCGATCCTTGCCGCATTGCCGCGTGACATTTGACCGCGACCAGAATTTCCGTCAAGAAGTGATTCTAATTCGGCGCGTGACGATACCAGCGCATCAGCAACAGCATCCAAATCGCCAGCATCTGCTTTTAAAAGTGCAAGCTCTGCCCTGGCAGTTGCTAATTGTTGCTGTAATGCAGATTCTTGTGCGCCCGCTGAACGTCCAAAGAAACGACTACTAGAAAGCCGTTCTTCAAGGCTCGCGATTTCTTCTTCAAGTGACGCAATGGTTTGTCCGCCAACCGCCTCAGTAATCTTGTTAATGAACTCGGTTAGCCATTGAGTTGAACTGCGTAATGCAGGTTCAAGCTTTTCTCCAAAGGTAATACTTAAGCCTTCAATAGCACTATCCAGCTCTAGGCCATCGCCTTTAAGCGTGTCCATTCTTATGGAGGCTTGCTCTGTAGCGGTTTCAGTGCCGCGTAACTGTGAGTTTAATTTTTCAACGTTACCAGCCTGGGTTAATAGTGCTGTACCGGCTGTAAAGGCTTCGTCACCGAATAGCTCCATTAATTCAGTGTTTGAAAGATTTCTTCTTTCAAGTTCAAGTAATGCGCCGGTTAAACCAACAACAGATGGCTGCAATTGGGCGTCTGCTGTCTTTTCAAGCCGTAACAGTACCTGGCGCAAGCCTGTGCCCGCATCAGCGCCTTGACGCCCTGCTATGGCTAAGCCTTGAATACCGGCAACCGTTTCAGCGAGATCAACACTTAATGCGTTGGCTGCTGGACCAGCATTTCTTAAGGCTTCTGTAACGGCTGGTATTTCAGCCGCACCGAATTTGGCAGATGCGGCCAGAATATTAATGACTTCATTCGATTTGGTAGCGTCAAGTTGAAACTGGTTTAATGCGCTACCCAAGGCTGATGCAGCATTAGGTAAGTCAATCCCAGCTGCCTCAGCCAAGGTAACAGCTTCTCTGGTAACCTGATTTAAAGCGTCAGCACTGCCAAGCAAGTCGGGCTTAGCTGAACCAATCAGTTTAAAGGCTTCAACAGCCTGAGAGGCGCTTAACGACGTGGTTCTCCCTATCTCCTGTGCCTGTTCACTGTAAAAGGCTAAGTCACGCCCTGCGGCTCCTGTAATAGCAGACAAATCAGCAATAGACTGTCCGAACTGAGATATGTCGCGACGCGCCTTGCTAACCAGTGCGCCTGCCGCTGCAACCGCCGCAATACCTGCTGCCGCACCCAAAGCTGCAACCTTTATGCGTGAATAGTCACGCACCATTGCTGTGGTTGATTGTTTTGTAGTGCGCTCAGCCGTTTGACCTTTACGGCTTAAATTGTCAAATTCACGGCCAGCTTTGGATAGATCGCTTGTGTCGGCTTTAAAGCCAATACTCACTAAATCAGTCATGCTCGCCGCCTTTTAGGTAATTTTTCCAAACACGTCTTTAATGCCTTTACTCAGCACTTCACGCCAAGACGTGATCTTGCTTTCATCCGCATAGGGAGCCGGATAGGTTTTCTGTTTTGATTTTTGCGACATCACGGCATATTCCCGCGACATCAATATGATTTGCTCGGACTCCCAGCCCGAAAGCGGTACACCTGATTGCTGGCAATAGCTTTGGACATCGCCCCAAGTAAATGGAGTAATCCCCATGCTGCCTTGATTGATTTGCCCCATACGGGAAAAGTGATGCGCCAGGTCTTCAGCGTTTTCGATTTCCGGCAACGCTTTGAATGGTGATTCATCTTCCAGCGTTTTTATTCGTGGCTCTGTATCTTTATCTTTCACTGACGGCGCTGTATGCAGCCATGCCAATTGCGCTGCATACAGTTTTAGTTTGTCCGTCAGCTCTTGATAAAATTTTCCTGCTCAGCAATGAAGTTGCCGACCTGAACACGAATATCTTTGAAGCTTTTATAAAGGTTCACAGCATTTTCAAAAGTGAACGGCATGGCATTACCTTCTTTGTCTGGAATATTCTCCCAGCCAACCGTTAATTTTGCGTAAAGCTCGCAAGCGTCCTGGATGGATTGCTCAATATCAATATCATCCTTTTTATTGCTCTTACGGCGAGCGCGGGCTTTAACCTGAACGTATTTGGTGTATTCGTCAGAATCAAGACCGAGCAAAGTGATCGTAAGTGGTTTTTTAGGGTTTTTAACGCCTTCATCAAGATAGGCTGGGACCCCAGAGCCGGGAACAGTTAAATGTAAAACTGCACCACTGTTAGCCTGAGAAACCGTGTCAAAAACTGATAAATTTAAAGCCATAATTATTCATCCTACATCCGAGATAATGAATTGCGCGGCAGCGCGGGCCGGATGAAAAAACCGCGTTTTCGATTGCGCCAATCTAGCCGCACAAACAGGTACAAAAAAACCCGCATAAGCGGGCCTGTGTCGTTTTCTTTGGTTATGCGATTATGGTGTTGGTAAAACCCGAACCACGATTGAATTGATTTCAACACTGGCCGTACTGCCTACCATTGAATTAGCTGAACCAGGGTTTGTGGTATAACTGAAAACCTTGCCAGTGAAGTAATCAATCGAACCGTCTTGATATTCGATACTGAAGGAATGCTCATCATTCTTGGTTGAACCCGTAACACCATCAGACAAAATAACCTGGCCAGCGTCAGCAACATCCTGTGCCAGCTGTAATGCTGTTGAGCCGTAGTTAATAAAGCCTTTGAATTTCTGAGTAACGCCGGTTTTAAGCGGGTTATGCTCAACGACCTGAACATTGGGGCCGTACTCTGGAATATCGGTAACCTCACCCACTTCAACAAACGTTAAAGCGCCGAAGCCTGCTGCATCGATGGTTGCTGGTTCGTCAGCGACTACCGATAAGATTGTGCCTGTGCTTGTTAAAACACTCATTGGTAAATCCTCTTAGTTGTGTACACAAAAATCATCCGGTTTTATCGGTAGAGCGGCGCGCTCTTATCTGATATGGAAAGCATCAAAACGTAACTCAATCATGATCCCGTACCACACGTCTTCGTCAGGCTTTGGCTTGACGGTTGACTCAAACGTGCGTAACTGGAAGCCGCTTTCGGTTATATCTTGATGTGAAATGTCTTGGCTGATTGCATCTGCTTTGGTCAGCGATGTGATAACGCCGCTACCTTTCGGTGCGAATAAATCAATCTGAGCAATGCCATTCATGCGGTCTTTGCCGTTGCCGTAAGTGAAAAACGACAGATCACCACTGAGTAGAGTTATGCGCGCCCAAAGTTCGTTATCAGGGGTTTCAAAACTACCATTTGGCACTTTAATCTTGCTGATTCCGGCTGCTGTGATGGCGTTTACCAGTAGCGTTGTCAGGATGTTGCGTTGCTGTAGGTTATTTGCCATAAATAAGACCAAATAATGAACTAACACTGCCAACACGTTTATAAATTGCTATACCAAAAAGAGTGGTCAGCTCAATATCACCAACGCGCTGATAAACCAAGCTGCCCCAAAGCATTTCTTTGTGCTCAGTATCACTAGCCATTACGGTTTGCCGAATTAAATGTAAGTGTCACTTGCGTTAGCTCGCCCACACCACTTGAAGCGGAAACGTTTAATTGGTCAGGTATCATGTGTCCATACTGATCAACCACAATCAAAACACCGTCCACCTCCATAATTGAAAGCCTTGTGTTGCTTTCTTTTGGAAATCTTGCGTTAGTCGGAAATGCTAAAGCCATTACAACCCCCTCACCTGAATAATCCAAACCGCATCGGCTGCATCTTTTTCAGCACGAACCACCTGACAATCAACACCATCGACATTAACTTTCAGGCCGTCTGTTTTTGGGTTTATCTCTGTGAAATTATTTACCAAGGCGAGCAGTTTAAAATCGCGTGACTGGATGGCTTGGCCATCAATTTGTCTTGCTTGATATTCTTCACGAACTGCATCTACCGTTTCAGTAGCGCCGCCGGTTTCTTGCTCTGTAATTGGATCAACAGCACCCGGCAAAGTAAATACACGCGGCAGGAAGAAATCAGAAAAGGTGGTTTTAATGTCCGCTGCTATACCTTGGAAATCAGCGCGTGTAACCATTTTCCAATCTCCAGATAATAAAAAACCCCAATTAAGGGGTTTCTAGTAAATTTGTTTTGTTTAGCTGTACCGCTTAACCGCTCTCGCCACAATGCCAGGAAAGTCCGGTGTGGATGTTTTAACCATGCCTAACGGTGCCTGCTCAGACCAGCCATTTTCTAGCGGCTCTGCATAAGGCTGGTTATTTACGAAATAAAACTCTGATCCTAACTTTAAGCCTGCCAATGCTGTTTCTAATTTGCCGGTTGAATCGCTACCGGATTTATTCTGAATATCTGGGACCGTATTATCCGGCGAACCATAACTAGAAAGCCATGAGTTACGAAACAAGCCATCCCTTACAGGAGACTTGGCAACTATTCTTGCACCTAGCGTTTGCAGTGCTTCTCCGGCGACTTTCTCCAAATCACCATTAGCACGTTTGGCAATGGCATCAATTTGAGCCTTTACTGATTTCACCAGCGTTTAACCGTTCCCATACCCTGTGCAAGCGTGTAAGGCTGCAATAACCTGTCAATCATGACTGTAGGGTATGTGCTTGTGCGTTCATAGCCCTCAGCATAGGTTCTGCTGGTCGATAGACTACCAACCGAATCAGACTTGCTTGAAACCGGGCCAGCACTGGTTAGCTCAGTCGGATTGACAAATAATCTGTTTTTTAACTGTAATAGTGCGGCCTCATAACAGGCCAGCTTGATTTTGTTATTAATCGACACTTCATTGGTAGGTAACTGCATGGCTTGATCGGCCTCTAATGCATCACCTTTGAACGTATAAAACGTGTCGATGTAGTTCACCGAAGCCACGACAATAGCCGCTTGCTGTGCAGTTTCATCAAAGGCAGATATATCCTCGCCCCTATCTGATGCAAACGCTTGAAATTCTTCTGCACTGATTAGTGCATTTGAGTTATCTAAGCCTGTGCCGTCTTCGACTGTGAACATTATGCGTTAGCCTTCCGACGCTTGCGTGCCAGTTGACTTAGATACGCCTTTACCGCTGCGCTTTGGGGTTGGGCGAACTTCATCTGTTGTGCTTTCATTTATTACCTTCCCGAATTAATAAATTCTTTTCTGCACGGTATTTGTTTTTTAATGACAAATAAGATTTTTCATCAACTGCATATCCTGGAATTAACCCATCCTTGTTTTTCTCTAAAGGCTTATCCGAAAGCTCTTTTTGATTAATGTATGCCTGAACGCCCGTAACCTTTTTCTCAGCATCCACCGATAAAGACTTTAATAATGCCGCTAATTCTGCATTTTTTAAGTTATCTGTAACCGCGTCAGGTTTAATTGACTTGATTTTAGCTGTCAGCTCTTTATTTGAAGCCATGATTTTCACCTCTAAAGAAAAGCCCGCACATGGCGGGCTTTCAATTAACGCCTATGGTTAGTTAGTGATTAAAAACGCCATTGGGATATTTTTGCGTTCAATAACCCGATCCCAACGAGCAGCACCAGCCAATTCAGCCAAAGTAAAGCTGACGCTTGCAGGCGTACCAGTGTTTTGAAAGCCAAATGGATGCAATACCCAAGTATTACGGATCCATAAAGTTTCAATACCACCGCCTTCACCTTGAGCCGCTTCACGCTCAACTTCAACGGGAACATCGGGAGAGCCAACACCATAACCAAATGCACCAGCACCAAAGATAACGCTAGTGTATTTAAAGCCACTGGTTGTGCCTGCTGTAACGGTCATGCCGTCATCAACAACAACAACACGCAAGCCCATGTAGGTTGGGATGGTCAAATTACCCTGACTGTCTGGCATATAAACGATGTCATCGTTTTTAACCATCTGCTCCATAACGGCAGAGTGAACAGCCATGGTGCTAAGTGCTGCTGATGCGTCACCCATTGTGTAAACCGCTTCTGTAAATACGTCACGGTTAAAACGGGTATCTGCTGTTACTGAGCCAGTTGCTTCAGCGGCGACACTAACGACCATATCACCTGAATCATTTGCTACGTTGTCAGCCAGTACACCGTTAGCAGATGCAATCAAACGGCGCTGCCATTGACGCTGGAAATAGGTGTCAGTGCGCGAACGAATGTGATCCATTGCTTTTGGACCCATAGCAATTTCACTTGCCAGGTCTGACTTTGACCAGCCTTGGTTAACAAACGCTTTGCGGGCAATTTGTTCACCTTGAACCACTTTTTGTGGGGTAGCCACATCAGATGGATCGTCAGTTGAGTAATTAACCTCAACAGTGCCGTCCAAGTCTTTCCAGAATGGCAGCTCTGCTGTTTTACCTGGAGCTGATGCGATCTCATCCAGTAATGAATTACGAGTAACCACGCCACTTTGGAAAAAGACCGTTTTTTCAGGTCCATTTACCGCAGGCAGGTCGCGAAATACGGTGACATCAATAATGTCGGAGAGTTGTACAGTAGCCATTAGTTATTTCCTCTTAGCTGTTTGAATAATGTTGTGACTTCAAACGCTGATACTCTGCCGGATCTTCTTTTCGAAGTGCGGACAGCTCTGCGCCGGTCATTTCGTTGAATTTACGATTGACAGCACTGCCGCCGTTTTGTGAACCATTAGCGTTACCACTACCATGAGTAGTTTGTTCGCCTTTTATTAACCGTTTCAGCCTTGCCTGCTTTTTGAGTTCAGCAATGTAGCCGTTGCGGTCAACACTTAAGGCACTGCCTTTTGTGTCGTAATAAATTTCTTTCCCTGTATCGGGGTCAATCTTGATTTGTGAGCGGATTAAATCTGCAATTGCATATCCGGCATCTTCATCAACACCTAAAGCCAAGCCGATTTTGTCGGCAATGCTTGAAGCGTCTTTTTCTGCCTGTTCGCCTTTAATCTCTGAGCGCGCCGAATCATAAGCTTCTTGACGTACCCGCTTTTCAAGGTCTGCCATTTGCTGTTGATAGCGCTCTTCAATGGCTTTTACATCACCCTTGCTGCGGGCTTCTTCCAGGGCATCAGCACGCGCTTTTTCTATCGCTGACGCTTGGGTTTTTTCAAACTCGGAAAGGCGTTGATTGGTTTCTTTTAACTTGCTATCCAGATTGTCTGCGGTTTGCTTTACCTTGAGCATTCCAGCGTGCTTCCACACATCACCGACTTGCTCGTAATCAGCTTTCAGAAAATCCGGCACTTGTTCAAATTGTTCTTTTGTTAGTTCTGACATTGGCACTGCCTCTGCTTAGTTAAACGGTCACAGACCGTCGTTATTGCCGATTAACGGCCCTTGGTTTTCCATTTCTTGCATCATTGAGTCCACGTCCGAAATCAGCCATCCACCGTTTTCAAGTTGGCGGTGCAGTTCTGGTTGGCTTATATCGCCATTCATTTTCAATTCGATAAGCGTGCGAACTTCGTCAGTCGTTAAGCGTGGTGATGCAAAGTCGCGTGGTAGATCGAGTGTGATTTGATCTAGTGAGCTTTCAACGGCTTCTGGTTGCCATACACCCTCAAACATGGCGCAGTAGCTAATAGCCCGCTTCCAGGAGTTCTCGGAATTATCTGCAACGGTTTCAAGTAGTGCGTTTTGGTCTGCTGCTGCAATCTCAGCTTCGGTAGCCGTCATTGCGCCTGCTTTGTCGCTTGTGCCGCCAAGCATTCTTATGCGCTTATCGCTTTCGGTGAAATACCAATGGAAATCATCCATATTGGCTTCGGCTGATAGCACTCCCACTTCAACGCTGTTCGGGTAATTATTGACGCCATAGCCACCTGTTACCTGGTAGTCACGTCCGTTAATTTCTTTGAATATGTCTTTATCAATCGTCTTCCAACCTTTGGTAAATTTGGTTGGAACTAAGCTGCGCTGAGTCTCTTTGTAAACAGCCGAAACACGATAGCGGTGCAATGTTGCATCGCAGATAGGATGCAAAAACCCCATGCCACGAGAAAATATGCCGTGACTCATTTCCTCATCAGCCACAATCGAAACGGGTAGCCACTTAAGAGGTGAGCCGTTAACCGTCACATAAGAGCGTTCGCCCTCTTGCTTTCCGTCAGTGCCATAAACTATTTTTTGCTGGTAATAATCCCCGTTTTCATCCAATGCCAGCACTAAAAATGATTCAACATTCTGGTGCATGAAGCTGTCTTGATTAAACTCTGTGCCACGCTCTAACAGCATGATGAACCGTAACTGCATCGCACCGTTAATTCGGTCAAAGTGCCAGTTAACGACATTCTCGCGGGTATATTGCTTAATACTTGACCGTGGGTTTTGAGCCTCTAAGTCAGCAATACTGATGGCGTTTAAATCAACATCAGATAAGCCCTGATAATCAGCAACCAGCACATGCCATTTCATTGAAAGCACATTACTGGCTGCAAACTCAACTGCGCCTTTGAGTGACATTCCATCACCATCGACGTTTTGCTCTAAATAGCTAATGCGATCAGGCAATTCAACTGTTGTATTACCAATACGCATCTTGCCAAGCAGTGTCCGGCGCGTTTGCTCTGGATAGGGCTCAAACTCAGCACCGGCAATATATTCCTTGTAGCGAAGTTTCTGCTCATTAGATTCGGTATCAATCTGTGACGGATGAGGTAAGTAACGATAGCCTTTACGCTTAATCTCTGGGCTACCTTCCAGGCAATCACGCACCTTGGTTAGCTCATTAATACCCACGGTGTAATCAGGATGTACTTCCTCACTGATGGTTGCCGCTTCTGTTGTTGCCATTATCTAAAGCCCAAGCCGTTTGAATATTTCACTGTCTCTTGCCTTTAGTTCGTTAATCGTGAGTCTTCGTCCAGACATATCAATAAAGTCATTAAAATCGTATTCACCGCTACGCAATAGCTTGGCTCTAGTTGGCCCAAGTGCGTCATCCTGAAACCAGGCAGGTTGCGATCTCATCCAACTGTCTTGTGATGTGGACGCTCTGACTTGCCCTGCTTTGAATATGTCGCTGTCCTTACGTCCTCGGTATTTCACCCTGGACGCTTTGGTTAAATTCTTGGGCGGGCTTTCTTCGTTAGCACGTCTGCGCTGTGCATCTCTGATGCGTTGTTCACGCACTTCAAAGGCTTCTTTAGCATCTGTGCCAGGTTGCCCGCCTATCGCCGCTCTAGTGCCTTCCAGCTTTTCTGCTGATGGCAGATATAGGTGTGAAGAACGGCAATTAAAATGTCTAGGCACTTCAACGATATTGGGTGAGCCTTTAGGCCAACGCTTACCGTTTAATGCCCTACAACCTAATGTCGTGCGGTTATCGAATACGGCAGAGAACACCACATCCATTTCAACACTTGGGTTAGCCTCTGCCATTGCTGCTCTTGCTTGGTTAGCAAAGTGCTGGTAGCCGGTTCTGGTTAATGTTTCGGTTTCGCGTAATAAAATCCCGTTAACCGATTGACGGACATCCCGAATGATTTCACTTACGGGCAACTGCCTGCTGTAACCTCGACGAACAATGCCTAAAACCTGTCTCAACCGTGATTGCAAATTAGCGTCAACAAAATCAGTCCAAACGCCTGTATTAACTCGTTCACCACTGGTTATGCTCATGGTGGCCGCATCAACAAATGTGCGCACCTGCTTAACCGATGGAACCGAAAGCGACTGCTCCGTGCTATTACTTATAAAGCCTGCTTGAAAGTCAGCTTCATACTCGGCCAGTGACCTCATTTCAGCCGTTAATTCAGGCCATCCCGATTCTGCAATGATGGCTTTGTTAATCTGCTCGACTAATCGCTTAAGCTGTAAGGGTGTTCTGATATTGCCTTCTGCAATTAACTGTCTGACCCGGCTATATGTGCGACTTAATGCTGGCGTCATAATGGCATTAATGTTTTCTGATGCCAGTCTTGCTAAATACGTTTCGTGGCGTAGATATTCATCAATGTTGATTGGCATATCTACCCCGTTCGTGGTGCGGCTGATGGTCTTTGTAAAGGGAAGCGTTGGTGTATGAAATAGCCTGCCGCATCATTGTGATCGTCAATTGCCGGATGAACGTTGAATTTCTCCGGTTCGTTTTTATCGTTGTAGCCTTGGGTTTCCAGTGCATGTGTTAGCTCTGGACATTTATCGGTGTTTATTGCAATTCGGTTATGTGAAAACAAAGCGTTCATGGCATTAACACGGTCACGGACAAAAGGGTTTTTATCCGGCGCGTCAACGGCATAACCAGCGTTTTCAATAATCTCAATATCCGTTGCAGATGCGTTGGTGCTGTTATTGCCGCCGCTACTATCTGGATAAACCGTTAAGTTGTGACCTCTATAACGTTCCAGGTTGTTTACAAAATCATGTGTGTCGTGACTAATGAACTCATCAACAGCAATTGGTTTGTTACCCTCAATCACCCAAACATTTGCACATGTGCCGCCTATGTTGAAATCAAGTCCGATGTGTAATCTGTCACCCTCTCTGATTTCTCTATCAGAGTGATGTGTTTTCCGGTTGAAGAAGTGATAAACCTTGTTTTTAGTGAAGCTAACCCAGCCACCATAGATAAAGGCATCTGCCATTATCGGATCGTAGTTCTTACGAATTTGCTCTACATATCCTTTAGGAAGGAACTTGTTGCTGTCCGTTCCTGCTTTTATGTAGTGATAGCCCTCACCGATATTCTCGCCGTAACCCCATTTCTCAAAACAGAATCCGCCGGTTCCTTGGTCTGTCGTGCTGGCAACCGCTAATGTATTGCCGCATGCATGAACTGTTTTTTCACGGACGCGCTCTGTAATTTTTCGCCATGCATGTTCTGCATCGTCTTTTTTGAGTGTGTCTAATTCATCTACGCCACCATGAGCAATTTCATACGAAACAATCGCATCAGGGTCGTGATAGGTGTCGAGGTAATAAATACCGTTATTTAATGCCGGTATGGTTATCGTTAAATCTGATTTGTTTAACGTGTACTCATAACCTAACTGCTTGAGGTAAGCCTGAACACCACTTAAACCTCTACGCTTTGCCAGTTTGTATGATGGAAAGTAATGCCCGACACTAATGCCAGGGTCTTGCTCCATCAATGTAACAAGTCGCTTTATTAACCCCTCAGATTTCCCTGAACCAAAACCACCGAACATGGCTGGATGTGGGTGCATTGAGTTAATCAGTAGCTCTTGAGGCCGTGTTATCTCTATTCGGTCACTCAACGACATGGAAAACTCGCGTGATCGTTTTCTCGCCGTTGTTTTGCGTGTTCTGTTGCACTTGCGTTGGTTTGGCGTGACGGTCATTTAACTTAGTCATGACGCTAAGCCTGTCGACACCTTCAACCACTGCTTTAAAGTCTGAACCTGAGTCAGATACAGTTAATAATTCTTTTGCCTTTCCTATTGCTTGTGAGGTAAATCCTTCAATGTCTCTGAGCAACTGGATTTTAAACTGAACAGAGTGTTCAACTGCGTTCAGTTCTTCGGGCGTTAATTCTGCACTCTCTTGAATTACTTCAACTTTTTTCTGAACAAGGCGTTCAGTTTTCTTTTCAACGCCTTTGGTTGCAGTGTTAACGGTTCCTAATGAAATTCTGTATTTTTTGGCTAACTCTCTCTGGCTATATGAACCTGTATGAAAGTCAGCTAACAAGGCCGCCTTATCATACTTGCTTGCCATCTGTATAGCCCCTCACTGAGTTTGGTCACTGACCTTTTTAGGCTGGTTTATAAATTAAATTCTTGCTCTGTTTTCCGGGGCTTTTTATGCCCCGCCTTACAGGTATCAAACATCAGATCGAATACTTGGTCTGGGTTAAGCTCTGCTGGTATTTTGTGGTAGACCAGATAGGCTATTCCCAGGAGGTTGTGATAACCCTCATCATCTTTGTATATTTTCTGAGTTGTGGCTTTGAAGGCTTCCCAGTCATCGCCGCTTTGTCGAACTTCCTGTACTCGGCTTGCGACACCCGCCTGATAAATGCATTGATCTTGAATTTGCTGCTGGCTTAATGCCACCGCGAAAAGTAATTCGATCATGCTGCCCTCCTTTGAGGGTTATGTATTAGAGCCTGTCGTCTATTTCATTCGGATATGGATGGTTGTTTGCTTTGTTACGAGCCATTTCTGCTTCAATACGCATCTGTTCAAGCTTTAATGTTTTGCTTTTGAAGTACCACGTCATAAGTGACTGCGTTAAGAAGCCTGCTGCAGCAAAGAAGATACCCGCCAGGATAGCTACGACTGTCCACTCTTCCGGACTAAGCCAGCCCAAGAACAGTAACCCGGCACTTGCCCCGTAGTTTGTCTTTGCGCCTACGGTGGCGGCTGTCTCAGCCAAGTGATGGGTTATGCCAGTCATTAGTTAATCCTGAATCTCCGAACGTTGGGCAATAAAAAACCCCGACACATTTCTGTATTGGGGTTTGGTTTGTATCTATTTGTGGGTAATTGAGTGAGTAAAAGGCTTCCCACGCCTACCAAGCCACTTATATACAGTCAAACGCACGGGCTAGTCTCATTAGCGCCTTTTAAGGGTTACTGGTAGGTTAGCGCTTTATATTTTTGCAGGGAGCAAGCGCCGGTTGGTAACTCTCCTGCAATACTGCTTACATTACAGTACCAACTGTCTCGCCAAAGAAACGACTGGATTAACCTGTCTTCTCAATTGGTACTGTGATGTAATCTTTTTTCCGGTTACTTAACCGAAGTATGGCTTATTAAACCATGTTTATTCCTGCCTATAGTGCCTTTTTCTGTGCTGTTTTTGGGGTTTTATTGGGGTTAGTTAAGTAAATAGTAAACTCGGTGACGTAAAGTGCTTAATTTACGGTAATACTCCGACCTGCTTATATCGTGAACCTGCTCTATGTACGCCAGCCATAGTTCATTTTTTGGCTTTTCAGTGATAACTGTTTCACCATCACCAAGAACCAGTCGATTTGGACGATGGCCTACACGGTTATGCTTAAAGCCACTATCTCTGAGTTTATTCATCCAGGCGCTTTGTCCAATATAGTGCAGCATGGTCAACTTCATTCTTGTTGGCTTCTGCTGTGGATTTCTGCCTCGCTCAGGTTTAAGCCAATGGCCTTTACGCCTCACTCCACTCTTCCACCAGTTACGCTCTATGTAATGCAGTTTCCCAACCTTGTGCATCATTTCCTCGTCTTTTGACAGCGATATCATATAACCCATTACAAGCTCTTCTTCACCGCTTATTGGTTCCTGGTATCCGCTATAACCAATCACCATCTTTTGCTCCGGGCTTATGTGGTTATATCCTAAATCGTCACCGTCATGTAATACGTTTCTAGCCCATTCTTCTAGCGCTCTGTCTGCTACCGCCGTAATTGTTCGCTCTGAGATCCGATTTGTAGTTTTCGATGGCATATTCAATATCCTTTAGCAGTAACAGGTAAGGCGGTAGCGTTTTTGATGTAACTCGCTTTATGTGCAGTTCTTTAATGTGGGATGATTCTGGTGTGTCTCGCACAATCCGAATACCTTCACCTTGGAAGTAAAGTTGATGAGCGCCATGCCTCTTAACCTTACTCTCTAAGGTCTGATAATCCCGTGGCGTGAATAGGTCCATCACTTTTATATCAATCAATACCTCAGCCATTTGACACCCCTTTATGGATATCCATCTTCTCCTGATGCAGCTGCATTTCCTCACCAACCGATCCAGCTTCTTCGTAATGCCTATCTGTTTTAGTGCTGTTGCTGGTTAAGATGCAGATGGGCTTGCCGAATATGCGATCCCATTCTGATTGCACCACTTCGTCATCGGCTTGCTGTGGTCTTCTGGTTGAGCCTTTGCCTGTCATCGTGAAAGCTCCTGTCTCAATCTGCGTCTACGGCCTTTTTGTGATAACCGGTTAAATGTTGGAGGTTTTGAGTATTTGTTATGGACTGGCATACGCTTCATCCAAGACAAATCCATTTCGGCCAGTGATAACCCGATTTGTAATGCGTAGATATTTTTCATCTAAAATGCCTCCCTAAATGTTCTTCGTTAGAATCACAAAGCTCGCACAATTCAGTGCCTCCAGTGATTACCTGTCTGCTTGCTGGAATACGATTACCGCAGTCGACGCAATCAAGTGATGTTGGCTTTTTCCTGGCTGGTTGCTTCTCTTGGCGGTCACTGGTTTTGTCTGCATCATCAGCCATATCGAAAACTCAAAGAATCAAGCTTCTGATGCGCCCAATTCTTTCTCTAGCCGCAGTTATCTTCTGCGTAATATCGTCTTGGGCACTATCCATAAACTGGACCAAGGAGGGCGGTGGAGAGTCATCACGTTCGCCATCAAACTCACCGGTATGGGTAATATCCTCAAGCACCCGATCTAAATCTCTGATAATTAAATTAATATCTTCGATTGCCCTGTAAATACCAACATGCTTGTATTCCCTTTCTTTTTGAATGCTTGCACCAGCGCCTGAAACGGCTTTCGCGGCAAGATGTAAAGCTCCAGCGTCTAATTTTTTATCCATTGCTATTCTCCAGTTGATTTAATTTCATCTAATATTTGCTCTAAGCTATGAACAATGGCGTAATGACCTTTCCACTCCGCCGCTAACTTGATTTGGCTGTCTTTGATTGCACCGGCTTTGAAGCCGCCTGATTTTTTAACTGCTTTGTCAGGATTTTTTATCTCAAAAAGATATGTAACCCCGTTGTGTCCAACCAAAATATCGTCATGCCCAGTCAGTACGCTGTAACCCATTTTCCTTAAGTCGCTGACTATGGATTTTTGATTATCATCAACTCTTGCAGCCCTTCTAAACTTACTCATTGGCAGCCCTCAAAGCTTTAATTCCATATGTTTCTGTCTGCCTGTGGCAGCCGATGCAGAGAGTCCTGCCGTTGTCGATATTTAAACGAAGCTCTGGGTGTGTACTAAACGGCTTGATATGGTCTGCATTTAGTTTTCCGCCAACCTGACCACATATTTGGCACTGATAGCCGTCGCGCTCAAATACTGCAACACGCCAGCTCTTGTATTCGAAGGAGCCTCTAATAATCATGGCATCAGTAGTTTTTCCGCCTTGCCATCTGTGAGATTTAGCGCCTTTCTGCCGTTTAGCTAATTGCTTGCTTCTGCAGAAGTCAGAGCAAGTTCTTCTTGCGTTGCCTGCATATTGACGCTCAAAATCACTGCCACAAATAGAGCACTTTGCCTTCTTCTGCATGGGTGGCTTGCCGTTTACATGCCCAATATGATCATCGCAATAAGTCCTCTTATGAATATCGCGGAAAACCTTACTACAGGTCTTGCAAGTGTTTTTCCGTCCGAGTTTAGGTCTGGGCTGCTGGGTTGAATTTGAAATTGCTGCGGCAATAGGCGCAATCACTTTAAGCCTTTCAATGTTATCCGGCCTTGAGCCAAGGCAACTTCTGCTGCAGTATTTTGATTTAGCATTAACCGGCTTGAACTTTTCGCCACAAGTTGGGCAAACCCTCAACTCATCCATAACGCCTTTATAGTTTATGTTGCCGCTGCCAGACATTCTTTCGGAGTGAGCTTGATTTTGGCATTCTGTAGAACAATACTTAGGTGGCCTTGATGGTCTGTTGCAATGAAAAAAATCATTACTGCAGTATTTACAACAAGCCACCTTCTGCAGACCTGATCGGAAGGCTTGGTTTTCGTCCACTCTCGCGGCTTGACGGTATTTACCCATCAACCAACTCCTTAAACCTTCCGTCAAAAAACTCGTTTTCAGGCCGAATCCACAAACTGCCGTTATCAACACTTTGATAAACACAAGCTCTAGTTAGGTCGACCTCCATTACAGCAATCATCAGCAATTCATATTTACCACCTGATTTTTGATGTAAAAAATATCTTCTGTTTTTTATTGGCTGCTTCATTTACGCTTCCTCATCTCAAACTCATTAACCACAATTCGTTTAACCCAATTCTTTAAATGCTCTGGCACTTCGTCTAGCAGTTTTTGGCGTTCTTTTTTGGTCTGTGCGGCCAGTACTTTTTCAGCGTAATAAGCCGCACAGAGACCGTTAATCATTTAGTTAAAATGTTGCTGGCTGAGCTACTGAGCGAACCAAACACATGTAACCTTTCTGCAAATCGGTTCTACCTTCTGCCAGCCAGCGCGATGGGTTCGTTGTAACTGTGTGAGGGTTGTCCACGGTTTCCCGCTGGGAGTTAATATGTTGATCAATTTTATGGATAAGTAGTCGCACTTCTTCTGCATGAGCCTTAATCTCATTCATCAAATCAATTTCTTCCTGACTTAAGTCGCGGTAGCCGCTAATTTTCGTGTGTTGATCTTTCATAACCACATACTCCAACCAAAGACTCGGCATAGTCTCCGGCGCTCTATAAAGATATTCAGACAATGCCGTACCTGTTTGTTGTTCGGGCATTCACTTAACGCCCTTTCCTGCTCTGCCCTGCTTTGCATCGCAAAAATAGCCTTGGCAATCTCTGCTGGTGCTTGGTCATGCAACCTTCAAAACCCCTTCGTTAAATCGTCTGATATTCGTTAGCATGATGAAGTGGAGGAACATTTCTGAACGCTCAGCCTTGTTGTGATAGATGTTTACGCCTTCACTGAACAGTTGATCGCACACGTAACAAAACTCTGCTGTTGCCATGTCACTGCATTTCTGACCTCTACCCTTTCCGTACCAGTGCTGCATTTCACCGTTGTAATGGCATGAGTAAGCGTCAGGTGAGCCGCATCTGATGCAGGTTGTGCCTTTGGATTTTTGCGTTAACTTGCTCATAAATCACCCCATTGAGTAGCCATTGCATTTGCTATCCCCGGAAAGAATCTTGCCCGCTCTTTGCCTCTATCCTTACTTGGTGACATATAAAAAACCCGCTCCCGCTCATGTTTTGGCAATGTCATCATGTGTTCGTAAACATCATCTGTTCCGGTTAATCGTGGCAACCCCTTTAATGCAAATCCTGTTTTTTTCTGCTCTGGATGCCCAAACTCGTAGGGTTGAACATATTGAATGTCAGCACCTCTCTGGCTTCTCAGTATTGGGAATAAAACGCTTGCCGGGTTTTCCATTGATACACGCTCAGAATGCTCGCAAGCCACGCCCCATACCTTTAATGCAAAATCTATTGCATCAAGCCTTTCCTGATGCTTCGCTTTGCCTTCTCCATAGGTTCCGTTACCACATACGCCCATTGCGGTGCATGGAATATGGATAATTATTAAGTCCCATTTGCGCGACCTGATAGCCTCTATGCAGTCACCCTGGATATGTTTTGATGGGTCACCCTCTGTTTCAAGAATGTCATTTGAATATGCGTTATGGCCTGCAGCAATAAACGCTTGAGTTACGACTTGAGAGTATTCGCAAGCAACTAGAACGTTCATGCTGCATACCTCGCTGATGGCAGACTTATTCCAGCCTCAGCCGCCAATCGGTAACAGGTTTCGATTAGCTCGCTGTACTCTTGTTTTTTGAGGGTTTCGCTTGACTTGACGACCTCGATTTCACGGCCTGCCAGATTTACGAATGTCGTACCCATCAGCTCAAACTTGCACAGCTCTTTAATCTCACCTTTTGTGTAACCGGTCTCGTCCGCAAATATGCCGCACAGGGTATGGAAGAAAGCGCGCTGCTCTGCCGTCTTATCTTCAACGTAATCCTGAACCGTGATGCGATACTTCTTATCAGCCGGTAAAGATTTAAGGCACTCGTAAAGACCAACTTTTATTTTGTCGCGTCTCTGGTCATCCAGGAATATGAAGGTGCGGGAGAGCATTAGGCGGCTCTCGCTGTGGTCTTTTCACGGACTCGGTTAATCAATCGTCCGTAGGTAATAGCCACTGGCTTAACTGCGTCTGGAACGTTTCTCAGGCCACGTTTATTTAAAATCGCGTGCTCTGCCCTGCTTATCATTTGCAGGTTTTCTATCTGCCAGTTAAGCGGATTTCCATCAACGAAAATGACAATATGGCCTTTCGGTATTGGTCCGTGATGCTTTTCCCATTCAACGCGGTGCTTGCCGCACCACTTTCTTGGCTCTGCAATCTTGACTTCCAGCCATCCATCTTTTGAGATCCGCTCGGAACCTACCGGACGATGATTAACTGGAGTATTGCCTTTTTTGAATGTGGTTTTATTTGGCCCCTTACAACCAGCCAACGGACTAGGAATATTGCCCTTCTTAAAGCAGCCTGTCCTACCTGTCATCCAGCCTTTTCGTTTGCAAAGTGCGTTAATGTTTTTAATGTCATGGCTTGCATTAAACTTAGCGTTTACAGCGTCGGTTAATTCCCTGCGAACCATTGTCCGATTCGCATAGATGAAATCTAACTCAGCCTGGCCGTATTTAATTTGCCGGCCTTTCATATCTGATCCAGCATTTTTGGCAGTGGTGATTTAATGCCGTATTCAAGCTGCAATTCATGCGCTTGTATGGCAATTTTTGCGTTGTCGATAATCTGCCCGCTAACCGAAACAATGCTTTTGCTTCGCTCTATCTCTTCGCGTAAGGCATCACCTTTCAAGCTTTCACTACCAAGCCGATCAAGTTGTGCAAATAAGCTGCTGTTTAATGTTGATAAATTCATAATGTGCTCCAAATCATCTGTGATACTGGATCTTTTGTTCTGGTGTTAGTTGTGATCATACTGCTGCTCCTGATAGCGGTTTCTGGCTTCAAGCAGTAATCTTTCTTGCTCTGCCAGTTCATCACGGCGTTTTTGTTCGTCCTGCTTTTGCTGCTCAACTTTGTTCACGCGTGGCTCAGGCGTGGATGACGCGAGCGCTTCGCGTAGTTTTTTAAAACCTGCTTTTGATTCGTTGGTGATAGGTGCTTCAAACGTGCCGTCATAACCAACCAGTGCAGCTATGTGCTGACCATCACCTGTTGGCTCTGGCGATGGAAGTAATCCAGTAACGCGACTTTGTGAGATAAGCCCTTTTTGCTGAGCCACTTCCAATGCTGTTTTTTTCTGAGCCTGATCGTGTCCGAGTGAAACTGTCCAGCGGATTGGCTGTCCAGTCATGCGGGAGTGCTCAATTTGTCTTTGGTAGTGCTGACGGAAAGCCATGCGAGCGCCTATTTCATCGCCTGATTCAAATACGGGCTGGCAGTGATACCAGGCCTGTGCAATTTCCTCAGTCCATACGGCCGTTGTGTTTTCATCAGCGCCTTGCAGGGCAATAGGCCAAGCTTCGTCTGCTGATGGTCTGCCGTCTTGCTGGTTGATGATTTCGATTATGTCTGCTGGCTTTGGTGCAAAATGGCTTTTTGCCACATGAACCTTGAATGCTCGCTTTACCTGCTCAATACTGTAAGGCGATAAGATATTCATCCAGAACTCAACCACCGAGGGTTCAGGTGGGTGCTTGTCAAAAATTGCCAGCGCCTCGCACAAGGCAATATCAAATTCTTTCAAGTTTTGGGCTATCACGATAATCGCTCCCCTGGTACTTCACGTTGATAATTGAGCTCACCAGGACGGCGAGCGGTTTTTGAGTTGCCGCGGTTAAATTGCTTTTGGCGTTTATGCCAATTTCTTGCTGCGGCCTGCCAGTTCTTCATTTTGTTTTTACCCACCATCCAGCCGTTTGATTCGTAGTAATCAAAATAGCCATCAAGGTTTAAATTTTGCTCGTAGGCTAGGGCTTCGATTTCACTTTCAGTTGGCGGCATGAATTTCTTCGCGGGCGCCTTCTCTTTAACTGGTGGTTCTATGGTGGTTAAAAGAACTGATGGTTCTGTGTCCCGTTTTTGGGACTCTTTAACAGTCCCGTTTTCGGGATCGTTAGGAGGAAAAAACGGTACTGTTCCGTTTTCGGTACTGTTCCGTTTTTGGGACTCTTTCATTGGTTGTTTTTTTGCTTTATCTAAGTGTCCCGTTTTTGGTACTCTTTCATTGGAGGGTTTAAGTTGTAACTTCCAGACTTTCACTTGTCCCGTTTTACCTCTCACCATGCCGGTGTCAGTGATAAGTCCAAGCAATGAAAGCTCTTTGAGCGCTGATATGATTGTCTTGCGATTAAGGGATGTTTTAGCTGTGATCGTTTCAATTGTTGGGTAGGCTTCACCCGCCTCATTTGCGTAGTCAGCAAGGGCAACAAGCACGAACTTGGTGGCTGCTTTTTGAATGCCAGCCTTAAACGCTAAATTTAATTGCTCAATACTCATGAGCTTAAATTCTTTAATGAGGTGGAATGGATGTACCTATCAGAAGATAACGAAGAAACAGCTAAATACGTCATAACTATAAAAATTAGTGATGAAACGCCCCTGACTAATTGGCGGGAAATAAAGAAAGCGATCGAGAAAATTAGCGATGAACGATGTAAGCAATTCATGACCTCATCAGACGGCCGATGCGCTGCTTTTTTTGTTGTGTCAAATCTGGTTGCCAGAGGTATACGCTCAGTACTTAACGGCGATACAGGGATGATTCGGCTATCCCCTTTACTAGCGGGTGATAGCATATTCGTCGCTGAAATTGATGATGAGAACTGGACAGCCATGGGGTTTAGCACCGGGTGGAGCTGGTTGCAGCACCAGTGATTTTGAAATAACGACGGACAGCGGCCTTTCTCCCGTATACATCGCTGTATGGCTGGAAGTCGTTTTCTCCAAAAATCTCATACACCTCACGAAGCCTGAGAAAGTGCTGACGCTTGGAGACCGGAGACCAGATCCACTTAATGATATTAGGGATAAGGTTGAATGTTTTTGAGGTTATGATTGTGTCGATTAGGTTCATATCAAACAGCCCTCACCAACTTGCCAGCTTCCTGCTGATGAATAGCCAGCTTTAAATGCTCACAGGCTTTTTCAATTCGATTTAACTGGCTAATGCAGTCGGATTTCTCTCGTTCTGTGTATTTGTTATCAGCTTCGGCCTCACTAATGATATGAGCCATTGAGCCTAATTCGCTGGTGATATGTAGCAGTGATTCAGTTACGCCCCGCTCAGTTGCTCCAGCGCGCTTTTCAGCCAGCCGCATAGCATTGTTAATGCGGTAGTCGTCTGCAATGTTTTGCAGGTTGAGTAACTGATCAGGTGAAAAGTAGGAGTTTTCAGAAGTTGGGCAAGCTTTATTACGCATGACCTGCTCACTCATACCCATTAATGCGGATAGCTCACGGAATGCACCGTTTTTGCCGTCCTTGTATTCGTGTGCTGTGCTCCAGATGGCTAACTTAACTTGATTCATTGTTTGAACTCCTGGAACTTAAATATATTTTTCTTGCCATGGCTCGGTTAATCTGGAGTCATGGATAAATCAGCTTTCAAAAACGTATCAGGCACAAAAAAAGCCCACCCGAAGGTGAGCTGTTATGCGGCTGATTTATTAGTGCTAAGGAAGTCATGTAGGCGCTGGATTTTTTGCACGCCAGGTTCCTTGATGATTCCATCACGAACCTTGCGAACCCATCTCCCGGTTACACCAATATTGGAAGCCACGAACTCCGGCGATAAATCGCTGGCGTTAAGTAACTTCAATGTCTGTTCATATAAGTTTTTATTCATGGGTGAATTATGAACAGTTGTTCCGCAACCTGTCAAGAACAATCGTTCAAATTAGGAACAAAATTTCCCGACGTTTTGTATAAAGTACATGATATGCAAAACAAACCATCTACCCAGGAAACCCTCGTTAATAACCTGAAAAGGTTAATGGATATGTGCGAGTGGGAAATAAAGGACTTGGAAAAGAAAAGCGGCGTTACCGCGAGAATGATACGTTACATACTCAGCGGTGAGCGTTGCCCTTCAATTGAGATCGCAGACAAGCTGGCTGCAGCTTTCAACTTAACTGGTTGGCAATTGATTATGCCTCAGCTTATGGGTGATATTAAGCAAATGCGCCACATTGAAGCCTTAATTGATAACTGGAATAAAGCCGATCCTGACGGAAAGGCTTTTATAGAAGATGCCGCTAAGCGCGAAGCCACCCGCAAAGTTTCAAACGGCGATAGTCACGCACATTAATGATTATATCTACTGCGTGGCATACACCCGTTACGCGTATATGGTGCAAAATACACAAACATAAATGGCGGTTATTGCACCTTAACGCTGAAGGTGAGCAGGTTTTTAATTGTGAAGCCTGTAAGTCTATATCTGTAAAATTAATTTAAACCATTGCTAGATTTATAGCTGTCAACAGCCTCAAGCAGTGCCGCTACTTCAGCAGCGAAGAACATTCTATTTTCATCCGATCCCGTTCTAGCTTTAAGCTTGTATTCCCATGTAGCTCTATCGGCAACGGTTGTATAAGTTGAAGCTATGCGCTCAAGCAGATTCCTATCAACGCTCCAGGCTACATCCTCTCTTAGGGTGCAGCCATATTCACTTATGTAGCTGCAAGATATAACATCGCTTGATATCTTAAGAAGCGGTTTAGACTTTAAATCGCCGCTGGATAAATAGTTTACCTGGTAAAAATTTGACCAATCTTTCATGTAAATAACATCATATACCTGGTATGTCGTCCTACCTGTAGATTTATCTATGTATGCCCTCAAAAAGTTATCATTCCATACCTCACCGCTAGTATTAAACGATCTAAAGCCATATAAGGTATTAATCTCCGCCTTATCTTCAAGCGGGCCATCCTTAACCGTTATTTTCTCACTGAAACCCTCCTTGCTTAAATCTTGAGGTGGGGATTGAGTTGCTTGCTCATATGAGTACGGAGTGCAGCCTGCAATCATAATGGCAGTAATCAAGACGAACATTCTCATCAGTAATTCCTTGTTAGATTAATACAAAACAAGTTTATCCTATAAAACACCTGTTTACGCGCCATATATTTAAACGATAGTAATATTTGCCTTTTTATTTACAAACCCGGAACAATTGTTCTTGACATGTACGGAACAATTGTTCAATAATAGCCCCACGGTCACAGAGAAACCGGCGAACAGTGAACAAACACACGTAAAAATGCCTAGCGCCCTCTCTGTTGACCGGCTTAAGCCACAAAGGCAACGCCGGTCTCGACCAAACCAACAACGGTTACGGGAGCAAAACAACATGAAGTCAGCAAAGATACAACCTACTTATCGAGTCGGTGATTGTTCTGCCGAATACCCAGTGCCTAGAAAGCCTATGGGTGTACTGGAAATCATCCTGCATGTAATCGCCTGCACCTTCCTTGTTTGGATTTTTGCATGGCCTTTGGCAAACATGGTTTTGCAACCGCTTCTTAAAGTTATGGGGGTGCTGTGATGGGTAATTATCCAGAAGGTATCCGCCAATTCGACAGTCACCCGCTAAGCCCTTTTGCTGAAACAGGCCTCAGTCACGATATGGATTTGACTATTGGTGATACGAGCTACGAAGCAATCATTACCTATGACATGAATGGCGATAGACCATCAGTCACCAAGGCCAGAATAAATATTGATGGCGTTTGGGCTGCAATCGAATCTGACCATTTTGACTTCATTGAAGACCAGATGATTGCTGAGCGTGAAGAATCAGAATTAAGCCAAAAGCTGGCAGTTATGGAGAGCGATTATGACTACTAAATTTACTCCTGCTCCTTGGGATCAAGTTTTGCCACTTGGCGGCGTGATTAAGAATGGCGTTAATTACCCATTATCCGTCAGCGATGAAAAGCTTGATGGTGAGTCATGGCTGGATATGCGCGAAAGAACAGAGCCGTTGAGACAAGAAAGAGCGCGTGAAGCAGAAGCAAATATTGCTTTACAGAAAGCCGCACCTGATTTGTATGAGGCGCTGCATTGCTTGACAGAAGAAGTTAAGAAAATGAAAGCCGATATTAAAAACCATCCAAAAATGATTGGGCACTTGTTTGATGCTGATGCCGCCCTAGCCAAAGCACGCGGAGAACAATCATGACCCTTAAAACCTACCTATTCCCCGAAGTAGCAGGTCACGGCGAAATAACAGAATGGGTTCCTGCTGATGTGGCTAGGGAGTTGTTTGAGGCTCTTGAGAAAGTGGTTGTTTTACAAAAAAGCCATTACGGATACGCAATGCAGCTGCATCTAGCAATGATTGATGCTGTAAAGCCAGCTGAGAAAGCCATCAAAAAAGCGTGTGGCGAACAGTCAGGCTCCATGTTTTCTAGTGGCGATTATTTCATTGTTAACAGGGATGAGTAATGACCACCCTACGCGAAATCACATTCGGCTTATTAATTTTCATGGGAATAGCTATGGCTGAACCAACTTTAGAGAAACAGTTTGAACAGGGTTTGAACGAAGCAGAAAGAACTGCTTTTTATGAGATTTTTGGAAATAACAACCAGGAAGGAGAAGAAGATGAACAGCAAGAATGATTTTGTTGATGGCTTCCTAGCAGGTCAGCAAGGGCTTGAATGTCCATCAGATGCTAGCGAAGAATTTAAAGACGCTTACGGGCGCGGATATGAAACATCGGAGCGTGAATCTGCACTGGCAGAAGCTTTAGAAAAGGAGTTAATGCAATGAGTATGTCAAAAATTCAGGCGGAATTAAAAGCGCCTAAAGGTCAGTTCAACAGTTTTGGTAAGTATAAATACCGTAGTTGTGAGGATATTGTTGAGGCTGTAAAGCCAATCCTGGCAAAGCATGAATACTATTTAAGTATGAGTGATGATGTTGTTGGTGTTGGTGATCGCGTTTACATAAAAGCAACATGCCGGGTTATGCAAGGAGACAAGGTGATTGCTGAATCAACAGCACTTGCAAGAGAGGCTGAAACCAAGAAAGGAATGGATGATAGCCAGATTACTGGCACAGCATCCAGTTATGCCCGTAAGTACGCATTAAACGGCCTGTTTGCTATTGACGACACTAAAGATGCAGACACGGACGAGCATAAAACCCATGTAGATACAGCGCCTAAACCAGCAGTGGTTACGGCAGACCAGGCAAAAGAGTTGAAGGATCGCATTCACGAAACATCAACAGATACTGCCCGGTTTCTACAGCACTTCTCAGGCAAGGAAGGTTACACCATCAACAGTGTTGATGAACTTCCACAACGGGCATTTAAGGCTGCGATTGCCATGCTAAACAAGAAAGTTAAGGAGGCTGCGTAATGAAGGTCTTAAATTTGCAACAAGGAACACCGGAATGGCTCAAAGCGCGCGAGAAGGCTTTTACCGCGTCAATCGCCCCCGCCATGATGGGTGAAGGTTACAACAGCCGCGACATTGAAATGGAGTATGCGCTCGGGCTTCGTCAACGTGATAACTCAAAAATGCAGGGACTGTTCGATGAAGGTCATGCGGCAGAGGCCGAAGCTCGCCCAGTGTTTGAGGAAGATTATGGTTTATCCGTTAGCCCGTTAGTGGGCATTAAAGAAATGGAAGGATTGAAACTGCTGGCAAGCTTTGACGGTATCACAATGGATAACGATCTGGTCTGGGAGCATAAATTTACCGGCAAGACGTTTACCGATATTCCAGCCCTGTATTACTGGCAGCTTGAGCATCAGCTTTTAGTCTCCGGAGCCGAAATGGCGGTTTTAACCATTACCAGCCGTAAAGATAGAGCTATTACGCACCATGAGTATAAGCCACAGCCTGAACGCCAGGAAAAGTTAATCAATGGCTGGAAGCAATGGCGGGAAGACCTTGAAAACTTTGAGCGTTCTGACTCCGAATGGCTGGCACTGGCTGAAAACTACAAACAGATTGATCAGCAAATAAAGAACCTGGAAGCGAGTAAGAAAGTCGTTGCTACAAGCTTGCAGAGTCTGGCAGGGAATCATTCTGCAATGGGTGGTGGTGTTCGGGTTTCGGTTTCGGAAGTCTGGGAGAAAAAGCAAACACCAGCCGCATACATCAAGGAAAACAAAATCGAACTGGCAACGGAGCAATTAGTTGAGCCGGTTTATTCATATCGAATCACCGTTAAATAGGAATAAAAATGAGCTTAAGCAACTACTCAGCAACAGGCAATATCGGACGTGATGTGGAAACACGCGCCATACCATCAGGTTCAACCGTAGCGACCTTCCCATTAGCTATAACAACGGGCTTTGGTGATAGGCAAAAAACGATGTGGGTGCGTTGTAATCTTTGGGGTAACAGAGCAACAGGAGGGTTAATTCAGTATTTAGTTAAAGGTCAGTCTGTAGCGGTATCGGGAGAGTTATCTGAAAACGCTTTTACAGGTAATGACGGTATAGAAAAGAAAAGCCTGGAATTGAATGTAAACAGCATTGATTTGATTGGCAGTAAAAAAGAAGGGGGGGCAGCAGCAATCACGACCACAACCAGCAGCACAACAAGCGGGGCCGGATTATTCAGCTGGCAATGACTTTGATGATCAAGATATTCCATTTAACCAGCACTTACGCGGCACGATTATTTAACCACCACTCCCGATTAACAACCAGCCCCTTAAATGGGGCTAAAGGGTGCCAGCAATAGGCTGGAATTTTTGAGAATAGATAAGCGTTAACTAAGCAAAAGGAGATAGTCATGATAACGCGCCGGAGAAAGCCCGGCAGCTGATACAGGTGATCGTATCGGGATGGTGGCTTGTAAAGCCTGGAGGAATAAACCCTGTTGATGGGTAGAGTCACTATCCCAATGCGTGAAGCCTAGAAGCGACGGGATGAACTGGAATAGACCCGTAAGGCACCAGATGTCGAAAGACCTCGCATTAGTGGTTAGGCGCGCCACTTTAAATCCAGCGTCCAATATTGAATACGCAAGTTCTCATCGGACTAGCAACTGTGAAAGCTATTAGACGTGCCCTCTTCTTTCTCAGTGATTAGCAGTTGTTAGTCCAATGCGATAACACTTTTAACGAGGAAATTATTATGAACGAATACGCACCACCAAAGCATGTAATGGATTTATTAAGGAAACAGTGTGATTGCTGCCAGGTATGCAGTGACGTTCCTTGTGCTGGCGTTATGGCGGGCGGGCTGTGTGATAGCTCGTTTGATAGTTCATGTATGTGTGATGAGGATGATTTCGCATTCAGGTGCTACTGGTGCGGCCAAGATGGCTGCGATTGCGACATGCTCTAAAAGACATTTTACAAAGGAATAAGGCAATGGCCTCACCAAATACAGCAGATAAAGATGATATCGGCATTTCATGCCCTGGCTGCTCTACTCCGCTTAAGGGTGGAATCGATGGAAACGTAGGCGGATATAGAGCTTATTGCCAGAAATGCGTTGATGCCATGCCTGCTTTTCCAAAGGGGAATTGCGGCTACACACTTACTGGAACTTATCCAGATTTCAAATGGGTTGAAGCGTGAACCTTAACCACACACAAGAAGGAATTAACTGATGTTGGTATTAACTCGCTCAGTGGGAGACTCAATCATCATCGGTGATGACATTGTGGTGACGGTTTTGGAAGTAAATAGAGGGCAGGTCAGAATCGGCATTGACGCACCTTTATCAGTAGAAAATGACAGGTCAGAACTACGTGAACGGAAACTAGCAAGCAAACTGGAGACAGCGAAATGAAAGCAGAGGATTTAGTTAGAGGCGGTAGATACAACTGGAAAGACCAGCCTGAAAGATTAACTTATTTTGGCAAGTCCGGTTCATGGCATCAATTTGAGCTTGTAGGTATTCAGGGTATCTGGTGTGAAATTCTTGACGAAGATTTGAAATTTATCGAGGAGACGAAATGAAAGGACCAGCACCAACAAAACACGAATACAACGGCGAGCACTTAACCGTTCGTCAGTTAGCTGAGATTAAAGGCGTAGGACGCTCTTATATGGCCTTACTGCTATCAAAGTATGGAGCCTATGATGCGATGGCATATACCCGATTAAACCAGGGTGAGCGCATGAAAAAGCGTTATGACTACAAAGGCCAGCAAATGACATTAGACGAGCTTATTGAGGTTGCGGCCGTTAAATGCACTTGCTCTGCAATGTCTGCCCGAATCAAGCGGCATGGTGTTGATTTTGCCGTAGAGCATGACGACTTTAAAGCACTGAAAAACAATGGTGGCCGGCACATGAAAAAGATGAAGGACCCTGTACTGCCAGAACATGACCCAGAGCAGCACTACCTGGCTAACCTGCTCAGCAGCCTAAAACGCATGGGGATTGATGAAAGCAATATCGAGCATGAAGTTGCTCGCAGATTTGCAGCGTAATGGAGGAATTTATGAAAACAGTAACCGAGAGTATTTTTTCAGGAAAAACACACATCATTCCTATGGCAGAAGTTCACCATATTGAACGTGACATGCGTGAGGATTATTCAGATGCAGTCATTGTTGTGCTAAACGGAACCACTTGGAATGTAGGTATGGACGCTTACAACAATAGCGCGTACCTGCGACACGAAGAAGCATCAGCTTTTCTTTCATGCTGGTGCCGTTATCGTGCGGAATTGGAGTGCGAATCCTTGGCTGATTTATCACCAGACGAGATTATCCCTGGCACGCTAAAAGCATTGCATGAGCTAGGACGCGGAGACAGCTAATGACTAAATCAAATGATGGGTGGGTGCCTGTGGTTGGTGAGGCTTGTGAGTTTCGCTCTGTAGCTAGAGTAGAAGGACTGGAAGACTTTGCCACTGATTTTGAAAAGTGTGTCCCGGAATTTTTGAGCTCGTGCGGCGCTGTCGTTAGGGATGAAAATGACGAGCAGTGCTTTATGGACTTCATGGATTATAACGTTTCGTTTCGTCAAATCAAAACAGAAGCCGAAAAGCGGCGAGATTTGGCTGTTGCTGAAATGCTTTTGCTTGACCCTTACTTGCATGGCGCTAAAACAGGAATGCTGTCTCGGGAGGATTTCTGCAAAACACTTTATGACAATGGGTTTAGAAAGATTAAGCCGCTGACTGATAACGCGATTTCAGAGTTAATACAAAATCAATTAGAAAGAAGTTTTGAGTTAGCTGTTAACGATTTGTGCAAAGACGTTGAAGCATACATTCGCGGAGAGCTGGAATTATGAAACCCACCCCAACCGAAATAACCGAATGTAACAGCCATCTACTTTCAGCTATTGGAGAGTGATTATGAGTGAATTGTGTGCGTATATAGCTTTCGGTGTTTTTGTGTTTGCAGTGCTTTTAATCGGACATATTATTGCCCGGTTTATGGAGGATTGATAATGGAAATAGTAACAGACAACAACAAGGTAATAGCCGAGCTTCAACGCCAAAACGATGAGCTGGCGCGACACAGAGATATTCTGGCAGACCACATGGCGGAAGTTAAAGCTATCGCTGATGGTGATAATACTAACACCTTACAGGAAGTAGTAAATCATTGCTTACAAAAGCTGGAATCTATCAAAAAGCTACGCCAACAAAGCAACGGGAGTAATGGGGAATGAGTGAATACGCTGAAAGAGACATTATTGAGCAGGAAGATTATTACGTCAGGCATATAAATGCCATGACCAAAGAAGGCCTTCACAGTAAGTCAGATATTGCAGCCGAATTAGCACATAGAGATATTTCTATATTCAACCTTGAGCAGCAGCTTAAGGCGGCAAAAATAGAAACATTACTGGAGTTTCGCGAACGAATTGAAAGTGTAAATGTGCCGGATAATTACACTGCCGACCAATATTTTGCTTTTAATCGCGGGAAGTTTGCTGTTGTTCAAGCGCTAAGGGAGTACGAACAAGAGCTTGATGAATACGCCAACAGCCTAGAGGGTAAGTGATATGAAAGTTTCAGAATTAATTGAATATTTAAAAACACAACCACAAGACTTGGATGTTATCTATCAATGCTTTAGTGAGCAGGTCATGTTGGATGCCGATGAAATAGAAATAATTGAGGCTTGCGAGCCAAGACCGGATGGATGGATTCAGGACAAAAGAGATGATATGCCCACAAGAAAATATTTGTGCTTTCCAGGTAACTAGCATCATCACCGAATTGAATAAGGATTAATGAAATGAGCGAAGACAGATATACAGTTGTTTCAAATTATGACGGTAGAGTTATTGGTGAAGATTTAACTTTAGAGCAAAGAGATATTTTGCTTAACAAGTTTATTGGGAAGGATTGCCCGATGCCACGATGGTACAGACAGTCAGCTTCTGGCTATATGCCACCATTAACTTTTTCACAGTTAAATTTAGATTAAGGTCGATAACAATGCCCCTAATGAAAGTATCAGTCTACAGGAAGAAACGCTTTGCGGAAGGCTCACGGCCGTCTGTGAACACGATAAAAAAATGGATTGATAACGGCGAAATTCAGGGTGAAATTATCGGCGGAATGTACTATGTTGATCTCGATAAGATTAAGCCAGCAAATCATTTGGTTTCAAAGGTGCTGAGAAATGACGCCACGGCCTAGAAAGCGCGGTAATAAGGATTTAGCCGGACTGAATTTATATGTTCAGAAACGCGGTGAGCGCAATTATTATCAGTATAAGCACCCTATTACTGGCAAGTATCACGGCTTTGGTTTTAACCGTAAGGAGGCGATTGAAGCAGCTAAACAGTTACAGCAGCTATTAAAACAGAACCCTGACTTAGTCGGAAAAGTCGTTCAACCTGCCGGCTCATTCTCAGAATACCTTGAATACTTCCGTGATGAAATCATTCCCCAAAAACGGGTAAATGGTCAGCCATTATCAGATAGCACTGTACGGGAATATTCTCGCCTGATTAAAACCTTCATTACCGAGTTAGGCCATCATGGTTTTGAAACGATTGGCCAGCGTCATATAGCAGAATACTTAAACACTCGCTCAACAGCAGAGGTTTACAACAAGCACAGAACCTTGCTAGTGATGATTTTCCGGCAAGCGGTTTCAGATGAAAAATACCCTGAAAACATTGCTGAGAAAATTGTTAAGCGCGACATGGATAAAACCAAACGTCAGCCGCTTACGCTTGAGCAATACGAATTGATATACAAACATGCCAGCACACCGATTAAGAACGCTATGGAGCTATCCTTGAACGCCCTGCAACGGCGTAGCGATATCCAAAAATGGCGCTTTGACAGCAAGGAAGGTGAATTTTACCGGGTGATTATTCAGAAGACCCGAAAGCATGGCAGCAATTCGAATATTGAAATACCTGCATCATTACCAGTGGCCTACTCTGCTGCTGGTGCAAAAACGCTGGATGATATTGTACGTAATTGTCGGGATGATTTGGCTTGCCCTTATTTAGTCCATGAGTCACGGCAACGGCGTAAAGAGTCAAAAGAAAAAACGCACTCGATGCAGTTATCAGTTAAGCAGATTAGCGATGGATTTGCCAAGGCCAGAGATTTGGCAGGCATTAAAATGGAAAACCCACCAACGTTTCACGAATTACTTGCATTAGGTGAATCGTTACGGGAAAAACAAGGATGGACAACGAAGCAGCTCCAGTTATTGCGTGGGCATCGTAAAGAGAAAACTACGCAAGATTATCTGGATCGGCATATTGAATGGGTTAGGATTGAAATGCCTGCCGTACTTCCTCAGAAAAACTAATAGGCCTTATCATTATGGATGAAAAGCACTTAAATATTTTTGCACGACTCACAGCCGTAGCTGCGATAAAAGAGGCTCAAATAAAGTCAGATCCTATACGGTACTTGTCCGTGGCTGCAGATGAGGTCTTACGTTACAGGAAAATCTTAGAGGACGTGGAAACGGCGTTGATGGGCCTTGATTCTTTTGACTGGATAATTGAGAACACTACGATTGAGCCAAGGGACTTTCAAGGGGAGGATAAGCTGCGTGTAAAAATGGCGCTAGAGATTCTTCGAAACGGAAAAGAGCATTTTAGATTTTAATGCCTACGGGCTTAATGGGGGTTGGTAATGAGTGAAATGTTAGAAATTAAAAAGATTGCAAAAGGAAGGATGAAGGGTATTTCTTTCGGGGATCCAGTGACTAATGTTTGTGCTGGCGAACTGAACCCTCTAAGGCATTGCTTCTTTGTGGATTATAAGGATCGCAAGCATATTGCCGTTTGCACTGACGGGAAAGGTAAATTTGCAGATTTTGATGCCAACGTTATTTATGGTGGGCATTTATCTTACGATGAATCGGTTCGTATTTTCAAACCGATATGGAAAGCTCAGTACGGCAGAAAGAAGTTAGAAAAGAAGTTTGCCAGTGTAGGCACAATTGGTCATGTTGATCACAGTAAATAGTGATCGTATATTATTTGAATATTATTATATATTATTTTATGCGAAAGGCGAAAAGTAAAAACCCGCCAACTTACTGAATTATATAGAGTAAATTGGTAGGCACGATTGGATTCGAACCAACGACCCCCACCATGTCAAGGTGGTGCTCTAACCAACTGAGCTACGTGCCTGCTGTGAAGCGCGAAATTATACGCAGTCAGGCATATTTTGCAAGCGCTTTATACCGCCAATAGAACTAAGTATTTCCAAGCGTATGTATAGGTCTCTATTACAAAGCAACCGGCCCTAGCGCCATCTTTCTGACTTTATCAAGTTCATCTCTTAATTTAGCCGCTTCTTCAAACTCCAGGTTCTGTGCATGTTTATACATTGCATTTTCAATCTGTTGAATACGTTTGGCCAATTGTTGTGGAGACAGTGAGGCATATTTGGCATGTTCTTCTGCCACTTCGGCAAAGCGCAGTTTTTCCTCTTTTTTGCTTTTCGAATCATCCATGCCACCACGAATCGATTTGATAATACCCATCGGGGTAATGCCATGCTCCAGATTGTGGGCAATCTGTTTTTCACGACGCCGATCGGTTTCATCAATTGCCCGTTGCATTGAGCCGGTAATCTTGTCGGCATATAAAATCGCTTTACCATTAAGGTTTCGCGCTGCACGCCCAATTGTCTGAATCAGCGAACGGTCACTGCGCAGGAACCCTTCTTTATCAGCATCCAGAATCGCTACCAGCGAGACTTCAGGTAAATCCAGTCCTTCCCTGAGTAAGTTGATACCCACCAGCACATCAAACTCACCCAGCCGTAGATCACGCAGAATCTCCATCCGTTCGACCGTATCGATATCCGAATGCAGATATCGCACTTTGACGTTGTGTTCGCGAAGATAATCAGTGAGATCTTCAGACATACGTTTGGTCAAGGTGGTGACCAAAACCCGCTCATTGACGGCTGTGCGTTTATTAATCTCGGAAAGCAAATCATCGACCTGCGTACCGACCGGACGAATTTCCACTTCTGGATCGATTAACCCGGTTGGACGCACTACCTGTTCGACGATATTGCCAGCATGTTCTGCTTCATATTTCCCGGGCGTAGCCGAAACAAAAATGGTTTGCGGTGCCTGCTTTTCCCATTCATCAAACATCATTGGTCGGTTATCCAGTGCAGACGGTAATCGGAAACCATAATTCACCAGCGTTTCCTTACGTGACCGATCCCCCTTATACATCGCGCCAATCTGCGGAATCATCACATGGCTTTCATCAATGACCAAAATGGCATCATCAGGCAGATAATCAAATAAAGTGGGCGGTGCCTCTCCTGCTTGTCGAGTCGATAAATGTCGAGAATAGTTTTCAATACCGTTGCAGTAGCCAAGCTCTAATAACATTTCGATATCAAAACGGGTGCGCTGCTCTAAGCGCTGAGCTTCGACTAATTTATTCTGTTCATTTAGTTCAGCCAATCTTTCACGTAATTCATCTTTGATCGAATCCACAGCACCCAGAATGGTCTCGCGGGGGGTGGCATAGTGCGTTTTCGGATAAATGGTAATGCGATTCATCCGTTGCAATATTTCACCCGTTAACGGATCGAAATAACTGATCTGCTCAACTTCATCATCAAACAACTCTACACGTACCGCATCACGTTCCGATTCAGCCGGGAATATATCAATAACCTCGCCTCGAACCCGATAGGTACCACGCGATAATTCAATATCATTTCGCGAATACTGCAACTCGGCAAGACGCCGTAAAATTTCGCGTTGATTAATGATATCGCCCTGAACCAGATGCATGACCATCGCCAGATAGGCATCTTTATCACCCAAACCATAAATACAGGACACACTGGAGACGATAATCGCATCGCGCCGTTCCAGCATGGCTTTGGTTGCTGATAAACGCATTTGCTCTATCTGTTCGTTCACCGAGGCATCTTTATCGATAAAGGTATCGGATGACGGCACATAGGCTTCCGGCTGATAATAATCGTAATAGGAAACGAAATATTCCACCGCATTATTGGGAAAGAACTCTTTCATCTCACTATAAAGTTGTGCAGCCAGCGTTTTATTGGGTGCCAGAACCATTACCGGACGCTGCACAGCTTGCGCAACATTGGCAATCGTAAAGGTTTTTCCCGAGCCGGTGACCCCTAACAGGGTCTGCCACATTTCACCGTTGTTTAATCCCTCAACCAGCGACGCAATCGCAGTTGGTTGATCCCCCGCCGGTTCAAACTCGCAGACTAATTCAAATTGTTTTTTCATACTCTTTAGCAATGTCCGTGTTTATCGTATATTACGGTTTTCTAATCACTATCGTTTCTCGAAGGACAGATTTTGACTATCAAACTCTCACAGCGCGTTCAAAGCATCAAACCCTCACCTACTTTAGCCATTACCGCACGCGCCGCGGCCTTGAGAGCCGAAGGTAAAGATATTATCGGTCTTGGTGCCGGCGAACCGGATTTCGATACGCCGGATCATATTAAACAAGCAGCCGTTAAAGCGCTTGATAAGGGCCAAACCAAATATACCGCGGTTGATGGTACCGCTGAATTGAAAAACGCCATCATCAAAAAGTTTTCCCGTGATAACGGTTTAACTTACGAAGCCAATCAAATTCTGGTTTCATGTGGCGGTAAACAAAGCTTCTTTAATCTGGCACAGGCTTTATTAGAGTCTGGCGATGAAGTAATTATCCCGGCCCCTTACTGGGTATCTTATCCTGATATGGTTTTACTCGCTGATGCCAAACCGGTGATCATCATTGGCGACCGTGATCAACGTTATAAAATCACTCCACAACAACTTGAAGAAGCCATCACTGACAAAACCCGGTTATTTGTCATCAACAGCCCTTCCAACCCAACCGGCATGACTTACACCAAAGCTGAACTTGAAGCATTGGGCGAAGTGTTGCGTAAGTATCCTGACATTCTCATCGCCACTGATGACATGTACGAACTTATATATTGGGCCGATGAACCGTTTTACAATATCGTAATGGCTTGCCCTGATTTATATGACCGCACAATCGTTATGAATGGTGTCTCCAAAGCCTATTCAATGACTGGCTGGCGTATTGGTTATGCCGGTGGCCCTGCTCAATTAATCGGCGCGATGAAAAAAATTCAATCGCAGAGCACATCAAACCCCACATCTATTTCACAAGCGGCCTCAGTCGAAGCCTTAAATGGTGATCAGGGCTGCGTACAAACTATGCTGGTTGAATTCAAAAAACGTCACGATTTTGTGGTCGAAAAGCTCAATCAGATGCAAGGCATTACCGCTCTCGAAACAGATGGTACTTTTTATGTGTTTCCAGATATCAGCGGTGTATTGGCTAACAAACCAGATTTAACAGATGATATGGACTTTGCAGAAGCCTTATTGGTTGAAAAAGGTGTTGCAGTGGTTCCTGGAACCGCATTTGGTCTGAAAAACCATATTCGTTTATCAATTGCCACCAGCGAAAGTAATTTACAAAATGCTTTACAACGCATTGCTGAATTTATTGAGCAATAAATTACTCTGATAATTGCATTTGAGCCTAGGGATTAGGCTCTTTTGGCTTTTCCTGATCATCTCTGTCTGTTGGATGATTAACTGGGTTAAGTTCTGTTTCAATCCAGTTAATCACCTCTTTCTGTTGTTTACGGTTCACCATCTGCTCAGTGGAGATCTGTTTTGGAAAAATGCATGAACCTCCATCATGTTTTAGTTTAAAGCCACGCCGGGCTCCCACTGGATGTTTACTGGGCGCATGTATAGCAGCAGCTCTTAATTCAAGCGTTTCAACCTGTTCAAGCACAATTGCTTCTCCTTTTGCTGCTTCAGCATTCTCAATAATATCTCTGAAGGTTCCAAGTACCAGATAGCCCCCATTTAACAATGGTCCCTGACGCAGAGTCTGCTGAACATTTTGCTCCATCACATTCACCCGTTTGAACTGGGTAACACCAAGCTCATATATTTCTCCGGATTGCATCGTTACAACTGCCTGGACACATTGAATATGAATCGCTCTCTCACCCATATTGACCAATAGGCACAATGCATCAGGATTTTCATTCTGGGCATGGTGAAAAATCAGATAAGGTCGATTACTGCGGCGATATTGAACAAATAAATAGTTGTAAATAAATCACCCAGATAAGTGCCATAACGGCAGAGCTAATAGGAGCAATATATTCCACTTAATCCTCCTTCTGTCTAAAAAGTGTTTTAAGCCAGTCAACACGATACAGTTGAAAAAATATTACAATCAATAACATATATAAAGTCATGCCCAGACAGTTAAAAAAATTAGTAGTAATCCTTGACCCTCCGGGCTCAAATCACTATCATAGCCATCTTTCTGTTCCCCGATAGCTCAGTTGGTAGAGCAAATGACTGTTAATCATTGGGTCGCTGGTTCGAGTCCAGCTCGGGGAGCCAATGATTATTAAAAAACCTCAGCAAGTGCTACTTCTGAGGTTTTTTTATGTCTGAAATTTGTTAATCACTTCTTTAATACTCCATCAATTTGTAAATCGATCTCTTCTCCATCAGATAGACCGTGCTCAAACTTATATATATGTTCTTTACAGAATTTCTTCTGCTTAACATCTACCGCGCCAACTTGACTGTGGTTCCAGAGCGTTAAAAAAGATTCGGACACACGGGCAATTATTCCTGTTACCTCGTTGCTAACATCCTCACTCCGTTCAAAAGCTAATTTCACATGACGGTTAATTATCGGTTTTTGAAGCGGCTAACATAGAGGAAACAATATGAATAAAACTAAATTATCTATCGCAATGATGTCATTGGCGCTTCCCGGTCTCACTGTTGCAGATGAGTTACTCGGCATGCAGGAAAATCCAGAGACATGGGTTATGTCAGCAGGAAACTATGCCAATACACGTTACAGCCAATTAGATGAAATCAATCTGGAGAACGTTAAAGATCTGGAAATGGCCTGGTCTTTTTCTACCGGCGTATTACGCGGGCACGAGGGTAACTCGTTGATCATTGATGATGTGATGTATGTCCATACACCTTATCCAAATATCGTCTATGCACTGGATTTGAGCAACGATGGGGCCATCAAATGGAAATACGAACCCAAACAAAACTACTCTGAAACGGTTCCAGTAATGTGCTGTGACGTGGTCAATCGTGGTTTGTCTTATGGGGACGGTAAAATTTTCCTTAACCAGGCGGATACCACGTTGGTGGCGTTAGATATTGATACCGGTGAAGTGCTCTGGTCAGATAAACGTGATACCCCAACTACCGGCGCAACCAATACCGGTAATGCCAATGTCTTTAAAGACAAAATCATTGTCGGTATTTCCGGTGGTGAATTTGGTGTTCGTGGCTATGTTCAAGCCTATGATATGAATGGCAAAACACTCTACAAAGCATATAGCACCGGACCTGATGACGAAATGATGGTCGATCCAGAAAATACCACCGCTATGTTACAACCAATCGGCAAAGATTCCTCATTGAATTCCTGGCAAGGTGAGCAGTGGAAAATTGGTGGCGGCACTACCTGGGGCTGGTTCTCCTATGATCCTGAAATGAATCTTTATTACTACGGAACCGGTAATCCATCTACCTGGAATCCGCTACAACGACCCGGTGACAACAAATGGACCATGTCCCTGTTTGCTCGTGATCTGGATAGCGGTGTAGCCAAATGGATCTATCAGATGACACCGCATGATGAATGGGATTATGACGGCGTTAACGAAAATATTCTGGTGGACCAGAAAGTAAAAGGCAAAATGCGTAAGATGCTGGTGCATTTTGACCGTAATGGCTTTGGTTACACCATGGATCGTGCAACCGGTGAATTATTGGTAGCTGAAAAATTCGACCCAAGTGTTAACTGGGCCAACAGCATCAATATGAAAACGGGACTTCCGGATCGTGTGGCCACCTACTCACCTGAAGCCAATGGTGAAGATACTCAGACAACCGGTATCTGTCCTGCGGCCCATGGAGCCAAAGATCAGCAACCTGCGGCTTATTCTCCAAGAACGGGTTTGTTCTATGTACCAACCAACCATATCTGTATGGATTTGGAACCGTTTGAAGTTGAATATTTAGCCGGTCAGCCATACGTCGGTGCTGAAGTAAATATGTTTGCGGCCACCAAAGACAATATGGGTAACTTTATTGCCTGGGATGCTCGTGAAGGCAAAATCGTCTGGACAAATCCTGAACGGTTCTCAGTTTGGTCCGGAGCCATGGTTACCGCTGGCGATGTTGTTTTTTATGGCACGCTGGAGGGGTATCTGAAAGCCCTGGATGCCAAAACCGGACGTGAACTTTGGCGCTTTAAAACCCCATCGGGCATTATTGGCAACGTTAATTCCTACAAACACGATGGTAAACAATACATCTCAATTTTGTCAGGCATTGGTGGTTGGGCCGGTATTGGCATGACCAATAATCTTGAAAATGATACCGATGGTCTTGGCGCTGTAGGTGCCTACCGATCGCTATCAAGCTGGACCACACTGGGTGGTGTATTAAGCGTGTTTAGCTTGTAAGTTAATGTAAAAGCAGCTTCATAAATTGGCCCGGCACTCTTAATAGTGCTGGGCTTTTTTTATTGGAGTCGTTGGAAATAAATACACCAAAGCAAGATTTTCAGTGATCTAACAGTGTGCAGCAAAATGGCTAATTGAAATTCCCAGCCGACATCCTTACGTCAATTAATGTTTAATCTGTAACCTACACCACGAAGTGTTTCGATAAAGGATTCGGATTGATGAATGTCGAATTTTTTGCGTAAACGATTGATATAAACATCAACCACATTCGTCAATGGATCACTGTTGAGTTGCCAGACTGCATTCAGTATACGTTCACGACTTAACACACGACCTTTGGATTTTGCTAAAAACAACAATAAGTCAAATTCCATTGTGGTCATTTTTATCAGCTCATTGCCCTTATATACTGTCCTGTGGGTCAGAGAAATAGAAATATCATTCAATTTAATAATATTTTCATCGACATCAGGTCCATTTATTCCCCGGCGGGAAAGAACTTCGATACGGGCAAGTAATTCTTCAAAATCAAAAGGTTTTGTTAAATAATCATCGGCTCCTGCACGCAAGCCGTGAACCTTTTCTTCAATATCATCCAACGCTGTAAGAAATAACACCGGCGTAGAAATACCTGCATTACGAATATGCTTTAAAAAACTGATGCCGTCTGTATCCGGTAACATTCTGTCAAGAATAATGACATCGAAGCTATGTGAATTGACCAGCATAAGCCCTGATTGACCATTATGAGCCTGTTCACAAAAATAGCCTTCAACCCTCAAACCTTTGCAGATAAAATCGGCCACACGCTTTTCATCTTCAACAATCAATATTTGCATTGTTACTCCACAGCAAGCTTAATATGAATTGCCAGTCCGTCTTCCGTATTGACCGCCCAGATAGATGCCTGATGGGCATCACATATTGATTTGGCAATGGACAAGCCCAGTCCTGATCCCGTTGGTTTTTCATGCTGCATTCGTTGACTTCGATAAAATCGGTCAAAAATTAATGGCAACTCGTCATCTGCCACCCCAGCACCTTGATCCTGAACAGTAATGATTACATTACCAGCATCCAGTTTTGACGAAACGGTAACGTTGGTATCGGATGGACTATATTTAATTGCATTATCAAACAAGATTCTCAGCAATTGTTGAAATCGATCTTTATCAACCCTGACAATAGCCTCATCAAAAGGAAGGCCACATTTCAGATTGATTTTGTGCTGATTTGCCGTACGTTGAAATTCATTTACGCAATTTTTCAGCAGCTTATTAATCGAATATACATCTATCTTTAACTGAAGATTATTGGCTTCTGTTCGAGCAATAAACAACAAATCATCCACTAGACGACTCAATAAAAGAGACTGTTCATGAACGCTTTCCAAAATACTTCGTGCCTCGGTCTCATCAAGTTGTCTGCTCTGTCGAAGCGCGACCTGGGTTTCGCCACGAATGATGGTGAGTGGTGTGCGCAGTTCATGACTGACATCTGCCAGAAAGCTTCTTCTGGCAGCATCATTTTTTTTCAAGGTTTCATTGAGGACCTGCAATTCACTGGTGCGTTTATTAACCTCAAACTCCAGCTGACTATTGAGTTTATCCCGCAAAGATTTCTCTTCAGAAAGTTTCTGAGCCATATCGTTAAAGGCGGCTGAAATCGCATCAAACTCTCGATCAAATCCGCGTGGCACACGATAATTCAGGTTTCCGCCAGCAAAAGATTCGGCTGCTTTTTTTAGAAAATCTACTGGAATCGAAATATTACGAATCATGGCATAACTACCCAACAGCGCTGCAAATACAGCAAAAATAGTGAGTGCGGCAGCAGCCCAGGCAATATTGGTGTGAATATTTTCGATATCTGAATTTAGTGAATTGACGATAGTACTTTGTCGTTGCAAAGCTGAATTAATGGCTTCCCGAAACCGATTATCAATCTGCTCCTCCAGCAGGAAACGAATTTTTTCAGTATTAAGCTGACTTACCGGCTCAGCAAGCACCGCGTCAAACGCATCAAGAATATCGTTGAGTAACTTTTCCAGCTCCTTGGTATCTTCTACCGTTCCCTTGGTGGCGATTTCGCCCAGAGCCAGTCGTTGTTGTTGTTCAAGTTGCGTTATTGTGGAAATGGCATTGGCAATCAACTCTCGCTTGTTACGAACTAACGCCTGATTGGCATTTTTGCCAAATAATAATTCATCGGTAATCTGTTTGAATAAACGATAACTGTTATTGGATAATTTCCAATGCTCTGTGAGCAATGCATTTGCCATGTTCACTTGAACGATGTTCTGGGCAGTCAGTCTTGTTGACCAGATAGCCAGCGCTCCTGCCAGGAAAACCATGGCAAGAGCGACAACAGCAAAAGCAATAATTTTTTTCCGGTACATCAAATGCAACCCAGTGAAGAATAAAATCGTTCGCAAAAGCTAATATATCAACATTCAGGCAGTTTACTTAAACCATCTCCACTATCTCAGATTAATCTAATGGGTTTTTCACATTAAAAACGTCTGCCAATACCGATACCGAAGATCACAGGATCAATATCAGTGCTGACAGACACAGAGCCCGCCGCCGTATTCCGATAAGTCGCTGTGGTATCAATATCGATGTATTTCAGGTCAAGGTTCACAAACCAGTCATCATCCAGTGCATAGTCAACACCCGCCTGAAAAGCCAGTCCCCAGGATGATTTAAGCTTGACCGAGTCACCGGGATTACTGAGGCCAGAGCTGTTGGGAACCTTTTCATCAAAGAAATAGGTGTAGTTCACTCCCATTCCGACATACGGCTTCAGTTTGCCATTTGGGCGGAAATGATATTGCAAGGTTAGGGTTGGTGGCAGAACTTTGGTTTCAGCGACCGGCCCCAGAAAATCCCAGCTTTGGCTACCATCCACGGTGTGCTCGGAATACCCTAAAATCAACTCTATGCCCCAGTTGGGTGTCATCATGTAGGTGATATCCAGTTCCGGTACAGTATCGCTATCAACACTGACACCTTCCGTTCCTTGATCAACTCCATTGACTGATACCGTTCCACTTGAATCATTTGGATTAACGTTAATCACCCTTCCACGAATCAACCAGTCACCAGCCTCATAAGCCTGAACATAACTGACAGGACCAAGAAACCCGGCCAACAGCATAAACAAAGGTGCACTCGAATATTTCTTCATATTAAGCAGACTCTTTAATAAAGGAGAAAAAGCCTGCACAAGATCTTGTGCAGGCTGAATTAATTACTTACTAAAAGGTAAGGAAGAGTGATGTAATTCGATTTTGACACTGCCATCGTCATCCAATCGATAACCAAATGTGTATTCAACTTTGGTTTCGTTACCAGCCGTATCGGTAAAGTAGTAAAGCCCCATTGCAAGGGCATTGTCGTCACGAATCAGCAAGTCTTCATTCTCAAATCGAACTGCAGTCCAAGGCTGCAGAGCAAAGCCTTTATCTTCCTCAAGCATGCCGCCTACAAAATACGAAAGCGCTTCTTCATAACTGTTTCGGAACGGGTCATCCACCGCTTTAGTTGGTTTGAATAGCACTTTGTCGTCGAATGCATACAAGTTGTCCAGTAACTCACTGGCGACTGCACCTGCATCTTCACCATTGATTTTGGCCTGACCGATTTCCACAATACCTTCTGCCCAGGCGTTTTGTGCTGCCTGAATAGCTTCTGCATCGATTTTATCGATTTGAGCAAATGCCGAGGTGGTAAAAATCAGACTGAATGCGCTTGCAAGATATGTCGTTTTCATTGTTGGTCTCTCCTGTTGTTAACCTGAGAGCCATGATATTTGCAAGAGATGAAAATCAAACCGACAAGGAATTAAGCTTGGATGAATAACAGATTAACAAGTTGTTAATCTTTTATTGTCTGTTTTCAGAAGACGGCATTGGCATATCAACTTAATACTAGTTCGATGACCTGATAAACAAGGCTAACGTGAGATTTCACCTGTTAATGCCGTCGGTCCAGGAATACCTTTAAGGCCAAACTTACGCGTCATTTAGAGAGATACATTCAACATCTTCGCCACTGTCATAAATCTTTAACAAACCACCAATAGACTTAGCAACCAGTAAATTGAGTGTTTTACTTTTTTCATTTGTCAGGAGTTTTTATGAAACTATTTGCGAAGAGCGCAAAGTCAGTTTTTGTCATTGGCGCGCTTATTGGTGCCATGAATTCATCCGCTGCATACGCTGATCTTAAATTGATTGGTTCTGGTGCAAGTTTCCCAGCACCACTTTATAACAAGTGGTTTAAGGACTACAGCAAGCAAACTGATGGCGTTCGTATTGATTACCAATCTAAAGGTAGTGGCGCAGGTATTCAGGATTTCATTAACGAAACGGTAGACTTTGCAGGCAGTGATGCTGCAATGAAAGACAGTGAAATAGAACAAGTCAAAAAAGGCGTTATCCTGCTTCCAGTCACGGCGGGCGAAGTCGTCATTTCTTACAACCTTGATGGTATTCAAGAATTAAAATTGCCACGTGATGTTTATCCGGAAATCTTCCTGGGCAACATTACGAACTGGAACGACCCGAAAATTCAGGCGGCCAATCCTGGTGTAAAACTTCCTGACCAAAACATTACTGTTGTTGTTCGTTCTGATTCAAGTGGTACCAGCTATGTATTCACTAATCACTTAGCAGCAATCAGCGATAACTTCAAAGAACAAGTTGGTGGTGCAAAAGCACCTAACTGGCCAAGTGCTGGCACAATTGTCAAAGCACCTAAAAATGATGGTGTAACAGCGACTATCAAACAAACACCTGGCGCAATCGGCTATGTTGAATATGGATTTGCCAAACTGACCAAAATGCCGACGGCCATGCTGGAAAATCAAAAAGGTAACTTTATTGAAGCTGGTGGCGAAACAGGTGCTTCAGCCTTAGCGACGACTGATTTCCCGGAGGGTAATCTGCCAAATAGTGATGTACCGGACCTGCGTGCATGGGCAACTGACCCATCGGGTGATGATGCCTATCCTATCGCAACGTTCACATGGTTATTGGTTTACAAAAACCAAGGTGAAGAGAAAGCCAAAGCCTTAAAAGACCTTATTGAATACATGATTACAACAGGTCAGGAATCATCTGAAGCAATGGGCTATATCCCGCTGCCAGAAAATGTTGTTGAGAAAGTTCGCAACGCGGCCAGCATGATTCAGTAATCACTCTTGGTGATCGGATAAAACAATGCTGCAAGTGTTTAAAACACTTGCAGCATTTATCTGTTCAAGAGCCTGAAAATAAGATGTTAGCGATATTTATTATAAATATTCACGATTGATAGGAACACAAATGGTTCACGATCCTTTTAAAGATTCCGCAAGTGGCAAAACATTGTCCGCGCCACCTTCTCCCAGTGATTATATGAAAGATTCTGTCTTCCGATCTTTTGCTTATTTATGTGCTTTATCAATCATACTTTTATTGGCTTATATCGTCTTTGAACTCGGTTCTCAGGCTTTACCTGCAATTAAGGAGCATGGTTTAGGTTTTATTACTGGTACAACCTGGGATACCAACCAGAATGAATTTGGCGTGTTACCTGAAATTTGGGGCACGTTATACAGCTCACTGCTCGCGCTGCTGATTGGTGGTGGATTAGGAGTCGCTATTGCCATCTTCCTGACCCAGGGATTCATGCATGCCAAAATCGAAGTGATGTTCAGAACCATCATTGAACTGTTAGCGGCGATTCCTTCGGTGGTTTATGGTTTGTGGGGTATTTATGTACTTATCCCGCTAATCAGGCCGGCCGCCCATTGGCTACATGAAACGTTTGGCTGGTTTCCTTTATTTAGTACTGATTTAAGTGGTCCAGGCCTGGCTCCCGCCGCATTAGTACTCGCTATTATGATTCTTCCGACTGTCGCAGCCATTTCAGCCGATGCCTTCCGTCGTATTCCTTATAAAGTAAAAGAAGCAGCCTATGGTATGGGGGCGACAAAATGGGAAGTGATTCTTAAAGTCATGTTACCAACAGCCTCCTCCGGGATTCTGGCCGGTTTGGTATTGGGATTTGGTCGCGCGTTGGGTGAAACCATGGCACTGGCCATGTTAATTGGTAACGTGAATGACATCAGTGTTTCGCTGTTTGCTCCTGCCAACACACTGGCATCCTTGCTGGCTTCAACCTTCCCAGAAGCAGGTGAGATTGAAATTCAGGCTCTGATGTATGCGTCTCTGGTTTTGCTGCTTATCACCTTTGTGGTCAATGTTGCCGGCCTGGCCGTACAGCAATACACCATGCGTAAATTTGAGGGTAAAAAATGAGTCAGATTAACGAACAGATTCTTCCACCAAGAATCAATTTACCCAGTCTTGAAAAAAATGTGCTCGAACTGAGAGCCCTGAAAGATTTTTTCCTGACAGGACTGGTTTGGGGGCTAGCCATATTAGCCAGTATTCCGCTGGTATCGGTTATTTACATGCTCATCATGGAAGGTGGTGCAAGGCTTGATTTCGAGGCTATCACAGCCTTGCCACCAGCCGGATTCGAAACCGGCGGTGGATTTGGTAATGCCATCGTGGGAACGTTAACCATGGTAGGTATTGCCTCCGCACTGAGTATTCCTATTGGAACCATGGCTGCTCTGTATCTGGCCATTCTTAATCCCAACAGTAAAACCGCGACCGTTTCCAGATTTTTAGCCAAGGTGCTGACCGGCTTTCCTTCTATTTTGGCCGGTGTGTTTGTCTATGCTGTCATCGTTATCACCACCGGCACCTACTCGGCCTGGGCCGGTGGTGTGGCATTGGCTGTATTAATGCTGCCAACGGTCACTCTGGCTGCTGAGGAAGCCATGAAGCAGGTTCCACAAAGAATGAAAGATGCTGCGTTTGGCATGGGATGTACCCGTACTCAGGTCATATTTAAAGTGGTATTACCGACCGCCCTACCCGGGATTATGACCGGGGTCATTCTGGCTGTTGCCGGTGCGGCGGGTGAATCTGCTCCATTACTGTTCACAGCCTTGTTCAGCAATTACTACATGTCAGAGCTGGCAGAACCAACTGCCTCGCTCTCCATTCTGATTTACAACTTCTCTGGTATGCCGTTTGAGAATCAGATTGAACTGGCATGGACCGCATCGCTGGCGCTGGTCTTACTCGTACTGTTTTTCAATATCGTTGCCCGTGTCGTTGGCAGAACGAAATTTAAAGAATAACCAAGGAAATAACTATGAATATGCAAGCCGAAACAGGTGAATTTATTGCCAAGAAATATGAGCCTAAAGGCCCAGTCGTTTTAGACTGCTACGTCAAAAATATTTACTACGGTGATTTCAGGGCTGTTAGAGATACCACTATCCCGGTTGAAAAAAATAAAGTGACTGGCTTTATTGGTCCTTCTGGTTGCGGCAAAAGTACCGTACTGAGAAGTATGAATCGGATGAATGATTTGATTGACTCGTTCAGATTTGAAGGTCACATTCAATATCATGATCACGATATCTACAGCAAAAAAGTAGATGCCGTGATAGTAAGACGTTATATCGGCATGGTGTTCCAGCTTCCTAACCCCTTCTCAATGAGCATTTATGACAATGTTGCATTTGGTTTACGACTCAATGGTTATAAAGGCGATGAAGAAGAGATGGTGGTCAAAGCGTTGAAAAGAGCGGCTATCTGGAATGATGTTAAAGATAAACTTAAAAACAGTGGTCTCTCACTATCAGGTGGCCAGCAGCAGCGTTTGTGTATTGCTCGAGCGATTGCAACAGAGCCCGATGTGCTGTTAATGGATGAGCCCTGCTCTGCCCTGGATCCCATTGCCACACGACAGATTGAAGAACTGATGGTTGAGTTAAAACAGCATTACAGCGTAGCGCTGGTCACCCACAATATGCAGCAGGCAATGCGTGTTGCTGATGTCACCGCATTTCTGGGAGTGGATATTTCTAATGGTGGCCGCACCGGCTATCTGGTGGAAATGGATGACACAAAGAAAATTTTTGAAGACCCACAGCAATTGCTCACCAAACAATATGTCCGGGGTGAGTTTAGTTAATCCTGGTCTTTTGTCATTTTCACGAATAATTACGGAACAACATGATGAACTATCGGGCTTGATTTGATGGTCAATATTGCAAGACTTGATATTGCTGCCATCAGATCGTGCCTGATAGATACGCAACTCAACTTTAAAAAGATTAATGCCTCGCTCAAGGTGAAACGCACACCACCAAGCGATACGGTGATCGAAAACCTGATAGCGGGTTATGCAAAAATAGACGAGTACCTGGTCAACGGTATTGATTTATTTGCCTATGGTAATTCGGGGTTACTTCTCGAACTGAACTATATTGTTCTGTATCAACACTCCACCACATCATCTGTAGAGAAACACTCCCAGTTTGAAGCCACTCAAGCCCACTTTTATGATGTAAGAGATGGTGGGATTGGTCAGTTAATGGATTGGCTGGCATTAAATCAGAATACGAATGTCTGGAAACGTTGTGCTGGTATCTTCACCAACATCCTCAGTCAGCCACAGCTATTTTTAGAAGGAAATCACCGCACAGGCTCCTTGATTATGAGCTATGTGTTAATGCGTGAAGGTTATTCACCTTTTGTCTTATCTTATGAAAATGCCAAGCATTTTTTTGAGCCAGCAGAGTTAACTAAAAAGCGGCGAAAAAAATCGCTGGTAGATGACTTCATTTACCTGCCCAAACAAACACGAAAATTTGCCAAGCTACTCAGAAGCGAGCAGGAGAAACGCCGGTTTTTACTGAGTGGTGCTTGTTGAACTTCAAACTCAGCTATTAATGTGAAATAGATCCTAGTGATAGTTTCCCGTGGATTTTTTATCTTTTAATTCACCACGATTGGAGCGCAGGATTTTTTGAAACTGTTCCGGATCGTTTTTGAGAATATTGACATATTCATTTACTAATTCATGCCAGTCGGCACCACCGTAAATGGAAAACTTCTCCAGTGACACCATTAATAATTTAGCAGCGACTCTGAGTTCTTTGTTATCCGCTTCACCATACCAGTCGGTTAGCTCACTATAGAGTGCTTCGATTTTTTCTAACGGCGTAAACTCCACCACCATATCCTGATTTTCTTTTTTGCTCATAGTGATTCTCAAATACTGTAAACGGTGTTTTGTCTGATAGAGGCTCAGTCAGCTCAGATAGTTAATTCATAGGCTAATGATATATCTTGGGCCATGTCATTACGTAAAACCAATAATCGACTTTTGTTCGTAGTCTTAAGCTGCACAATTATTCGCTTTGATTCTATTGTAGGTAATGTTGTCGGCTACCAGTATATGATCCGCTAAAAGCCGGTTTGAATAAATCCCCAAAGGTAAAACGCCGGCATTAAGCCGGCGTTTTAGTGGAACAATGTCACTGCTCGATTTATTTATCAGAAGTAAATTCCGGATAAGCAGACATACCGCATTCGCTGATATCCATACCTTCCATTTCTTCTTCTTCATCAACACGTAGTTTGGCGAATTTATTAATGATCGACAGTACGATAAATGAAGCGATAAACATCCACGCAAACGTGACTACAGTACCGATCAGCTGACCGGCAAAGGTAGCATCCGGGTTACTGAACATGACCGCGAAGATACCCCAGATACCGGCAGTACCATGGACCGAGATTGCCCCAACCGGATCATCAAGCTGCATTTTATCCAGAAAGATGACAGAGAACACCAGCACAATACCACCAACTGCACCAATGATCAGTGCCAGCCCAGGACTTGGCATTAAGGGTTCAGCAGTAATTGCCACCAGACCAGCCAACGCACCACTGATTGTCATAGTTAAGTCCGTTTTACCGAACAGGAATCTGGCCAGCAATGATGCAGCAACCATACCTGCAGCGGCGGCCATATTGGTGTTTACAAAGATCTTCGCTACGGCGTTGGCTTCTTCAATATTGGCAATTTTTAACTCAGAACCGCCATTGAAACCGAACCAGCCAAACCACAGAATAAACATCCCTAATGTTGCCATCGGTAAATTCGCACCTGGAATCGCGTGAACCTCACCATTTTTACCGTATTTGCCCTTACGTGGCCCGATAATAATGACCGCGGCCAACGCGGCGGCGGCACCAGCCATATGCACGACGACTGAACCGGCAAAATCCTGGAAGCCCAGTTGATCGAGGAAACCACCACCCCATTTCCAATAACCTTCTACCGGATAGATAAAACCGACCATAAACACAGCAAAGATCAGGAAAGGCCACAAACGCATACGTTCAGCTACCGCACCAGAAACAATCGACATGGTTGCTGCAGCAAATACCGCCTGGAAGATAAAATCAGCCATCGCTGAGTAATATGGCGCACCTTCGCCACCGGCTAATACCGATTCAGGACTATTATCTTCACCGAGGAAGAAGTCCAGACCAGGAATCCACGAGTTTACTGGATCGGCCGGGTACATGATGTTGTAGCCGATAACAAAGTACACCAGACAGGCAATACCATATAAAAGAACATTTTTATTGAGAATTTCGACAGTATTCTTACTACGTACCAATCCCGATTCCAACATGGCAAACCCAGCTGCCATCAACATCACCAGCGCTGTACACATCAGGAAATAAAATGTGTCGAGCGCATAACTTACTTCAATTACAAGCGTATCCATTTTACTCTCCTAAATAGCTGCTTCACCGGTTTCACCCGTTCTGATACGAACAGCCGACTCCAGTGTTGAAACGAAAATTTTGCCATCACCGATTCTTCCGGATTTGGCGCTGGTAGTAATGGCTTCAATGGCTTTTGCCACATCATCATCACCCACCACTAATTCAAGTTTGATTTTTGGCTGAAAATTAATCGTATATTCTGCCCCCCGATACATCTCGTTATGGCCTTTTTGCCGGCCATAACCCTTAACCTCTGTCACGGTGAGGCCGGATATACCAATTTCCTGAATCCCGGCCCGCACCAGTTCGAGAGCATGTGGGCGAATGATCGCCGTTATCATCTTCATTTCTCGCTCCTGTTGATTAAAATTAAATTTAATTTACCCTGGCGAAACAATGAAAAATCCATGCCACGTATTTTTCCTATAATAGTCAGTGAGTTAAGAATAAATGTTAGATAGATGAAGAACAAACGCATCATTTTGGTGCAGCAGAAAAGTTAAAAATGCACTGGCAATGTGCACCTTTAAGTAAAGGAATTTTTATTCAGGATTCAAAGCAGGTTCTGTTATTAGGGCG
>TARA_R100000501_G_scaffold2071_1_pt1 | contig 61483 bp, 48 predicted proteins | sample TARA_R100000501 | Tara Oceans TARA_R100000501 (sample SAMEA2620120) | marine metagenome | biome: marine biome (ENVO:00000447); feature: mesopelagic zone (ENVO:00000213) & marine oxygen minimum zone (ENVO:01000065); material: "saline water (ENVO:00002010), including plankton... | reverse complement strand
ACGCATGTCTGAATATTCTGGTTTAGTCCACATGATAATCACCTCGTTGGTTGTTTTGTTTGTTTTACAGTTCATATATTACGCTGTCACAAAAAATAGCCATAAGGTGAATTGCTTGTTGGGACTCAGGATTTTGCTGGTCAGATCTCGATAGCCACCTTCAATACCCCATCGCGTTGATGAGAAAACAAATCATAGGCTTCGGTGATGTTTTCCAGTTTGAACCGGTGGGTCACCATGGGGCTTAAATCCAGTCTGCCGTGCGAAATAACATCCATCAAACGACGCATACGTTCCTTACCGCCGGGGCATAGTGAGGTAACGATTTTGTGGTCGCCCAATCCTGCGGCAAACGCATCGAGAGGAATGGTCAGATCGGATGAATACACGCCAAGACTTGATAATGTTCCGCCGGGTTTCAGGACACGCAACGCGGCTTCAAAAGTGCTTTGTTGTCCAAGGGCTTCAATGGCGACATCGACACCACGTCCACCGGTCAGTTTCAGTATTTCGGCAACCACATCATCTTTTCGATAATCCAGTGTCACATCTGCGCCCATTTGTTTGGAGATCGCCAGACGTTCATCCACCCCATCTACCGCAATGATAAAACTGGCACCCTTTAATCGCGCCCCGGCTGTGGCACACAAGCCAATCGGACCTTGAGCAAATACCGCCACAATGTCCCCAATTTTAATATTGCCTGATTCAGCACCGGCAAAACCGGTGGACATAATATCGGGACACATCAGGACCTGTTCGTCGGTTAAATTTTCTGGCACAGGGGATAAATTCGCCTGCGCATCCGGCACCAGAAGATATTCGGCCTGTGCCCCATCAATGGTGTTGCCAAACCGCCAGCCACCCATAGGTTTATATCCATGAGAGTGTGCTCCACCATCTTGTGCCGAACAGCCATCCTGACAGGCATAGGAGGTATAACTGGGACAGATTGCACCGGCTATCACCCGTTGCCCTTCATGGTAGCCCTGAACATTTTTGCCCAGCTTTTCAATCACCCCGACGGGTTCATGGCCAATCGTCAGGCCTTTTTCAACGGGATATTCACCTTTAAGAATATGCACATCCGTGCCACAGATGGTGGTTGTGGAAATTTTGATTAATGCATCATTATCGCCAATGTCGGGAATGGGTTTATCATCAATCTCGATGCGGCCTGGCTCAATAAAAATAGCTGCTTTCATCATAGTTGCCATAACGCGACTCCTCATAATTGTCTGAGATGTTCCCATAGCTGTAAAAGCGGGAGCGATAAAACCAGATTAGGTCTTTTGGGATTTTATGTCATTGACCCAGATCATTTAAGGCACAACTTGTTTTGCCGTAACTTAAGCACTGCAATAAATTTATGTGGCTAGATAAAAAAAGTCAGGCATAAGCCTGACAAAAACAACGAGAGAGACAACGTCAACTACCAGAAGGATCTTCTGTTGAGATTAGTTATCCGCCTAATTCGTTTCAGAAACCGTGAATCACATCTAATATTTAAAAAAACGATATCAGCCAGACGAAAAACCAAGGGTTTGATTGTAACGAATCACTGACTTATCAATGAAAGCAAAAAATAACTAACAGCTACTACAAAATGTAGCGCCAAATTGCCTTTTTCTCGCCATAATATTGCGCAATATTTATGCCCCATTTTGGTGCTGCCCGCACCTTCTTCGCTCGCAGTAAGACTCAATCCTGACCCTCTCTGCATCCTTAAAAAATCAGTGCCTCAGGCCTATTCTTGTTTTGCTGAATATTACGTTTTCTATGATAATTGGACTGCTTATTGCTTATGACTGTGATTGGATAAAAAGAACTTAATGGTCGTGTTCTGTTTCGCCGTTCTACTCATGATCAATTTTTACAGGGTTAAGCTTCTTACTACCATGTCGAATAACTACAACACGAATTAAACAAACATCGCAAAAAGGATAATTAAATGAGTGGAAACGAAACGCGCCTGACAGCCATTTCACAAATCACCAACCGCGAAAAAATCGCAGTCAAAACACCTGAATCCTTAGATAAGATTTGGGCAACGGATGTATTCAACCTGGAAACCATGGAACAGGCTTTGAATAAATCGGCATTCAAAGCGGTTAAACAAACAGTACAAACCGGCGCACCACTTGCACCGGCGGTGGCGGATGTTGTGGCAGCAGCGATGAAGAGCTGGGCGTTATCCAAAGGCGTTAAGTTCTTTTCACATCTTTTCTATCCAATGACTAATATTACCGCTGAAAAACATGACGGTTTTATTGTGACCAACTCTGAAGGTAATGCGATTACCGAATTCTCGGGCAGCTTGTTGATTAAAGGTGAGCCGGACGGTTCATCATTCCCTAACGGCAGCTTGCGTATGACCAATGCTGCACGTGGTTATACCGCCTGGGATCCAACCAGCCCTGCGTTCATCATGCATACCGAAAATGGTTCAACGCTGATGATTCCAAGCGTGTTTATGTCATGGACCGGTGAAGCGCTGGATAAAAAAATCCCGTTACTGCGCTCCAATGCAGCCATGGATAAAGCCGCTCGCAAAGTACTGTCATTAATGGGGGAAGAAGAAATTGCCCCACTGAGCTCAAGCTGTGGCGCTGAACAGGAATACTTCCTGATTGACATCAACTTTGCCAATGCCCGTCCAGACTTATTGTTAGCCGGTCGTACTCTATTTGGTGCCTCGCCTGCCAAAGGTCAGCAATTTGATGATCATTACTTCGGTGCGATTCCTGAGCGTGTGCAAATCTTTATGCAGGATTTTGAAGACCAGTTGTATCGTCTGGGCATTCCTGCCAAAACTCATCACAACGAAGTGGCTCCTGGCCAGTTCGAAATCGCACCGTATTATGAATCTGCCAACATCGCTGCCGACCATCAGCAGTTGATGATGACACTGATGAAAAGCACGGCAAAAAAACATGGTTTTATGTGCCTGTTACATGAAAAACCGTTCGCGGGTGTGAATGGTTCAGGCAAACACGTCAACTGGTCTGTCGGTAATGCCACACAAGGCAACTTGCTTGATCCAGGCAGTACTCCACACGATAACCTCAACTTCCTGTTGTTCTGTGGTGCGGTTATTCGTGGCGTCAATAAATACGGCCCGCTAATGCGTGCAGTTATCGCCTCAGCTTCCAATGACCACCGTTTGGGTGCCAATGAAGCCCCTCCGGCAATCCTGTCTGTGTATCTGGGTGACCAGTTGGAAAAAGTCTTCCAGGATATTAAAGACGGCAATATCGCCTCATCAAAACAAGGCGGCGAAATGGATCTGGGTCTGTCTCAAATCCTTAAATTCGAACGTGATCCGGGTGACCGTAACCGTACTTCTCCGTTTGCCTTCACCGGTAACCGTTTTGAATTCCGTGCTGTCGGTTCATCACAATCGGTATCCGGCCCATTAGTGGCGATGAACACTATTCTGGCTGATTCATTAGATTGGATTGCTGAAAAACTGGAAAGCGAACTGGCGAAAACGGAATCACGAACCACTGCCGTTTTAGCTGTATTGAAAACATTGATGGAAGAGAATGGCAATGTAGTGTTCGGTGGCGATGGCTATTCTGCTGAATGGCATAGAATGGCGGTTGAGGAACGTGGTTTGAAAAACCTGCCGACCTCAGCTGATGCGCTTCCATACCTGCGTGATGAGTCAATCCGCGAGCTGTTCAAGCGGACCAATGTGTTTTCACCGGTCGAGCTGGAAAGCCGCTTTGAAGTCTATGCCGAGCAGTACATTTTATCGATTGAAGTCGAAGCCAAACTGGTTATCGAAATGGCCAAAACCATGATTTACCCGGCAGCTACACAATATCTGGGCGAATTATCGATGACCTGTTCAGGTATGTCTGATCTGGGCATTGAAATGGACAACTCGATTGCCAGCTCAATCGCCAACGAAACCAATGCCATGATCGCTGCGGTAGCTGAACTGTCCAAAGCCATAACCAAACATGACTTTGACTCAATCGAAGCACATATGAACTACTGCGCGAATGATATCCATACCCTGATGGATAAAGTCCGTGCCCATGTTGATGCATTGGAAACGGAAGTAGCCGATGATTTATGGCCACTGCCGAAATACCGTGAGATGTTGTTTATCAAATAAACCGCAATCTAGGTTATAAGTAATAAAAAAGGGCCAGAGAATTTTCTCTGGCCCTTTTGTTTGTCATGATCCCTCGTTTAAATCGTTTTCCTTTCCACTGCAATCAATGTTAGCTGAAATGGCACAATTTCTGCTCCTTGAGAAGTCACAACGCTCGATATGGCGCGGGCTGGCGCTATTGTGTCAATAACTGCCAGGCTCTCGCACCGATAGAGTGCTGACTTTATCTTCGGAGACTGATAATGCCTGATATGAGTGCGCTGGATGCTTTGTGGATTTTAATTGCAGCGATGCTGGTTCTGATTATGCAGGGTGGATTCCTGTGTCTGGAATCTGGGCTTACCCGAAGTAAAAATGCGATTAACGTAGCGCTTAAAAACGCCTTTGATTTGATCGTTACCGCCATGCTCTTCTGGCTGTTTGGTTTTGGCATCATGTTTGGTGCCCATGAAGGCATGAAACTCGATACTCACTGGTTTCTTGCTGATTTTTCCAGAGATGAATTCTGGCACGCCAGTTTTTTCTTTTTCCAATTAACCTTTTGTGCCACAGCCGCCACGATTGTCTCTGGTGCTATCGCTGAACGCAGTCGCTTTGTGGTTTACATCATCATCACCGCATTAATCAGTCTACTGCTCTACCCGGTGTTTGGTCACTGGGTCTGGAGCAGCGCCGTTAATGAATCTCCTGGTTGGTTGGAAGCCATGGGGTTCACCGATTTTGCCGGCAGCACCGTAGTACACAGTGTGGGTGGCTGGGTAGCACTGGCCGCCGTGATTGTTATCGGCCCACGTACCGGACGTTTCATTCGAGGCAAAGTACAAAACATCCCAGGAAGCAACCTGCCGTTGGCGATTCTTGGCATGCTGTTCTTCATGATCGGTTGGATTGGCTTTAACGGTGGCAGTACACTGGCTTTTACCACGACTATTGCCGGCATCATCGTCAACACCATCATTGCAGCCGCTGCTGGAGGAATCACGGCGATCCTGCTTTCAAAAACACAACAGGATAATAGCCAGACCACCTCGCTCACCATTAATGGCACCCTGGCCGGACTAGTCGCTATTACCGCAGGTTGTCATGTAGTTTCAACACCACAAGCGGCGGTGATTGGAAGCCTTGGCGCGCTGGTGATGTTTCTGGCTGAAAAACAGATGCACCGACTGCAGCTTGATGATGCCATTTCGGCGGTGCCAGTACACTTAGTCGCCGGAATCTGGGGCACACTGGCCGTTGCACTTTTCGGTGATTTGCAACTGCTTGATACCGGCTTAAGCCGCTTTGACCAACTGCAGGTGCAATTACTTGGCATATTTGCCTGTGCCCTGTTTATTTTTCCGCTGACAATCACCTTCCTCTATCTGTTGAATCGTTTCATACCATTGCGCGTCAGCATCGAAGCCGAGCAGCAGGGGCTGAATGTGTCAGAACATGGCGCGAAAACCGAACTGACTGATTTGCTTTCAGCCATGCAAACGCAAGAACGTAGAGGTGATCTGAAGCAGCGGGTACCGGTTGAGCCTTTTACCGAAGTTGGCCAGATTGCATCCCAGTACAACCGGGTGATTGCTAACCTGAACCGTATGGTGACACGCACCCGCTTGATTGTGCGTGATATGCGTGACGGGGTGATTACCTTCTCCAGCCAGGGGATTGTGACCAGCGCCAATCCAGGCGTGGAAATTATGTTCGGCCTTCCTGCTCACCAGTTGGTGGGGCAGCCAACTGATGTTTTACTCCATGAACAAAACCAACAAACTTTTTCGGGCACAACCCCGGAGCATTTATTCGTCACCCTGGCCAGCAGTCAACAACCGGGGCCTTATGAAATCATTGCCCGACACAGTAAGGGCAGCCCTTTTACACTGGAAGTCACCACCACCGCCAGCCCAACCGAGGAGGGCGTGCAATACAGCGCCATGCTGAGGGATATCAGCGAAAGAAAAAAGATGGAGGCTCGTCTGCATCGGCACTCTGAGCTGGCACAAGTCACACTGGAAGCCATCACGGAAGCAGTTGTTACCTGTGATGCAGCGTATAACATCGTCTATCTTAATCCGATGGCCAGTGAACTACTGGGACAGACATCTGAAGAGGCATTCGGTAAACCGATTGACGAGATTATTCTGATTGAAGACAGTGAAGCCACTCAAATTAACATCACGACATTGTGTCAGGACTACTCCGTTAAATCGCCTAACACCCGCCAAAAACGTCTGTTTCTACTGAAAAACAAGCAAGGTGATGAGTTTGAAATCCAACTTAACTGTGCGCCCTTACTTGATACCAACCGTCAAAATATAGGTTGGGTGGTAGCACTTCAGGACATTACTCAAAACAGTCGTTTGCAAAAGATGCTGAGCTTTCAGGCGGTGCACGATACTCTGACTGGCCTCATCAATCGACGTGAATTTGAAAAGCGTTTGGAATCGCTGATCAATGAAGCCCATCAGGATAAAGCGGAGCACCTGCTCTGCTATCTGGATTTAGATCAGTTCAAATTGGTGAATGACACCTGTGGACATAGAGCCGGTGATGTTCTGTTGAAGCAACTCTCAAGTCTGCTTAAACCCATACTGCGTCAGAGCGATACCTTTGCACGGCTGGGGGGTGATGAATTCGGGGTGCTGCTCAGTCATTGTCCAATTGAAAAAGGTCAGGACATTGCAGAGACTCTGCGAAAAACCGTCACTACTTTTCGTTTTTCCTGGGAAGGTCAGGTGTTTTCCGTTGGGGTCAGTATCGGTTTGGTCAGTATTACCGAGGCCAGTGGCAGCCTGGATGAAGTATTGAGTCATGCCGATGCCGCTTGTTATGCAGCCAAAGATCGCGGGCGTAACCGGGTGCACCTGTTTCAACCGGATGATATACAAGCTCAAGAGCATCAAGGGCAAATTCAGTGGGCCAGTCGGTTACAGGAAGCGCTCGATCAAGATCTTTTCCGGCTCTATTATCAAACGATAGTTCCGCTGGAAAACAGCGAAAACACCATGCCGCATTATGAAATCTTGGCCCGTATGATTAGCCCACAAGGCGAAATCATTCCGCCAGGTGCCTTTATTCCAGCCGCCGAACGTTTTGGATTAATGCCCAAAATCGACCAATGGGTGATTCGCAACACACTGGCCTGGATGGGCGATCAACTCCGCCAGAACAACCAGCCGGTTTTTTGCTCGATTAACCTTTCCGGTGCCTCCATCGGTCGTGAAGACTGCTTGCAGTTAATTCAGGAACAACTGGCGAAACGCAAAGTACCGGCCAATAATATTTGCTTTGAAATCACCGAAACCGCTGCCATCGCTGATCCAGCCAATGCCGCTCGCTTCATTACCGAACTGAAACGCCTAGGCTGTCAGTTTGCTTTGGATGATTTTGGAAGTGGCCTCTCTTCATTCGGCTATCTCAAACAATTACCAGTCGACTACTTGAAAATTGACGGTATTTTCATTCAAGAGCTAGCCAATAACCGGATTGACCAGGCCATGGTGGCTTCGATTAACAACATCGGCCATATCATGGGGTTAAAGACCATTGCCGAGTTTGTTGAAGACGCCGCAACACTGAATATCCTGCGTCAAATTGGAGTGGATTATGTTCAGGGCTTTTATCTGTCACGACCAGAGCCATTGGAATCACTCATGAGCGTCCGGGTAATGCCGCGTTAGATGATGGATATTTGGGATCCGCGTCCGGATTAAAGGGTTAGCCAAATAATTTAGTTTTATACTTTATCAAGCTGATTGAAAGAAATAACTCTATTCCTCGCCGATATTTTCGTTCCAGATGTCGTATCAAAGGTATCAGAAACGATTGTATTTAGAGAACTTTCAATCGACCTTATCTCCAAGGTTTCAATCTCAAATATCTTCTAATCGATTAGCTGACTGTGACATCACCATAATTTCATGCTCTTCAAAAGATCTGAGATCTTCCATCAACTCTTTTGCCGAGGATATATCCGCACAATCATGCAGGTAACGATAAAGGTCAATGATTTGCTGATGTTGATGAATGATTACTTGCATAATGTCGGTGGTTGATAGTTCAGAAAATGGTGCATCACAATGATGATGTTGCACGATGGGATTTTTATCAAAGTACTCATAGCACCAGGTATTTAACGCATGTTCATTCCCTGTGACTTCGAATTGGTGCACAGCATGTCCGAGCTTTTCTTCATGCTCTGACAAATAGTTAAGAAGCATTTGTGCTCGCGTATTTTCAGTTTTATCGGCACCACGTTTCAAACATTCTGTGAGGTGTTGATGAAACTCGCTTGTCCAATGAAGAACATCTCTTAACGTTTCAACTTTCATAATAATTTCCAGTATTTTTGTTTGCCGCTGTTATTGGAATAGTTTGAGGGATCAATTGAAGATCAAAGACACAGCCCCTAATCTTCACCGATATCTTCATTCCAGATTTCTGGGTTTTGGGCAATGAAATCGCCGAGCATTTGGATGCATTCCTGCGAGTTAAGATCGATGACCTCTACGCCAGTTTCGCGAAGCCAATCTAGCCCGCCGTCGAAATTTACGGATTCGCCAACAACCACTGTGCCGAAGTTGAATTGCCGTGCCAGCCCGCTGCAATACCAACAGGGTGCAAGTGTTGTGACCATGATTTTGTCGCGATAGGACTTTTGTCTTCCGGCCTTACGAAAGGCATCGGTCTCGGCATGAACAGAAGGATCATTTTCCTGAATTCGGCGATTGTGGCCTGCACCGAGTAGCTTGCCATTTTTATTGAAAACTGCAGCACCGATAGGAATACCACCCTCGGCTAATCCTTGACGCGCTTCATTGATCGCCACTTCCAGCATTGCCTTATAGTCAATGGTTGTCATGCCTGTGTTCCTTCTTCAGGTTGTGTAGATCAAAAGGTTGTAGATCTAAGGAGTCGGCCACCTTGATTTGCAAGTTAGCCATTGAATAATCGAAAAACAACATTATTCATGAAGTTTGCTCCTTTCTCAGTATGAAGCCAAACCAACCCACCTAAATTCAACAGCACAGTTATCCAATAAACATTTATAAACGCTTTCTTACTCGATTTATGGCGTATTTTCTTTTGAGCAATATAGGCTCCTGGCCAACCACCGATTAGAGAAAGTAGGTGCAAGGTGCTTTCTTGCGTTCTCCATCGCCCATTTTGAGCTGCAGATTTATCAATTGCATAAGCGATAAACGCGATTAGGCTCATGATTAGATATACACCGACAATAACTAAAGGCAACTTTCCACTAAAGACTGAGACCAACAGTCCAATGAAAAAGACAATCGTAAAGATACCACCGAAGCCTCTTTGGCTTTTTACTTTATCTCGTTTTTTGGGCTTGGAAATGTCACGAGCAAATTGAATATTTTCAGCCTTATAACGATTATTATTATCGCGAGCTATTTCATAGATAATGACTTCACCATTCGCGGGTCTTCGGGATGGTGGGTTAAAGGCCTTGATATGGACAAAAGCACGTTCTCCACCACCATTTGGCTCGACAAAACCAAAGCCTCGATCATCATTCCAATTTGAAATTTTCCCTTGCAGCTTCATGCTTTCCCTCGCGTTTTATATCTACCAGTTTGTATGGTGCCTCTGGCATAACGTCGATATTGCTAGCTCAAAAATTATTTAGAGTGTTACCAGTTCAAATTTCAGCTTTAACCACCCATCTTCCAATCTGGTGGCCACCGTCTCACTGCGTTTTAATTGATCATTGCTCACATCAGCGTGTTGTTGAATGTAATCGATAATGGTTTGTTGACGTTGTTCAGCTAATTGTTGCAACTGCGTGGCGGATATCGACTCGGCTTCAATTAATCGCTGTTTCAGATCAGCATTGTAAGCCAGCACATCGAGTTCAGCTGTTTCCTGAGTTTCGGTCTTTACAGTGAATTCCTGTTGCAGTGTCCTCAATATTGGACTTAACCCCGCCTCACGATAAAGTGTTTCCAAAACTGTTTGTCGACGTTCTGCCAATTGTGTTTCTGGATCAGTTTGATCTAGACGCGATTCAATACGTTGCTCAACGGCAGCTTGTTTTAGCTGTTGACGATCGGCTTCCATCGCAAAGGTTGGGGGGATGTTTATCGCCAGTTGCGGACGTTCGGCTAATGCTCCTGCGAGCTTCTGTAATTTTTCCTGTTCCGGTGGAGCCAGGTCACTCTCACCAGGCCGGAAACGAATATTGTCTATCGGTTCCTCGTTATCACTGCCGAATAAACCTCCAAGAAATTTGAAAGGCGCTGTCACAATATTGGTGATCGCCTGGTTAATTGCTTGAGTAATTACCGCGCTCATATCAAATTCGGGATCATTGACACTTCCGCTTACTGGAATCGTCAGATCAATCACCCCTTCCTTATTTTTGAGTAACGATACTGCCAAATCAAGTGGCAAATCTAGCGCATCGGGCGCCTCAACCCGCTCCCCAAGCTTGATATCATGCAACACAATATTATTCGTTGCAGAAAGTTCACCCTCAACAACCTTATACGTCAGCTCTACGTCGCCACGTCCTTCGTCGATACGTCTACCTGCAAATTTGATTGTATAGGGGCTCATAGCAGGCAAATCTATATTACTGAACGACAGTTTTACCGTGGCAAATTCGCGAAGGGCTAACGGTTTTATTTCACCATCAATTTCCACCAGACCAAATTCATCAACCTTACCTTCCAATGTCAGCTCTACGGGTTGTTCAGAAAGCGTAGAAAAACCGCTTATTTCGCCATTGAGTGCCTGCATATGTGTATCAAAAACTATCGGCAAACTGGCATCGGTAAAACGCGAACTCGCGTTATTAATAATCGCTTGACCAATTGCCAACTCATAGCCATTGAAGAGACTGTCTTGATCTTTATTCTCTGTCTCAGCTTTGTCGTTTGGTTGCTCCTTGAGTAGTCCTCTTACATTGGTTTCGCCATCTTCGTTAATAAATATGCGGGCATATAGTTCATCAACGATCACTTCTGAGATAGCCAGGCGTTGTTTCGCTAATGAAAAATCAATTGTATTAATGTCTAGCTGGTCAAAGCTGAACAGTTTTTCATTGTTTTTCTGATTATCGAGCTGCACATCTTCAACCGTTAGATTAGCCTGGAGGCTAAACGGCTTTTGTTGATTAGAGGTAATCTGGGCGGTGGAGCTGACTTCACCTTTTACAATACCAACATGTGCATACTTGCTGAGATAAGGTTGCACCGGCTTTAAGGCTAAATTATCTATAGTAGCCTCTGCCTGAACGGCCAGTTCTGGAAACAATTGAATTTCACCCTCAATCCCAATATCACCTCCTGTTTGCAAACTGATATCGGTAGTAAAAGGAATCTGATTACCCTCTGCCAGAGTGAAATTCTGCATGCTGCCAGACAGCATCATTGTAAGAGTAAAGGGCGTTTTCAGTTGCTCATCCATTAACGTCAGCTTGGTATTATTGATGGCCAGATTGGCGATATCGAGCTGAAGTGGTGATGCTTGCGTATCGGGTTCATCAGTGGCTGGATCAGGCATTTTTTCCAATACTTGTAACCAGTCGATTTCACCCTGCTCGTTTAGGGTTGCAGCCAGATTGAAATCATCCAGTGAAACCGATTTTATAGTGAGCTGATTTTCTGGATAAACATAAAGCCCATTACTAATGGTCAGCTTACCGCCTTTTACTAACGCTTCACTCTCACCGGGCTGGTGAATATCTAACTCGGCTATTTCGATATCTATCTCACTGAGATCTATTTTTTTAGTATCACCGGCCAAATTGATGTCGTAAGACGTTTGCAGTTCAACTCGGCCGCTATTCAGTTCAACAGGCAGCTGACCGTTAAAATAACGATATGGCGTCTGCAAACTGAAATTGTTCAGTGTTACCTGGCCTGATAACTGTAACGGTGACATGCTTAACTTTCCGTCTGCGGACAATTTTGCGTCCTTTTCCAGTCCGATATCTAAATCTATATTGGCGGTTTGACTGGCCTCAGTGGAAAAATCTTGTAGCTGAATATTGACCGGACGTAATACCGTTTCAAAAGGCTCCTGCGGATTTTCATCACGATAATGAATCTCACCTTCGGTAAAACTTAACGCTCCAATTTCCAAGGTAAACGGTGACGTGTTTTGTTTATCGGTTTGTTCATCAGTATCTTCCACCACTGCCTCAGAATCTTTTCCGGGCAGGGCAGCTATTAACTGCAGCCAGTTGAGATCACCCTGCTGGTTTCGGGTCAAAGCCAGTTTAAAGTCAGTCAGCGAAACGTTATCCAATATGAGCTGATTTTCTGGAAAAGCATAACTGGCGTTTTTTATCTCCAGTTTCCCGTCTTGCAATAACGCTTTGGTCATGCCCGGCTGAAGAATACTAAAACCGGTCAAGCCTATATCAATCGCACTGAGATCAATATCTGCCGCTTCATCGGCAAAATCGATATCGTAGGATAATTGTAAATCCAGCCGCCCCTGGTTCAATTCAAATGGCAACTGTGCCTTAAAATAACGATAGGGCGACTGTAAACTGAAATTATCCAGCGTTATCTGACCCGATAACTGTAACGGAGACATGCTTAGCTTTCCGTCTGCGGACAATTTTGCGTCATTTTCCAGCCCGACCGCCAAATCTAAACTGGCGTTTTGACTGGCCTCCGTGGAAAAATCTTGCAGATGAATATTGATCGGACGCAATACCGTTTCAAAAGGCTCCTTGGGTACTTCATCCCGATAATGAATCTCGCCATTGGTATAGTTAACCTCAGCTATTTCCAAGCTAAATAAAGATTCGTCCTGTTCGCTGGATTGATTGGCTTCGTCTTCAGCCGCTTCCTCTTTAGCTGAAACTGCCCAGTTGTCTGCCAGTCTTGTCAGCGTATTAGCCGTTGTCGAATAACGACGGAAATGCAGTGTTGTATCGGCCAGATTGATTTCTTCCAGTCGTAAAGTCAGTCTCGCCAGTTGCAAAGGTTGCAGATTGAGGTAAAGCTTTTCTGATGCTGCCAGCGGCTCATCCTGCTCCGTGGTTAATTGCAGATTGTCGACTGTCGCTTCAAATGTATAGGGATTGAAATATATGTTTTCGACACTGGCCTCAACGCCCAGTCTCTGTTGCATTGTCTTCACCAACTGGCGCTCTGCCAGCCACGGAACCAGTAAAAATCCTATCAAGGTATATAACAGCAGAATACTGACAACCCAGATCAGCAAACTTCGATATTTCAGAAAGGTGTTTTTGACAGATTTCATGACTGATGGCTTATCTCAAAGGCAGAGATAAGTCAGTGTACCTAAATATTGCGACTGAGCGTAATCAATAGGCTAAATTTGATTGTTGTATTCAAGCTGCCATTCAGAATAAGCGTTATTACATCATCTTTGGTGTTTCAACCAGTTCTGCCTTAGGCATGCTGAAATAGGCACCTTGGGAAAAATCAATATCGAGTGCCTGGACTTGTTTCTGTACGGCTTCGCAGTGAACAAATTCCGCAACGGTTTTAATGCCGAGACTACGGGCAAATTGCACTACACCACGGGTAACAATAATGGCTGATTGATCATCATTGAGATTTCTTATCAGGCTACCATCGATTTTGATGAGATCCACATTGAGACGCAGCAAATGTTCAAAGTTCGAGTAGCCTGTGCCGAAATCATCAATGGCAATTTTACAGCCAAAGCCTTTGGCTTTATCGATAAACCGACGGACTTCGTTGTAATTATCAATACCATCGGATTCAAGGATTTCGAAAATTAACCTTTTTCCAACCTGATAGGTTTTGAGCTGGTCAAAAATAAACTGGGTTAATTCGGTATCCAGTAAATCACGATAGGAAAGATTAATAGAAAATTCGTAATCCAGTTCGGCAAATTTCTGGAACGATTTTTCCACCATCACCCGTGTCAGCATGCTATCCAGACGTAAATTACTGGCCACCGGCAAAAATACACCGGGACTGATAACCTGCCCATCTGGATCAATCATTCTGATCAGGCATTCATATTTGGTTATCTCACCACTTTGATTATCCATTATGGGTTGGAACCACGGAACAATCCGGTTTTGCTGTAATGCTTGTTTTAGTTGTCTGGCCCAGAACAGGTTTTGTTCATAAATACGCTCTACATCTTGCTTACTGTCATAGATCGCATAATGCCGTGACTTATCACGAGCAATTTTTAATGCGGCTGTGGCGTAACTGATCAATATATCCGGTGAGCTGTCTTTGTCAGGGTCGGCATCATGCTGACCTGCTGCACCAAGGGTTGCCGTTATGCTGATATCCTGATCCTGCCATTGCAGTTGCTGCTCTTGCAGAAAGTCACTTAACTGCCTCAGGAATCCAGTCAGAAACTCCTTGGACCAATCAAAACCCAACAGCACAAATTCATCACCTGATAAGCGATACAGTTTGGCGCTGTCAGCGTGATTATAATCCTGACAAAATGCCCCAATGTTAGTGGTTAGGCTTTGCAAAACCGCATCACCACAATCATTTCCAAAGATACTGTTTAATTCTCGAAACCGATCGATATTCACCAGAATTAAGGTGCAGTTTTGATGTTGCTGCAAATCCAGTAATAACCTTGCCCGGTTAGGTAAACCCGTCAGCTGATCGGTATAGGAGGCCTGCAACTCCTGCATCAGCAAAGCAATACGATAGACCAGATAAGCCGATAGCAGCAAAATGACAATACTGGTTGCAATCAGGATCCGTTGATTAATCACCCGCATCGGGGCAATAACCGCATCAATTTCATTCTTGGGCACGCCCACTGCAAATAGCATCTGAGCCGGTGTGGTCGCGGCATAAAGCACATATTCGATATCTTCAACAGCAAACTGATGCGTTTGCAGCAGGGCTTTTTGCTGTTGGGATTTAAGCTGAGAAATAGCGTTGTTGGATGCCAGTTTAATAAAATCCTGGCTCATTACCGAGTCAATGATCTTCTGGGCATAACGTTCATTATTTAATCTGCTCAAGCTGGATAATTTGCGTTTATTTTTATCGATTAACAGGGCAAAGGTATTTGGCGTGATGCTGACCTGACTGACGAGATCAATTATCTGTTTCGCTTCCCAGTCTGTTGAGGCATAACCAACCACTTGCTGCTGGCTGTTCAAAATGGGTTTTATCAGCGTTAACACGGCACTGTCCGTGATTTCATTGTAATAAGCTGGTGTCCAATGGATTTCATTGCCTTCAATTTTCGTTTTGTCTTTAACAGCAATACCTGCCAAATCGAACCATTGTTGTTGCTCAATGCTTAAGAGTCGGGAACTTGATTCAGTTAATACTTGGATGCTGTTCGTTTTATCCCGAAATACATAGCGTGATATCGGCTGTCCTTTCAGGCTGACGTATTCTGGATCAAACCAGATCCCGACCGCTAATGTGCCTTCAAAGTCTTTCAACTTGTCCTGTAACATCATGCCTAACTCGGCATTTAACACCTGAGAGTTACTTTCTGAAGCAAATAAATCTGCAAAAAGGCTGCCGATACGCGCTAAGCCATTGGTGTCACGTTCCAATGCACTTTGGGTTTGGACAATTTTGTTCAGATTACTGAAAAAAGTCTCTTCAATCTGCTTCTGGCGAACTTCGCCAATGGTATCTTCCGAATAATTCAGATTCAGTGACGATAAAATCCACATCCCGGCAATAAACAGGATGACCAGCATAAACAACATCCACAGGATGAGTTTTTTGGAAGAATCGACCAGTAATGAACGAAGCATCAGATGATGACCATTTTATACATCCTTAAAAGCCCTTAATTCTGACCGTCAAGAACGCGTTGAATTTGCTGTCGAGCCAGATTAATAGCCTCAGGATTCACTTGAGGGCGAAGATTTTCCGCCAGCTTTTCTGCCTCGGCTGAACCTTGTTGTTGGGCTACTTCATACCAGATGACCGCTTTGGCTTTTTTCTCAGTAAGGTCACTTTGTTGTAACTGTCGCCCCATCAGTAAGGAAGACTCAGCATATCCAGCACGAGCAGCTTGAATCAGCCATTTTTCTGCTTGTGTGATGCTCGCTGGATTTTTATTTTGTTGAATTAACAACGCTCCCAGCGAGTGCTTGGCCGGAACATAGTTATTTAAGGCCGCACGTTGAAACCATTTGAGCGCCAGATCTTTATTCTGTTGGGTGCCTTTACCCATTTCATAAAATAAACCCAGCATATGTTGTGCTTCGGCATAACCATCCTGCCCAGATTTCTCAAACCATTCAAAAGCGGTTTGATAATCCTGTTGCACACCAAGTCCCAAAGCGTAGATCTCACCAATAAGATAACGTGCGCGTGGTGAATCCTGCTCAACTTTCTCCGCCCATTGCAGAGATTGTGAATATTCCGTCAGAGCTTTATGAATAACCGCCATATTTAACTGGGAGCGCACATCGCCCTTGTTTGCCGGTGGCAGACAGGCCTGTTTGGCTTCACGAAAATTGCTGATGGTTGTTAACAAATAACAGTCGTTTAACTGTTCTTTATTCACATTTGAAACAATGGCTTTATCCACCACCACTTTTTCATCAGAGACGGGAGGTTCGGCTTGAGAAGATGCTGTGGGTGCTTGTTTGTTGGCTTCGGCCAGTCTCACAGCAAACTGTTCCACATCTTTCGGGCAGGAGTAGCTGTATCCCGCCTTATATAGATTCAATGACTCTTGGGTAAGTGGTCGAGTGAGATATTTATCGGCAATTTCCTGGCAGCGAACTTTACGTTCTGCACTGACCTTTCGTAGTGGTTCGGCACGACGTTCATCATCAATATGCTGATTGATATAATCGGTAAGCGGATCGATATAGGGCTGGGCAAATAAGACTTCAATTTCATCATCGTAATTTGCCGCTGCCCCATCACTGGTTTGTGCTAGCCACTCTCTGGATTGCGCAAAAATATCCTTTGGCTGATAACCAGCGCAGCCAAAGAGCATACTGCTAAAAAGCAGAGTTAATGCCAGTCGTTGCAATTTTAACCTTCAACATCAAATTAGAATGTATTAATGTAGGTTAATCTAATTTTGGGTAAATTTCCTTTATTTATGTAGGACATTAATTGTCTGATCGCTTATCAGCTGTCTTTATATCTAATCTCAAGTCTGTTCTATTGCAAATCATGACGCGTTTTGCAGAAAAACCTCATCCCCTAGCTGAATTACTGCACTTTGTTTGATGGCTCCATAAACACCCAGATTTTGATCGGCTTGTTTCACAATGCTGCGTAATATGCTGCTGTCCGATTCCAGTTTTTGTTGAGATCGGGTCACTGCCCCACAACGTGGTGTGCTGCTATTGCATGCAATGGTGGCACGACCAATTCGTAGTTTATTATCAATCCATGCCTGTTCAACCAGTCCTTCCATACCGGGCAGCGTTTCAATCACCAGATTGGGACGAAAGCGTTGCACATCCCAATCGGCTTCCGGATTAAGTTGTTGCATATGGGCTAGCGTCGCAGTGGTGAGCAGGTGAAAAGATGTCACCAGAAAAAACGTACCTGGGAGAGACACAAAATCCTTTGCTGCTAATGGCAAATCATCCAGGATCTCTGGCAAGGGTTCACCGGCTTCTCGATTAAACGTGGCTTTTAATTCTTCCAGCCAGGTATGGTCATCTTTTTTATGCCGCCGATAAAAATCCAGCTCGGCTAGGGGCCTCAGCGATTCAAGGGTCGAATTATGGCCGGTTAATTCAGATAACAAACTATGGATCTGGGGATCGTCACTGCCTACAACACGACCATCCGGAAAATGAATATCGACCTGATCATGTGCCCCGGTCATCTGGGTACTGCGACAACGAGCAACACAACGTAATAACTGGGGCCTGAATTTACAGCTTTGAATTTCCTGACGTGCCACATCACGCAACGCCCAGATACGATCGCCTTGCAAGCCCATATCGCCAAGATGGCAATAGTTCAGGCTTTCTCCCGCCATACCTTTCACCGGATAACGCCAGATTTGTTTTACAGTTCCTACTTTGATCATGAATGCTCCTGAAAGATTCGATACGTTCAGTTTTTCATGCTCACGTCGTTGTAATGCACGCTATTATTTTATGGCAGAGCCATCCGGAAATAGAGACGTTTTGAAACAGTTATTCTGTGCCGAAGCTATTACTGCCCGTCAGTGAACGCAGTTTATTTACGGCCAACGAAGCCGCTGCTGTACGGGTTTCCACTCCCAGTTTGGTAAACACATGTTCCATATGTTTATTGACGGTACGTGGACTGGTACCGAGAATCTCACCAATACTTTTGTCGGTTTTGCCAAGGATCACCCAGTGCAATACTTCCGACTCCCGATTGGTTAAATTGAATACCGCTCTCAAGGCTTCAATCTGTGCGGTTTCAGACTCTTCTCGTAACAGGATCAGCCATTGCTCTTCACTTTGCAGATCAGCAGGGTTAAAAATAAGTCGCCCGGTGGGTTTATGCACAATGTAAGGACGTAACCGTCTTTCTCCCCCCTGATGTAACTGCAACACCCAATCCTGCAAGGCTTCGGGGGTATCCTGAATCAAAAGATCGTCTTCATGACTCATATATTTTTCAATCAACTGACGCGCCAGAGGTGTCTGCCAGACAATTTTGCCGGTGCTCGGTAATACCGCAATAGCAGCCTGACCGAATGCATCCAGAGCGCCCTGTGTCTGATTGATCAAACGGGAGTTTTTCAAATGGGTATTAATCCGGGCAATAACTTCGACAGGGCTCAACGGTTTGGTCACATAATCGATGCCTCCTGCTGAGAACCCGGCGACCACATGCTCGGATTCGGTCAGACCAGTCATAAAAATCACCGGAATATGGCGGGTATTCAGATCATGCTTAAGGTGCCTGCAAACTTCAAAACCATCCATACCTGGCATTAACGCATCCAGCAGAACAATATCCGGTGTTGCGTCCAGACTGATTTTTAATGCGGATTCACCATTATCAGCCACCAGAACGGTATAACCGGATTCCACCAAAGCATCATGTAAAAGCGCCAGCGTATCGGGGGTGTCGTCGACCACCAGCACTACTGCATTAAGCGGGCTTTCAGACATTAGCTAATTTCTCTTCTATAAAGGTTTTCATGGTGCCTAATTGAAATTTTTCAGACATTTGGCGTATTTCACTAACAAACTGTTCGCAGGCCAGTCCTTGTTCATCAATCTCGGTAATCAGTTTACGGACGCCGACCAGATAGCCCATGTTGATCATCTCCAGCAAGTTATTTAAGACCTCAACCGGGGGCAGTGAATATTCCACCACGGAAGTTTCTGATACCAGTTCTTCCTTGCTCTCGATCCATTGCAGATTCAATCGTTCGCCAATCCAGTTGATCAGTTCAAATAGATTGACCGGTTTCAGGATAAAGTCTTTATCAGTAATACCCGATGAATTTTCCAGGTTTTTATCAAAGGCATTGGCTGAAATAATGCCGATTTTGACATCAGACTTATGTACATTACGGATCAGATGACAGGTTTCCCAACCGTCCATTTCCGGCATAGCTAAATCCATAAAAATGATTTCGGGCTGAAAGTCCGGATAAATCCGTAAACATTCGGCTCCCGATGCGGCTTCTCTGACGTCAAACCCCAGCGGCTCAAGAATATTTAACAGCAGTTCCCGATCCACCGGTTCGTTATCGACCACCAGTAATTTACGCCGCGGTCCCCGGTAACCCACTGGCATTCGGGTGGAGATAAGCGGCAAATCTTCTTCGACCCGCACTGAGGGTAAAAACAGTCGGACAAAAAATGTGGTGCCTTTGCCTACGTGGCTTTCAACATGCAAAACACCGCCCATCAACTCAGTGAGCAACTTGCTGATCGTCAGTCCCAATCCGGTACCACCGATTCCCTGCGCCGCACTGCCCCGAATAAACGGCTCAAAAATATGATCCAGTTCGGATTGCTTGATGCCCGGGCCGGTATCTTCAACTTCTATCGATAGAAATTCGCGGGCATGGTTAAAGCGCAGATAAATAGCCCCCTCACTGGTGTATTTCACTGCATTACCAATGATATTAATCAATATCTGGCTTAAACGTTTGTGATCAGCACGCACAATACGAGGTAAATCCGAGCTGATCTCATATTCAAATTTCAGCCCTTTATTAATCGCCTGCAATTCAAACATACTGATAATTTGCTGGATATATTCAGGAAAACGCAGTGATTTGATATCAAATTGCAGCTTTCCACCTTCTATACGGGCAATATCCAAAGTACCTTCAATCAACGACAGCAGATGCTCACCGCTACGCAGAATGACTTTAATGGCATTTTTATTTTCTGTCGTTACATCAGCATTGTTATCCATCAATTGGGCATAGCCCAGAATGCTGTTTAATGGGGTACGTAACTCATGACTGATACCAGTGATATAGCGACTTTTAGCCTGATTTGCCTGTTCTGCAATAACACGAGCCTGCTGCAGTTCAGCATCGGTTTGTTCATGTAAAATGATTTCACGCTGTAGCAAGTTGGTTTGATGGTTGGATTCCTGCTGTGCCACATTGCGGCTTTGCGAGGTATGAATCAGCCACCAGACAATAATGCCACTGACCAGAACCAGGGCGGCAAAAGCCTTGAGAAAACCCACTTGTATTTCAGGCAAAATCTGCGCTGCGTTGTCCGTGGTGGTCAGCGATATATGCAGATAGATCAATCCAAAAATGGATGCCAGTAGTAACACCGTCATCCCCATCAGCAGGATGTAATGTCCTACACCATTCTGGATATAGCCCCACAAGGATTTAGGCAACAGTTTTGTCATGGCCGCCTGCCACTGCGAATCCAGTTTGGCATGTGGCTTACAAGCATCATTGCAGCGAGCATCCAGACAACAGCACAATGAGCAGATAGCACCCTGATAGGCTGGACAATAGGCTATGTCATCAATTTCATATTCCCGCTCACAAATACTGCAGATTTCTTTGGTTTTGCCGGGATGAAACTTATACGGCTGGCGCGCCAGGTAATATTTTCCCTTGGTCCACCAGGCAAATAATGGAGAACAAATTAACGCCGTAAACATGGCGATAAAAGATGAAAATGACTGCGCTTCCAAACCAAACACGCCGACAAAAGCCAACACTGAAAACAAAGAGGCGATGGCCATTGCCCCCACCCCAACCGGATTAATGTCATATAGATAGGCCCGGCGGAATTCGACGCCTTTGGGACTTAAACCCAGGGGTTTATTAATCACCAGATCGGCTACTACAGCCGTGATCCAGGAAATAGCAATATTCGAATATAGTCCCAAAATCTGTTCCAGTGCCTGAAACACATCTAGCAGCATCAGCATGGTGGCTATCAACACATTGAATAATAACCACACCACACGGCCAGGATGGCTGTGGGTCAGGCGGGCAAAGAAATTGGACCAGGCCAGTGAACCAGCGTAAGCATTGGTGATATTGATCTTGATTTGTGACAGCACCACAAAAAATACTGTGACCGCCAGCAATACATCCGCGTTGGAGAAAACATAGCTAAATGCCACATGGTACATATAGGTGGGGTTAACGGCTTCTTCAACCGACTTTGCCCCATTTAACACCAGATAAGCCAATAACACCCCGGCAAACATTTTGATCATGCCGATAAAAATCCAGCCCGGACCGGCGAATATGACTCCTAAATGCCAACGAAAACGGTTTTTTTGGGTTTTTTCCGGCATAAATCGCAGAAAGTCGACCTGCTCACCCACCTGAGGGATCAATGCCATACCAATGGCAATGGCAGTACCAAACATGTAAATATTAAACGTACTGTCATAACCGGAGCTGCCGGCAAAACTCATCAAGCCCCGAATGGCATCGGGTTCTTTGGCGAAAATAAAGATAAATGGCAGCACCATGAGGAACAGCCAGATCGGTTGAGTGATCATCTGAATCCGGCTGATTAAAGTCACCCCGTGGGTCACTAATGGAATCACCACCACCGCCGATATCAAATACCAGACATAGATTGGCAGGTCGAAATACATGCTCAGGGCGTACGCCATGATCACGGCTTCAAGCGCAAAAAGAATAAAGGTGAAGGTCGCGTAGACAAATGAAGAAATAGTAGAACCGATATAGCCAAATCCCGCACCGCGGGTCAGCAAATCCATATCCAGGCCGTATTTGGCGGCATAATAACTGATGGGCAAACTGGTCATAAAGATAATCAGACTAATGGTCAGAATGGCCCAAAAGGCATTCACAAAACCAAAATTGACAGCTAATGCACCGCCGATAACCTCCAGAACCAGAAAGGAAATAGCACCCAGTGCCGTATTGGAGACACGAAAAATTGACCACTTTCTGAAAGAGTGGGGTGTGAAACGCAGCGCATAGTCTTCCAGCGTTTCATTAGCGACCCAGGTATTGTAATCACGACGAATTTTGACAATACGCTGTGGTGCATTATGTTCTGATGAATCCATCAAAGCTTCACTTCCTGATACATTTAGCCCAACCGATTGATGGATATCCATGCTCCAGATTAAATGCGCTGGGTGTAACTTACCCAATAACATCATAATGTACGAGCAGCGGTTTTTTATCTACGTAGTATTACGTATTGTTTTTTTCAACGCTAATAAAGCTAGGACCGATCTATCCTTTCAGTCACTTACCTGAAAGACAGACCGGTCCACTTGTCCCTGCTGTTCGTAACTGTTTACATTATTAACAAATATGCTCCGCTCAACGTTAACAATGTCGCAAAGGCACGTTGTACGAACAGTCCCAGTTGATCTTTAAAACTGGCAAGGTAAACACCCGTGGCGAGCAGAATCATGGTCGCCATCACCATACCCGCTACAGCTGCCAGGCCATTGCCTGCAGCAACCAATTCCTGACCATGAACAAAGCCATGCAATAACGCAAAGACCGTGGTTAATGTCAGTTGCCAGAATCGATTAATTGAAGTGTTGAGTAAAATCACCAAGCCCATTGCCAACAAACTGACTGCAATCGCTACTTCAACAACTGCCAGCCCGGATATCACTGCACCCAGTACCACACCACACAGCATAAACATGACAAACTGCATCGGTACCTGCCATCGTGCAGAAGACTGAGACTTTCCGGCCCAATAACCTACCGCCAGCATCACCAGCAAATGATCAATACCCGTAAACGGATGGCTGAATCCACTGGCAAAGTTAGCCATCTCATGTCCGGGATGAGCAAAAGCAATGGCTGGAAAAGCGACTATACCCAGTATCGTTAAAAGCATTTTTTTCATTTCTTTTCCCTCTTGGTTAAACGGTTAATTCAACATCAGTCCCTGTTTTTCAATAAACGCCACAATCTGATCCAGACCGTCTTCCTGCTTAAGGTTACTGAATACAAAAGGCCGTTCACCACGCATACGTTTGGAATCACGATCCATTACTTCCAAAGAAGCCCCGACCAATGGGGCCAGATCGGTTTTATTGATCACCAGCAAATCTGATTTGGTAATGCCCGGACCACCTTTACGCGGGATCTTTTCACCAGCGGACACATCAATCACATAAATAGTCAGATCCGACAGTTCCGGACTGAACGTCGCAGCCAGATTATCGCCACCACTTTCAACAAACACGATATCCAACGGATCGAAACGTTTACTGAGTTGAGCCACGGCTTCCAGATTCATCGAAGCATCTTCGCGGATGGCAGTATGCGGACATCCACCCGTTTCGACCCCAATAATCCGATCCGCTGACAACGCTTCATTACGGGTTAAAAACTCGGCATCTTCCTTGGTATAAATATCATTGGTCACCACAGCAATATTGTATTTGTCGCGTAGTCGCTTGCATAAGGCCAACGTTAAGGCTGTTTTACCGGAACCAACCGGACCACCGATGCCAACTCGTAAAGGTTCTTTCATTTTGTTTTTCTCTTATTCATGAACGAAATAAACGGGAATACTGGGTTTCATGTCGACAGCCAGCAATGCTCAGTGCTGGGCAGAAATTCTGTATATCGTCATCGGGTAATTGCATGGCTTGATCGACTAAAGCAGGCAAGGTCATCGCTAACTCTGACAAAATGCGTTGTCCTGCCACCTGTCCCAAAGGCACGGTTTTCATCACCGCACTGACCTGATTTTCCAGAAAAGACCAGGCATAGGCATGCAACATATCGCTAAGCGAAATCTCCCAGCACAGGGCGCTGACTGAATAAATAGTCGGAAAAGCCGGTTGTTGCAGGGTGCCGCTTAATAAGACGATTTGTGGGGGCCAGGTAGCTAAATCACGTTGCAACCGTAGTAACGAATAGGCCATCTGCCGCGTTTCAGCCAATGCTTCACTGCTATCGCGACCGGCCTGATAATACTCGTCCCAGTATTGTATCTGTGGACCATCCATCTGCTGCCAGGCCTTATATAACCTCAACAAAACCGGTAATTCATAGTTTACAAAATAGATCGACAGCACATCGCCTATCCACTGCTTCGATGATTCAATATCGATCACCTCACCGGATTCAATTGCCCATTCCAGTCCCTGTGAATAACTGTAGGCACCCACTGGCAACATTGGGCTGGCGAGTTGTAACAGACGGGAAAGCGACGCTGAACTCATCTTAGTGACTATGTCCATGTGCGTGAACATGATCATGTGAATGTTCATCATGATGATGGTGATGTCCGCCACCGCCAGCATAGGCTCCAGATTCTGGTTCAAAAGGTGCTTGTAATTCTTCAACCTGCACACCTAACCCCAACAACATATCTTTGAGAACTGAATCCGTTTCCAGCTTCAGCCATCCATCACCAATTTCCAGCGGAACATGACGGTTCCCCAAATGATAAGCGGCTCGGGTTAAAGCCTTTGAGGTGGTAGCAGTTACTTTCATCACGGCCTGATCGGCAGCAATTACTTCAATAATTTCACCGCTATCCGCCTGCAGAAAATCGCCTCCACGTAAAATCGTGCCACGCTGCATATATAACGCGGCTTCCGTGCCTGATTGCAAGGTCACACGAATACGGCTTTTCTGGCGTAAATCGAAACTCAGACTGACCACATCGGCAATGACCGTATCGCTATGAATATGATCCAGTTTGGTGGAAATCGATAACATTTTTGAACCTTGCCTATAAATTGCTAAAACAGGAAATAACGCTGCGTCATAGGCAGTTCAGTCGCCGGTTCGCAGATTAATAATTCACCATCTGCCAACACCTGATAGGTTTCCGGATCCACCTCAATTTTGGGCGTAGCATTGTTGAGCACCATATCTTTTTTACCGATATTACGGCAGTTTTTCACTGCCACCAGCGGTTTCTGTAATCCCAGTGCTGCGACCGCAGGATTGGCCAAGGCCGCTTCTGAAACAAAGGTTAAAGAGGTTTTTAAGGCTTTGCCAAAACTGCCAAACATCGGCCGATAATGCACCGGCTGTGGTGTGGGAATTGATGCATTGGGGTCGCCCATTGCTGCTGCGGCAATCATGCCGCCTTTTAATATCAGCGACGGTTTCACACCAAAAAATGCAGGGCGCCATAACACCAAATCAGCAAATTTACCGGCTTCAATGGAACCGACTTTATGGGAAAACCCATGAGTAATCGCCGGATTGATGGTGTATTTGGCAATGTAACGTTTCACCCGGAAGTTATCTGCATCACCATCACCACGCTCGGCATCTTCTTTCAAAGGACCTCGCTGTACTTTCATTTTATGCGCAGTCTGCCAGGTGCGAATCACCACCTCACCAACCCGCCCCATCGCCTGCGAATCAGAAGACATAATGGCAAACGCACCGGTATCGTGAAGAATATCTTCTGCAGCAATGGTTTCCCGGCGGATACGCGATTCAGCAAACGCCACATCTTCAGCAATCGAAGGATCCAGATGATGGCACACCATCAACATATCCAGATGTTCATCAATGGTATTGATGGTAAATGGTCGTGTGGGATTGGTGGACGACGGAATAACATTCTCGGCTGAGATAGCTTTGATAATATCCGGCGCATGCCCTCCGCCAGCACCTTCAGTATGAAAGGTATGAATGGTGCGATCTTTAAAGGCCGCTATCGTGGTTTCAACAAAACCTGATTCATTCAGCGTATCGGTGTGGATGGCTACCTGAACATCCATCTCTTCGGCCACCGATAAACAATTATCGATAGCAGCAGGGGTGGTACCCCAGTCTTCGTGCAATTTCAGGCCGATAACGCCAGCTTCGATCTGTTCTCTGGCTGGCTCAGGCTGCGACACATTGCCTTTGCCGAAAAAACCCAGATTCATTGGAAAGGCCTCGGCAGCTTCCAGCATGCGGTGAATATGCCATGGTCCCGGCGTACAGGTGGTGGCATTGGTCCCGGTAGCCGGTCCAGTGCCACCACCCAGCATGGTGGTGATCCCAGACATAAGGGCTTCTTCAATCTGCTGCGGACAGATCCAGTGAATATGACTGTCGATACCCCCTGCGGTAAGGATCATGCCTTCGCCGGCGATGACCTCGGTACCGGCACCCAATGGTATGGTTACATCAGGTTGAATGTCCGGGTTTCCGGCTTTGCCAATGGCCCAGATATGCCCATCTTTAAGCCCCACATCTGCTTTAATAATGCCGGTAACAGCATCGACTATCAGGGCATTGGTAATCACGGTATCAGCAACTTCAACTGAGACTTTCTGTGATTGCCCCATGCCATCGCGGATGACCTTGCCACCGCCGAACTTAACCTCTTCACCATAGGTGGTGAGATCCTGTTCGACTTCAATCCATAATTCTGTATCGGCCAGCCGGATTTTGTCGCCCACTGTCGGACCAAACATTTCGGCATAGGCTTGCCGATCAATTTTCAGACTCATGATAAAGCTCCCATAACTCTGCCGGCAAAACCGTAAACCTGACGCAAACCGGACAACGCAACCAATTCGACCGTGCGGGTCTGGCCGGGCTCAAAGCGGACAGCTGTACCCGGAGCAATATTCAAGCGAAATCCATAAGCCTTTTCGCGTTCAAACAGCAAAGCATCATTGACTTCAAAAAAATGATAATGCGATCCAATCTGCACCGGCCGGTCGCCGCTATTGGAAACATCAATGGTGATCACCTCACGACCTACATTCATCTGTAAATCGCCCGCTTTTACTCGCATTTCTCCGGGAATCATAGTCAGTGTCCTCAGATAATTGGGTTATGCACGGTGACCAGTTTGGTGCCGTCAGGAAAGGTGGCTTCGACCTGAATTTCCGGCAGCATTTCAGCAATACCCTCCATCACATCATCCAATGTCAGTAAAGTCGCACCATAGTCCATTAGTTCCGCAACCGTTCGGCCATCTCGTGCCCCCTCCATAATCGCCGCCGAGATATAGGCAACAGCTTCAGGGTAATTCAGTTTCAGGCCTCGGTCTTTTCGTCGCTCGGCCACCAGTGCCGCAGTAAAAATAAGTAATTTATCTTTTTCTCTAGGAGTCAGTTCCATTGCTTTTTCAACCTTGTTTATCTTTGTCTAGGTAGCCCAAATGCGAGGCCGGATAGCTGATCGCTTGCCATACCACGGACGCAGGCAGTGCCATAATTTTTCAAAATATATTTTGGCTTCCTGGGCACAGGGACCAATATAACGTGCGGTGAATATATCCGGCAGTGCTGAAACGCCATAATCCGCTGAAGAATCAATCTGAATGTCCTGACAGCTTTGCAGGATCTCTGCCGGCGTAGTGCCAGCGGCCACCACAAAACTGCCAAAAACCACTTGATTACGTAATCCGGCCATTGAACGCAGTACTCTGCTATCGGGATCCAGTAATGCAGATTCATTCCAGATTAACCTGCCTTCACGTTTAATCAATAACTTTTGACGAAAACGCCCGCTACCCCAACGTTCACCACTGGCCTGCCTGCCCAGGCAAACGACTTCCCAGCCAGCAAATACTGCTGTTTCACTAAGAGTAACCTGAGTATTAAGCGCGACATCAGCGCCATCAAATACGATATTTTCCTGTGGCAGCCATTCTAATTGGCCATTATCATCAATCGTCATCTCAATCTTCTGACTGGCTTGGCGACCGGCTGATTTATACCATTTGGTGGCACCCGGGGTGGTCAACAGTGCAGATGATTCAGTTTGCATTTGCACCGTCAATTGCAAATTATCGCCACCTGCCACACCCCCGGGAGGGTGGATAATAACGCCATGGGCAGGATTAGCGCCTTCAGGATAGAGAATTTTCTGAATCACCAACGGCCCATGATGCTGACGGCGGGCAAGGATGGTTTTGTTGGAGCGGCTATCGAACAGCAGTTTGAGACTGGCATCCCAGCCAGTCATCAACTGATTAATTACCGGTTTATCAATTTGTTGTGTTAATTCTGAGCGAACATTCATGCCAACACACTCCTTCATGTTGGACATTGATAAGCATATTTGTCTGCCTGGATCTGCTGGTCTTTCATAGCTGCCTTTGTTGTAAACCTGAAATATCAACAGAACCTAATAATATTTGTCTTAAACCGTCAAATATTTCTTTATCGTGTCGGCATCAACGTCGGCTCGCATATCTTCATGAATGAACTTACCTTTTTCAATCACAATAATACGGTCTGCCACTTCCATCGTAAAACTCAACACCTGTTCAGAAACGATAATGGTGATTTCACGCATTTTACGAATTTCATTTAAGACCTTGGCAATATCTTTGATGATTGAAGGCTGAATACCTTCCGTCGGTTCATCCAATAGTAATACTTTTGGATTGGTCACCAAAGCACGGGCAATCGCCAACTGTTGTTGCTGACCACCTGAAAGGTTACCGCCCTTGCGGTGACGCATATCATGTAATACGGGAAACAAGGCGAATATCTCATCAGGAATATGTTTCATTTTCGACACCTGCAGACCGGTTTCGATATTTTCCTGCACCGTTAATGTTGGAAAAATCATTCTTCCCTGTGGCACATAAGCAATCCCATTGGCAACACGGTTGTGACTTTCCATACTGCCAACGTCAGTCCCTTCGATACTGACTTTACCTGATTGACTGGGCAGGATCCCCATGAGGGATTTGAATAACGTGGTTTTACCCATGCCATTGCGTCCCATAATGGCCAGCGTTTCATTTTTAGCGACGTTAAAGCTGATGTCATGAATAACCTGGCTCTGGCCGTAACTTACTTGTAAATTTTCTACTTCAAACATGGTTAATCTCCCAGCTTAAAATCAATGCCCAAGATAGACTTCAATGACTTTTTCATCCGCCTGAACATTGTCCATCGTCCCCTCAGCAAGGATTTTGCCTTGGTGCAGAACGGTGACTTTACGGGCGATTTTTTTCACAAACTCCATATCATGCTCAATCACTATCACGGATCGATTCTGGCAAATCCGGTTGAGCAATTCGGCGGTTTCATCGCGTTCTTTGGCGCTCATCCCGGCGACTGGCTCATCCAGCATCAATAATTCCGGATCCTGCATCAGTAACATGCCAATCTCCAGCCATTGTTTCTGACCATGACTGAGAATCGCCGCTTCAGTCTCAAGAAAGTTTTCCAGCTGGATTTCTTTGGCCACCTCATTAACGCGTTTAATCACTTGTTCAGTGGTCTTGAAAAACAGGCTGCCAAATACCCCACGTCCTTCTGGATAAGAAACTTCCAGATTTTGGTACACCGTCAGGTTCTCGTAGATAGATGGCGTTTGAAATTTACGACCAATACCCGCCCGAACGATTTCATGTTCGGCCATCTTGGTCATTTCTTTGTTTTTAAAATTGATCGAACCGGAACTGGATTTGGTTTTGCCGCATATCAAATCCAGCAAGGTGGTTTTACCCGCTCCGTTTGGGCCGATAACCACTCGCAATTCGTTTTTATCGATATACATTGTTAACGTATCGACTGCTTTGAAGCCATCAAATGAAACCGTGAGATCTTCAATTGCCAGCAAAAAATCTGTTGTAGTCGTCATTATTTAGCTCCCTCGGTGGTGGCTTCAGATTCAATCTTCGTGGCAGATTTCTTTTCTGATTGCACTGGTTTATCAAATAATGGCTTTAGAAACTTCACTTTAGGGGCATATTTGTTGTAAATACCCGCCAAACCATTCGGGAAGAACATCACCACTGCGATAAACAACCCGCCCATCAGGAATAACCATAATTCAGGGAAAGTTTCAGAAAACGCCGTTTTACCGTAATTCACTAGCAATGTACCGTAGACCACCCCCACCAAGGACATTCGGCCACCGACAGCAGCGAAAATAACCATTTCAATCGAAGGCACGATGCCGACAAAAGACGGAGACATAAAGCCTACCTGTAAGGTAAACATCGCTCCACCGATGGCCGCAATGACGGCTGAAACACAAAATACAAAGATTTTGAAGTTTGAGACGTCATACCCTGAAAAACGCACTCGATCTTCCTTGTCTTTCATCGCCAGAAGCAGTTGTCCTAGTTTGCTGGTGAGAATGAATTTACTCACCATAATGACGCCTAACAGCAAAATGGCATTGATAAAATAAAGGATATATTTAGAAGAATCGGCACGTATATCCCATCCATTTAGGGTTCTCAAATCGGTAATACCATTAATACCACCGGTAAACCCTTGTTGCCCCACAATTAACACCGTTAGAATCACAGCGATAACCTGCGTGATGATGGCAAAGTAAACCCCACCAACTCGACGTTTGAACATCGAATAACCGATGATAAAGGCAAAGATCGACGGCACCAGAAGGATAGCTATTAAGGTAAACGTGAAACTTTCAAATGGAATCCAGAACCACGGTAACTCGGTCAACTGATTCCAGTCCATAAAGTCTGGAATGCCTGGTGTAGTCTGAATACTAGTACTTTCTGGGTCAGAGGCTTCGAGTTTCAAGAACATGGCCATCGCATAACCACCCAGTCCAAAAAATATTCCCTGTCCCAAACTGAGAATACCGCCATACCCCCACAACAACACCAGACTGACCGCTGCAAACGCGTAGGTCAGATATTTTCCGACCAGATTTAACCGGAACAAGTCTAGTGCCAGAGGCAACACCACTAAAATCAGCAGTGCCAGAACACCAATGGCAATCGCCCCACTCTTACCACCTAAAAATCGCTCATAGACAAAATTCATCATTTATCTCCTGCTGGTTATTTACGAACTTTGATTGAGAACAAACCTTCAGGACGCATCATCAAAATGATGACCAAAGCCAGCAAGGTAAATACTTTCGCCATAGATCCGCTGATAAAGAACTCCAGAATGGATTGCGCCTGCGCAATGGTGAACGCTGAGGCAATGGTGCCGAACAGACTGGCTGCCCCACCAAACACAACAACCATAAAGGTATCAACGATATATAAAGAACCTGATGTCGGTCCTGTGGACGCAATGGTAGTAAATGCTGCACCGGCGATACCGGCAATACCGCAACCCAGCGCGAAGGTCAATCGATCAACCTGTTTGGTATTAATACCGACGGCACCACTCATAACCCGATTTTGTGTAGTAGCCCGAACATTCAACCCCCAGCTGGAGCGATACATCAGCAAAAACACACCGAGAGTGACCAATGCAGTCAGACCTAATACAAACATGCCGTTAATTGGAATAAATATCGTTTCTGTTGGCATCCAGGACCCCATCAACCAATCCGGTAAGGCTGGACTGACTTCTCGTGCTCCAAAAATTGAACGAAACGACTGTTGCATAATCAGGCTCAGTCCCCAAGTTGCCAGTAAGGTGTCCAGAGGGCGTTTATAAAGATGCCTGATAAGCACAAATTCTGTGATGTAGCCAAATAGCCCGGCTACCAGGAATGAAACTAATATTGCTAATAAAAAGTAGTAATCCATGAATGCTGGAAAATAGGTTTCCGTCACTACGGAGAGAAGGTAAGTTGTGTAGGCTCCCATCGCCATAAATTCGCCATGGGCCATATTGATTACGCCCATTTGTCCAAAAATAATTGCCAATCCAAGCGCCATCAGCAGTAACACACTGAACAGGCTGAACCCGGCAAAGCCCTGCATGGCTAGAATTGAAGTCAATTCCTGTATTGAATACTCACCCATAACGGATACTCCGTAACATTTACTCGTTAATCAAAGGTTGGACAACCTTTCGCTCTTCTGTCACTTGGCAGGCTGGTCAACGACCAGCCTGCTTTTGCGAACGTTCTATTTCGATTTATTGGTAACCTTCTGGGAATGGGTTTGGCTCAATCAGATCAGAGGTATAAACCACTTCTGCCTGACCGTCTTTGTTCCATTTACCGATACGGGTTTTGCTCCATAAATGATGATTAGGATGCAGTTTGACGTAACCTTCAGGCGCTGTAGTCAGCTCGATATCACCTTCTTCAGATGCGGCGACAACTTTATCCACATCAAAACTTCCAGCTTTCTCGACTGCTGCTTTCCATAACCATGGGCCAAGGTAAGCGGCCTGAGTCACATCACCGATAACGCTGTCTTCGCCGTGCATTTCTTTAAATGCTTTTACAAATGCAACGTTGTTCGGATTGTCCTGACTTTGGAAATACTTCATAACAGAGTAGAAGCCTTCCAGATTTTCACCACCGATACCCAACACTTCATCTTCGGTCACCGACAGGGTCAACAGCGTTTGTTTATCTGCTGTAATACCGGCAGCATTCAGCTGTTTGAACCAGGCCACGTTACTACCACCCACAACAGCAGCGAAGATAACGTCAGGCTTTTTCAAACGGATTTTATTGATAACTGAACCAAACTGAGTATCACCTAAAGGTTTGTACTCTTCACCGACCACTTTACCGCCAAGTACTTTTTCGATGTGGATACGAGCGATCTTCATTGAAGTACGTGGCCAGATGTAGTCCGAACCAATCAGATAGAACGTTTTGGCACCTTTTTCTTCAGCAACCCAGTCCAGACCAGCAAGGATCTGTTGGGTAGCTTCCTGACCGGTGTAGATAACGTTTTTGGATTGTTCCAGTCCTTCATAGAAAGTCGGGTAATACAACAAACCGTTTTCTTTCTCAAAAACTGGCAAAGCCGCTTTACGTGATGCCGATGTCCAGCAACCGAAAACTGCCGCTACATTATCATTCACCAGTAACTTTCTGGATTTCTCAGCAAATGTTGGCCAGTCACTGGCACCATCTTCCTGAATGATCTCAATCTGGCGGCCGAGGATACCGCCACTTTCATTGATCTGTTTGATAGCCAGCTTTTCCGCTTCCTGGGCACCGGTTTCACTGATCGCCATGGTGCCGGTTAATGAATGCAAGATCCCTACTGTTACAGTGTCATCTGTCACTGCAAGTCCGGTTGTGTTGACTTCAGCAGTCGGATAATCCGCTGCCATTGCACTACTGGTAATAAATCCAGCAGCCACCATTGCACTTAACAGTGCTCCGGTTTTACCTAAAAATTTTCGTCGACTGAAGTAACTCATCGTGTATCTCCTGTTAGCAAATTTAGAGTGAACAGCGTTGTTCCGAACGGTTTTTCTTGGCGCTCAATGTCCGAGCATCCAGGGTCTTGCGGTTTTCTTTGTCTGCATCATCAGGCCGTTGGGATTGCTTTTGGCCTGTGCTGCCGTTTTGGCTTTATCGGTGGAATCGGTTTTACACGTGTGCGTTCCTGAGCAACCACAGCTGGAACGTCGCACTTGTTTAGGTTCATGGGCAGACTTTTCATTGCGTTCTTTGGCCACCCGAGTGTTTCGGTCCATCAAGGCGAGATAGGGGGCGGAAATAATCCGCACCGCCATCTCGCCACACTCCACACATTCCACCGAGTTACCGGCTTCGCTCATTTTGCGAAGCGCGGTGAAATCGCCACAATGCTCACATCGGTAGTCATATATCGGCATAACGTGATATCCCGTCTTAAGAAGTCGAACTTAAATCAAAACCCTGAGTGACAAATTGCGATGGGCCATCTGCCGTAGGGTTAATATTGAAATCAAAGATTTCTGTTGGGATCCACAATGTGGCACATGCATTCGGAATATCCACCACACCACTAATATGACCTTGAACTGGGGCGGTACCTAGAATGGATAGTGCTTGCTCACCGGTGTAACCGAATTTCTTCAGATATTCGATGGCATTCAGACAGGCTTGACGATAGGCAACATGAACATCCAGATAATGTTGTTTACCTTGTTCATCGACTGAAATCCCTTCAAACATCAGGAAATCGCTGTAAGTCGGTGTTAAAGGACTGTTTTTGAACAGTGGATTTTTAATACCGTATTTCTTCACGCCATCTTTAATCAGGCTGACTTTGATATCGATATAGCCGGCCATTTCGATAGCACCACAGAACGTGATTTCGCCATCACCCTGAGAGAAGTGAAGGTCACCCATCGATAAACCGCCATCTTTCACATACACCGGAAAGTAGATTTTTGAACCTTTGGTCAAATCCTTGATATCGCAGTTACCGCCATGCTCACGCGGTGGTACGGTACGAGCACCTTCTTTTGCCGCTTTAGACGCTTCATCACCCTTCAAACGGCCCATCACAGCAGCCTGTTCATTAGGTGGTAATGCCAGAGGAGGCACACGATCTGGTTCGGTTGAAATCAATTCAGCTTCACGTTTGTTCCATTCCGCCAACATTTCTTTCGATGGCAAACAACCAATCAAACCAGGATGCATAATGCCGGCGAATTTAACGTTCGGCACATGACGTGAAGTGGTGTAAATACCGTGGAAATCCCAAATGGATTTACGCGCTTCAGGGAAGTGGTCCGTTAAAAATCCACCGCCATTTTCTTTGGAGAAGAAGGCATTAAACCCCCATTGTGAATCTTCAAAAGTGCCGACATCTAAAATGTCTACCACCATCAAGTCACCGGGCTCTGCACCCTCAACACCAATTGGGCCACTGAGATAGTGGACTTGTAACAAGTCCACATCACGAATGTCATTGGCACTGTCGTTGTTACCGATCTGGCCACCGGTCCAATCCATACATTCCACCCGGAATTCATCACCCGGTTTCACCATGGCAATCATCGGAATATCGGGATGCCAGCGATTATGGATTTGACCGTCCTGTTCCCAGGGTTTTTTATCTAAATCAAGTTTTACTAAGGTTTTCATCGGTATCTCCTACGTTGAAGAAACGTTTTGATAGGTAATATTTGGATTAAAATTGCAGCTGCATTGAAACGACGAATTGATCTTGATCCGCTAAACCTTCTCTTTCCAGGTCGCGATAAACGGCGGTAACGGATGCGTTGTAGCCATCAATGAAGTAGTTCACCCCAAAATCTGTACGCTCGGTTTCGCCAGCATCAGAATCAAAACTTTGGTAGCGAACGAATGGCATAAATTGGCCCCAACCAACTCTTTGGTTGAAGATATAGCCGGTACTGACGTAATAGGCTTCACCTTGCTCTGAAAGGAAGACATCATCCGTGTCATAGTCGAAGTAGGCGGCCTCAAGAGATACCGCACCCGCGGCAAGTTTCTTCTCTACCAGAAGATCCACTGTCCATTGAGAGTAATCACCAACTTCAGTTGCTGAAGCTGAACCATCGCCTTTATGACGGCCTGCCAAACCTATAGTGAAAATATCTTTGGTACCGAGATAGTTACCTGTACCGTAATAACCTGGCTCTTTATCCCAGAAGCTGTATTGCAAACGCCCGGCATACATCAGGTCATCGTCTTGATCGGCATTATCGGTAACGTCTCCCACACCACTAAATTCAAAAATCTTGTCGGCTTCAAAAGCACCGAATGAATAAGCCAATCGTTGGTCAAATGCCGTGGCAACTAAAGCCACACCATCATCACGACCGATAGTGCCGCCATTCCAGCCATATCGAGCTGTAATGTTTGCCCAATAACCATCACCTGATGTGTAGTAAGGCCCAGCCATATTGGCGCGGCTGCTTGGTGACAGGAAACGACCTGCCCAAATCGCCATATCTGGGGTAAATTGGAAAATACCGGCAGCGTCAATAATCTGGAAAGAATCATTACCACCTGATTTTTCAGAGTTGAACATACCTTTGATGTATTTATTTAATGAACCTGAAACATACAAACGGGCACTGTCCAGTTCAAAATCATTAGAATTGCCGCCATCATTTGCCGCATCTTCAAGATTGCTATAGCTGCCACGCATACCAAATCCAACACTGACATATTGATCTTCACCAAAGGTAATCGTGCCAGCAGCATGACTAGTTGCCACAGGGGCAAGAGTAGCGGTTGTGGCCAAGGCGACCAGGTATGCGACTTTGTTCATTTTTTTCATTTTTCTTCTCCCGAAAAACTCACCAGAATTAAAGCGTTGTTGTTGAATTCGCCTCGGTGCTCATCAACCATTAAGTTCGAGAGCCATACTAGTCAGCTGGGTCTAGTGCTTAAATACGTCAAATTGCGTACATGGGTTACGTAGGGTTTCAGTTACTCTGAGAACACACTTTCAAATAACAGGTTGTTAAGGAGGAAAAATGAAACGCCAAAGCATTCACGTAATCGGTTCGCTGATTTTGTTCAGCAGCTTGTTAGTTGTTTCAGGTTGTGGAGGAGAATTCAGTTATAAACGAGGCGCTACTGCGACAGATTTTCAAAGTGAAAAAGAGCGCTGTGAATCAGAGTCAGCTTCTGAAAAAGAAATTGATCAGTGTCTGCAGCAGCAAGGCTGGTTAGTCGTTAGTGCAGATAAGCCCTTGATTCCACTGAGTCGTGGTGAAAGCAAAACCATTGCGATAGCGGATGATGCCATGGCAGAAATTGACGATAAACCCGTTGATCCCATGGAAAAATTACAGGTTAATTCATGGTGGCGAGCGGGTGCTGGACCGGAAAAACTAATGAATGACAGTGAAGCCTGCACAGCGGAATTAGGTAAAGAACACTCCCCTGAAGCGAATATGAGTCTGGTTACCCGCGGCTTATTGGGCTGTATGCAGAAAAAAGGCTGGGCTGCCTTGTTACAACAGTAACTGTTGAAAATCACATCTGAATGGCCTGGAGCGGGCTGCATTAGGGATTCGCCGGGATTTAGGGCATAACTATTGCAGTCACAGCTTCATGATTATCTGAAGAAGGGGAAATGAGCATGATGCAGCTGTGGCGTGATTATGATCCCGGTGAGTTCTACGATGAGCTGATGCATGATCAGCATCAGCCAAGACACTTCAGTTATAAACTGCTGGATTATCTGAAATCCATGCGAAAAGAGGCATTCGAGCAGCGTATCGTTGATTCTGAACTCGAAATTCTGGAGCGTGGTATTACCTTCACGGTCTATAGCGATGCCGGCAATATTGATCGTGCCTGGCCCTTCGATATCATTCCCCGCATCATTCCCAAAGGCGAATGGGATTGCACCGAAAAGGGGCTGGTGCAACGAATTCGTGCCTTAAATATGTTCATCAATGATATTTACAACGATGGCAACATTATTCGTGATGGGCTGATTCCAGAAGAAGTTGTGCTGCAATCCAAAGGTTACCGACCTCAATGTAAAGGCATGCAACCTGCACACGGGATCTGGGCGCATATTTGTGGTTCGGATTTAGTGCGTGATGACAACGGCACGATGTATGTATTGGAAGACAATTTACGGGTGCCATCCGGTGTTGCCTATATGCTGGAAAACCGCAAGACCACCAAGCGTGTATTACCGGAATTATTCAAATTACTGCATATCAGCCCGGTCAATGATTACCCTTCACACCTTTCTGCAATGCTGGCTTCGCTGGCACCCGATGACATAACACATCCAAAGATGGTTTTACTGACCCCGGGAATCTATAACTCAGCTTATTTTGAGCATGCTGCATTAGCTCAGCAAGCGGGTTTGATCTTGTTGGAAGGCGCCGATCTGACCGTTGGCAATGATGGTTATGTCTATATGAAAACCATTCATGGTCTGGAACGAGTCGATGTCATTTATCGACGCATAGATGATGATTTTATTGACCCTCTGGTGTTCCGTGAGGATTCTACACTTGGTATTCCCGGCATTATGCAATCCTGGCGCGAAGGAAAAGTCGCCATTGCCAATGCCCCCGGCTGCGGTGTTGCCGACGATAAAGTTATTTATGCCTATGTGCCGGCAATGATTCGCTATTACCTCAACGAAGAACCTTTGTTACCCAATGTACCAACCTGGATGTGTCGAGATCCGCACCAACTTCAGCACGTTCTCGACAACTTAGCGGATCTTGTCGTCAAACCTGCTAATGAGTCCGGTGGTTATGGCATGCTGGTTGGGCCGCATTCCAGTGAAGAACAAATAGAAGCTTTTCGCCAATTATTAATCGACGATCCTAATAACTACATCGCCCAACCGACCCTAAAGTTATCGGTATCCCCCACCAGTTGCGGCGATCATATTGCGCCTCGTCATGTGGATTTACGGCCATTTATCCTGTCTGGTAAAAATAACTACGTCACACCTGGCGGGTTAACCCGGGTAGCACTCGTCAAAGGATCGCTAGTTGTTAATTCTTCACAGGGTGGTGGCAGCAAAGATACCTGGATAGTGGATGACTCACATTTTGGAGGGCTTAACTGATGTTGTCGCGGGTAGCTGAACGGGTTTATTGGTTGGCCAGATATCTGGAGCGGGTCGAAAATACCGCTCGTTTAATCAATGTCCATACCGGGCTGCTGATGGATTTACCCAGAGACGTCGAAATAGACTGGTTTACCTTAGTCACCATTTTTGATGCTGAAATGTTTTATCACGCAAACTTTGAACAGATTAATGAAAATAATGTGATGCAATTTTTGCTGGCAGAACCCAATAACCCGATATCGCTACTTAATTCATTATCCGCCGTTCGGGAAAATGCCCGTACCTCGCTGGATATCCTCCCGGAAGAAACCTGGGAGCAGGTAAATGAGCTGTATCTGCTGGTTAAAAATGAAATGGCGGCCATCAGTAACCGGCGTCGACGTCAGCAATTGCTATTGACCATCATGGAACGCTGCCAGACTGTGTGGGGCATATTGGTCAATCATATGAGCCGGAATCATGCCTATCATTTTATGCAAACGGCCAAGCATCTGGAACGCGCCGATATGACCAGTCGAATCCTGGAAATGACGTCATTACTGATGGCTGAAAACCGCAGTGAATCGATGCGTGCAGCAGAAGGCATTTTATGGACACATTTATTACGCGCATTAAGTGCTCAGCAGATGTACACTCAGACTTACAGTTCATCCGTTAACGCCGATGGCGTATTAACTTTTCTGATTCGAGATGAGGCTTTTCCACGTTCTTTATTCTTTTCGCTTAAAGCAATTGGACGTTATTTGTGGCCTCTTCCTCAGTCAGCAACCACATTGGAACACCATCAAAAAATCATGTCTGAAATGTTTAATGAAAATCTGAAAGAACTTCCAGCCGAGATGATCTATACCCGTATGGATGAATTACAGGCAAAACTTGCTGAATTGAGTTCTCAGATAAGTCAAAAATGGTTTCACCCTGATAGATCGGTCGCATGAAACGTTTTTATTGTCATTGCGGGCAAGAAGTTTTTTTTGATAATACATATTGCAACAGCTGCAACAGGATCTTAGGATTTGATACCGAACAGCAACAGATTGTCAGTATCGAGCCTTACAAAGGCCAGTTTCGTTCGGTGGAAAGTCCCGAAAAACGTTATAAACGCTGTGTCCATCATCAGCATTTGATGCAGTGCAACTGGCTGCTGCCGGCCGATGATAATTTTACGCAATGCATATCCTGCCGGTTAACCCGTGTCATACCTAATCAGAACTACCCGTATAACGTTAAACGCTGGTCAGTGCTGGAAGCGGCCAAAAGAAGGATGCTGTATGGCTTGCTTCGGTTAGGTTTACCGATAGATCAATGGCCAGCTACTGATACACAGCAACTGCAGTTTCATTTTCTGGAAGATCAGATAAGTAATCCGATTGATGGTCATGAGCAGGTTTTCAGTGGTCATGCGGCAGGTATCATTACGTTAAATGCTTCAGAAGCTGATAACAGCTATCGCGAAGCAACCCGAGAGGCCATGAATGAGCCTTATCGTACGTTACTAGGCCATTTCCGTCATGAAATCGGGCATTTCTACTGGGAAAAACTGATTAAAAACCAGCCAATTTATGATGCGTTTAAAGCATTATTCGGTGATGACACTATTGATTATCCGCAGGCTTTGGCAGCTTATTACGAGGCTGGCCCTCCCGAAGATTTTCAGCAGGAGTTTATTTCAGCCTACGCCAGCGCCCATGCCTTGGAAGACTGGGCTGAAACCTGGGCACATTATCTGTTGATGCATGAAACACTGGAAACGGCAGTGGAGTTTGAGGTTATTCGCCCCCCCGAAACGGATCGGGAATTTCATGTCTGGTTATCAGAATGGATGCAGTTAGTACTGGTGTTGAACGCGTTGAACAGAAGTATCGGTAATGCTGATGCCTATCCATTTGTGGTGTCAACCGCGGTGCAGAAAAAGCTGCAGTTTATCCATGATCTAATGCATGATATTTAACGTTAACGACGTTTTTTACTGTTCACTAAACCTGGGCATCTCGGTAAAGGCCTGACGAAGCTTATCCCCCCACGCCTTTCTCAATTCAATAAGATATGGGTGCTCTACTCCAAACCGGTAGTGATTGCTAACATTGTAACTGTCTTTTTTGTACATCAGTACTTCAATGGGTGGTCCGACACTGACATTACTCTGCATGGTAGAGTCCATTGAGATCAGTGAACAAGTGGCTGCATCCAGTAAAGAAGTATCCGGCCGGATAAAACGATCCAGCACCGGTTTGCCATATTTGCTCTCGCCAATCTGCAGATAAGGGGTCTCTTTGGAACTGGTAATGTGATTACCCTGCGGGTAAATCATAAACGCCTGCGGAGGACCACCCTGAATCTGACCGGCCAGCAATAACGTGGCTTCCGGGGCAAAGCCTGAAGCTTCATTTTCAGAATAACGGCGGATTCGACTACTGAGGATTTCACCGATGTAATCAGCCGTATCAGAAAGATAACTTAAGGTATTTAAATTACGTGCCTGACTTTCACGAATATCGCGATGAATCTGTTCAACCACAAATTGTGTAGTCGCCAGATTACCTGCACTCATTAATACCAGACAACGATCAGCATGGGTCTCAAACCGGGTCATCTTGCTGTAGGTGCTCACCTGATCGATTCCGGCATTGGTTCGGGAATCGGATGTCAGCACTAATCCTGCATCTAAGGTAATGGCTACACAATAGGTCATACATGCCTCTGAAGTAATCTGTACAAAGATAGTCGACATTTGGCTGCAGGGCAATGCCCAAAAGGGGTTATTTAGTGTTCTTGATAGGGCTCAGAAAGCAATGTTGGCAACAAGTGGTAAATGATCTGATGCCTGTCTTGCTAAAACAGATTTATGAACTGATAGTTTAATGTTGCTGCGTTGCGGAGCAATCCAGATTCTATCCAAAGCGAAAATTGGCCAGCGTGCCGGGAAAGTAGCCAAGTGTGGTGGCGCGCTGAAGTGTCTGTGTAACCAACGCAATGGACGCCCCCATAACAACCACTCATTCACATCCCCCAGTAAACAGCTTATATCGGCTTCCTGTTGTGATTTAACATCGAGTAACTGCTTAACCTGCCAACGCCGCTCTGCCGGTTTCAATCCTAAATGGGTCGCAATCACTTGCAGTTCATAGCCGGCAACATCAAAAGTAGCTTCGATGGCTCCTCGTGGCTCGAAACCGGCAACACTTAAGTCAATATGTTTGAAGGACTTTAATGGTAACTTTGTTAACAGGGCATTTCCGTAGTGACGAGTTTCCCGAAACAATGTGGGTCCAGCAATGGCTTCATGGCCCGTCTGATAGGCCAGATACTCGAGTAGGTCCAACTCATCAATCGAATGGTGTTCGACTTCCTGTAAAGCAATAATATCGGCATCGATTTCTTTTAAAACGGCAGCGATACGCGCAGGATCAAATTTTCCATCCGCCCCTATGCAGGCATGAATATTATAAGTAGCGATCTTGAGGGTATTTGGTCGTTTTATTTGGGTCACGTATCTGTCGAAATTCTGTTAAGCCATTTTTTGACACCGTACATCAAGCTACCAATCCCTAAAATCACCAATACAAAAATTATAATCTCGAAAGGTTCAGGGTGTTGGACGACTTGTATAAGTGAATTTGCAAAAACGGTTATGGCTAAAATACCCGGCAACATTCCCAGCAGAGTTCCCCAGATAAAATCTCTCAATTTGATATGGGATGCACCTGCTACCAAGTTTATCAGGGTAAAGGGAGCGACAGGAATAATCCGAACGGTAATAATGGCCATTACACCATGATTGGCCAAGCGTTTTGACAGTCGGTTTAATTTTGACCCAGCCATTTTGGACACACTTTTTCGCCCCAGCCACTCACCAACGATATATCCCAATATCGCACTCAGCATTGACCCCAGAATAGCGTATATACTGCCCGGCCATGCACCAAAACTGATCGCAACGGCCACGACTAATAAGGTCAGCGGTATTGCAAATAAACCGGCAATAGCAAAACCTGTAATCACAATAAAAGGAGTAAAGGGACTGTCGTTGAGGGTCTCGATCATAAGTTGAAGATTTTCAGCCATTAACCAGTCATTGAGTGGCGTCCACTTCCATAAAGCCGTCATTGCAATGACGGCTAATAAGACTAATGCCGTGATAATGATCTGTTTTTTAGGGGACTTCGGCTCATCAATAGGCACCAGCTTCCGGCTCATTTCAACGGAGTCTACCGGACGCTCAGGATCGATATAATCAGCTGTCGGGGTTAATTCATCGATACTCTCATCAACTTCACAATTTAATCTTCTCAAGGTACGTGGAAACTGTTCCCGGGAATTAATCAGCGTAAGCAGCGAATCATGTTCTGCCAGCAATTCTTCCAATACATCAACCGCAATATCAAGATGTTCACTGAGCAGTCTATGACGTAAGGCCTTTATCGCATCAGACTGTTCTGCATTGTCTGCTTCAATTGCCAAATCACATTCACTATCAAGCCCCATCGAGCGATTACTTAAATTAGCTGACCCCACTCGCAAAAAAACATCATCAACAATCATCATCTTGCTGTGCAGACTGATATAACTATTACCTAATGCTTCATGATGCGGGTAACAAATCAACAGACGGTCATGTTTATCGGCTTCACAGAGCTTTCGGCAAATCCTGGAACGCAATACATCCATCGTGTGTTGTTCGAGCCAGCCACCGGTCATGCTGGGACAGATAATCACAACTTCCGGGCCACTCTCTTCCTTCAGTCGCTGGGCTAAAACCTCTGCCACTTTCCAGGATGTAAAATACTGATTTTCTATGTATATAAGGGTTTGGGCCGCCGCAATAGCATCAAGGTAGAGTAATTCCACTTCGGTAATTTCCCTGTTTCCCTTAAATTCCGGCAGGGTTCGGGCAATGGCAATGTTGACCTGTCGAAAATCAACCTTGATATCTTCAGGCCAAATATCATCCTGGTTTGCGGATGGGGGAGCCAGCTGCTCACCCGTTGCTTTTTGCCATCGTTCCCGCGACAGTTCCGCCAGACTCTTTGCCGCTTCCCCATCGACAATCATCTGCATATCATGGAATGGAGGGTAGAGCTCATTATCAGGGTCAATACGACGTTTATCATCAGGTGCATGTTCACTACTATCCCAGCGATGTTTACCTGGATCGATACCGCCGCAGAAAGCGATTTTATCGTCAATTACAACGACTTTTTGATGCTGTGAACCACCAAATGGGCACTCGCCATCAAGCTGATAATGTAAACGGGATTGCTTTTTCCAGCCGGGACGAAACAGGGGTAACCATTCGCGCTCAAGCGTATAGAGCATTGCCCAGTCCCAGTTGAGGATATAAATATTTAGCTCAGGCTTTTGCTCAAGAACGGCATTTATCAAATCTCCTAATTCAACAGGTAAATCCGTAGGGGTCTCACCTCTCACCAGTCTCAGTCGGCTATCAATATCCCAGGCAAGAATATAAACAGCAGATTGAGCTTGTGAAATGGCAGCATGTAAGGCGCTAAAGTAATCTTCACCATCCACCAGCACGGAGGCTCTATCAGCCTGAACATACCGCCAACAGTTTTCTTCGTGGCGGATAATTTTTTTATCATGCATATTCAGAATGAGCTCCCTGCAATAATCGATTATCAATCAAGCGTAGCATAGCAATGCTGGATTCAAATTTACTCAGGTTAACCACCAAGTGGTTATAAATACGATCTTATTCATCAATAATCTGCTAAAGATCAGAAATACTGCATGAGAAAAGTGATTAGCATGAATATTGGCAAGAAGCGGCCCACCAGATATATTCGCCACTCCCACCAATGTGAATTGGTCCCCAGAACCGAATGAATTTTAGTTGGGGGGATAAACCAGCAAAACAAGGCGGCGCCAATGATGCCAGACAGGATAATAATATTACCGCCGGCAATCCTGTCGACCATGTCGAGCACGGGCTCACCCGCTATCTGTAAATTCATTGGAGTAAAACTCAGAGCCGAGGCCGAGCCGATAATCAACATCACTAATGCTACCAGCATAACCGCTTTAACATTCGTGATGCCGAACTCTTCGGCAAAAGCGGAGACAACGACCTTTAATCCTGCCAGCGTTGAGGTAAATGCTGCAGCAAAAAACAAGACAAAAAAAACAATGCCAAAGAACCATCCCGCTGACATTTCTGCAAACACTTTAGGCATGGTGGCAAAAGCCAACTGGGTACCTTCTTCTGGAGACAATCCCTGACTGAACACAAATGGAAAGATCATCCAGGCAGCAAGCAAGGCAATTGATGTCTGAAAGACCGCAACGATAATACACGCTCTTGGAAGGTTAGTTTTTCGCGGAATATAGCTGCCGTAGGTGATTAAATAGCCTTGGCCAATTGCCAGCGTATAAAAAGCCTGGCCAAAAGCAAAAACCCATAGTTCGCCGCTGGTTATTTTATTCCAGTCAAACTGGAAGAAAAAATTAATGGTTTGTTCCCAGCCGGAAGTTTTACTGGCCATTACCACTAAAAAAATCATTACCGCAAGTAGCACCGGCATCAGAAATTTTGACAATCGCTCAATTGATTTTAGACCGTTAATCAGGACGATCGAGGCCAATCCAATAATGACCAGAAAATACCAAAAACTGTTATAGCCCTCGGTAAACTGATCAAATACCCTTAACTCTCCTCGGCTGGCATCAATAGCATAGCCCAGAGTCCAACCGGTAATGACGAGATAATAACTGGTAATAGCAATAGTAATGGTCACAACCAGCCAGCCGTAATAGCTTCCCAGACGATTCACCTGTCTGAAGGTTGCAACGGTATTGCCATGGGTAAGACGTCCGGCTGCCACTTCGAGCATCATGATTGGTAACACGACGATAAATAACGCCAGCAAATAAGCGATGACAAATACGCCACCACCATTTTCGCCCACGATATAAGGAAACCGCCATAGATTACCAAGCCCAACAGCTGCTGCTGCCATCGATGCTATAAAGGCCGGTTCAGAGCTCCATTGTTTTCTCGATTGAATGATAAAACTTTGGTCTGGCATAAAAATCTTCCGTTTCAAACATCCGAGTTGAACGGTTTAAAGTTAGTTGAACAAAAAAGAATTACTGCGGAATGACGCGATAGTAACCGCTTTTCCCACGTATTAATAATGCCGGGGTTCTGGCGGGTAACATTTCTTCAGCACTTTCGACTGCCTGAACAATAGCAACTTTGTTGCCCGCGGGTTTATCCAGAATGTATTCAACACCCAGCTGGGACTTAATCTTTTCATCAAAGAACTGGCCAGCCAATGCCCCGCCCACCAGCGCCACAATAGTAATGGCTACGCCTGCAGGATTATCCGCCTGGGTAATTCCGTAAGCAGAAGCTCCGGCAACTGTTGCACCAACCGCAGCGCCCCAACCTGGACGTTTATCACCGAGCCCTTCAATCCTGACCATACGAGATGAAATGATCCAGACATCTTCAACCGCCATGATCTCACCAATTTCATCTCGATAGTAATTACTCTGTGTACGTGATGCACAGGCAGTGATAACCGGTAATACCATTAATGTAATCAAGAGCCATCTGGTTAAATCTCGAGACATATTTCATCCTGATTATTGTTCAAACGCATTTGAATAGATTGTTACCCATAAAGAATAAGATAGTCATCATGATTGTACTTATTTTTACGAAGAGCATTATTCGCCATATTATTTAATGCATATCATGCCTTTTTTGCATAAGTCACGTCTTTATCATGGGTAAAGTTTTCTTCGTGATGTCGCAAAATTAGCTCTGGGAGAAATTTCGGCTATTGCTATGTATTGGCAATCAAATATTCAATAATGGCATGGTTGGTGGGGAAAGTAGCTTTGCTCAGTTATGTTGAAGTATGAATGGGGGTATTAACCAGGATATTAGCTGTTTGCCTACCAAAGGCTATTTGGTTAAACGTTATTGTCGTGAAACTCTCTCCACTCAGGCTGCAATTGATACGCCTGACACCAGTTCATAATATGTTGAGCCGGCATAGGTCGGGCAATCTGGTAACCCTGTGCATGATCACAGCCCATCGATAACAGCATCAAACCATGCTCGACAGTTTCGACGCCTTCGGCAATCACTTGTCTGTTAAAGGCTTTGGCCAGGCTAATCACACCATCTACGATATTATAATCGCTGGCATCCTCTAACATATCCCGCACAAAGCTCTGGTCAATTTTTACTGAGTTAGCCGCCAAATGCCGCAGATGGGTTAGCGAGGAATAGCCGGTGCCAAAATCATCAAGTGCAATCAGAACCCCTACCCGCTCACGGCAATCATCAATAATACGACTGAGTGTGGTCACATCACCCAATGCACTGCTCTCAAGAATTTCTAACTGTAATGACGCTGGCCGTATATCGTGGTAGCGATTTAAAATCTGCTGTAAAGACTGAATAAAGTTTTTGGCATGTAAATGATTTGCTGCAATATTGACACTCACTACGATATCCAAACCACCCTGCTGCCAGTACTGTAATTGCTGCAAAGCTGAATCAATAACCCACAGTCCCAGCTCAAACTCGAGCTCAGAGCCTTCCATATCCGTTAAAAAATCGCCAGGAAACAACAATCCACGCTGCGGGTGCTGCCAGCGAATCAAAGCCTCTACTGCAATTATTTCTCCAGTTCGCATATTTATTTCTGGTTGATAATGCAGAACAAATTCATCGTTTAACAACGCCTCACGTAACCGCTGTACAACATGATGCTTTTGAATAACCTGCTGGTTTAGTTCCGGGTTGAATAATCTGGACTTATTGCGCCCAGTCATCTTTGCTTGATACATCGCCTGGTCGGCATGACGCAGCAAGGTATCCAAATCCACATTATCCATTGGATACAGGGCGACGCCACTGGAGGCACTGATGGTAATGCGCCTGTTATCTATCCAATAAGGCTCTGCAAGAGTCTGATGCAATCTGATGAGTAGCTGCTCACATTGCTCATAGGAATTGATATCACGAAATAAAATAGCAAATTCGTCACCACCAAAGCGGGAAATAGTATCTTCCTCCCTGACGCTGGCACGTAGCCGATCAGCCACTTCAATCAGTAATAAATCGCCCACATTGTGGCCATAGGTATCATTGACCGGTTTGAAATCATCCAAATCCAGAAAACAGATCCCTAACCAAGTACCTAAACGCTGACTGTGAGCCACAGCCTGACTGAATCTGTCAGCAAATAATACCCGGTTTGGCAAGTGAGTCAGCACATCGTAATGTGCCATTAGCTCAAGCTTTTCCTGCTGCGTTTTTGATTGGGTAATATCGGAAAACAAGCCTGCGTAATATTGCTTGAGGCCTTGAGGATTGGTCATCGCCGTGATGGTCAGTTGCAATGCATACAAATGTCCATCTTTATGCCGATTCCAGATTTCACCTTGCCAATGTCCGTGATTTTCCAGCTTTCGCCACATTTCCTCAAAGAAAACATCATCATGTTTGCCTGATTTCATTATGGCGGGTGTATTTTGCAACGCATCCTGAGCGGTGAAGCCGGTAATTTCAGTAAAAGCCGGGTTAACTTCCAAAATTCGCCCCTGGATATCGGTTACTACAATTCCCTCATGTGCCTGACTGAAAATCTGCTCTGAAAAGTGAATTTTCTGTTCTGCCAGCTTACGACTGGTTAAGTCATAAACCACCAGTAATAACTCTCTGTTCACAGCCGCATCCAGCGGTGAAACTGAAAGCATCACATCGCGCGGCGTACCATCTTTACAGTGAACTTTGATCTCAACAGAGTGCTCGGGTAACGCCTTGGCATCAATGGTCGAATCACACCAGGCATTTATTTTTCTCAAATATTCCTGATTGATATCGGTTTTATTCCACCAGATAGCAAGACTAGGCAGATCGGCAGTGCTGTAGCCATAGAGTTCGGTAAAAGCAGGGTTAATAAAACTTACTTTCCGATCCCTTGCCACCATAATATAGGGGATGGGAGATGAGTCTATTACCTGACGAAACTTCAGATTGGCCAGAGAAGCTGTAAACATGAAGCGTACAAAAGCGGTCAATAAAGCAAAAATCCCCAATGCAACCACAAAAACCAGAATTCTGGATTGCCATACATCATTGTTAATGGTTTTCCAGCCCCCTTCAGGTTGTCCTGTCAGCAGCCAATAGCCGTCCGGTAAGGCCAGCGGCATGGTTAAGACCGGGTCTTTAAACAGGGAAGCGTCACCAAAAAATACTTCGCCAGCGGAACCAAGACCATCCTTCCCCCGAATGGCTATATCAATTGGTAACGTCTCATCCTTAAGGCCTGAGGCCTCAAAAAAGGCCTCAACGTCAATAACGGCTGAAATAATGCCCCAAAAATATTCATCTCCTTTCTCATCGTTAAGATAGACCGGAATACGAGTAATCAATCCGATCCCACCCTGTTTAAGCTCAAGAGGACCAGCCAGTACCAGTTTTCGATTTAATCTCGCACGTTCAGCCGCATCTTTTTGTGTGGGCTCCTGAAGGTAATTCAGACCAATAGCCTGTTCATTTCCTGCTATCGGGTACATATAACGAATAACCATTTCGGGGGCAGCAGCAATATTTCGCAGTTGCGTGTGTTCACCAATCAAATGCTGCATGGCAATTGCAAATTGCTGCTGGGTTAAGTCAGGATTTACGGCAAATAAGCCTGGCAGGCCACGTACGATCTGAATATGGTTCTGTAAATTTGTAACCAGATTGTTATGCAAAATACTCAGGTGCTGCTGAGTTTCCGCCAGCAAAGCATTTTTATGCCGATCCTGAATAACATAATCAAGATAAGTTGCGGCAACCAGAATCAGCAATGCGATTATGGCAATCATGCTGTTGAAAACCGGTTTAGTTGCGATAAAAGGACGCATTTGCGATCCGTGAAATAGCCAATACATACAATATATTACAGCTGGAACAATGTGATAAAAAAATGATTGCCGAACGATGTGTTACAGGTCACAACCTGTTCTAACCAACAGGATTACTATTAGGCCACTTATTGCTACGGCAAAATCTTGATTTATCATACAGTTACGGTAACAATGAAACCTCGAATAAATACTGTCCTAATTCCATCAGCCAATTATGAAGATCTGAATGAATTGGTGAACGGACAAATGACAAATCAAAAACGAACGCCGGGTACTTCGAATCGCATGGTAAAACGTAAAGCTATTCCTGCTTATATCGCTATCTTTGCTGATTTGATGACATTATTGTTATGTTTCTTTGTGTTACTTTTATCCATGTCAGAGCTGGATGTTGTCCGGTTAAAAATGGTTGCCCAATCCATGCACAACGCTTTTGGCGTTGAGCAGCCCGAAGAACCCGACCCCATCCCAAAAGGCACTTCAATCATAAGGCAAACCTTTTCTCCAAATCCTTCTGATATGACGGTCATTCAGGAGGTCCGACAGGATGCTGATCCTAATAACCCTATTCTTGAAACCTCTGATCTCAATTTATACATGCAAGCCAAGCAACAACGGCAACTGAGGGAAATCAAAGAAGCCTTAAAAGAACAAATTGATGAAGGACTGCTACAGGTTGAAACGAGAGAGGACCGGGTGGTCATCACCATTGATGAGCAAGCCTCCTTTCCTTCCGGTCTGGCCTCGATAAAACCGGCCTTTGTTCCTGTTCTGAAGACTATTGCAGATGCCCTGGCAAATATTGAGGATCCACTGGTCGTTTCAGGGCATACTGATGATCGTCCATTGAGTACATCACAATATCGTTCCAACTGGGAGTTATCCGGTTCACGTGCCACTTCCGTGGTGCATGAACTGCTTCGCTATCCAGAATATCAAGCCGAACGTTTTCGTGTTGAGGGCTATGCAGATACACGTCCAATCACAGAAAATGACACTGAATCAGGTCGAGCACGCAACCGAAGGGTAGAAATAGCTGTCCTCACTCAGTAAGGGCTGTGATGCCTTGATTATTTATGGTACAACCAAGCAACGACGCAATGTTTGCTCCGCCATCCCAGAGGACCTAGGAACACTCCATGAAAACATCTGATCTACTGGTTAAAGCGTTAGAAAACGAAGGGGTCGAATATATTTTTGGTATCCCTGGCGAAGAAAATCTCGATTTCCTTGATTCACTACAACATTCCTCCATCAAACTGATTATTACCCGCCATGAGCAAGGCGCAGGATTTATGGCGGCTAATTATGGACGTTTAACCGGCAAACCCGGTGTATGTCTGTCAACTCTGGGGCCTGGCGCGACCAATCTCATAACCCCCGCTGCTTATGCCCAATTGGGTGGCATGCCGATGTTGATCATTACTGGCCAAAAACCGATAAAGGCCAGTAAACAGGCACTCTTTCAAATTGTCGATATCGTTAACATGATGCGGCCTATCACCAAGTTCACCAAGCAGGTGGTGCATGGTAATACGATTGGTGCTGTGGTTCGGGAGGCCTGCCGTCTGGCGGTTCAGGAACGTCCCGGCGCCGTGCATATCGAATTACCGGAAGATATTGCTGCTGAAGAAGTTCAGGACAGAATTTATGTAGTCGAAAATATCCGCCGTCCGGATGCTGATAACACGGCAATAAAAGATGCGCTGGAAATGATTCGCAAGGCCAATATGCCACTGTTATTGATTGGTGCCGGGGCAAACCGGAAACGTGCCAGCAAAGCGTTAACCCGTTTTGTCGAAAAAACCGGGATTCCGTTTTTTAATACGCAGCTCGGTAAAGGCGTTATTGATGAGCGTCATGATAGTTATCTCGGTACAGCGGCATTATCCGAATCCGATTATCTGCACTGCGCCATCGAACGGGCAGATTTAATCATCAATGTCGGCCACGATGTTGTAGAAAAGCCTCCTTTCTTTATGAAAGATGGTGGGGCACCAGTTATTCATATCAATTTCCAGCCGGCTGAAGTCGATCCGGTGTATTTTCCACAACTGGATGTCATCGGCGATCTTGCCACGTCAATTAATCGCTTATCAGATGCCCTGTCACCACAGTCAAACTGGGATTTTTCCTATTTCTATCGTGTTAAACAGGAAGTTCAGCAACGCCTGGGGCTTTACAGTGATGATGATCGTTTTCCAATTTTACCGCAAAGCGCAGTCACCACCATTCGTGCAGCACTGGGTGAAAAAGATATCCTGGCGCTGGACAATGGGCTTTACAAGATCTGGTTTGCCCGGAATTATCAATGTTATGAAAACAACACACTGCTACTGGATAACGCGCTGGCAACAATGGGGGCCGGCTTACCGACAGCAATGTTGGCCAAACTGATAAACCCCGATCGTAAAGTAGTTGCGGTCTGTGGTGATGGCGGGTTTATGATGAATTCGCAGGAAATGGAAACCGCGGTTCGACTGAAACTGGATCTGGTGGTGATTATTCTTAATGATAACGCCTACGGCATGATCAAATGGAAACAGCAGGGTATGGGATTTAAAGACTTCGGTCTGAATTTCGATAACCCTGACTTTGTGAAATATGCTGACAGCTATGGTGCCATCGGACATCGACCATCCAGCTATATTGAGTTCGATAAAATGCTGCGCGAATCACTCAATAGCCCCGGCGTACATTTGATTGATGTTGCCATTGATTATTCTCTCAACCACTCAATACTTAATGAAGGGTTGAAACAAAAAATCTGCATTCTATAAGGAAGCTTTATGTCTAGCGCACCTCACTTCGCCCTGAACCTACCCGGCGTAGCAGCCAAACAACGGGCACAGATTGATGTGACCAATCCATATAATGATCAGCTGATCGCTACCGCTGATGTGGCAGATAGCAACGCCGTCGAAACCGCCCTGCAAACTGCACATAGTTTATTTACCGATAGAAGCAAATGGCTTTCTGTTCCACAGCGTTTGGCGATTTTGGAAAAATCGCTTGAATTAATGCAGCAGCAATCTGATGAGCTGGCCAAAGGCGCTACTGAAGAGGGCGGCAAGCCGTTAATTGATTCCAAAGTCGAAATGGTGCGTTGTATTGATAGTATTCGGCATTGTATGGACACCTTGCGTCATCAAACGTCGCATCCTGTTCCGATGGGTGTTAATCCTGCTTCACAGCATCGCTTAACCATGCTGCACAAAGAGCCAATTGGTGTGGTGGTTGCCATCAGTGCCTTTAATCACCCGTTAAATCTGATTGCTCATCAGGTGGGACCGGCAATTGCTGCGGGATGTCCGGTAATTGTCAAACCGGCTGAAAACACTCCGTTATCCTGTTTCCGTCTAGTCGAAATCTTCCATCAGGCCGGTTTACCCGCTGAATGGTGCCAAGCATTACTGACAGAAAATCATCAGGTTGCTGAGCAACTCGCCACCGATCACCGGGTCGCTTTTTTAACGTTTATCGGCAGTGCCAAAGTAGGCTGGTATTTACGTTCCAAACTGGCGGCTGGAACCCGCTGTGCATTGGAACATGGTGGCGTAGCACCGGTAATCGTCGATGAAAAAGCCGATATTGATGCAGCCATTCCTGGTTTGGCCAAAGGCAGCTTTTACCATGCCGGTCAGGTGTGTGTGTCAGTTCAGCGTATTTTTGCTCATCATTCGATTGCACGTGAGCTGGCTGACAAACTGGCAGTGGCAGGCAATAAAATGCAGATTGGCGACCCATTATCTGATCAAACGGAAATCGGTCCTTTAATTCGTAACAGTGAAGTGACCAGGGTAAATGACTGGGTACAGGAAGCAGTAAGCCAGGGCGCAGAATTATTATCCGGCGGTGAAGCTATGGCAAATAACTGTTATGCCACGACTGTATTATTTGATCCGCCAGCAGATGCCAAAGTTTCCAAAAGCGAAATTTTCGGGCCGGTGGTCTGTGTCTATCCTTATCAGAATGTGGATCAAGCGATTGCTGAGGCCAATAGTCTGGATTTTGCCTTTCAGGCGTCTGTTTATAGCCAGAATATTGATAATGCCATGTATGTTGCAGAAAGACTGGATGCTTCTGCTGTGATGATTAATGAACATACTGCATTTCGGGTTGACTGGATGCCATTTGCCGGCCTGAAACATTCAGGGCATGGCACCGGTGGCATTGCCTACAGCATGGAAGATATGCAGATAGACAAAATGATAGTGCTCACCTCTAAAAGTATCCCTTAGGTGTGAATCCCATATTGCAGACAAAAAGAGACCGCCCGAGGGCGGTCTTAAAATTTGAGAGAGAAAAAAGTACTTGCTACTGCGTCATTGCCCGTAACATCCAGGCAGTTTTTTCATGAATTCGCATACGGTCAGATGCTAATGCCGACGAAGATTCGTCATCTGCTGCTTCTGCCAATTTCAATACTTCACGGCAGGTTTTCACCACTAATTCGTGGTTATGCGTCAGAATTTCGGTCATTTCCATCGCATCTGGTACACCGTCTTTTTCCTTGATGGAGCTTAATTCAGCAAACGCTTTATAAGTACCTGGAGCTGAGACACCCAGTGTTCTGATTCGTTCCGCAATATCATCGACGGCTGTAGCCAACTCGACGTAGTGTTCTTCAAACATCAAGTGCAGGTCACGAAAGCGTGGACCCGTGACATTCCAATGGAAATTATGGGTTTGCAAATACAGGGTGTAAGTGTCTGCCAATAATTTTTTCAAACCTTCGGCGACCTTTTCTCTGTCTTTCTTATTAATACCAATATCAATCGAACTCATAAATTTACCTCCTGATAAAATTCGAAGTCTGCCGTGATATCACGGCGTCCATGATCCATATTTGTTTAGTTCACATCGTTCAGCGAAATACCAATCGCATCCGCCACACCTTTACCGTAGGCAGGATCTGCTTTCAGACAATTGCGAATATGACGTTTCTTAACTTCGTCATCAGCACCATCAATTGCCCGAGCAGTATTTTCAAACAGCACTTGCTGTTTCTCTGGCGTCATCAAACGGAACAAGTTACCGGGTTGTGAATAGTAGTCATCATCATCTTCCCTAAAGTTCCAATGATCTGCAGCACCATTGATGGCTAATGGTGGTTCACTGAAATCAGGTTGTTCCTGCCATTCTCCATAGCTATTAGGTTCATAGCCTTTAGTACTTCCGTAATTGCCATCAACTCGCATTGCCCCATCGCGATGATAACTGTGATAAGGACATCTAGGCGTATTCACCGGTATCTGATGATGATTAACCCCTAACCTATATCTATGGGCGTCACCATAAGAAAACAACCGTCCATGCAACATTTTATCTGGCGAAAAGCTAATTCCAGGCACAACGTTAGCCGGTGTAAACGCTGATTGCTCTACGTCTGCATGATAGTTTTCTGGATTACGATTAAGCTCCATTACACCAACATCGATCAGCGGATAATCTTTATGGGGCCAGACTTTCGTCAGATCAAACGGATGAACGTGATAGGTATCCGCATCTTTTTCAGGCATGACCTGCACTTTCAATTCCCAGCGAGGATAATCAGCGCGATCAATTGCTTCAAATAAATCCTTTTGATGACTTTCACGATCTTCGCCGACAACTCTGGCCGCCTCTTCATCGGTCAGGTTTTCAATACCCTGCATGCATTTGAAATGAAATTTCACCCAAAAGCGCTCGTTATTGGCATTGATAAAGCTATAGGTATGACTGCCAAAGCCATGCATATGCCGGTAACTTTTCGGCAGACCGCGATCACTCATCACAATCGTGACCTGATGTAACGCTTCTGGTAATAAAGTCCAGAAATCCCAGTTGTTCTGCGCGCTACGCATATTGGTCTTGGGATCCCGTTTCACGGCATGATTCAAATCCGGAAACTTCAACGGATCACGCAAGAAAAACACCGGTGTGTTATTACCGACCATGTCCCAGTTACCTTCTTCGGTATAGAACTTAACGGCAAAGCCACGAATATCACGCTCTGCGTCTGCCGCCCCTCTTTCACCGGCAACAGTGGAGAAACGGGCAAATAATTCCGTTTGTTTTCCCACTTCAGCAAAAATTTTAGCACGAGTGTATTGGGTTATATCGTTGGTCACTGTAAACGTGCCAAAAGCACCCGAACCTTTAGCGTGCATCCGTCGTTCTGGAATCACCTCACGATCAAAGTGAGCCATTTTTTCCAGAAACCAGACATCCTGCATCAATAACGGGCCACGAGGGCCAGCTGTCATGCTGTTCTGGTTATCTACAACCGGTGCACCACCAATTGTGGTAAGTTTTTGTTTATCTGCCATGTTCGCCTCCTTGAGGGCATTAAATAAAACTCATCTTTGTGAGTTTTTAATGACTATAGGCGAAACAGATGAATCGGTAAAACAACTAATATCAATAACATTAATCGCTTTTATCAATAAACAAAATTTTTCGATATCACTTATCTTAAAGATCGGTACTCGCCTTCACGGCCCTGTTTACTTAATACGAGCTGCCACAGCTGGCCTTGTTTGGAGCGAAAGAAACCGGCACAGCTATGCAAATAATACTTCCACATACGGTAAAACCTTTCATCATAATGGGTGGATAAATCGGGCCAGGCTTTATCGAAGTTTTCCCACCACGCCATCAGTGTTTTGTCATAATCAGTGCCGAAGTTGTGCCAGTCCTCAATGACAAAACGGCTATTAAGGACTGATGCCAGTTCTGCTGCTGAAGGTAATTTGCCATTGCGAAAGATGTATTTATCAATCCATGGATCCACTTTAAGTGACGTAGCGTGAATGCCGATGGTGTGCAGTAGGAACAGTCCTTCGGGTTTGAGCAGTTTCATTGCACTGTCAAAATAGATCGGATAATTCTTGGGCCCAACATGTTCGAACATACCGATAGACACAATTTTGTCGAATTGCCCTTCTAAATCCCGATAATCCATCAATTCAATCGTCACTGGTAAACCGGCACAACGCTCCTGGGCGAGGGTTTGTTGCTCTTTTGAGATCGTAATGCCATGAACTTCTACGCCATAATTCTCTGCAGCATATTGAGCAAAACTGCCCCAGCCACAGCCAATTTCAAGCACCCGTTCACCGGGTTGAAGCATAAGTTTTCTGCAAATCAAATCCAACTTATGCGTTTGGGCCTGGGCCAGATTATCCGCCTCTGCCCAGTACCCACAGGAATAGCTCATTGTGGGGTCGAGCATCGCCTGAAAAATATCATTACCGGTGTCGTAATGTTTTTTGCCTACTTCATAAGCCCGTTTGCTGGTTTGGCGATTGAACAGGTTCTGGCGAAAGATTTCAAAATACAGTCTGAATTTGGCGACACTGCCCAGATGTTTTTCGATATCAACTTTAAGTAAGCGGTGAAACAGCTCATCCAGTTCATGGCTCTCCCACATGTTATCCATATAGCTTTCGCCAAACCCGAGAGAACCCTGCGTTAAAATCCGCCGATAAACTCTTGAATCAAACACCTGAATGTCCCAAGGCTGATCGCCATTGAAACTGACACCGGCGAGATCAGCTGCCTCTTTTAAAATAGCAGGTGGGGAAACCGTTTGCGTTTGACTTTGTCGTTCCTCACTCAACTTTACGTGAGGCACTTTTGAAGTGGATTCAGTCATAGACGGTATTTCTCCTCTATTCTTTCGGGTTTATAGCCCTACCATAGCTGAAAAATAAAATGATTTGTATAAGGTAATTACTGATTTTTCAGCTTGGTTGTTTGCTCTGATAATTAAGTTAAAAGTTTTAATGAATTACGAAAACCATTCACCTCTGTTCATTTAAAGTCCACAATGAAAGTGCCGATAATAATAAAAGTACAAAAACGGCAGTTCGCATTAAGTGTTGAACAAAAATAAAAAAATCGGGCCACAGAGGGCAAGATCATGAAAAAAAACCTACCTATAACCAATAACGAGGTGGCCTTTCCTGAAGGTGAAGAAATCATATCAACCACCAGCTTAAAAGGGATTATTACCAGTTTTAACGACACCTTTCAGAAAATCAGCGGTTTTGAATCCGATGAATTATTAAATAAAAATCATAATGTTATTCGACATCCAGAAATGCCTCCGGCAGCGTTTGATGATTTATGGAAAGCAATGAAATCCAATCATCACTGGATGGGAATTATCAAAAATCGTACTAAGAATGGCGATCATTACTGGGTGGATGGCTATGTAAGCCCAATGATCGATAATGGAGAAGTTACTGGATATGAATCGGTTCGCACCAAACCGAGTCGAGAACGTGTTGCCAGAGCTGAAAGAGTTTACCAACGAGTCAATAATGGCGGTTCAGCTCGGGATGGCAGCTTCCTGGCAAGGATGGACCTGAAAACACGTTTTATGCTCGCGCATACCCTGGCCTTGTTGAGCGCTATTGTTGTAGCAGGTTTATTATTGAGCACCACCCCTGTTTATGCCATGACCGCCGCTTTAATCATTGCCTTATCGGTTTTTTTTATATTGTCCATCTGGGCTTTTTCACCTTTAAAACAAGCTGCAGAAAAAGCGCGACAGGAAATTGATAATCCACTGATGGCATTGATCTATACCGGTCGTTCAGATGAGATTGGCCAAATCCAGTTGCCAACCGAATTCTTACGTGGCCGGCTTGGAACGACTTTGGGCCGGATCCGGGATTCTGCATCCAGTATCGAACATGAAGCGGATGAAAGCGCCCGTTCAGTGACTGATATTCAAACAGCTATTCGCCAGCAATCCATGCGTATGGAAGAAGTCGCCACTGCAATGACTGAAATGACAGCCAGTATTCAGGAAGTAGCTAATAATGCCGCCTATGCTGCCACCAAGGCTCGCGAAACAGATGAACTCTCGAAAAATGGCGTAAGCAGTGCCTCTAAGGCGGTGAACTCGTTAAGCGATCTGAGCACTGCCATTGGGAATATTTCTTCCGTGGTTGCTCAGCTGGATAAAGACACTCGTAATATCGGTCAGATCATTGAGGTCATTACCAGCATTGCTGATCAAACCAATTTGCTGGCATTGAATGCCGCCATCGAAGCAGCACGTGCAGGAGAACATGGGCGTGGTTTTGCTGTCGTTGCTGAAGAGGTCCGCTCACTGGCCAGCAAAACGCAGCTTTCTACCCAGCAAATTCAGGATTTAATCGGCAAGCTTAATGGCGCGGTCAAACAAGCTGTTGTGGTAATGGAACAAAGCCAGCAAACCAGTGAAACCAGTGAGCTGCATGTTAAATCCTCGATTCAGGCGCTGGAAACTATCGCTAATGAAGTCAGCAATATCAATGAATTGAATACGCAAATAGCCACTGCTGTTGAAGAACAAAGCAGTGTCAGTGAGGATATAAACCGAAATATTGTGCAGGTGAATGAAAGTGCAGCTCAGGTAACACACGGTGCTGAAATAGCAGATAACGCTGCCAATGGTCTTTCAACTCAATCACATCATATGAGCGATATGATTAAACGATTCCAACAGGGGTAAGTTAATTTCTGCAGAAACAGTTAAGCTTAAATTAAGGCTGATTCGATACCATCCATGTTAACCACAAGGGCTTTTTTGGGAAAATTATGCAACGTTCAATTTCATCGGCATTACATTTAATAGGCTTGGCGCTTGTTTCAGGGCTGCTCCCCAGCCCTGTGCTGGCTGATGATGTCAGTCATTCTGAAGCACGAATGCTGCGTGAGTCCGGAAAGATTCTGCCATTAGAAAGCATTCTTGAAACCGCCAATAACTATCGTAAAGGCGAAGTTATTGATACAGAGCTTGAGCGGGATGACAGTTTGCTGGTCTACGAAATTGAAATACTGGATGATCAAGGACGGGTTTGGGAACTTGAATTTGACGCAACAAATGGCGACTTGCTCGAACTCGAACTGGACGATTAAACATGCGGATATTGCTGGTTGAAGATGATGTGCTGATGGGGCCAACGCTACAGAATGCATTATCACAAGCAGGTTATGCCGTTGATTTGTCTGTCGATGGCATTGATGCTGAAGCCCTTGGCGATATTGAGCCCTATGATCTGATTGTTCTGGATCTGGGTTTACCGAAACGTTCCGGGATGGAAGTTTTGCAAAACTGGCGTCATCGCAACAATCATGTGCCCGTGGTTATCCTGACAGCAAGAGGCAGCTGGGAAGAAAAGGTGCAGGGCTTTAAAGCCGGCGCTGATGATTACGTTGCTAAGCCGTTTCAAACAGAAGAACTATTGGCTCGAATCAGTGCGGTGCTGAAACGTAGTTCAGGTACCAGTGGAGGACCATTACAGGTCGCCGGATTACTGCTTGATGAAGATGCCCAGTCCGTTAAATTAAAAGATGGCCGTTTTTTTAACTTAACTGGGACGGAATTCCGACTGTTACGCTATTTTATGTTGCATCCAGGCCAGGTTATTTCGAAAAGCCGACTGACGGAACATGTCTATGAATATGACAGTGATAGAGACAGCAATGTTATTGAAGTGTATGTCAACCGACTACGCCAGAAGGTAGGCACAGATTTGATTCAAACCCGTCGTGGGCAAGGCTATATTTTCGGATCGGCATGAGCTCACTAAAACGCCGACTGTCGATTGGTCTGACGTTTACTCTCAGCCTGTTAATTTTGCTGCAATGGGCACTTATAACGCTGGTCATTGAACGTGTTACCGAAACACAACTCCTGGAACGGTTGGAAAGCGAGACTGAAGGGCTGCTGGCTAGCGTCGAAATTAATCCTGACGGTTCCTTCGACCTAAGCTCGCTTCGTCTCAGCAGTTTGTATCAACGACCGTTTTCTGGTCATTACTATGTAGTGTGTACTGAAAAAATCTGTAAACAGTCGCGATCTTTATGGGATGAATCATTAACCATCGAACAACTTGCCAGTGGACAGAAACGCCAAACATTAATCGATGGACCGAATGAGGAAAGACTGTTCAGCCTGCAACGTGGCTATTTCAAGCAAGGACAAAGCCTGACCATTATGGTGGGGCAAAATATCAGTGAACTGAATGAAGATATATCGCATTTTCAGATGCTGTATTCACTGGTATCAGGTATTGGTCTGATTGTTCTGCTGATAATTCAGTGGTTGATCGTTGGCAAAGCATTACAACCTTTACAACGCCTCCAGCAACAACTCTCAAGATTACGTAGAGGTGAAACGGAAAAAATTGAAACTCAGGGGCCTGAAGAGATTCAGCCCATGATACAAGAGCTGAACCGTTTATTGGTGACCATGACTCGCAAAACCCAACGCTCACGTGCTGCATTAGGTAATCTGGCACATGCTCTAAAAACACGTCTTACGCTATTGAATCAAACCGCTGAAAGTAGCGAACTGAAAACGCTTCCGAATATGCAAAAAGCATTACATCAGGTCAGCCGGGATATGGGACAAACCATCGAAAGAGAATTAAAACGTGCCCGTTTACTAGGTTCGCCGATGCCGGGTCAAAAAGTCGATCTGGAACATGAGATTGCTGAGCTGAGCAGGACCTTACAGTTACTTTATCGAGATAAATCACCCGTTATCGACTGGGAAATTGAACCTGATTTACAGTTTTTTGGTGATCGGGAAGATTTGCTAGAGATGCTGGGTAATCTGCTGGAAAATGCCTGTAAATGGTGTCGTAAACGCGTCAATATTACTGTTTATCAAAACCATTATTGTTATTTTGTGGTTGAAGATGATGGTCAGGGCTGTGATGAAAGTAAATTGTCACAACTACCACAACGAGGCTTCAGAGCTGATGAGTCGGTACCTGGGAGTGGGCTTGGGCTGGCCATTGTGTCTGACATAGTAGAAAGTTATAGCGGCGAAATGTTGTTCAGTCGTTCTGCGATGGGCGGATTGAAAGTGGAAGTCCGACTGCCATTAATTGTATAAGGAACCCGCCTCGGCGGATTCCCTAGGACTTGTTGATCTTTCATCTCCGCCTCTTTTGTGAGCTGAAAAAGCGTCAATCAAGGCACGAGGAGCGCCTTTT